>VOFB01000213.1_pt1 | contig 160836 bp, 127 predicted proteins | sample 5384141 | NCBI WGS metagenome assembly VOFB01 (sample SAMN12384721, study PRJNA508395) | human gut metagenome | isolation source: healthy gut A | host: Homo sapiens
ATCGAATCGACAATGATACGCCAATATGCCGGACTGGTCAAGTTCGCCCACACGATTTTCGCCATGCCTTTCGCCCTCATCGGCTTCGTATATGCCCTGCGTACCGAGGGAATCCCTTCGGACTGTTCGGGCAGGTACGGCTGGGTGGTGCTGCTCTTGCAGGTGTTGCTCTGCATGGTCTTCGCCCGCAAATCAACTGCGAGTCGATCGAGGAGCTGGAGCTGGTCGATGCCCTGGCCGGGGAGGCCGGGCGCGTGGCCGACGTGGCACTGCGCATCAACCCCGACATCGACCCCAAGACCAACCACTGCATCGATACCGGTCAGGCTGACAGTAAGTTCGGCATTTCATATGAAGAGGTACTCGAGCACGCCAAGGAGATCCGCGCGCTCAAGTATATCAATATAATAGGCCTGCATCTGCATATCGGGTCGCAGATCCGCGAGCTGCACGTCTTCGAGAACATGTGCAACAAAGTCAACGTCATCGTCGAGAACCTCGAAAAGCTGGGGTGTTCGTTCCGTTTCGTCGACGTGGGCGGCGGCTTGGGCGTCAATTACGACGTGCCTGAGAACGAGCCGATCCCCAACTTCGCGTCGCTCTTCTCGATCGTGCACAACCACCTCGCCGTCGGCGACCGCGAAGTGCATTTCGAGTTCGGCCGTTCGATCGTCGCCGAGTGCGGCGAGCTGATTACGACGGTGCTTTTCAACAAGACCACCGCCACGGGCCGCAAGCTGGTGATCGTCGATGCCTCGATGACCGAGCTGATCCGTCCGGCGCTCTACGGCTCGTACCACAACATCGAGAACATCACCTCCGAAGACGAGGCGCGCGACAAATATACCATCGTGGGCACGGCCTGCGAATCGACCGACGTGTTCGACGAGAACGTCACCCTGCGCAAGACCCGCCGCGGCGACCTGCTTACGATCAAGTCGGCCGGAGCCTACGGCATGTCGATGGCTTCGCGTTACAACCTCCACGACCTGCCCGGCGCCGTTTACAGCGACGAGATTCAATAATCGGTTTTTCCCGATACCGGAACCGTTGGAAGGACATTCCCCCGAATCGCCATTTGAAAACGGTGGTGGTTCAGGGGAATTCTCCGTTCGGATAACATCGCAGGCGCCGTAATGCAAACCCTGCGGGTTGCCGACCTTGCCGACCCCTAATCCCATGACCCTCATTTCCGCCGAACTTACATTATGTGGCTGACCCTTGCATTCACATCCGCCGCGCTGCTGGGTTTCTACGACGTGGCCAAGAAAAAGTCGCTCACCGGCAATGCCGTACTGCCTGTGCTCCTGCTCAACACCCTCTTTTCGTCACTCGTCTTCCTTCCGGCGCTCCTCTCGGCCGAATGCGGACTCGGGTGGTTCGAAGGTACGGTGCTGGAGGCGTCGCCCGGTACGCTCCATGCCCATGGGCTGGTGGTGCTCAAATCCGTCATCGTCCTTACGTCCTGGATCTTCGGCTATTTCGGCATGAAGCACCTTCCCATCACCATCGTGGGGCCGATCAATGCCACGCGCCCCGTCATGGTGCTCGTCGGGGCCATGCTCGTCTTCGGCGAGCGGCTGAACGCCTGCCAGTGGACCGGCGTCCTACTGGCACTCGTGTCGCTCTTCATGCTGAGCCGTTCGAGCCGCCGCGAAGGGGTCGACTTCGCGCACAACGTCTGGATACTCTGCATCGCCCTGGCCGCCGTCATGGGTGCCGTCAGCGGGCTGTACGACAAATATATCATGGCGCGCCTCGACCCGGTCTTCGTGCAAAGCTGGTACAACCTTTACCAGTTCTTCATGATGGCCGTCCTGACCGCCGCGGTATGGTGGCCGAAGCGGCACGCCTCCACGCCTTTCCACTGGAGCTGGGCCATCCCGCTGATCTCGGTATTCTTGTCGCTGGCCGACTTCGCCTACCTCATGGCCCTGCGCGATCCCGACGCCATGATCTCCGTCGTGTCGATGGTGCGCCGCGGCTCGGTCGTGGTTTCGTTCGCCTGCGGCGCCCTGCTCTTCCGCGAACGGAATCTGCGCGCCAAGGCCGTCGATCTCATCCTCATCCTGGTCGGCATGGTCTTCTTGTGGCTCGGGTCGCGGTAGCCTGCGTTTCGGGTGCGGATGTGCGCCGTTTTTAGCGGCTCCCGATCCCCGTCGGCAACACTGTTTCCCGGCACGGACGGCTCGGGAAATGAAAAAGGATGCCCGCCCGAAGGCCGGCATCCTTTTCGGTCGCGGATGGTTCCACCCGTCAGATGATCTTGCTTAACTGGCTGACCGTCTTTGCGATCTCGTCGTCGCCCGGCACGTAGTCCCGCAGCGCCCCGGCCAGGTACTGCTCGTAGGCGTAGAGGTCGATCACGCCGTTGCCTGAGAGGTTGAACAGAATCGTCTTGGGCGTCCCCTCCTCTTTGGCCTGCATGGCTTCGCGGATGGCCGCGGCGATGGCGTGCGTCGATTCCGGCGCCGGGATGATCCCCTCGGTCTTGGCGAAGAGGATGCCGGCCGCGAGGGTCTCGGTCTGCGGCAGCGACCGGGCCTCGACCAGTCCGTCTTTGAGCAGCTGGCTCACGATCGAACCCGCGCCGTGGTAGCGCAGGCCGCCCGCATGGATGTCCGACGGTTGGAAATCATGCCCGAGCGTATACATCGGCAGCAGCGGCGTGAACCCGGCCACATCCCCGAAATCGTACTGGAACGTGCCGCGCGTGAGTTTCGGGCAGCTCGACGGCTCGACGGCCACGATGCGGATATTCCTGCCTTCGACAAGGTTCCTGCGCAGGAACGGGAATCCCAGTCCCGCGAAGTTGCTGCCGCCGCCGAAGCAGCCGATCACCACGTCCGGCTCGGCGCCGGCCATCTCCATCTGTGCGACCGCCTCCTGCCCGATGACGGTCTGGTGCAGGATCACGTGGTTCAGCACGCTGCCCAGGCAGTAGCGGGTGTCCTCCGGGTGTTGCAGAGCCATCTCCACGGCCTCCGAGATCGCCAGCCCGAGGCTTCCCGAGCAGTCGGGGTCGCGTTCGAGCGCCGCACGGCCCGATGCGGTGAGCGTGCTGGGCGATGCGATGCACTCGGCGCCCCAAGTGTTCATCATCAGCCGCCGGTAGGGTTTCTGGTCGTAGCTGACCTTGACCATGTAAACCTGCACGTCGAGCCCGAAATGCTTGGCTGCGAAGGCGATGGCCGCGCCCCACTGCCCGGCGCCCGTTTCGGTGGTCAGATGGCGGATTCCCTGCTTGTAGTTGTAGTAAGCCTGCGGAATCGCGGTGTTGGTCTTGTGCGAGCCGACGGGCGATACGCTTTCGTTCTTGAAATAGATCTTTGCCGGGGTGCCGAGGGCTTTTTCCAGTCCCGTGGCGCGCACCAGCGGCGAAGGCCGCCATATCTTGTAGATCTCCTGCACCTCTTCGGGGATGTCGATGAAACGCTCCGTCGACATCTCCTGGTCGATCAGTTCTTCGGCGAAGATGGCGCTCATCTGCTCCTTCGTCACGGGCTGCTTGGTCGCGGGATGCAGCGGCGGCAGCGGTTTGTTGGGCATGTCGGCCACGATGTTGTACCATTGTGTGGGCATCTGACGCTCGGTCAGGCAGAATTTCTTTGTTTCCATGTTTTTTTTGTCTATTTCTGTGTTCGGTAAAATGTGATGCAAAAGAAAAAGCCCGTTGTTTACTCTCTCGTAAACAACGGGCTTGTGTGTTCGTTATGCTTTCAACTATACACGCACTGAGCCGCACTCATTGTCCACGAGAGTCAACGAGCGCCACCACCATGCCTGTATGTTAAAGTTCCGGATCATAAATTCCTGTTTCGTTTTGGCAAATATAACGGGTCGCAACCGTAAAACCAAATTTTTCGCCATAAATTTTCGACACCTAAATATATGAGTTATTCCGCATTCGGGCGTGTCCTGCGGGAAACCGGGGCGGGGCAGTCCTCCCTGCAGTCCCCTGCCCTGCCCCGCCGCTGCGGCTCCCGTGCCCTTGCCCGGCGACGCTCAGGGAAGCCCCGCGGCCGAGCGCCGGATGCAGTCCTCCGGGCCGTATGCCGCGAAGTGCATGGTGCCGGCCTCGGCGGCGGATAATTTTTTACCGGCTGTGGGTTTCATGCGTTTATCCGGTCGGAATTAACAATTTTTCACTATCTTTGTTCGATTTTAGCTAATTCTCAAATTCAACGATATGAATATTTCGTATAACTGGCTTAAACGCTATCTCGACACCGATCTCGGGGCCGAAGAAATCGCACGGATACTGACCGACATCGGACTCGAGGTCGAGGGTTTCGAGAAGATCGAGACCATCAAGGGCGGCCTTGCGGGCGTGGTGGTGGGCGAGGTGCTCACCTGCGAGGAGCATCCCGATTCGGACCACCTGCACCTCACGACGGTCGATGTCGGCGCCGGTGATCCCCTGCAGATCGTCTGCGGCGCGCCCAACTGCCGGGCCGGGCTGAAGGTGCTCTGCGCCACGGTCGGCACGGTGCTCTACCCCGGCGGCGGCGACGAGGAATTCAAGATCAAACGCAGCAAAATCCGCGGCGTGGAATCGCTCGGCATGCTTTGTGCCGAGGACGAACTGGGCATCGGGGCCTCGCACGACGGGATCATGGAGCTTCCCGCCGATGCCGTGGCGGGTACGACGGCCAGGGACTACCTCCGCATCGAGGACGACTACCTGATCGAGGTGGGGGAAGATGTTTCGGTGAAGATGCCCGACGTGTCGGCTTTCGCCCCGGACAACCACGACCTCGGCGTGAAAATCCGCGTCGAGAACCACGAGGCGGCGCCCCGCTATGCGGGCGTGACCGTGAAAAACTGCAAGATAGGCCCCTTCGCCCGAATGGATGCAGAACTGCCTGCGGGCTGCGGGCATTACCCCGAAAAACAACCTGGTGGACATTACCAATTTCGTACTTTTCGAACTGGGACAGCCCCTGCACGCTTTCGATGCAGCGAAGATCGAAGGCCGCGAAGTCGTCGTGCAGCACCTGCGCGGAAGGTACTCCGTTCGTGACGCTCGACGGCGTAGAGCGCAAGCTCACGGCCAACGACCTGATGATCTGCTCGGCTGCGAAACCCATGTGTATTGCGGGCGTTTACGGCGGGTTGGATTCGGGCATCAGCGATACCACGACCGACGTGTTCATCGAGAGCGCCTATTTCAACCCCGTATGGGTGCGCAAAACCGCCAAGCGCTTCGGCCTGAACACCGATTCGTCGTTCCGCTTCGAGCGCGGTGTCGATCCCAATATGCAGGTCTATGCCCGCCAAGCGTGCCGCCCTGCTGATGAAGGAGCTGGCCGGAGGAGAGATCGCCTCCGAAATTACGGATATCTGCTCCGCTCCTATCGAAAAGTTCAAAGTGGAACTCGATATAAAGCGTGTCAATCGTCTGATCGGCAAAGAGATTCCTGCCGATACGATCCGCACGATTCTCGGTGCGCTCGACATTAAAATCGAGGCTGAGGAGGGTGACCTCTGGCGCGTGGCCGTGCCGCCCTATCGGGTCGATGTGACGCGCGAGGCCGATTTGGTCGAGGAGATTCTCCGCATCTACGGCTACAATAACATCCCTGTTCCCTCGCACGTCAATTCGGCGCTCTCCTACGCGCCGAAACCCGACCGGAACAAGCTGATGAACCTCGCCGCCGACTACCTATCGGCCAACGGCTTTACGGAGATCATGTCCAACTCGCTGACGAAAGCGGCCTATTACGAAGGACTTACATCATACAAGCCGGAGCATTGCGTGAAGATACTCAATCCGCTCAGCAACGACCTGAACGTCATGCGACAGACGCTGCTGTTCAATATGCTCGAAGCCGTGCAACTGAACGCCAACCACCGCAACGGCGACGCCGGGGTCGTGCCCCGGGTCTTGGATCCGGCCGAACGGATCGGCGTCGCCGTTTACGGTGCGGTCATCGCCGGGATGCTTTACAGCGTGCTCCGGTATCGCGGGGCGTATGCCGCATGGTTCCGCTTCGCGGCCCTGCTGTTCGTTTTTTCCGACGGCGTGATAGCCTGGAGCCGTTTCATCGGGGCCGTTCCCGGGCGCACCTACGTCGTGATGGTTCCCTACTACCTGGCGCAGTGCCTGTTCTTCTGCTTTGCCGTAAAATCGCTTCCCGCCCTCCCGTCTGAGGGCCGATCCGTGTGAAGATTGCTTCCGCCCGTGCCGTCCGTCCGCCGATGGCCCGAAGGCATCCTGCTCGCAACCTTTTCATCCATGTGCCGCAGTCCTGCCGCGCCGATGCGCCGTTGCTGGCCGGAGCAGGCCGCCGTTACAGCACCGGCTTGATCTGCGGCGGCTGGATCGTCACATAGGGCGTGCCGTTGTCGTCGCAGGTCGAGACGATCCGCACGGCTTTCACCGCGCGCCCCGGCTTCAGGGTGATGCTTCCCTTTTCGAGGTCGCCCGCCCGCTCATACGTCGCACCGTCGTACGACACCTCGGCATAACCTGTGGTTATGATGGTCTTCGGCAGCTGGCGGTTTCCGGTCTGGAGGTACATTTCGCGGCATTTCACCGGCTGCTCGAAGGTGTAGAGCACCCAGTCCTGCTGCCGGCAGGCGCGCGCTGTCCGCGAAAGCCCCTTGTAACCCGCGGCATTGGCAAGGGGGAACTGCCTGCTCTCGCCCATCGAGGTGGTGATGGCCACGGCGGGTGCGAACGTGCGGTAGTAGGATTTGTCGGCGACATAGGGGCTGCGCCCCGTTTTGTAGCGGGTGAAGAAGCGGTACAGGTGCGGTTTGCCGGTCTTGACGGGACGGGTATAACGGTGTTCTTCGGGCGCGTCGCCTTCCGTGTAGTATATCTCCGACCCGTCGTCGGCCGTCACGGTGAATGCGCCATCCTTATAGCTCACTTTCGGCGGGAAGAGCCGGAAACGGATGCCCATGGCTGCCATGCGGTCGTAATGCTTCTCCACGAGCCCTTTGTAATAGGCGTCCCAGCCTTCGCCGTTGCCGCGCCACGCGATGCGGGCGAGTGCGCAGATACGCGGGAAACACATGTAGTCGAGGTAGTCGGGCTTCTCGGGCTCGTGCGAGACGTAGGCTTCGCTGAAGAACGCCCCCTGCAGGCCGACGACGTTGCGCATCTGCTCCGGGCCGAACCCCTTGTCCGTGAAGTCGAACCCGAAGACCTTTTTCGCGTCGAAGATCGCCGCCCAGTCGTGCCCGTCCTCGTGCGGGGTCTGGCGCATGTCGAAATAGAAATATTCGCCCGGCATCACTACGGTCTCGTATCCCTTGGCCGTGGCGTCGAGGCATGCCTTGACGCTCTGCCAGCCGTAGACGCGGCTGTCGTGCGCCAGGTCGCCCGTCGCCACCGCTTCGTTCCACACGGCGGGGCGTTTGCCGTTGGCGCCAAGGATCGCCGCCATGCGTTGCATGAAGAGGTCTTCCAGTTGGTGCGGGTCTGCCATGCCCCGCTGCCGCATCAGCGCCTGGCAGTCGGGGCAGCGCTTCCATTGGGTCATGTCGACCTCGTCGCCGCCCACGTGGATGTATTCCGAGGGGAACAGCGTGCAGAGTTCGCCCAGGATGTCCGCGAGCAGCGCGTAGTTCTCCTCGCGTGCCACGCACCATGCCGAACGGTAGTCGTAGCCGTTGGTCGACAGCGTGTCGGGCGGGTAGTTGCAGCGGATTTCGGGATGCACCGACGCGATGTTGCGGCTGTGCCCGGGCAGGTCGATTTCGGGGATGATCTCGATGTTGCGCGCGGCGGCATAGCGGATCAGGCCGCGCATCTCGTCCTGTGTGTAGAAGCCGCCGTATTTCTCGTCCCATTTGCCGTAGACCGGACGCACGGGCGAATCGCCGCCGCGGAAGCCGCCGATTTCGGTCAGTTCGGGGTGCGATCTGATTTCGATACGCCACCCTTCGTCGTCCGACAGGTGGAGGTGCAATTTGTTGATCCCGTGGTAGGAAAGCAGGTCTATGTAACGCTTCACTCCAGCTGCGTCGATCCACGTGCGGGCCACGTCCAGCATCATGCCCCGGTACGCGAAGCGCGGGGCGTCGTCGATCCGCGTGCAGGCGACTTCGACGGGCAGCGGGCACGCCTTGGCGTAGACCTCGGGCGGCAACAGCCGCAGCAGCGCCTGGATGCCGTTGAAGACGCCGCCGTAGTCGCCTCCCGTGATCTCGATCCGCTGCGGCTTCACGGCCAGCGTGTAGGCCTCGCGGCCGAGCGTCGGGTCTGTCGTGAGCACGATCGCGTCGTCGGCCGACATACTGTCGCTGGCCTTTCCGACGTTGATATATTCGCGCAGGTAGCCGGCCAGCGGCGCGAGCGGCGTCTCGTAGCTGAGCTGTGTGCCGGCCGATATGCGGTATGTGCCGGGAAGGGTCGTCTGGCGCGCCGGAAGCGGCTGCGCATGGGCGTGGAGGAGGCTACAAAGGGCGCCCAGGATGGACGCGAGGTAGCGTAGTTTCATGAGGTTGCGGAATTTTGTTCGATGCAAAGTTACTATTTTCCGCCGAATGTGCTAACTTTGCAGGGGATAAATTGCGGCCGTGCAGGCTGCATGCTGCTGCGGCCGGGCGACCCGGCGCCTCGGGCAGTTTGCGCCCTGCATGACGGCGGAAAAAACAAACCGGATAATGGAAGATAAACGATTGGAGGCTACGGCCCGCCTGCTCGACGTGATGACCACGCTGCGCCGCGAGTGCCCGTGGGATCGCGAGCAGACGTTCGACTCGTTGCGGAGCAATACGATCGAGGAGACGTATGAACTGGCCGATGCCATCACCGACCACAATATGGAGGGGATCAAGGAGGAGCTGGGCGACCTGCTGCTGCATGTGGTGTTCTACTCCAAGCTGGGTGAGGAAGCCGGGGCGTTCGACTATGCGGATGTGGCCAACGCCTTGTGCGACAAATTGGTATACCGCCATCCGCACGTTTACGGCGACATCCATGCCAATACGCCCGACCAGGTGAAGGAGAATTGGGAGGCGCTCAAGCTCCGCAAAAAGAACCGCAAGAGCGGTACGCTGGGCGGCGTTCCCCGCTCGCTGCCGGCGCTGGTCAAGGCATTCCGCGTAGGCGAGAAGGCCGCGGCGACGGGCTTCGACTGGCAGAAGCGCGAGGATGTGTGGGACAAGGTGAAGGAGGAGACCGCCGAAGTCGAGGCCGAGATGCGCTCGGGCGACAAGGCGAACCTCGAAGCCGAGTTCGGCGACTTGTTCTTTGCGCTGGTCAACGCTGCGCGGCTCTACGGCGTCGATCCCGAATCTGCGTTGGAGCGTACGAACAAGAAGTTCATCCGCCGCTTCAATTACATGGAGGAACAGGCTGCTGCACAGGGGAATTCGCTGCACGACCTTTCGCTCGGCGAGATGGAGGCCCTGTGGGCAGGAAGCCAAAAAAGGCGAATAAAAGATTGCCTTCCGGCAGCGCTGTCCATGTCCGGGGCACCACCGTACGGTGGCGGGGCATGCAGGGAAATATACATGTGAAACAAAGAAATTTTATTACGGAATTATGGCATTGATTAAAGAAGTGCGGGGGCACACCCCCGTGATCGGAGAAAATACGTTCCTGGCCGAGACGGCCGTCATTCTGGGCGACGTGACCATCGGCCGCGACTGTTCGATCTGGTACAACGCCGTGTTGCGCGGCGACGTGAACAAAATCATCATCGGCGACCGGACGAACATCCAGGACGGCGTCGTGCTGCATACGATTTACGACAAGGCCAAACACCCGTCGCAGACCATCATCGGCAACGACGTGTCGGTGGGCCACAACGCCATCGTCCACGGCGCCGTCATCGGCGACAACTGCCTGATCGGTATGGGCGCTACCCTGCTGGACAACGCCGTCGTCCCCTCGGGCTGCATCATCGCGGCCAATGCGCTGGTGCTGTCGAACGCCAAGCTGGAGCCCAATTCGGTCTATGCGGGCGTGCCGGCCAAGAAGGTCAAGGAGGTGACGCCCGAGCAGCGCGAGGAGATCATCCGCCGCACGGCGCACGATTACATGCTCTATGCCTCGTGGTTCAAGGAGGATGAATGACCCTGCCGGGGCGTAAGGAGATGCGATGAACCTGCAATCGAAATATTCCGACCTGATGCTCAACCTGCTGGTTGCGCTGGCCGTCAGCCTGGTGGTCAACTTTTCCTATGTGCTGTTGCTGATCGTCGAGCAAAAGGGCGAAGGACAGCCGCGGCCGGCGCGGGCGAGCGTCGTCACACGCAGCGAGGAAGGGGTGCTGCACGTCAGCCCCGACGGCCACGGGTACATCGTCTACGGGAACCGCGACAGCGTCTACGTGCCGATGCAGCGCATCCGCCGGATGGATCTTTCGGACGGCGACCGGCTGGTGGTCGACGTGGTCGCCCCGCGCCGTTACGGCGCCCATCCGGTGATGAACGAACTGCGTATGCGCAACGGCGAGGAGTTCGATTACAGCACGCTCTACAACCGGCCGTCGAGGACTTCGGAGCTGACGTTGCAGTTGATCTACTACCTGGTCGTATCGTTCATCATGCTCTCGATCCTGACCTCCGCACGCCGCAATTACAAGGCGGGGCGTTTTGCCCTCCACTGCATGGGGTGCCTCGTGGCGGCCGCGGCGCTTTATATCTTCGCCCCTGTCCGCGAATGGCATTCGGGGCAGATCGTCCTGAATTTCATGAGCGGGCATATCTTCGACTACATGCTGCTGCTCAAGTGTTCGTTCGCCGTGGCCGTGTCGATGCTCTACGGCTGGGTCTACGTGCTCAATTCGAAGCAGCAGGCCGTCGTCATGGAGAACGAGCGGCTCAAGAACGAGAACCTCACGACCCGCTACAACATGCTCGTGGGACAGATCAACCCCCACTTCTTCTTCAATTCGCTCAATTCGCTGGCGATGCTCGTGCGCGAGAAGCACGACGAGAAGGCGCTGACCTACATCGACCAGCTGTCGTATACGTTCCGCTACATCATCCAGAACGGCCAGAGCACGCTGATGACGCTCGACGAGGAACTGAAATTCGTCGAGGCGTACAGCTACCTCTTCAAGATACGCTATGCCGACAAGCTCTTCTTCGACATCGACGTCGACGACAAGTACCGCTCCTGGACACTCCCGGCGCTCTCGCTGCAGCCGCTGATCGGCAATGCCGTCAAGCACAATACCATAACCCGCAGCAAGCCGTTCCATATTTCGATCCGCACCGAGAACGGCTGGCTGGTGGTCTCCAATCCCAAGGTGCCGAAGCTCGAACCCGAACCGTCGACGGGCATCGGACTGGAAAACCTGCGCAACCGCTGGCACCTGATTACGGGCCGCGACATCGAGATCATCGACACCGACAAGGAGTTCGTCGTGCGCATGCCGCTGCAAAAACCCGTCATAGGATGAAGGCCCTGATCATCGAGGACGAAACCGCCGCCGCGCTGAACCTGGAGGCCATCCTGAAACAGGTGGCCCCCGGCGTGGAGGTCATCGGGACGCTCGAAAGCGTCGAGGAGAGCATCGGGTGGCTGCGTGCGAACCCCCAGCCCGACCTGTTGTTCATGGACATCCACCTGGCCGACGGCGATTCGTTCCGCATCTTCGACGCCGTGGAGGTTACCGCACCCGTCGTCTTCACGACGGCCTATGACCAGTATGCGCTCGAAGCCTTCAGGGTCAACAGTATCGACTACCTGCTCAAACCGATCAACAACGCCGACGTGCAGCGTGCGCTGGGCAAGCTGGAACGCCTGTCCAAGGGCGAACGCCGCGATTACGGCTTCCGGGTGCGGACGATGGCCGCGGCACGGCACGAGCAGGCTTTCCTGGTGCATGTCCGCGACCGGATCATCCCGCTCCGGCGCGAGCAGATCGCCTATTGCTATACCAGCAACGAGAAAGTCACCGCCTGTACCTACGAGGGCGTTTCCTACCCCCTCGACAAAACGCTCGAAACCCTGCAGGCCGTCCTGCCCGAAGCCGATTTCTTCCGCGCCAACCGCCAGTTCATCGTGGCGCGCCGCGCCGTGAAGGAGATCGCCGTGTGGTTCGGCAGCCGCCTGGCGCTCCACCTGACGGTCGGAACCCCCGAACGCATCGTCATTTCCAAGGCCCGCGTCCCCGAATTCAAGGCCTGGCTCACTTCCGTTCAACCCGCCGAATAGTCGGTTCACCCTGCCTTTCAGTCGTTTGGCCCCCGGGTCGGCATCGTCGTGCCGATTTGGCTTTACCTTTGCATCAGTACTGCGAGCCGAAGGTGTTTCGGCGAACGGATAACAAAAATCTTAATGCTATGAAAAAGAGAATTTTTGCGGTTGCAATGACCCTTTGCCTGCTGGCGGGAACGAGCGCTTTTGCGCAGGATCGGCGGGCTCCGAGGACAAAGGAACGCCCCACGGCCGAACAGATGGCCCAGCGCAAGACCGACCGCATGGTCGAAAAACTGAACCTCAACGAGGATCAGTCGAAGCAGCTCTACGAACTCAACCTGCAGGAGGTAAAGGATATGCAGGCGCAGCACGAGCGGATGCGCGCCGCCCGCAAGGCCCAGGCCGAGAAGATGAAAAGGCATCCTTACGCCCGAGCAGTTCGAGCAGTGGAAGCAGATGCAGGGCCCGAAGCCCGGTATGAGGCCCGGCCCGCAGATGAAGGATGGAAAGGGATGCGCCTGCAAGGAAGGCAGGAAATGTGACAAGCCCCGTCCCGCAAAGGGCAGGAAGTGAGGTTAGGTCATCGAACGGCTTGTCACAGCCGGGGTGTCGGTTGGTCGACTGGCACCCCTTTTTTGTCGATTCACCCGCGGCAGAGGGGAAGTCTGCCATAAAAAAGTTATCTTCGCAAGCGCAAAAAATAAACGTATCTATATAATCTGAAGATGAAACGACTGCTACTCTCAACCTTATTTACGCTTTTCGCCGTCGCCGCCTTTGCCCAGAAGGGGACGGTCACGGGTACGGTGGTCGATGCCGAGACCGGCGAAACGGTCGCGGGTGCCGTGCTGGAATTTTCCCCGGCAGGCGCCCCCGACAAGAAACAGTACTCCACTTCGGGCTTCAAGGGCGCCGTGTCGATCCCTTCGCTCGCATACGGCGAATATAAACTCGTAGTCTCTTTCCTGGGCTACAACAGCGCGGAAACCACCTTCAAGGTCTCGGCCGCCAAACAGGACATCGGCAAGATCGAACTCAGGCCGGGCGTGCAGATCGAAACGGTCGTCAAGGAGGCCAAGGCGCTGCGCACCTCCCAGAAGGGCGATACGGTAAGCTATAATGCCAATGCGTTCAAGGTGACTGCCGATGCCGACGTCGAGGGGCTGTTGAAGAAGATGCCCGGCATCACCGTGAGCGACGGTACGGTCGAGGCACAGGGCGAGTCGGTTAAAAAGATTTTCGTCGACGGCAAGGAATTTTTCGGCGAGGACGTGACGACGGCCATCAAGTCGCTGCCGGCACAGGCTGTCGACCGCATCGAGGTCTACAACAAACTGAGCGACGCGGCCGAATTTTCGGGCATGGACGACGGCGAGGGCTACAAGGCCCTCAACATCGTCACCCACGCCAACATGCGTCAGGGACAGTTCGGTAAACTGTATGCCGGTTACGGTTACGATGCCGATACCAAGACCGAGGCCAAAAACAAATATGTCATAGGCGGTAATGCCAATATCTTCAGCGGCAGCAGCCGCGTGTCGGTCATCGGCCTGTTCAACAACATCAACCAGCAGAACTTCTCGTTCGAGGACATCCTCGGCGTATCGGGTTCCGGCGGCGGCCGCCGCGGCGGCGTGGGCCAGTATATGGTGCGCCCGCAGAGCGGCGTGGCGTCGGTGAACGCCATCGGCGTCAACTACTCCGACACATGGGGCAAACGCGACCAGGTGTCGTTCCAGGGCAGCTATTTCTTCAACAATACCGATACGAAGAACCAGTCCACGGTGGACAAGTGGTATGAATCCCCCATGCCGGTGGACACCCTCGCGACGCGCGGCTATTCGAATACGGAGGCCTACAACCACCGTTTCAACGCCCGCCTAGAGTGGAAGATCTCCGACAACCAGAATCTGATGGTGCGCCCCAGTTTCAGCTACCAGTCCAACGACCCCCTGAGCACGACGCAGGGCTGGCAGTTCGGCCAGAGCGGTTACAGCCGCACCGAGAATTTCAACGACGGCCTGCGCCACGGTTACAACCTGCGGACGAACGCCGTTTACCGCGCCAAACTGGGCAAGGACGGCCGTACGATCACCGTCGACGGCGATGTGAATTATTCGGACAATACCAACAACTCGAATTCCTTCTCGAACGTCCTGCCGATTTCGTCCGTCCGCCCCGACGGAGCCGACGGCCCGTGGGGCTGGGACACGACGGGCTATACCCGTCTGCGTTACCTGCGCAACCTCGCCCCCTCGAACAGCTACGGCCTGCGCGGGCAGTTCACCTATACGGAACCTGTGGCCAAATATGCCCAGGTGAGCGTGCAGTACCGTATCCGCTACGATTATCAGGAGCGCGACAAGAGGTCGTTCATAACCGGGCCGGACTATTCGGTCGCAGGGCTTCTCCCCGACGGGGCGCTTTCCAACTCTTACAAGAGCGGTTACCTGACGCAGAGCGCCGGTTCCGGCTTCCGTTATTCGAAGGAGCGCAACACGTTCGTGGCGAACGTCTATTACCAGCATGCCACGCTCGACGGGCAGATCGTACGCGACGCCGCCGACAAGATCAAGCATTCGTATAACGACGTGACCTATTTCATGATGGGGCAGCTGAACATCAACCGCGAGAATTCGCTGCGCCTGTTCGTCTCGTCCTATACCGACAACCCCTCGATCACCGACCTCCAGAACGTGGCCGACGTGTCGGACGCGCAGAACATCACCAAGGGTAACCCCAACCTGAACCCGTCGTACAGCCACCGGGTCAATTTCCACTATACGAACTCCAACGTGGAGAAGGGACGGACGTTCATGTGGATGTTCTCGATGCAGAATACGTCGGATTACAACGCCAACCACCTGGTGTCGAACCCCGGTACGATCACCCTCGGCGGCGAGCAGTACACCCCCAACTACTACTCCACCCCCGTCAACCTCGACGGTTACTGGAACCTGCGGACGCACCTGAGCTACGGGTTCCCGATCGGCTTCCTGAAGAGCAACTTCAACGTGATGGCGGGCGTCAATTTCACCAAGACCCCGAGCATGCTGGGCGGTGTGGTCGACAGCGACGGGTTCATCACGGGCGGCGAGCGCAACGACACCAAGAATATCGGCTACGACTTCCGCACGGTACTGGGCAGCAACATTTCGGAGAACGTGGACTTCACCCTTTCGTGGGCCGGTACCTATAATGAGGCGACCAACTCGCTGGGCGAGTCAGGTTCCAAAAACCGCTACTTCAACCACCGGGCGCAGGGCAACATGAAGTTCGTCTTCCCGCTGGGCTTTACCTTCACGGGCAGCGTGGCCTATACGCAGTACATCGGTTTTACGAACGATTACGACGATTCCTACCTGCTGTGCAACGCCTGGATCGGCAAAAAGGTCTTCAAGAACAAGCGCGGCGAGATCATGGTCGGCGTGAACGACATCTTCAACCAGAACAAGGCCTTCGCCCGTTCGACGGGCTCGGGGTGGACGCAGAATTCGACCAACAGCGTGATCGGCCGCTACTATATGGTGCAGTTCACCTACAACCTGCGCCGGTTCGGCAAGAAGGGGTCGAAAAACATCAAGGATTACGACGGCGTGGCACAACCTTCGGGATCGCGCCGCATGGGGCCCGGCGGCCCGGGCGGCCCTCCTCCGGGAATGTTCCACGGCCCTCGGTAAATCAGCTCGTCATGATGCTGTACCACAGAAAAAGCATGACGATAAATCCGATGAGAACGATCACTGCAGGCCAGCAGCTGCCGACCAGTTTGTACGATGCGAATAGGCTGACGATAAAACAGATGACGACAGCCACCATTGCATAATACAACATTTGGTATCCGCCGGCCATGCCTTGTGGGTCGTAACGAACGTTGTTGGACAGCCAGATTGCAAGATAGATCGCTAACGGATAGGCCGTAACGTTGAGCAGATAATAAAGCCACTTCGGAATCATTTTGCAAGATATTTGGGGTTTCAGTCTAAAGGTAATATAAATTCCGTCGTTCGCAAGCAATGGCGGGTATAAAAAAATATGAAAAACCGGGGTATTCACCCCGGTTTTTCATGTCTGTCCCGACTTTTCGGTTGCGGCGAAAAATCAGTACTCTTCTTTGTCGTTCATCCTCTGCGCGAGGCGTTCGCGCTGTTCGCGGCCGATCACCTGGTGAATGCCGATGCAGGCCAGCCCGCCGTAGATGAGTGTAAGGATGCAGAGCATCCGGATTTCGGGCAGCACCTCGCTGAGCGATGCGCCCATGCTCTAGCCGGCATCACGAACGATCCGTATCCCAGATAGGGATTGAACAAATTGTGGCTTTGGTAAATCACGGGTTGCGTCGTGGCCGTAGCCTGCGGGATGTTGGCTCCTTTTGCGATCAACCGCTGGAATTCCACCATAGCTCCTGTGGTGCCGATGCCCGACACGAGCTCCTGGAACGCCTGGCGGTACATCAGAAAATAGCTGGCATCGACATAGAGCGAAACGACCGCCTGCTGTCCGCCGAGCAGTTTTTCCTCGTAATCGGAGGGGATGTAAACCACGCCGTATATCTCCCGGTCGTAGAAAAGGTGTTTGGCCTCGTCCATGTCGCCGGGTTCGTAGGCCACATAGACGTTCGGTCCGGCATTGAAGGTATTGATCAACTGACGGCTGGTCGAAGTGTTGCTCATGTCGATTACTCCGATCGGCACGTTACGAAGTACCTGCGTCCCGTAAGCCAGCGAATAGAGCGTGGAATAGATCAGCAGGGCGAGCACCAGCACGAGAATCACGCCGGCATCCGTGAAGATCGAGCCGTATTCGTTGCGGACGACGGTGCGGAACTGCTGCCAGTAAGAGGTTATCTGTTTGGTAAATCGACTCATCGCTATAATCTCCCCCAGTATTTTTTATTCGTGCAGATGGTGCGCAGGCGCGGCAGACACAGCAGCGGAAGAATGATGAACAGGGCGATGATGCCCATGTCGGGCAACGAGTATATCGCCGGAGCACCGCGCAGGGCCTGATCGACCATGATGTCGGTGTAGAATGTGAACGGAAAGATGCAGCAGAACCATTGCATGGGTTTGCTCATAGCCATAATCGGGAACGTAAGGCCCGAAAACGTGAAGGCCAGTACCGAGTAACCGCCGCCGATCGAAAGCGACAGGCGCAAATTGCTCAACACGGTGACGATCATCGCACCGAGGGACTGGTAACTCAGGATGAAGAGCAGATTGCTGATGGTGATGACCGTCAGGCTGCCGTTCAGCGGTACGCCGACCACCTTGAAGATGACCAGGAGCATCAATTCCGACATCAGGAACATAATGACCGTAATCGGCAGGATTTTGCCCGCGTAGGCCGCGAAGACCGAGCCTCCGGCCGTGTCGTACCACTCCCTGGCCGTGCCGTTCTTGAGTTCGGTTCCGATGACGAAAATCGTCGCCATGATCGTGAAGATCAGAAGCATCATCGGCATAAAACTCGGCGAAAGGTAATAGCCGTAGTTGATATGCGGGTTGAATAGCACATGTTTGTCGAACCGTACGGGCATCAGTTGCGCCATAGCCTGTTTTTCGGTCAGCCCTTGTTTCATCAGCAGTTGCAGCTGGATACCGGCGGTAAAAGTGGTGACAGTCGTTTGCAAATCCTTCGCCAGCAGACCGTTTACCGTAATGTTCGTGCCGGTCAGGTAGCTTTCCAGATGGGTCTGGCTGTTGTTGAGAATGTTCTTTTCGAAGAAATCGGGAATCAGAACGATTCCCATGACCTTGCCCTGAAGCATCAGTCGTTCGGCCTCTTCCATTCCCTGTACGCCGTAAGCGACCCCAAGCCGTAGGCGTCGCGTCGATCATCTGCGTCACTTTGCGGGAGAGGGTGCTGTTGTCCTGGTCCACGACGGCGATCGGAATGTCGCGTGCCACTCCCTTGTATAACAACACCGCGAAGAATGCGAACGCGACGATCGGCAGAATCACCGTCAGCAGCCAATACATCGGCTGACGTGCGACCCGGTAGATCTCTCGCCGCAGGACGGCGAGCGTATTGCTGAAAAAGCCCGGCATACGCTACCCTTTCTGAATTATTTGGCGATGTCTTTCCAGTTCACCAGTACGCTCATACCCGGCCGGATGTATTCCACGTCTTGCGTGGGTTTGGCTTTGACGGCAAAGGTGCGGATGTCGAAGCCGCCCTGCGTGCGTGTTGCGGACCAGGTGGCGAAATCGGCCTGCACAGCGATATAGGTCACCTCGAACTCCACGCTGCGGTCCAAGGCCGGGATATAGCCTGTCATACGGGTTCCGATATGGATGTCGGGCATCAGATCCTCCTTGATGTTGAAGGTCACCCATACGTCGCTCATATCGAGAATCGCCACTACGGGATAACCCGTTCCGACCAGTTCGCCGGCTTCGGCGATGATCGTCGAAACCTCGCCCGTTACAGGGGCGTAAACCAAGGCATCCGAAAGATAGGACTCCACTTCCGAAACGGCGCCTTCGGCCTGCCGTACCTGGGCGGCTGCCGCCTCTTTCTCCTCCTTGCTGGCTCCGTCGAATACCAGTTCGCATTGCGCTTTGGCCGCACGCTCGGTCGCCTGCATCGCCTGCAGGTTGGCGCGGGCTTCATCCAGCTTCTGGGCCGGAACGACGCCTTGTTCATAGAGGTTGTTCACGCGGTCGAAGGATTTCTGGGCCAACAACAGTCCTGCCTGGGCTTTTTCCCAGAGATTCAGTGCGGCTTCCTTCTGTTGGATACGGGCACCGGTGAGGGCTTTCTGGTCCATGGCCGATGCGGCGCTCTTCACGGCTTCGGCCTGTTGCAACTTGGCATTCAGTTCGGGGGTCGAGAGCGTGTAGAGCAGTTCGCCCTTGGTGACGTGCTGTCCCTCCTCTACTTTCATCTCCTCGATACGGCCGGGAACTTTCGACGAAGCTTTGTATGTAGTACATTCCACCGTTCCCTGGATGTACAGGGGCGTGGCCTTGCGTAAATACCAACTGATGAAGATGACGCCCAGCACGACAGCGGCGGCAATCAGAATGATCGTGACAATGGTACTTTTTTTCATGAGATTATCTATATTTACTCTTTGTCGAAATGAATGGGACGGGCGTCGGTACGGTGCAGGTAGCTGATGAACTCATCGCTGATGCCGGCGGCTTCGAGCAACTTGGCCAGTGCGACATCGTAATTGTAGGCGGTCTGCATACGCTCGGTGCGCACCTTGGCGAGATTCAGTTCGGCATCCACCAGGTCGGAGGAGGAACTCATACCTTCCAGGAATGCCGCATTCTTGGCTTTGAGATACTCCTCCGCAAATGCGAGCGAAGCGTCGATCGACTTCATCTGGTTGGCATAGTTGTTCATTTGGTTGTAGAGTTTTTCGATCAGTACTGCAATGTCCTTGCCGGCTTTCATTTCCAGCACTTCCACTTGCTTGACCGTCTGTTTTGCCGCCGAATATTTGTATTCGCGGTTCAGGCCGTCGAAAATCTTGAGATTAACGCCGACACCTACTGCCCAGCGGGGCATTATTTTAGTTACCTGGTAGTTGTAGAACGAGGCTCCGCCCATCGCCGCGACCTGCGGCAGGAAATTGGCCCGTTGCAACCGAACTCCTTCCTTGGCCAACTGGCGCTTGAGGGCTACCTGGCTGAGCAGCGGATTGAACTTGGCCGCCAGGTCTTTGTAATAGGCTACGTCTTCCAGGTTGCCGAGTACGAACATCGTCGTTACGGGCAGAACCTCTGCCTGCTGTCCGAGCGTATTATTCAGTGCACTGGCGATGGTTTCGACCTGCAACCGGGCGTTTTGAAGCTCCCGCTCCGCCTCGGCCATCTTGAATTCGAAGCGCTCCACGAGCTCCGAAACCAGCGCGTTGCGGTTTTGGTTTCCCTGCTCCTCCGCCGTGCGTTCGTTGATCCTGGCGGCGCGGTTGGCGGCGTTGATCTTGCCGCCCAGCCAGATGGGCACCGAGACCTGCCCGCCCACGAACCCGAGGCTCTGATCCTGCACCTTGAGGAACCAGTCGGCGTTCATCAGCGGATTGAGCAGCCCGTTGATCGAGGGGATCATTTCGGGCGGTATGAGCCCGCTGCCGAGTATCTGCCCGGCGAGCTCTTTGGCCGGGCCTTTCATCTCGTTGAAATCGAATCCTATATCCTTGGACATGTAGGCGTAGGCGCCCATGACGCTGATCTTGGGCATACGCAGGCCGATGGCCGCACGGCGTTCCTGGGTGGCGGCCTTCTCCTCGAACTCGGCTGCTTTCATCGCGGGGTTTTCCGTGAGTGCCACGGCGATCGCCTCGTCGAGCGAGAGCGTACGCTTGGCCTCCTGCGCAGGCAGCCGGACGATGGTCGCAAGTGCCGCCGCCGCAAGGAGGGTTCTGACTGCTATTTTCATATTAATCAATGCGTTTATGGGGCAAATATATAAGTTATCCCGATATGTTGCGCGATTTTCCGGAAAAAGAGGCCAATTTTAGGCCCTTATGGACACAAATCGCGCCCGATTCATCGCTTCAGGTGCGCGTTGGCTTCCCATACGCCGTTGGCCAGCGCCGGGTATGCCCTGACGTCGAGGCCCGCTTCGCGCAGGGTCAGCGCCCCGCGGCAGCAGACGAAACAGTCGGGTTCGTAGAGTGCGAAGGCCGCCCGGGCGAAACCATGCCTGATAATCAGTTGCGTGCAGCTTTCGGGTTCGCTCGCCCGCCGTGAGCACGGCTCCATCGAGGAGTACATCGCGGCGCCGCGGAGCACGGCGCCTGCCGCCAGCGCCTTGGCGATGGCCTCCTGCTCGGCGTGGTGCGTTGCGGAAGTTTCGTGCGTGTAACCTGCAAATATCCGGCCGTCGGCCGTGGCTACGACCGCACCGACGCAGTAGGACGTCGGGCTGGGGGTGCATTTGCGGCCTTCGTCGACCGCCATCCGCAGGTAACGCAGGTCTTCCCCCGTCGTGTCGGGATGCAGCGTATAGGTCGTCACCTCCATGCCGTCGACCTGCTCGCAGGTGTGCGGGATGCTCTGGAGCGGCGCTGCGTCGAGGCTTGCCCCGCCCCGCCCGCCGAGCCGCAGCCGCGGGTTGACGGCCAGCCGCAGCGTGTCGGCCATCCCTTCGTCGAGGAACATGCGCAGCACCTCCGCCCCGCCCTCGACCATCAGGCGTTCTATGCCCCGTTTTTCGAGTTCGGTGACGATGTATTTGGCGGTAATTGCTTCACTGGTTGAGATGACTGTTGCAATATTTTGCAACCCAGTTATTTCTCCCGGCGAAAACACGTAGCGGTCGGCATCGCCTGCGGTGAAGAACCGCAGGCGGGGCGAAAGGCCGCCCGAGCGGGTGAGCGTGACTTTGGCGATGTCGGGCTTCAGCCCGGCCTGCACGCGCCGTGCGCGTGCCGCCTGGTCGCGGACGAGCAGCGACGGGTCGTCGCGCCGCAGTGTTTCGGCGCCGGCGAGGATCGCATCGTGGGCCGCCCGCAGGCGGTACACCTCCTCCCAGTCGCCCGGGGTCGAGATAATCAGCCGCCGGGGGCTGTCGTCGTCCATGTAGCCGTCGGCCGTGACCGCGGCGGAGAGGGTTACTCGCATCTTCGCAGGGTTATCAGGGTGATTTCGGGATAGGCTCCCAGACGCATCGGGAATGCGACGTATCCCGTGCCGTCGTTGATATAGAGCGTACGCCCGCCTTCGTCGTAGCGTCCGCTCCAGCGCGTGTAGAGCAGTTGCGCCGGGGAAAATGCCCGGCCCAAGAGGCGCAGTTTCATCTGCATGCTGTGTACGTGCCCGGCGAGCGTCAGGTCGCCGTAGCCCGCGTCGGCGATCTGCCCCCAAAGCTGCGGGATATGCACCGCGGTGATGTTGTAGAGCGAATCGGGGACGCCGCGGTAGGCCCCGCTCAGGTCGGCGGGCGGCAGGTCGGGGTCGTGGCGCATGTGCCGCAGCGCGGGGTCGAACGAAAGCCCCGTGAGCGAGATGCTGTCGCCGCCCCGGCGCAGGTAAACCGTGGTGTCCTCCAGTACGTTCCACCCCATTGCACGCTGGCGGGCGATCACTTCCGCAAGGCTCGCCGCCGGGCTTTGCGCAACGGTGTCCTTGATATAGAGCCCGGCATCGTGGTTCCCCGTGACCGAAACGACGCCGTACGGGGCACGCAGGCCTCCCAGCAGTTGCCGGGCGCGGGCGTCGAGCTCCGAGCTGCGGATGTTCACCAGGTCGCCGCAGAAGACGATCAGGTCGGGGCGAAGGCTGTTGACGCTGTCCACCAGGCGCCGCAGCTCCGCTTCGGGACGCACGACGGTGCCCAGGTGCGTGTCGGTGATCTGGGCGATGCGGAACCCGTCCAGCCCGGCCGGGAGGCGTTCGGAGCAAACCTCCGTGCGGTTTACGCGGATCGTAGTACGCCCGGCCGTAGCGCCCCAGATGAAGAGTGCCGCGACGCCTGCCCCTGCTGCGATGCCGACCCGCGGCAGTCCCGTCCATCGGAAAAAATAGCAGGCCATGCGCGGCAGGACGGTCACCATCCATGCCCAGAACGCCCACATGGCGAACGTCATGAACGCCGTGGTGTTGTCGCGTGTGACGGCCCCGGCGACGGCGATCACGGCCGGCAGGGCATCGGTCGCGGCCGCCGCGACGATGAATACCCGGTGGCGGACGCCCGGGGCACGCCGCCGCATGCGGCGGTAATGAATGACGTCGGCGGCCGCGGCCGCAAGCGTCAGCAGGGAGATTATCCAGAGCAGCATATACTTTCTTTTTATTATGAGCGTATTGGGGAGCGGCAGGCCGCACACGGCCCGTGTCCTGCCGGGCGCGGCCTGTCCGGGCCGGACAAAGATAGTGAAAGCCGGGGGGATTCGAAAATTTATTTTTCAGCTTCCCGGGGACATCCTATCTGCCGGAAAGATAGCGGGATCCGCATACAAACCGCCTCCCTCCCCGATTTTCAGGGGTGCACCCTCTCCTCCGCGCAGGCCGCGGGAATCGGGTGCAGGGGGTGGAAATCAAATTCCGTGCAGGTTCTTTTGGCATATATCTTGCTAATTCCCGGGGTGAATATTAACTGCCTGTGTCCCAAAAACAAAACATACCGAACCAAGCAAGTTTAACCAAAAAACCAAATTTTATTCGGCTTATGAAAACATTTCGACTTCTGATTGTCTCCCTGCTCCTTGCGACTTCCGCTTCCGCCCAGCACCACCGGGGCGAACGCCGTGGCGGCGACTATTCGCCGACGGTCTACCTCATCTCCGTACACGAGGTGGATACCATCTACAACTGCGGCGGCTGTGCGGCACAGCAGGCTGCGGCACTCAACCGCATGGCCGTCGGCAACGCCACGCAGGACTACATCGACACGCACCGCCCCGGCTTCCAGCAGACCGAGAAGCCCCAGTTCGTGTTCGCCTCGAAGAACAACCGTTTCTCGTTCTCGATAGGCGGCTTCGTGAGCCTGCGCGCGGGCTACGATTTCGACGGCATCGTCGACAACATCGACTTCGTGCCCTACGATATCCCGGTTCCGGGCAATTACAATTCCGAAACAGAAGCTGATGATGGACGCCTCGACCTCGCGCCTCTTCCTGAAGGCGATCACCAACACCCGGGCGCTGGGGCGCGTGGTGATCTACATGGATGCCGACTTCCGCGGCGGTGCCGAGGGAAGCTATACGCCCCGCCTGCGTTCGGCCTACGTGTCGTTCAAGGGGCTGACCCTCGGACGCGACGTGACGACCTTCTGCGACCTGTCCGCCGCCCCCACGACCATCGACTTCCAGGGGCCGAACGCCTATAATTTCAACTTCGCCACGATGATCCGCTACGAGGTGTCGTTCGCCCGTAGGCACATGACCTTCGGCGTCGCCGCCGAGCTGCCGAGCGTGAGCGCCACCTACGGTGAGAACTTCAAGCCGATCCACCAGCGCGTACCCGACTTCCCGATGTACCTGCAATATGCCTGGGGCGCCGACCGCAGCAGCCACCTCCGCGCTTCGGCCGTGCTCCGCAATCCTTACATGTATAAAGTATCGAAGGATGCCACCACGTCGCTCTTCGGGTGGGGCGTGCAGTTGAGCGGCACGATCAAGTGCTGCGACTGGTTCCGCCTCTTCATGAACGGCGTTTACGGCGAGGGCATCACCCCCTATATCCAGGACCTGACGGGTTCGGGGCTCGACTTCACGCCCAACCCCGCGGATCCCACGCTCGTGCGCATGATGCCCATGTGGGGCGTGCAGGCCGCCGGGCAGATCAACATCACGCCGCGCCTGTTCGTTTCGGGCGGCTATTCGACCGTCCGCGTGCAGCGCAGCGAGGGCTACTATACGGCCGACCAGTACAAGCAGGGGCAGTATATCTTCGGCAACATCTTCTATTCGCTCACGCCGCGCTGCAAGGTGGCCGCCGAGTACCTCTACGGTTCGCGCAAGGACATGAACAGCATGAAGAACCATGCCAACCGCGTGAACGTGATGGTGCAGTATAATTTCTGATGATCCCGGTATCGGTATTTATTATGGGCGGCCCGCGTCGGGAACCGCCCATTTTTGTTATATTTGCCTCTCTGTTAAAATCGTGAACTATGGAATTTCTTACGGAATACAACCTCACGGGGCTGGTGATCGGCATTGCGACGTTCCTTATCATCGGATTGTTCCACCCGCTCGTGGTCAAGGGCGAATATTATCTGGGCGTACGCTGCTGGTGGGTTTTCCTCGTGATGGGGATCGTGGCGATCGCCGCGTCGGTGGCCGTGCGCCATATCCTGTGGTCCACCCTGCTGGCCGTGTGGGGCGCCTCGTCGCTCTGGTCGATCGGCGAACTGTTCGAACAGCGTCAGCGCGTGGCCAAAGGCTGGTTCCCAGCCAACCCCAAGCGGCAGGGGAAATAACCCGCACGATGAAGCCGGGTCTGAGACATATCCTCCCGTGGCTGGTGCTGGCGGCGGCGTGCTGCGTCCCGGCCCAACGCGCCGGCGTGGAGCGCCCCGTGCCCGAACCCGCCCCGGTGCGTGTCCAGCTGTTGTTCGCGGGCGATGTCATGCAGCACCTTCCGCAGGTCACGGCGGCGCGACGCGGGGACGGGTTCGATTACCGCGGGGTATTCGCTTACCTGCGCCGCCGGTTTCATGCCGCCGACCTGGTGGTCGTGAACCTCGAAACGACGCTCACCCGCACGGATCGCTACACGGGCTACCCCTGTTTCCGCTCGCCCGTGGCGCTGGCCGACGCCCTGCGCGACGCCGGGGTCGATGTGGCCGTGCTGGCCAACAACCACTGCTGCGACGGCGGTGCTGCCGGGGTGCATACGACCGTCGCGGAACTGGGGCGCTGCGGCATCCTGCATACCGGCGTCTTTACCGACAGCCTCGACCGCGCGGCCAACAACCCGCTGTGGGTGGAGCGCTACGGCGTGCGGTTCGCGCTGCTCAACTATACCTACGGCACCAACGGCATCCCGGTTCCCGCCGGGGTGGAGGTCAACCTGATCGACACGGCGCGCATGGCGGCCGACCTGGCTGCGGCGCGCGGGGGATCGCCCGACTGCGTGGCGGTCTGCATCCACTGGGGCAACGAATACGAGCGGAGGGAGAATGCCGTGCAGCGGCACCTGGCACAATTCCTGCGCCGGCACGGCGCCGACCTTGTCGTGGGCAGCCACCCGCACGTGGTGCAGCCCTTCGACGCCGATTCGTCGCACGTGGTGCTCTATTCGCTGGGGAACTTCGTGTCCAACCAGCGGCGGCGCTACTGCGACGGCGGGCTGGTGGCCGAAATCGAAGCCGTGCGGCATCCCGACGGGCGCATGTCCTATTCGCTTGAGGCGGTGCCCGTCTGGGTGGCGATGCCGGGCTAAAGTTCTCAACAACATCTACCTCTCGTTCTTCTACGGCGCCAAGATCGGCATCATCGGCCTGAACGGCTCGGGTAAGTCGACGCTGATGAAGATCATCGCCGGGCTGGACAAGAATTTCCAGGGCGAAGTGGTTTTCTCGCCCGGTTACACGGTGGGTTACCTCGAACAGGAACCCAAACTCGACGATGCCAAGACCGTGCGCGAAGTGGTCGAAGAGGGCTGCGCCGCGACCGTGGCCCTGCTCAAGGAGTACGAGGAGATCAACATGAAGCTCTGCGAGCCGATGGACGACGAGCAGATGGCCCGGCTAATCGAGCGCCAGGGCGAGTTGTACGAACAGATCGACCAGGTCAACGGCTGGGAGCTGGACAGCGTACTGGAGCGTGCGATGGATGCCCTGCGCTGTCCCGACCCGGATCAGAGCGTCAAGGTACTCTCGGGCGGCGAACGCCGCCGCGTGGCCTTGTGCCGCCTGCTTTTGCAGCAGCCGGACGTCTTGCTGCTGGACGAGCCGACCAACCACCTCGACGCCGAGTCGATCGACTGGCTGGAGCAGCACCTGCAACAATATAAGGGCACGGTGATCGCCGTGACGCACGACCGCTATTTCCTGGATAACGTGGCCGGCTGGATTCTGGAACTCGACCGCGGCGAAGGTATTCCCTGGAAAGGTAACTATTCGGGCTGGCTGGAGCAGAAGACGACCCGTATGGCTATGGAGGAGAAGCAGGAATCGAAGCGTCGCAAGACCCTCGAACGCGAGTTGGAGTGGGTGCGTATGTCCCCCTCCGGACGTCACGCCAAGTCGAAAGCCCGTCTGTCGGCCTATGACAAGCTGATGAACGAAGATACCAAACAGAAGGAGGAAAAGCTCGAAATATTCATCCCGAACGGCCCGCGTCTGGGCGATGTGGTGATCGAGGCGCACGACGTATCGAAAGCCTTCGGCGACCGGGTGCTGTACGAGGGACTGAACTTCTCGCTGCCGCCTGCCGGTATCGTCGGTGTGATCGGCCCCAACGGTACGGGCAAGACTACCCTCTTCCGGATGATCATGGGACTCGAACAGCCTACTTCGGGAACTTTCACTGTCGGTCAGACGGTCAAACTGGCCTACGTGGATCAGCAGCACAAGTCCATCGACCCGGAAAAAACCGTTTACGAGGTGATTTCGCAGGGTACCGACCTGATTATGCTGGGCAACCGCCAGGTCAATGCCCGCGCTTACGTGGCCCGGTTCAATTTCACGGGCGCCGATCAGGAGAAGAAGTGCGGCATGCTGTCGGGCGGCGAGCGCAACCGCCTGCACCTGGCGCTGGCGCTCAAGGAGGAGGGCAATGTGCTGCTGCTGGACGAGCCGACCAACGACATCGACGTCAATACGCTGCGTGCGCTGGAGGAGGGTCTCGAGAACTTCGCGGGCTGCGCCGTCGTGATCTCCCACGACCGCTGGTTCCTCGACCGTATCGCCACGCACATCCTCTCCTTCGAAGGCGATTCGAAAGTGGTCTTCTACGAAGGTTCGTACAGCGAATACGAGGAGTGGAAGAAAGCGCAGGGCGGCGATACGCAGCCCCATCGTGTAAAATACAGAAAACTGGTAGAATAGAATGGCACAGAAACCCTCCATACCCAAGGGCACACGCGACTTCTCCCCGCTGGAGATGATGCGCCGCCAATATATTTTCGATAAAATCCGGGACGTTTTCCGCACCTTCGGCTTCGGTCCGCTCGAAACGCCTGCGATGGAGAACCTCTCGACCCTGCTGGGCAAATACGGCGACGCCGGCCTGAATGACGATGAGGTGCGGCAGGCGTCGAAAATCTGCGAGAAGGGATTGCGTTACGACCTCACGGTGCCGTTGCCCGCTATGTGGTACAGCACCAGAGCGAAATCGCCTTCCCTTCAACGCTACCAGATACAGCCCGTCTGGCGGGCCGACCGTCCGCAGAAAGGCCGCTACCGCGAGTTTCTACCAGTGCGACGTCGATGTCATCGGCACCCGATCGCTGCTGTGCGAGGTCGAACTGGTCGAAATCGTCGAGCGCGTGTTCCGGGCGCTGGGCATCCGCGTGGCGCTGAAGATGAACAACCGCAAGATCCTTTTCGGCATCGCCGAGGCGATCGGCCATGCCGACATGATGATCGACATTACCATCGCCATCGACAAGCTCGAAAAGATCGGGCTGGACAACGTGAAGGCCGAACTGCTGGAGCGCGGACTGGGCCGGGAGGCGGTCGACAAACTGCAACCGATACTCGAACTGAGCGGCGACAATGCGCAAAAACTCATGAAATTGCGTGAGGTGCTGGCTGTTTCCGAAACCGGACTGAAAGGCATCGAGGAGATGGAAACCGTCTTGGGCTATGTGGAGCGTCTGGGGATCGGGCTCGACGTGGAGCTCGACCTCTCGCTGGCGCGCGGACTGAACTACTATACGGGGGCGATCTTCGAAGTCAAGGCGCTCGACTTCGCCATCGGGTCGATCTGCGGCGGCGGACGCTACGACGACCTGACGGGCATCTTCGGAATGCCGAACATGTCGGGTGTCGGCATTTCGTTCGGCGCGGACCGCATCTACGACGTAATGATGGGGCTGGGGCTCTTCCCCGAGGAGGTCAACTTCTCGACGCGGGTATTCTTCACCAACCTCGGGCAGGAGGAGCAGGCCGCGGCGCTCGGGTTGCTCCGTGAGCTGCGCGATGCGGGCGTCGCCGCCGAGATTTACCCCGACTGCGGCAAGATGAAGAAGCAGATGGAGTATGCCAACCGCCGGGGTATCCCCTACGTGGTGATCGTCGGCTCGCAGGAGCTGGAGGCGAAGGCCGCCACGGTGAAGGACATGCGCTCGGGCGAGCAGCGGCAGGTGCCGTTCGGCGAGCTGACGGCGTATTTTAAATAAGGATTTAAATAAGCGACAGAACAAACTATGCGAAAGCTTTTTGCATTTATATCGGCTCTCTTCGTCCTGCCTCTTGCGGCGCAGGATGCCGGGGCTGTGCGGCAGTTGCAGAAGCTGACGCAGGTTTACCGTTACCTGGACGGGTTGTACGTTGACGAGGTGGACATGCAGCCGCTGGTCGAGAGTGCCATTAGCGGGATGCTCGAAGAGCTCGACCCCCATTCGGCCTATATCGGGGCCGACGAGATGAAAGGCGTGCAGGAGAGCTTCGAAGGGGAGTTCAGCGGCATCGGCGTCGAATTCAACATCCTGCGCGACACGGTCATCGTGGTCAATACGATCGTCGGGGGCCCTGCCGAGCGCGTCGGGGTGCAGCCCAACGACCGCATCGTGCGCATCGACACGCTCGACGCCGTGGGCTTCAAGCAGACCGACGTGCCGAAGCACCTGCGCGGCAAGACCGGCACGCGGGTCGAAATCGACGTCGTGCGCCACGGGGAGCCGGCGCCGCTGCATTTCGTGATCGTCCGCGACAAGATTCCGCTCAACACGGTCGATGCGGCCTATATGGCCGCCGACGGCGTGGGCTATATCAAGGTCAATCGTTTCGGACGCACGACGATGTCCGAGTTCCGCGAGGCGTACCGCAAGCTCGGGAAACCCGGGGCGCTGATCCTCGACCTGCGCGGGAACGGCGGCGGGCTGCTCGACCAGGCGGTCGAGATGGCCGGTTTCTTCCTGCCGCGCGGCGCCCTGATCGTCTCGACCGAGGGGCGTGCCGTGCCGCCCATGTCGTTCAGCGCGCCGGTCAACGGCGACGACCTCGGGGGAAGGCTGGTGGTGCTGATCGACGAAAATTCGGCTTCGGCGAGCGAGATCGTCGCCGGTGCCGTGCAGGATTGGGACCGGGGCATCGTCGTCGGCCGTCCGAGTTTCGGCAAAGGGCTGGTGCAGCGTCAGATCGGACTCGGGGACGGCTCGGCCGTGCGTATCACCGTGGCCCGTTACCACACCCCTTCGGGGCGTGTGATCCAGCGTCCCTACGAGAAGGGCAAGCGCCGCGAATACTACCTCGACCACCTGCGCCGCTATGACGATGCGGTGCGCGATTCGCTCGATGCCGGGGCGCCGGAGTACCGGACCCTGCGCACGGGCCGCACGGTCTACGGCGGGCGGCGGCATCCGTCCCGACGTCATGGTCGAAGCCGATACTGCGGGATTCTCGGTTTACTACGCCAATCTGATCCGCCGCGGCGTGGTCAATGAATACGTCATTTCCTATATGGATCGGGAGCGTGCCGCACTGGAGAAGGCCTACCCCACGTTCGAGGCGTTCGACAAGGGGTTCGAGGCCGGCGATGCGATGCTCGAAGGGCTTACCGGGCTGGGCGGACAGCGCGGCGTGGAGTTCGACGAGCAGGGCTTCGCAGCCTCGGCGCCGCTGATGCGCATACAGCTCAAGGCGCTCGTGGCGCAGCGGCTTTTCGATACGGCGGCATTCTACCGGGTGATGAACCCGGCGCAGAACGAGGCCTACCGCCGCGCCGTGGAGATACTCGCCGATTGGGAGCACAAGGGGGAATCCCTGCTGGCGCCGGAAGATTAGGAGGGGATTTTTTGGGATTGCATGTTTATTTTGCTTATATTCGTTCAACCGAAAATAACCCAAACCTACTGCCCCATGACCCCTCACCAACCATCCCGCCGGGATGCGGAAGAATATGGAGACCAGATTCTGTCCAAAGCCGTGAAAGCCGGCCGCCGCACCTATTTCTTCGATGTGCGTGCCACGCGCGGCGACGACTATTTCCTGACGATCACCGAGAGCCGCAAGATGCAGAACCCCGACGGGAGTTTCTCGTACGACCGGCACAAGATCTTCCTCTACAAGGAGGATTTCGCCAAATTCTCCGAAGGGCTGTCCGAGGCCGTCGATTTCATCCGCCGCAGCAAGCCCGAATTTTTCGAGCGCAAGCCCGAACCCGCGGAAGGATGACGGCAGACGGCGGAATCCCCCGGCAGAAAACAGGTGCACGATTATGGAATTTCCCCTAATCGTGCACCTTCGTTTAGCAGATTCCCGCAATTTCGCTATATTTGTGGGCTAAATACCGATGATATGAAATTTACACAATATCTGCTGCTTGCAGCGAAGGGCTGCGCCATGGGCATGGCCGATGTGGTTCCCGGTGTATCGGGAGGAACGATCGCCTTTATTTCGGGCATCTACGAGGAGTTGATCGAGTCGATCAAGAGCGTGAACGGCACCGCCCTGCGGCTGCTCGGCACGTTGCGTCTGAAGGAGTTCTGGCGCCACGTCAACGGCCGTTTTCTGTTGCCCGTGCTGATCGGGATCGGGATCGCCATCTTCTCGCTGGCGCGGCTGATGACCTACCTGCTCACGCACCACCCGATTGCCATCTGGTCGTTCTTCTTCGGGCTGATCGTCGCCTCGGCGCTGCTCGTGGCCAGGCAGATCGGGCACTGGAACGTCCGGACTGTCGCCGCATGCCTGGTCGGCGCGGCCGCCGCATGGTGGATCACCATCGCCACGCCGACCGAGACCCCCGACACGTGGTGGTTCATCATGCTGTCGGGCGCCATCGCCATCTGCGCCATGATCCTGCCCGGCATTTCGGGCGCCTTCATCCTGCTCCTGCTGGGCAAGTACCAGTTCATCATGCAGGCCGTGGGCGACCTGAATATCCCGGTCATCGTGATCTTCGTCGTGGGCGCCGTGGCGGGCATCATCAGCTTTTCGCACCTGCTGTCGTGGCTGCTCAAGCACTGGCACGATGTGACGGTGGCTGTGCTGATGGGTTTCATGGTCGGCTCGCTCAACAAGGTGTGGCCGTGGAAAGAGGTCGTCGAAACCTACACCGACAGCCACGGCAAGATCATGCCGCTCGTCGAGAGCAACGTCGCGCCCGGCCGTTTCGAGGCCCTCACGCAGCAGGATGCACTGCTCGCGGAGGCCATCGTACTCTGCATCGTGGGATTCCTGGCGATTTACTGCATCGAACTCGCGGCGCGCATCGTCGTCAAAAAACAGGAGGAATAGCCATGCGGCGTTTCGGACTTATCGGCCGGCCGCTGGGGCACTCCGCCTCGGCAGCCTATTTCGCGGCGAAATTCGAACGCGAGGGGATTGCCGACTGCACCTACACCCTCTACGAACTGCCCGAAATCGGGGCGCTGGAGCGCCTGCTGGCGGAGACTCCCGACCTGTGCGGCTTCAACGTCACGATCCCCTACAAACGCGAGGTCATGGCGCTGCTCGACGACCTGTCGCACGATGCGCGGCTGGTCGGCGCCGTAAACTGCGTGCGCCGTACGGCAGACTCACGCCTCGTGGGACACAATACCGATGTCATCGGCCTGCGGGCCGCCTTCGACTGCCTGCTCGGGGGCGAACAGCCCTCGCATGCCCTCGTACTGGGTACGGGTGGGGCGTCGCAGGCCGTGCAGTATGTGCTCGCCGAGCGGGGCATCCCGTTCGACCTCGTGTCACGTGACGCCGCAAAGGGCAACTACACCTACGACAACCTGCCGTGCGAGGCCGTGGAGCAGAGCCGCCTCATAGTCAACGCATCGCCCGTGGGAACCTACCCCGCCGTCGATGCCGCGCCGCGAATCCCCTACGGCTACCTTACGCCCGGGCACTACCTGCTCGACCTGGTATACAACCCGCCCCTGACCCGGTTCCTCGACCTGGGGCGCCAGCGCGGGGCGCGCATACTCAACGGCGAGGTGATGTTCCGCCGGCAGGCCGAGGCTTCGTGGCGGATATGGAACGAATAAACCTTAAAACGAAGGGCATATGAAACGTACAGCGATCTTATTGGCGGCACTGGCCCTGTGGTGCGGTGCCGCGGCGCAGCAGACCCAGCCGCCCCGTTTTCAGGGCGCCGATGCCAAACGCTTCATGGCAAGGCTGATGGGCGAAACCGAGAAATTGGCGATAGAGAAGCAAATCCCGGCGTCGGAGCTTTCGCCGCAGGTCGTGGTCGCCTTTACGGTGGACACGGCGGGACGGGTGGACGGGTGGCGTTTCCTGGACAATACCTGTCAGGGGCGCGACAAATGCGATGCCGAGCCCGCGACGGAGCGTACGAAGCAGCTCGTGACCGAGGCGTTGGGGCGCCTCGAAGCGTGGACGCCGGCCCGGAAGGACGGTCTGTCCGTAAGTTATACCTGGCGGCTGACGATGCGCCTTCCGGTGGAGAAGATCGCCAAGCGGCAGGAGGCCGACCCGTTGCTGTTCATGGGCGGCGACCCCGACGAGACTTTCCACGAATGGGCGCGGGTGCGGCTGCGTTACGACGAGCGGTTCTCCTCGCGCGGCGTGGCCGGGCTGGTGCATGTGCGTTTCTACATCGAACCGGACGGGAAGGTCACGATCGGCGAGGTGCTCTCGTCGCCCGACGAGAAACTCTCCCGGGAGGTCATCCGCGTCATCAAGGCCAGCAAAGGTCACTGGGTGCCCCGCCGCGTGCGCGGCGTGCCGCAGCGGACGGCCTACGAGTACCGGATCAATTTCACCTGACCCGTGCGGCGCCGGACTGCGTGCCGCGTAAAATCGAAAAGGGTGTACGTGCAACCTGCACGTACACCCTTTTCGATGCATGGCCTTCCCGGACGCGATGCCGGTACGCGCCGTTCCGAACAGCCCTCCGCTGCCGCCGGCAGCCTGCCTGGCGCAGGACGGGCGGCGCCGTTTTTATCTGTGCTGAAGCATCGCCCTGGCCTTCTCGGCGTCCTCGGGACGCACGACGACCTGTGCGGGCATGGTGCCTATGGGATAAATGGCCGACATATATTCGTTGCGGATCATCGACCAGATCCCTGCGCTGTCGAGCATGGATTTCGCGATCTCGGCTTCTGTGATGGGACAAGGACGAGAAGGCGGGCGATCACCTGATTCTGCTGGCCAAGAACCTAACGGGCTACCACAATCTCTGCAAGATGGTCTCCTACTCCTTTACCGAAGGATTCTATTACAAGCCCCGTATCGACAAGCAACTGCTGGAACAATACCACGAGGGGCTGATCTGCTGCTCGGCATGTCTGGGCGGCGAAGTGCCCCAGGCCATCATGCGCAACGACATGGAGGAGGCTGAACAGGTCGTGCGCTGGTTCAAAAGCGTCTTCGGGGACGACTATTACCTGGAGTTGCAGCTCCATCCGTCGGGCGATCCGCGCAAGGACGCCGACGTGTACGAGAATCAGTTACTGGTCAATAAGGCCCTGCTGGAGCTGTCGGCCAAATGCGGAGTCAAATACATCTGCTCGAACGACGTGCATTTCATTCTGGCCGAAGACGCCGTGGCGCACGATCATCTGATCTGCCTCAATACCGGCCGCGACCTGGACGATCCCAATCGGATGCGCTATACGTTCCAGGAGTATCTGAAATCGCCCGAAGAGATGGCGCAGCTCTTCCCCGACCATCCCGAAGCACTCGCCACCACGCTCGAGATCGCCGACAAGGTCGAGGAGTACAAACTCACCCATGCGCCTCTGATGCCCAACTTCCCTCCGCCGCCGGAGTTCCACATGCCTTTCGAGGAGTTGCGCGAATCGCTCGTCAAGAAGATCGAAGATCAGGAAGAGCTGGCGCGAATCGATGCCTGCCACAGCGTCGAAGAACTCGATGCCTGGGCGGAGGAGAGCAAGGAGCGCAGCGAAAAGCTGATGACGGCCAAACAGTTCTGCTACCTGAAAGACCTGACCTACAAAGGAGCCCACCTGCGCTATGGCGCCGAATTGAGCGAAGAGGTCGAGAAACGCATCCGGTACGAATTGAGTACGATCGAATGGATGGGATTCCCGGGTTACTTCCTCATCGTATGGGACTATATCCGCGCCGCCCGCGAAATGGGCGTCTCGGTGGGCCCCGGCCGTGGTTCGGCAGCCGGATCGGTCGTGGCCTACTGTCTGAAAATTACCAACATAGATCCGCTGAAATACGACCTGCTGTTCGAGCGTTTCCTGAATCCCGAGCGTATCTCCCTGCCGGATGTCGATGTCGATTTCGACGAGGACGGCCGCGACGACGTGCTGCGCTACTGCGTGCAGAAGTACGGCCAGAAGCGCGTTGCCCAAATCGTGACGTTCGGCACGATGGCGCCCAAGATGGCCATCAAGGACGTTGCCCGTGTGCAGAAGCTCGCCCTCTCGGAGAGCGACCGCCTGTCGAAACTGGTGCCCGACAAGGTCACGCCCGACAAGAAGGCCGGAGAAACGCCTTTCGACTTCTGCTACAAGGAGTCGCCGGAACTGGCCGCCGAACGGGAATCCCCGAACCAGCTGATCCGCAATACGCTCAAATACGCCGAAAAGCTCGAAGGCTCGATCCGCCAGACGGGCGTGCACGCCTGCGGCGTGATCATCGGGCAGGACGACCTGGAGAAGTTCGCGCCGATGGCCATTGCCAAGGATGCCGAGCTGAACGTGGTTGAATTCGAGGGCAAGGAGGTCGAGAGCGTCGGCCTGATCAAGATGGACTTCCTGGGACTGCGTACGCTCTCGATCATCAAGGATGCCGTAACCAACGTCAAAAACGTGCACGGCATCGATGTAGATATCGACAACATTCCGCTGGACGACGCCCCGACCTACGAGGTCTTTGCACGCGGCGATACCACCGGCCTGTTCCAGTTCGAGTCCCCCGGGCATGAAAGAAGCACCTGCGCAACCTCAAGCCCAACCGTTTCGAAGACCTGATCGCCATGAACGCCCTCTACCGTCCGGGCCCGATGGAGTACATCCCCAATTTCATCGCCCGCAAGCACGGGCAGGAGCCGGTGACCTACGAGATCGCCGACATGGAGGAGTACCTGAGCGACACCTACGGCATCACGGTCTACCAGGAGCAGGTCATGCTGCTCTCGCAGAAGCTTGCCGGGTTTACCGGCGGCGAAGCCGATACGCTCCGCAAAGCGATGGGTAAGAAACAACGTGCGGTGCTGGACAAGATGAAGCCCAAGTTCATCGAAGGATGCAGCAAGCGGGGGCACGACGCCAAAATTTGCGAAAAGATCTGGGGCGACTGGGAAGCGTTCGCATCGTATGCCTTCAACAAGTCGCACTCGACCTGCTACGCCTACGTCGCCTACCAGACCGGCTACCTGAAGGCGCACTACCCTTCGGAGTTCATGGCGGCGCTGCTCAGCCGCAACCTTTCGGACATCAAGCAGATTACGCTCTACATGAACGAGTGCAAGCGCATGGGTATCCGGGTGCTCGGGCCCGATATCAACGAATCGCTCAACAACTTCTCCTCGAACAAGGAGGGCGACGTGCGGTTCGGCCTGGCTGCGGTGAAAGGCGTCGGCGAGGCGGCTGTGGAGAGCATCGTCGCGGAGCGGAACAAGAACGGCAAATTCAAGGACATATACGATTTCTTCGAACGGGTGAATTATACGGCCGTAAACCGCAAATGCCTCGAAAACATCGCCTATGCGGGCGGCTTCGACTCGATCTCCGGGTTCCACCGCTGCAAATTCTTCGGCACCGATCTGCGCGACTCCAGTTCGACGACCTTCATCGAGCAGCTGGTACGCTACGGGCAGCGGTTCCAAAGCGAGAAAGACAATGCCCAGCAAAGCCTTTTCGGAGGCGGCGAAGGGGTCGTGGATATTCAGCATCCCGTGATTCCGGCCTGTCAGGACTGGAGCACGCTCGAAACGCTGGGCAAGGAGCGCGAGATGATCGGACTCTACCTCTCGGCTCACCCGCTGGACGATTATGCGGTGATTATCCGCAATATGTGTAAGACGCAGCTTTCGGATCTTGACAACCTGGAATCCCTGCGCGGACAGGAGATTGCCGTGGCGGGGATGGTGATCGCCACGCAGAACCTCGTTACCAAGACGGGCAAACCCTGGGGAAAATTCACGCTTGAAGACTACAACGGCACGCACGAATTTGCGCTTTTCAGCAAGGACTACGAAAATTTCCGCAAATACCTGTTCAACGACTATTTCCTCTTCATCCGGGGCAGGGTCCAACCCAAGCCCTACAACGACAAGGAGCTGGAATTCAAGATCATCTCGATGGTGCAGCTCTCGGAGATGCGCGACACGATGATCAAGGAGATGCACGTGCAGCTGCCCGTGCAGGAGGTGACGCAGGAGCTGATCCGCGACCTGTCGGAACGTGTCCGCGAAGCTCGGGGCGAAACCCTGTTCCGGGTCAATGTCTACGACCGCGACGCGCATGTCTCGCTGAGCCTTTTCTCGAAGAGCTACAAGGTCAGCCTCACGCAGTCGCTGGTAGGCTATTTGGAGGACAACGACATAAAGTATTCGATCGCATAAACTATACAAACAATTAAAAACCTTGTAATTATGGCTTTAGCAATCACAAAGGAGAATTTTCAGGAAGTACTTTCGTCAGAGCTGCCCGTCGTCATCGACTTCTGGGCCGAATGGTGCGGTCCCTGCCGCATGGTAGCCCCCATTGTGGACGAGCTCGCCACCGAGTACGAGGGCCGCGTGCTGATCGCCAAGTGCGACGTGGAGGAGAACGATGAGATCACGGCGAAATACGGCGTGCGCAACATCCCCACCATTATCTTCCTCAAGGGCGGGGAACTGGTGGACAAGCAGGTCGGCGCCGCATCGAAGGATGCGCTGGTCGCCAAGATCGAAAAGCTGCTCTAAGATGCTGCGCAGCATAGCGTGGCATGGAATGCGGGCCGTGGAGTTTTCGAAAGGGGACTACGCGGCCCTGCTGGTTCCGGACATGGGCGCCAACCTCGTGCGGCTGGCCGACACGCGGCGCGGTATCGAAATCCTGCGTGCACCCGCCGGGGATGAGGTCGAAGAGTTCCGGCGGCGCCCGCATGTGTTCGGACTGCCGATCCTCTTCCCGCCCAACCGCATTGCAGACGGGCAATACACGTTCGACGGGCGCACCTACCGCTTCCCGATCACCGACGCGAAAGGAGGCCACTATCACCACGGTATTCTCAAGAGCCAGCCTTTCGCCGTGTCGAAGGCGTGGGAAACCGCGGACGAGGTGCTGGTCGAATGCCGCTACTATTCGAATGCGGGGAACGATGCGATATTCCGCGATTTCCCGCACGAGTTCAAGTGCAAGATCGTATACCGCCTCACGGCCCGGGGGCTGGAACAGGAGGTGATGTTCGCCAACCGCAGCAAGGAGCCGATGCCCGTCGGCGTGGGGTTCCATACACCGATGCGGATTCCCTTCGCCGGAGGTGCGGCAGGCGATTACGTGATGCGTGCGGCGGTTGGAGAACGGGTTGAGCTGAGCGAACGTAACATCCCGACGGGCCGCAAGTTGCCGTTGTCGGAGAAGTTTGCCCGACTGCGCGGTGCGGGGTTGCAGGTAACGGACTGCGATCCGATCGAGGCGGCTTTCACAGTGCGCGAGATCGAGGTGGACGGCAAGCCGTTCCGCGGCGCGTTGGTCGAGAACCTGCGCACGGGTGTACGCACCTTCTACGAGGTCGACGGACAGACGACCTATTGGACGATCTGGAACAACGGCGGCAAGGTTCCCTACTGCTGCCCCGAGCCGCAGTCGTGGACGACCAACGCCCCGAACATGCCCGACCCCGAAGCCGAAGGTTTCCGGTCGATCGCCCCGGGCGGGACGTGGAGCATGAAATTCCGGTTGTACGCCAAATAGTTGTTGTTCCGGAATCCGGAACCGTGTCCGATGAAAACGGGCGCCGCAGGTCGGTATGAACCTTGCGGCGCCCGTTTTTCGGGGATTATCGGGGTGTCGGATGCCGGCATGGATGAATTCGGAGCCGATCCGGTTCATGGGGGCGGGACGCGGGCAGCCTCCGGCTCGACGGACGAGCGGACGGCCGCCGGGCATTGCCGCAGCACCCCGGCTGTGTTCTCCCGGATTGTTTTTAGCGGGGCGGAGGCTCAGAATCGTTCTTCGACGACCGTCTCCGACAGCGGTTTGCGCAGCAGCTCATGGCGGCCTGGGTCGGCCGGGATGCCGGCGCCGTAGCCCACGAGCAGGATATTCACCGGTTCGACATGCTCCGGCAGGTTGAATTCCGCGCGTACGGCTTCGGGTTTGAACATGCAGATCCACAGCGTGTCGAGCCCCAGCGACGCGGCGCAAAGCATCATGTGGTCGGTGACGATCGAAGCGTCGATGTCGCCGATCACCTTGCCGTCGTATTTCCGCTCCCAGGCCTGGCCGGTATCGGCGCATACGATGATGGCGCAGGGCGCCCCGAAATCGCGCGTGCAGCGTGCCAGGCGTGCCATGCCTTCTTCGGAACGCACGACGATGAGCCGCTGGGGCTGGCGGTTGGCGCCTCGTGGGAGCCACGCGGCCGGCTTCGAGGATCGTGTCGAGTTTTGCCTGTTCGACCTTTTGGGCCGTATATTTACGGCAGGCATACCGTTTCTTGGCTAACGAGAGGAAATCCATAGTTGGTCGTGTGTTTGAATCCGTCGTACAAATATAAGGCAAAACTCTCGCTGCGGCAACTTTTTTTCGGCATATGCTGTCATGCGCGACTGACAGTTTGGCAGGAATCGGGGGCTGGCACACGGTTTGTTGAAACTGGGGCAGAGACGAATCAAATTATAATACAACGATAAAACTATGAAAAACGGAAAAATCGGAGTGACGACGGAGAACATATTCCCCGTGATCAAAAAATTCCTTTATTCAGACCATGAAATTTTCCTGCGCGAGCTGATCTCCAATGCAGTCGACGCAACCCAGAAACTGAAGACCCTCTCGTCGATCGGCGAAATGAAGGGCGACCTGGGCGACCTGACGATCCGCGTTTCGGCGGACAAGGATGCCAAGACGCTGACGGTAACCGACCGCGGCATCGGCATGACGGCCGAAGAAGTCGACAAATACATCAACCAGATCGCTTTCTCGAGAGCCGAGGAGTTCATGGAGAAGTACAAGAACCAGGCGATCATCGGGCACTTCGGACTGGGCTTCTACTCCGCTTTCATGGTCGCCGACAAAGTGGAGATTTTCACCCGCTCCTACAAGGAGGGCGCCAAGACGGTACACTGGAGTTGCGAAGGATCGCCCGAATACGAAATGGAGGAAACGGCCGAACAGCGCGACCGGGGAACCACGATCGTACTGCACCTTTCGGCCGATACGCTCGAATACGGCGAAGATTCGAAGGTCGAAGAGCTGCTGCGCAAGTACTGCCGCTTCCTGCCCGTTCCCATCGCTTTCGGCAAGGTGAAGGAGTGGAAAGACGGCAAATACGTCGATACCAACAAGGACAACATCATCAACAACATCGCCCCGCTGTGGACCGTAAAACCCACCGAGATCACCGCCGAGCAATACAAGGAGTTCTACCACGAACTCTATCCCATAGGTGAAGAGCCGCTCTTCTCGATTCATCTGAATATCGATTATCCGTTCCACCTGACGGGTATCCTCTACTTCCCGAAGATTCGGAACAACTTCGAAATTCAGAAAAACAAGATCCAGCTCTACTCCAATCAGGTGTATGTGACCGACCAGGTCGAGGGGATCGTACCGGAATACCTCACCCTGTTGCACGGCGTGATCGACTCGCCGGACATTCCGCTGAACGTGTCGCGCAGCTACCTGCAGAGCGATTCCAACGTCAAGAAGATTTCGAACTACATCACCCGCAAGGTGGCCGATCGCTTGCAGGAGCTCTTCACGACGATGCGTGCGGACTACGAACAGAAATGGGACGATCTGAAGATCTTCATCGAATACGGCATTATCACCGACGAAAAGTTCGCCGAGAAGGCAGAGAGTTTCATGCTGTGGAAGACGACCGAGGGCAAGTATTTCACCGCCGAAGAGTACAAGGAGGTCGTCAAAGGCAATCAGACCGACAAAAACGGTACGGTCGTTTTCCTCTATGTGGACGATCCCGTAGAGAAAAATTCGTTCCTCGAATCGGCCAAGGCCAAGGGCTACGACGTGCTGCTGATGGACGGCCAGCTGGACAACCACTATGTCAACTGGTACGAGTCGAAACACAAGGAGACGCGCTTCGTGCGCGTGGACAGCGACGTGATCGACAAGCTCATCCAGAAAGACGAAACGCTCAAGATGTCCCTGAGCGAGGCCCAGCAGGAGATCATGCGTCCCGTATTCGAGAGCCAGATGCCCAAGGACGACAAGATCCATTACAACAAGGCGATTTCGTTCGCAGAACGATTCATGCGCCGATGAAGGAGATGGCCGCGGGCGGCGGGGGGTGATTACGGGCAGAACGAATTCACCATCGCGGTGAACGGGCCGGCGGGCCGTAAAATACTTGTGCGGAAATAGTTGCGCAAAGGAATAAAAGGTTATATTTGTCATAACCTAAAACCCCGAATTATGAGAAAACTGCTAACCTCCGGTGCGGTGGCGGTCGGGATGCTCCTTGCGTCATGCACCCCGGCAAACCGTGTCGTCGAGAACCCCCTGATCGGGGCTGCCAACACCATGACGCTCGACTTTCCGAAAATAGAACTGAGCGACACGGCGACCGTGCTGCATGTCGATGCCTATTTCCGGCCGCACAACTGTATCCGCATCGACGCGGGCACCTACCTGCTGGCCGACGGGCAGAAATACATGTTGCAGGGCAGCGAAGGTATCCTCCCCGATTCGCTCTTCTGGATGCCCGACTCGGGCGAAGCGTCGTTCGTGCTGAAATTCGGGCCGCTGCCGCGGGGAACCAAATCGTTCGATTTCATCGAATCGGACTGCGACGACTGCTTCAAACTCTACGGGGTCGACCTGACGGGTAAAAAGGAGTATCCGCGTTATCCCGAGGGATTACCCCGCGCACTGCGGAAGGCCCCCGAAGACGGCCCCGTTCCCGAACCGATTCTCGCTGTGGGGACGACCACCGTGAACGTCCGCCTGCTGGGGTACCGCAGGGGAATGGTGAAGGAGGTCGCCATGTATGTCAATTCGCTGCTGAACGGTCAGGAAGAGCATACGGCGGCCATCGACCCCGAAAGCGGCACGGCAACCCTGCGATTCGAACAGTACGGTACGGCCATGGCCTATGTTTCGTGCGGCCCGGTATTCGGGATGTGCTGGATTGCCCCCGGTGAAACGCTGGACATGTATATCGCTATGGAGGCAGGCGGCCGGGCCATCGTGCAGCGCCGCGACAAGGAATGCGAGCCTGCGCCCGGGCGCAGGCTCTATACGACCGGGGCGTATGCGGATCTCAATGCGCTGGTGGATGCGAGCGGCGGCAGCAGTATCCGCATGAACCTCTATTCGGGCGATTTCGCGGATTACCGCATGAGTGCCGACGAGTATACGCAGATGGTCGTGTCGAAATACGAAATCCTGGCGGACAGCATCGCGCGCAGCCCGGTGTCCGGGATGATGAAGGAATTGTCCCTGCTCACGTTGCAGCAGGAGGCGCTCGGGGCCATGTCCAACGGGCCCGGACTGTTGGAACACAATTACCGGAGCCGGCACGAGGATTGGGATTACGGCAAGAAGGTTGACTACGAATTCGCCGTTTTCGCACCGGAGCATTATACGGTGCTGGCCGGGCTTTTCGACCTGAATAACCCGAAACTGCTGATGGGCATGTCCTCCTCGGACTATTGCTACTCCATCATCGCCCCGCATATCGGCTGGGCGAATATCGCGCACGCTACCGAGGGCATCCTGGCCGACCTTCCCAAGGTATATCAGCTTCCGTCCAAGGCCGAGAACAACGCCCTTACGCAGGAAGACCTCGACCTGTTGCATTCGCTCAAGGAGCCGTTCTACGCCGAGGCCTGCGAGGCGATGCAGGCGCGTGTACGCAAGGAGCTGGAGTCGGTGAAGGATGTTCGTATCGAAACGACGCCCGAGGTTGCCGTCGACAAGCTGTTCGATGCGATTGTAGCGCCCTACAAGGGCAAGGTGGTGTTCGTCGATTTCTGGAACACGTGGTGCGGCCCCTGCCGGGCTTCGATCAAAGCGAACGAGCCGCTCAAGAGCGGGGAACTGAAGAGCGACGACCTGGTGTGGATATACATCGCCAACGAGACCTCGCCGCTGGTCGCCTACAAGACCAGCATCGCCAAAATCGCGGGCAAGCATTACCGGCTCGACGACGCACAGTGGAAATACCTTTGCGAGAAATTCCAGATCGACGGCATTCCGTCCTACGTGCTGGTCGACCGCGACGGCAGCTATGAGCTGCGTAACGACTTCCGCGACCACGACCTGATGAAAAAGACGCTCAAGGGGATGCTCGAATGACTTTGCGGGAGCCTGCCGGTCGTCGGGAACAGTTTTTCCCGCCACGAGTCGGCCCCGCTCCCCGGAAAGCCGGAATTCCGGATCGACGCTTCCGGATCGACGAAAATGCAGAAGGCCGTTCGCAGGAACGGCCTTCTGTATTTTCCGGGTGGCAGCCTGGTTTCACAGGCTCCGCCATCGAGCTGCGTCCGCTTCGGCGGGATGGAACCCGGCCCTTTGCAGGACGCGATGCGAGGCGCGGTATCCGGTTCGGTCTCGGCAGTGATGTGCCGGACACCGGGCTGTTGCTTCGCCCAGGCGCACAATGCCCGGACGGTTTCGGTCATGTAACCCTGTTTTTCAAAGGCTTTTCCAGTCCGTAGCCGATCTCTACCCTTCCGTCGGCATCCGCCGCCCCTTTGAAGCAGGCCGATCCGGCAACGGCACCGCCATCCCGTAAGATCAGGAACCAGAAGGTGTGGAAGAGGTGATTGCCGGGGTCGGCGGCGGCAAGTGCGTGCTGCCCCTCGACGATCCGGCGGAAGTCGCCGTGCGGGCTTCCGGCTGTGTAGCGGCAATCCAGTTCCTTTCCCAGTGCCGGAATGTCATACAGCCAGAGCCCCAGCTGCCGGGGTGTCAGCGGAACGATCCGGAGCCTTTCGGTCGTGAGAAGCATCGAAGTGCCGCGGCGGCCTCTACTCTTCCGTCCATTTGTCGGCGACCAGTTTCAGGAACCAGTCGGGGACGCGGCACGGGCGGCGTGTGTCGCTGTGGATGAAGCCCAGTTGCGTCATGCCCGTGTTGAGCAGCTCGCCCTTCTCGTTGTAGATTTCGTAGAAAAAGTTGATGCGCGCCGTGGGCAGTTCGCGGAGCATGATGCGCACGGTGAGCAGCTCGTCGTAATAGGCCGGGCGGTGGTATTTGGACTGCACCTCCAGAATGGGCATCATGATGCCCCGCTTCTCGACTTCGGCGAAGGACATGCCCAGATAGCGGAGCAGTTCGCTGCGTGCGGCTTCGTAGTAACAGATGTAGTTCGAATGGTGGCAGATGGCCATCTGGTCGGTGTGCTTGTACCACACGCGGATTTGGCAATCGTAACTCAGCATGGTGCTTAAAAGGTTAGGACGGCACGCCCGTCGGGGCAGCCGTCGCGGATTATCAGATTTTGTGATGTGTCGACAGTCAGCCTTGCAGGCCGGCCGCCGATGCGGACTTGGTACGACCCTGCGGGCGGCAGGAGCTTGAGGGGGTCGTCGGTGCGGATGCGGCCGGCCGCCGCCGTCCCGATGACGAGGTAGGGATGCGACAACAGGCGGGCTGCACGGGCCATGTCGCCCTGCGCCACCAGGCGGCGGATGACGGTGGAGCTGACCTTTTCGGCGTCCACGTCGCATTCGCCGACTTCCACGACCTCCAGTCCGAAGCCGTGGCTGCCCAGATAGTCGTAACTGCCCTGCTTGTCGCGCCCGAAGCGGTGGTTGAAGCCCACGACCAGCGTTTCGGCGCCGATGCGCCCCACGAGGTAGTCGCGGATGAACGTGTCGGGCGCAAGGGCGCTGAATGCCTTGTCGAACGGGATGACGATCAGGTTGTCGATGCCCTGCTGTCCGAGCAGGTAAATTTTCTCTTCGAGCGAGGTCAGCAGCCGCAGGCCGTCGGCCCGGCCGAGCGTCACGCGGGGATGGGGTTCGAACGTGAGTACGACGCTCTCGCCGCCCTGTGCGCGGGCCCTCCCGGCAACGGTGCGCAACAGGGCCAGGTGTCCGCTGTGCACGCCGTCGTACGATCCGACGGTGACCGTCGGACGGACGAAATGCGGGAGTGCATCGAACCCGTAAAAAAACCCGCATGTCCGCTTGCCCGGCAGCCGGCCGGTGTTCCGTAAGGTCGCCGTGTATGTCGAGGTTGCCTGTTTCTCCGCCCTCCGCTGCGTTTTTTCCTTCGAGTCGCATCATGCGTTGCTGCTGTTGCTTTCTTCGTTCTCCTTGACGAAATAGGCCACCTTTTCGAGCAGCGTGGTGATGTCGTAGTTCTCGACGACGATGCCCTGCGGGAAGTTCAGCGGCGTGGAGGTGAAATTGAGCACGCCCTTGATGCCGGCGTTGATGATCGGCACCACGAGCCCCGGGGCGACCTTCGTCGGCGAAGAGACGATGACGATGCTGATGTCCTGGTTTTCGACCATGTCTTCGAACGTATCCATGTGGTAGCACGGAATGCCGTCGATGGTCTTGCCGACCTTGCCGGGATCGACGTCGAACGCGGCAGTGATTTTCAGTTTGAGACCCTTGCCGTTGAAATATTTGGTGATGGCCTGTCCGAGGTGTCCCATGCCCAGCACGGCGATGTTCATCTGCGAGGGGCTGTCGAGGATTTTGCTGATGTATTCGATGAGCACCTGCACGTCGTACCCCTTCTTCGTGTCGCTCGAAAAGCCGATCAGCATCAGGTCGCGCCGGACCTGCACGGCCGTGATGCCGTGGATGCCCGCCAGCACGTGCGAGAAGATATGCGTGATCCCCTGCTTGTGGCTGGCCAGGAGCGTACGGCGATATTCGCTCAGCCGCTCGATGGTTTTTTCGGGGATCGAATTGGTCAATGCTGCCATAGAGGTCGCTTTATTCGATGGTTATCGTAAAGTCGCTGTTGTAGTTCACCCGCGTCCAGTTGCGGTTGACGTGGTTGTGGCGCTCCTCGCCCTGGCCGAAGAGATAGGTGGTTTGCAGCGGCGTATAGCTGCGCCCTTCCAGGTCGTATTCGATGTCGTTGTACATCGCGGGGCAGAAGATCAGCGCGGCGTCGTAACCGCGGTAGGAGTAGAGCGAAGGCAATGCGCCGAAGGCGCGGATATAGGCACGGTCGAAATCGAGGATCGCCTGCGAGTCGCGCTTGGCGTGGTAGGTGGAGATGAACACCACGCGGTCTTTGAAGAATACCGTGCGGTCGAGGTTGCCGTAGCGGTTCCAGCGGGTGTTGCCCAGCACGACGAAGCGCGGAGCCGTGCGCCCGCGGCCCGTGATGCTCGTATCGGCCGAGGCGATAGCCGCGAGGATGCGCTCGACCTCGACCTCATCGTCGGTCATGACGACGAAAACATTGTCCTGGCCGTTATCCAGCAGCGGCGTCAGGTCGCCCGGATTGTTGGAGGAACGGTTCGACGGGTGCACATAAGTATAGGTATACTTCCGGTAGTCGGAATCGCCCAGCAGGGCGAGGATCTCGGATTCGAAGTCCTTGTCCGTGCTGTCGCTGTAAATCAGCGTCACCTGTTTGTCCCCGTTCACCAAGTCGGCGACCTTGTCCCATTTGTGCGACGGGTCGGGTGCCATTTGGAACAGGGCGTCGCTGTTCATCCCCGTGATGCTGGCCAGCGGCGAGACGACGGGGACGTCGTGCTCCTCGGCATAGAGGATGACGGGATGGAGCCCCTCCTCGTATACGGGGCCGACGATCAGCCCGGTGCCGGCGAAGGCGTCGCTTTTGACGAATTCGCGGATCGCATCCACATTGCGGGCCGTGTTGTAAAGCGTGAGGTCTATCGAGTGGCCGTATTTCGTCCGCACGCTGTCCAGCCCCAGCAGGAAGCCCTGGTAGAATTCGAGGTAGTTGCCGTTGGGCTCGTTGCCGACGGCCATCGGCAGCATCAGTGCCACCTTGAGCGGTGCGCTGCGGCGCAGGGCGCGGAATTCGACCTGCTTCGGCCTGCTGCCGGCAAAGATCCCCGGGAGTGAGTCCTGCACTTGCAGGCTGTCGGCCTGCGGGCCGTTTTCGGCGGCTGCGAGCTGTTCCGCAGAGCCCGGAACCTTGATGATCGCCCCGGCTTTCAGGTCGGCGGGTTTCAGCCCTCCGTTGAGCGTCCCGAGCCGATCCTCGGTGATGCCGAAGCGGCGCGAAAGCGAATAGAAGGTTTCGCCCGGTTTCACGATGTGGTAGGCGAAACCCTCCTCGGCTACGCTGTTGAGCGTATTGCGGTAGGCTTCCCACTGCTCCTTGGCGCCGGCCTCGTCTTCGGAGCCGATCTCCTTCTTGCGGATCAGGATGCGCTCTCCGAGCCGCAGGTGCACCGGGTCGAGGTTGGGGTTGTCCTCGATGACGGTCTGGATCGGGATCTCGTATTTGCGCGAGATGCCGTAGAGCGTTTCGCCCTGCGTCACGGTATGGATGTCGAAGGTCTTGCGCAGTTTGCGCTCCGACTTGGGCTGGGGGACGTCCGATACGAAGGGTATCTTGATGCTCTCCCCTGCGCGCAACCCCTGCGCTGCCGCGGGGTTATGTTGCAGGATGACCTTCTCCCCCACCTCGTAGGCCTTCGAAAGCCCGTAGAGCGTTTCGCCGGGCTGCACCGTGTGGACGTAGAATTTCGAGCCGTTGATATACACGATCGTCCCGGATTTCTGCACCGCAAGGGCGCACAGGCTCCACAGGAGCAGCAGGGCTGTCGCACAGAATCGCTTCATCGTCATTTCGTTTTTTCGCGCATACGGATCTCCGTGATGACCTTCTTGGTGTAGAGCGGGAAATCGCCGTTCATCATCCATGCGTAGTAGCTCGGCTCCGCGCGGAAGACCTCGGCGACGGGGCGCCCCTTGTACTTGCCGAACCCGAAGACCTCCTCGCCCTTTTCGTTGAAAAGGATGCGCCCGGCGTAGTCAGCCGCCTCGCCGCGGGTCGAGAACTCGGCCAGTTTGTCGATGTCGTTCTCCAGGTCGGGGTAGCGTTCCAGCTGCGCCATGAGCACTTCGTAGGTCGCCAGCGTATCGGCCTCGGCCGAATGGGCGTCCTCCAGATCCTTGTCGCAGTAGAACTTGTAGGCCGCCACCAGCGTGCGCTGTTCCTTCTTGTGGAAGATGTTCTGCACGTCGACGAAGCGGCGGCGCTTGAAGTCCACGTCGACGCCCGCGCGCAGGAACTCCTCGACCAGCACCGGCAGGTCGAAGCGGTTGGAGTTGAACCCTCCGAAGTCGCAGCCGCGGATGAACTGTTCGAGCGACTTGGCGACCTGCGCGAAGGTCGGGCAATCCTTGACGTCCTCGTCCGTGATGCCGTGGATGGCCGTGGCTTCCGCCGGGATATGCATTCCGGGGTTGAGCTTGCGGGTCTTGACGATCTGCTCGCCGTCGGGCATCACCTTGACCATCGAGATCTCGACGATGCGGTCTTTGGCGGTGTCCACGCCGGTGGTTTCGAGGTCGAAGAAGACGATCGGGCGCTTGAGGTTTAACTTCATCTGTCGGGCCGTTATGCGTTGATCATCATCGGCATGAGCAGCATGAGCGTCGCGCTGGTCTGCTTGTCGTCATATACGGGTTTGAAGACGCCCGCACGGGTCGAGTCGGCCAGTTCGATCACCACGGTCGGCGTCTCGATGTTCGAGAGTATCTCGACGAGGAAGGTCGACTTGAACCCGATGGTGATCGACTGTCCGTCGTAGCTGCACGAGATCGTCTCGTTGGCCGACATCGAGTAGTCGATGTCCTGCGCCGTGAGGTTGATCTTGTTGTCGGCGATGTCCATGCGGATGAGGTTGGTCGCCGGATTCGAGCAGACCGCCACGCGCTTGATGCCGTTCACCAGCTCGATGCGGTCGACGAGCACCTTGTTGGGGTTGTTGGCCGGAATCACGGCGTTGTAGTTCGGGTAGTTGCCCTCGATCAGACGGCAGACGAGCGTGTGGCTCTTGAGCTTGAAGAGCGCGTTTTTCGAGTCGAAGCTCATCTCGATGGCGTCGTCCTCCTTCAGGAGCACCGATTTGAGCAGGTTGGCCGGTTTCTTGGGCAGGATGAACGATGCGCCGACCTCGTTTTCGGCCTCGGACTCGTATTTCACGAGTTTGTGCGCGTCGGTTCCCACGAACGTCAGTGCCCCGGGTGCGAGGTTGATGTAGATGCCGTTCATCACGGGGCGCAACTCGTCGTCGGCCGTGGCGAAGATGGTCTTGTTGATGCCGTTCACGAGCATGTCCACATCCAGCCGGAGCTCCTTCTTCTCGGCGCTCAGCTGCGGTACGGCGGGATAGCTCACGGCGCTCGCGCCGGGAATCGAGAGCGAACCGCTCTTCCAGTTGATCGTGATTTCCCAGTTCTTATCGTTTACGTCGATGGTCAGCGGCAGTTCGGAGAACTCCTTCAGGGAGTCGAGCATCAGTTTGGCGGGTGCGGCGATGGTTCCCTCGCTCTCCACGCTGTCTACCGTAATGGAGCCGATGAGCGTCGTTTCGAGGTCCGAAGTCGTGACCTTCAGTTCGTTGCCGCTCAGCTCCATGAGGAAGTAATCCAGGATGGGCAGCGTGTTTTTATTGCTGATAACCTTGCCGGTTGTAGCCAGGAGCGAAAGCAGGGCCGAGCTTGATACTGAAAATTTCATACGTTGTTTCCTTTCTTTTATTTTCTGTTATATGGATTGCTTATTTCAATACTGCCAATTTGTCGAGCGCCGTCGAGATCATTTTGCGCACGAAGGGCTTGTAATCGGTGTCGACATTCTGGGCGATACGCTGTGCGATGATCGTGCAGATCGTCGCGGCGCGGTGCCCCATCAGGGCGGCCAGGCCGGCCAGCGCCGAGCCCTCCATCTCGAAGTTGGTGATGCGGCGGCCGTGGTAGTCGAACGATTCGATCTTCGCGTTGAGTTCGGCGTCCTGCGGTTCGAGGCGAACCCAGCGGCCCTGCGGCGCATAGAAGCCCGGGGCGGCGATGGTGATGCCCTCGCGCGTCACGTCGCTGAAATGCTCGAAGAGCGTCTTGTCGGCGTCGATGAAATAGGGTTTGGGCAGCAGCTCGTTCCAGCCGACATGCTCCATGAAAGCCTTTTCGATCTCCAGGTCGCAGACCTCGTTGCGGCCCTTGTAGTAGTTGAGCAGGCCGTCGAAGCCGACCGACATGCGCGAGAAGACGACCTCCGCCCACCTTGATGTCGGGCTGGATGGCCCCCGACGTGCCGAGCCTGACCAGCGTGAGCTGCCTTTTGTGGGCCTTCTCCTGCCGGGTGGCGAAATCGACGTTGGCCAGCGCGTCGAGCTCCGTGACCGAGATGTCGATGTTGCCGATGCCGATGCCCGTCGAGAGCACCGTCATGCGTTTGCCTTTGTAGGTGCCGGTCACCGTTTTGAATTCACGGTTTGCGACTTCGCACTCTTTCGTATCGAAATGTTCCGCCACGAGGGCCACGCGGCCCCGGATCCCCGACGAGGATCACCGTATCGGCCAACTGCTCCGGAAGCAGGTGCAGATGGAAAATGGAACCGTCGTCGTTGATAATCAATTCGGAAGCTGGAATCGTTCTCATAATAGTCGTTTTTAAATTTTCATAATTGGCATAAAAGTAATATATTTACCTCGAATATCAAAACTTCGAAGGGAATTTTTCATAAATATATGTATAGCGGAAACTCCGCATCAAAGCCTTGAAATATGACATTGATTAAATCCATTTCCGGCATCCGGGGCACCGTGGGAGGGGCCCAGGCCGGGAACCTGACGCCGCCCGACGTGGTGAAGTTCACCACGGCCTACGCCCGTCTGGCCGCCCGCCGTAAGGCGGGCAAAAAACTTACCATAGTCGTCGGCCGCGACGCCCGGATTTCGGGCGAGATGGTCGCCGACCTGGTCGAAGGCACCCTGCTGGCCTGCGGCGCCGACGTGATCAACGTCGGGCTGTGCACCACGCCGGGCACCGAGATGGCCGTCATCACCAAGCGGGCCGACGGCGGCATCATCATCACCGCCTCGCACAACCCGCGCCAGTGGAACGCCCTGAAGCTGCTCAACGCCGACGGGGAATTCCTCAGCGATGCCGAGGGGAAACAGGTGCTTGCGATGGCGGAAGAGGAGGATTACGAATACCCCACCGTCGACGGCATCGGGCGCGTCCTTTCGCGCGAACCGTTCAACCGAACGCACATCGCGCAGGTGCTGGCGCTCCCGCTGGTCGATGCCCAGGCCATCCGTGCGCGCCGCTACAAGGTCGTTGTGGACGCCGTGAATTCGGTGGGCGGCATCGTGATGCCCGAATTGCTGCGACGACTGGGGTGCGAGGTCGTGGAGCTGAACTGCGACCCGACGGGCGAATTCGCCCACAACCCCGAGCCGTTGCCGGAGAACCTGACCGAAATAGCCGGGGTGATCCGCCGCGAGAAGGCCGACCTGGGCATCGTCGTGGATCCCGATGTCGACCGGCTGGCACTGGTCAGCGAGGACGGCTCGATGTTCGTCGAGGAGTACACGCTGGTGGCTGTGGCCGACTACATCCTCACGAAGCACCCGGGCGGGAACAGCGTTTCCAACCTGAGCTCGTCGCGGGCGCTGCGCGACGTGACGGAGCGGCACGGCGGCAAATATTCCGCTTCGGCCGTCGGCGAGGTGAACGTGGTGGCCAAGATGAAGGAGGCGGGCGCCGTGATCGGCGGCGAAGGCAACGGCGGCGTGATCTATCCGGAGCTGCACTACGGCCGCGACGCGCTGGTGGGAACGGCACTCTTTTTGACATGGCTCGCACAGACGGGGATGACCATGACGCAGTTGCGTGCGACCTATCCGGCATACTATGCATCGAAGAATAAAATCGAGCTGACACCGGCGATTGACGTGGATAAAGTACTGCGTGAGATAAAGGAACGTTATGCCGATGAGAACGTGAACGATACGGACGGGGTGAAGATTGACTTCCCGGAGAACTGGGTGCACCTGCGCAAGTCGAATACCGAACCCATTATCCGGGTCTATACCGAGGCGAAGTCGATGGCTGCGGCCGAGGCGCTGGCGCAGCGGTTCATCGGGGAAATCAAGGAAATCTGTAAAATATAAACAGTTTAAACGAAACGACTATGAAGAATAAAGTCATGATCCTCGCGGCTGCGATAACGCTTGTCGCCTGCGGGGGCAACCAACAGAAAAAGGCGGTATCTGAAAAGGTCAAAGCGGATGCCGTGAAGGTCGACATGCATGATGCGGAGAGCTCGCTCGACTACCAGGGGACATACACCGGGGTTTTCCCGGCGGCGGACTGCCCGGGGATCGACATGCGCCTCACGCTGAAGAAGGACGGCACGTACAGCCTGCACATGAAATACCTGGACCGCGACTCGGAATTCGACGAGAAGGGCGCCTACAAGGTGAAGGGGAACCTGCTGACACTGACCCCCATGGACGGGCAGCCGGAGTACTACAAGGTGGAGGAGAACCAGGTGCGCAAGCTCGATGCCGACAAACAACCCGTCACGGGGGCGCTGGCCGAAAATTACGTATTGAAGAAAACCGAATAAAACCCTTGCCGGATGGATAAAGTAAAAAGTTATATAGAAGCCAATAAAGAACGGTTTATCAGCGAGTTGTTCGACTTGCTCCGCATTCCTTCGATCAGCGCCCAGAGCGAGCATAAGCCCGACATGACGCGGTGCGCCGAATGGCTGGCCGCGGCGCTCGCAAAGGCGGGCGCCGACCGCACCGAGGTCTTCCCGACGGAGGGCAACCCGGTCGTTTACGCCGAGAAGATTGTCGATCCCAAGGCCAAGACCGTATTGGTTTACGGTCACTACGACGTGATGCCCGTAGACCCGCGCGGGGAGTGGCGCACGGAGCCTTTCGAGCCGGTCATCCGCGACGGCCGTATCTGGGGGCCGCGGCGCCGACGACGACAAGGGCCAGTTGTGGATGCACGCCAAGGCGTTCGAGGCGATGTGCGCCGAGGAGTGCCTGCCCTGCAACGTGAAATTCATGCTGGAGGGCGAGGAGGAGATCGGCTCGCCGAGTCTCTACAAATTCTGCGAGCAGAACAAAAAGATGCTCAAGGCGGATATAATATTGGTATCGGACACCTCGATGATCTCGATGCAGACCCCGTCGATCACCTGCGGCTTGCGGGGCCTGGCTTACATGGAGGTCGAGGTGACGGGCCCCGACAAGGACCTCCACTCGGGGCTGTTCGGCGGCGCCGTGGCCAACCCGGCCAACGTGTTGACGCGCCTCGTGGCACAGCTCGTGGACAAGGACGGCCGCGTGACGATCCCCGGGTTCTACGACGACGTGCGCGAACTGACGCCTGCCGAGCGCAAGGCGTTCAACAAGGCCCCGTTCAGCCTCGCGGGCTATAAGAAATCGTTGTCGATCGGCGACGTGGAGGGTGAAGCGGGCTATACGACGCTGGAACGCACCGGCGTGCGCCCGTCGCTCGACGTGAACGGCATCTGGGGCGGCTATATCGAGGAGGGAACCAAGACGGTGATCCCGTCGAAGGCCTCGGCCAAGATTTCGATGCGGCTGGTGCCGAACCAGGACTACCGCAAGATCAGCAGGCTGTTCGAAAAATATTTCAGGTCGATAGCGCCCAAGAGCGTGAAGGTCAAAGTGAAATCGCTGCACGGCGGCATGCCCTACGTGGCACCGACCGACATGCCGGCCTACAAGGCCGCTCAGAAGGCCATCGCCGAGACCTTCGGCAAGAAACCCCTGCCCTTCTATTCGGGCGGCTCGATTCCGATCATCAGCGGATTCGAAAATATCCTGGGAATCAAGTCCCTCCTGATCGGATTCGGCCTGGCGGAGGACGCCATCCATTCGCCCAACGAGAGCTACGGGCTGGAGCAGTTCGACCGGGGCGTGGAGACCATCCCGCTGTTCTACAAGTATTTCGCAGCGGAGAAATAGCGCCATGTACGACGAATTCCTGAATTTCATTTTTCCGCTCGCAAAGGGGGCCGGGGAGATACAACTCGCCTATTTTCGGGGCGACGATCTGGGGATAGAGACCAAATCGAACGCGTATGACGTGGTGACGCGGGCCGACAAGGAGAGCGAAGCCTACATCGTGCAGGCGATCCTCGGGCGCTATCCCGGTCACGGGATACTGGGCGAAGAAGGCGGCGTAATGGGCACGGCGGGGAGCGATTACCGCTGGGTGATCGACCCGCTCGACGGCACGACCAATTACAGTCAGGGGCTGCCGATCTTCTCGGTGTCGATCGCACTCCAGCACAAGGGGGAAACCGTCGCCGGGGTGGTCTATGCACCCTACCTCGGGGAGCTATTCTGGGCGTCGAAAGGCGGCGGGGCTTACATGAAGAGCCGTTCAGGCGAGGTGAAGCGGCTGCAAGTCTCCGCCAAGCAGACCCTCGCCACGTCGGTGCTCGCCACGGGCTTCCCTTACGACAAGGATGTCAATCCGGACAACAACAGCGACAACGTCGCGCGGATCGTACCCTATGTGCGCGACATACGGCGGCTGGGGTCGGCGGCCTACGACCTGAGCTGCGTCGCGGCGGGACTTCTGGACGGCTATTGGGAGCTGGACCTGCACGAGTGGGACGTGTGCGCCGCGAATCTGATCGTCCGGGAGGCCGGGGGCGTCGTCTGCGATTTCAGGCGCAACCGCGGTGTCTCGCAGGCCGCGGGCAACGAGGTGCTCGTCGGGGAGATGCTCAAATATATCCGATAGGCCGGGCAGCACGGGGCTGTGACGGCAGGCAACCATTATTACGGGGTGCGGACATTCGATTCGCATCCCGTTTTTTGCGCCCCGGAGGCAGTTGCCCGTTTGCGGCAAATGGCGCAAAATTTATGCCCGGATGTCCTTTTTTATTTACGGCGGGAATCTGTCTTTAAAATTTTTTCTTATTTTTGGCAGGATAAAAATTTTGAGAACGAATGTGTGGGATTGTAGGATATGTCGGGGGACGCGAGGCCTGTCCGGTTCTGTTGAAGGGTTTGCACCGGCTCGAATACCGCGGATACGACAGCGCGGGGGTCGCCATGGTCGGCAAGGACGGTGCGCTCAACGTTTACAAATGCAAGGGCAAGGTCTCCGACCTGGAGCATTTCCTCGAGGGCAAGGAGCTGGGCGGAAGCATCGGCATCGCGCATACGCGCTGGGCGACGCACGGCGTGCCGAACGACGTGAACGCCCATCCGCACTACTCCGAATCGGAGAACATCGCACTGATACACAACGGCATCATCGAGAATTACCGGGTGCTCAAGGACGCGCTCGAGGAGAACGGCTACACGTTCCGCAGCAGCACCGATTCCGAGGTGCTCGTGAACCTGATCGAGTACATCCGCACGACGGGCGGCTGCACGCTGCTCGAAGCCGTGCAGCAGGCCCTGCGGCAGGTCGTAGGCGCCTATGCCATCGCCGTGATCGAGAAGGGCAACCGCGACGAAATCATCGCCGCGCGCCAGAGCAGCCCGATGGCCATCGGCATCGGCGAAGGGGAATTTTTCCTCAGCTCGGACGCCGCTTCGGTCATCGAATACACGCAGGATTTCGTCTATGTGAACGACGGGGAGATCGCCGTCATCAACCGCAACAAGCCGCTGAAGATCGTCACGCTGGACAACCACGAGGGCCGGGTCGATATCAAGAAGCTGCAGATGAGCATTTCGCAGCTCGAAAAGGGCGGCTATCCGCATTTCATGCTCAAGGAGATTTACGAGCAGCCCAAGACCATCGTGGACTGCATCCGCGGCCGCATAAGCCCCGATACGTACGAGGTGAAGCTGTCGGGCGTGATCGACAACCGCGGGGAAATTCCTCGCGGCCCGCCGCATCGTATTCGTGGCGTGCGGGACATCGTGGCATGCGGCGCTGATCGGCGAGCACCTGATCGAAAATATATGCCGGATCCCCGTGGAGGTGGAGTATGCTTCGGAATTCCGCTACCGCAACCCGATCATCAATGCCGACGACATCGTGATCGCCGTGTCGCAGTCGGGCGAGACGGCCGACACGCTGGCCGCCGTGGAGCTGGCCCGCAAGGCCGGGGCATTCGTCTTCGGCATCTGCAACGTCGTGGGATCGTCCATCGCCCGGGCGACCGACTCGGGGGCATACATCCATGTAGGGCCCGAGATCGGCGTGGCTTCGACCAAGGCCTTCACGGGACAGGTGACCGTCATGGCGATGCTGGCGCTGGCCGTAGGCCGCGAAAAGGGCACCGTGACGGAAGAGTATTACCGCGAAGTGGCGAAGGGACTGCTGGAACTGCCCGCCGTGCTGGAGGACGTGCTCGGGTTGGGCGACCGGATCGCCGACCTCTCGAAGATATTTACCTATGCGCACAACTTCATCTACCTGGGGCGCGGCTACAACTACCCTACGGCGCTCGAGGGTGCGCTCAAACTCAAGGAGATCTCCTACATCCACGCAGAGGGCTACCCTGCCGCCGAAATGAAACACGGCCCGATCGCCCTGATCGACGCCGAGATGCCGACCATCGCCATCGCGACGCCGGATCACACCTACGAGAAAACGGCCAGCAACATCGAGGAGATCCGCGCCCGGGGCGGCAAGATCATCGCCGTGATCGCCCGCGACGACACGCATGTGCGCCGCAGTGCCGACTATACGATCGAGGTGCCGGTGGTCACCGACTGCCTGATGCCGATCGTCGTGTCGGTGCCGTTGCAGCTGCTGGCATATTACATCGCCGTCAACAAGGGCCGCAACGTCGACCAGCCGCGCAACCTGGCCAAGTCGGTGACGGTGGAATAACCTCCCGGCGCGGCCTGCCGGAAAAGAGCTGTCTGGACGGCTGTGCGAACCGACCCGCCCGAGAGATCCAACCAACGGAAACCCCCGCAGTCAAGGAAGTCTGCGGGGGTTTCCTCTACACACAATTATCATTAACCTAAAACTGCGTCAGTCGTCGTAGCCGTTCGGCTTGGCCTTCCATGCGGCGGCGAAGACCGCCGTGCCGACAAGCGCCATGCCGACCAGCGTGTAGAGCGCTATGCTCCAGTCGGTGTACTGCACCAGCATGCCGAGTCCCCCAGCCCGAAACGATCGTGCTGCCGTAGCCGAACAGCCCGCAGAAACCGCCTGCCGTGGCGGCGGCGCGCTTGGTGGCGATGTTCGCCGCGGCGATGCCGACGAGGGCCTGCGGGCCGTAGATGAAGAATCCGGCCGACATCAGGATGGCGATGGCAACGGCCAGAGGCGTATGTTCATTGAGGGTATAGAGCCCCACGAGGCAGAGCGCGGTCATCAGCATGCAGATCACGCAGGTGCGGGGCGCGCGGCCGCCGAAGAAACGGTCGGTGGCCCAGCCTGCGGCCAGCATGCCCGCGATGCCGGCGATTTCGAACGCCGCGACGGTCCAGCCCGCGTGGCTGATGTCCATGTGCAGGTGCTCCTTGAGCATCGTGGGTCCCCAGTCCAGCACGGCGAAGCGCACGATGTAGACGAAGAAATTGCCCACGGCAATGATCCAGATCGTCGGGTTCAGGAAGACCTTGCGGCGCAGGAACGCCTTGTGTTCGGCTTTTTCCTCGGCCTTGGTATGCGGTTTGGCGTCGGCCGGGGCCGCCTTGCCGGTCTTCAGTTCGGGCAGCCCTACCGACGAGGGGGTGTCGCGCACGAAAGCCCAGACGACGGCGGCGCCCAGGATGGCGATCGTCGCCGGGAGCAGGAAACACCAGCGCCAGTGCTGCGAGAGGATCGACGAGGCGTCGAACCATGCGCCCCAGTTCAGGCTGACGACATAGCCGCAGAAGATGATGGCCAGGCCGGCGCCGATCGAGTGGGAGGTGTTCCAGACCGACATCTTGGTGGCGAGCCGCTCGGGGACGATCCAGTGGGTCATCAGCCGCGTACAAGGCGGGACGCCCATGCCCTGGAACCAGCCGTTGAGTACCCAGAAGATGCCCAGCGCCAGCACCGACGAGCTGAACCCGAAAAGCAGGTTGCAGATGCCGCAGAAGACGAGCCCCGTCACCAGGAAATAGCGTGCGTTGCTGCGGTCGCCCCAGATGCCGTTGAAGAATTTGGAGAGCCCGTAGATCAGCCCGTGGAGCGTGAGGAACAGGCCGAGGTCGGATTTCGAGATGCCCATCTCCTCGTTGAGATAAGGCATGGCGATGCTCAGGTTCTTACGCACGAAATAGAAGAGCGCATAGCCGAAGATGCACATCGCCATGGTGCGGAATTCCCAGTATTTGAAACGCTTGACCTGTTGGTCTGTCATGCCGTCATAGGCCGGATTGAGTTGTTTTGCAGACATTTATTCAGGTTGGTTCGGGTTTTACTTCAGGTTGGTGCGGTGGCTGCGCATCGCAGCTTCCTGCAGGGCGTGGATCGCATCGCGCGACCACGGCAGGCCGATGAATTCCGACGGGTAGTCGGTCTCGATGATGTCGGGTTCGGCGACCAGCTCGCGCAGGTAGGCCACACGGCGGTCGTAGGGGTTTTTCACCTTGTCGGACGAGCCGGTGATCGAGGTCATCGTCATGACGCCCTCGGCGTGCAGCAGATCGTAGACCGGTTGCAGGTCGGGATTTACGGCCAGGCGGATATAGGCCATGATGTATTTCCAGGGGATGGGCGATGCGTCGTACGCCCTGAAGTGCTCCATCGAACTGATTTCGACGCAGAACATGACGTTGCGGATACCGTGGTTCCAGTAGTAGAGCGCCTCTTCGATCGAGCGGACGCTCAGCATGATGTTGTGGTACATCGACCAGTCGCCGCCCGGCTGCAACTGCTTGATATAGTAGTCGAGGCTCGCGCGGCGCACCTCGTCGCTCACGCCTCGGGTGTTGATGTACTTGTTGTCGAAATTGAAGACGACCTTGTCCTTGCCCCATTCCAGCAGGTCTTTCAGGCGCGGGATCTTGTAGGGGGTGACGTTGCGGTCGCGGTCTACGAGGCAGAACTGTTGCAGCTCTTCGTAGGTATAGTCGGCCACGCGCCCCTTGCCGGTGGTCGTGCGGTCGATCGTCAGGTCGTGCATCAGTACCATGACGCTGTCGCGGGTGAAGCTGAAGTCGACCTCGAAGAAGGTCGGCATCATCGACAGCGTCTTTTCGCACGATTCGATGCAGTTTTCGGGATAGCCGGGCATCATGCCCCCGCGGTGTCCGCTGACGATGATGTCACGGCCGGGGTCATAGGTGAAATAGGCTTGCAGTTCTTCGATCGACCCGATCCGCACGGCGTGCGGTATCGGGGCCTGGGCGCACGCGGGCAGCACGGCGGCGCAGCATACGGCCAGGAGCAGGAGAAGGGGGCTCGGTCTTTTCATTGTGCTTCGGGGATTTTGGCGATGATACGTTCCACTTCGTCGTAGGCCTGTGCGGCGAGCGGCAGCAGCGGGTCGGTGTCGGGAAGGGAGGCGATGCGGGCCAGGGCGGCCTTGACACCCTCTTTTTCGACCAGACGGCGCATTTCCACGCTCTGCACGTCCTCGGGGTTGTCGTAATGCAGCGCGGCGCCGACGCCCAGCAGCAGGTCGGGCGTGCCGATACCGTAGCGGCGGGCCGTGAGGATGGGCCTGACGAGGCGGTCGCCTGCCGAAAGCTTGCGCAGCGGCTCGCGTCCCACGCGGGTCACGTCGTCGCAGAGGTAGGGGTTCGTAAAGCGGCCGATGATCTTGTCGATATAGGCGAAGTGGGCGTCGCGGTCGAAGCCGTAACGCGCCACCAGCCCCCGCCCGCTTTCGCGCATGGCGGCTTTCACGATGGTATGGATATGTTCGTCGGAGATGCTCTGGCAGATGGTCATGTAGCCTTTCATCCGTCCCAGGTAAGCCGTGATGGCGTGACCGGTATTGAGCGTGAAGAGCTTGCGCTCGATATAGGCGATCAGGTTGTCGGCCGGATTCATGCCGGGGATTTCGGGCACGGCGCCCTTGAAGGCCGCGCGCTCGACGTTCCATTCGAAGAAGCGTTCGACGACCACGTCGATCGGGTTCTCGCTCTTGACCGGCGGCACGATGCGGTCGACCGAGCAGTCGGGGAAGCCGACGTACTGCTCGCACCAGTCACGCTGGGCCTCGTCGAGGTGCTTGAGGACAGCCTCCCGGAGCTGTGTGGTGGCGCGGACGCCGTTTTCGCAGGCGATGACATTGAGCGGCTCGGTGACGCCTGCATCCCTGCGTGCGGCGATACCCGCCGCGATGGCCCCGGCGATGCGGGGCAGCACGGTCAGCCCCACCGCCGTGGTGACGAGTTCCGCCCCGGCGATCTGGGCGGCAAGTTCCGGGCTCCGGGAGTCCATTGCCGAAATGTCGGTAATGCGCATCTGCTCGCAGACCGTGTCCATGATCTGAACCGTATAGGCCCTGTCCGAGTTGATCCTCGCGACGACCTGTTCGTTCACATCGGCGAATACCACATGGTAGCCCGCCTGTTCCAGCACGGCGCCGATAAATCCGCGGCCGATGTTCCCGGCTCCGAATTGAATAGCTTTCTTCATTGCATTCGTGGTTTAAATATAGCTTCTGTAACAAAATACCGTATCGGTTGCCGCGGCCCGTCGCAGCGCTGAGCCCCGGCGGCGTATGCCCTGCGCCCTATTCCCAGAATATGCGGGTGTAATACCTGCCCTTGCCGAGGATGCAGTTCGTGAATTCGACCTGCTCGCCCTGCCTGATGTCGATGCGCAGCACCTGCCCCGCATAGACGGGCATGGGATAGTCGTAGGAGGCCGGACGGACGGCGAAACGCAGGTCGGACTTGTTGACGATCTCGAACGTGCGTTTGGTCTTGCTGACCTGGCGGATCTCGCGGATTTCGAGCGCAGCGTCTATCATCTGGCCGATGTACTCCCCGCGCCCCATCAGGTTGCCGTCGAAGCAGGCCAGGGCCCGCCCGGCGAGGAGTGCTTCGCGGATCGCCCCGGCCGTGCGGGCGGTGGCGAAGACCAGGGTCATCGGACGGCTGCCGCGCACGGGATAGATGCTTCCGCTCATATAATGTATGTCGCTGTTGGCGAACGGCACGAGGCCGTACTGAACCGCGTAGTCGAATGCGCGGGGATAGGATTCGGTCTTGTTGAACACCTCGACGCCGCGGAGTTTGCCCTGGGCGATCAGGTGTTCGTGGACGGGATAGATGTCGCTTTTCCGGTCGGGGTAGCCGGGATGGTTCCACAGCAGGAAGGCGCCCTGGCGGCAGGCCTCCTCGACGGCCTGCATCTCGTCCTCGACGTCGAGTTTGTCGGCATCCCGGATAAAGAGCGTGCAGATGTGCCCCAACGGCTTCTTGCGGGTGATTTCCGCACCGGGGATCACGATCATCCCGATCATGTCGCCGCGTGCCTTGGCAAGTTCGTAGGGTTTATTGAGGCCGCAACGGATGATGTCGGCGTTCTTGTGCACCTCGATGTGGTCGGTCATGGCGATCGCGTCCAGTCCGTCGTTCCACGCTTCGTTGACCCGGCCGACGGGCCACACCTGTCCGTCGGAGATGTCGGAATGGACGTGGAAATCGCATTTGAGCGTGATATAGCCGCCGATGTCGGGTATGCGGAGGTATTGGCGGTAGTTCTGGCGGCTGACGGCCTCATGGACGTGGACATCGTCGTTATGCAGTTGTGCGGCGGCGGTCAGGGCATAGAAAAGGGCAAAAAATGCGAGGGTAAGGTTTTTTCTCATCGGTCGTGTAGTTTGGTCGTGTCATATTAAATACAACCGATCGCGGGGAAACCACCTAACCGGATTACAAAAAAATTAAAAAAGGGACCGGACATTGTTTCGTTCGGCGAGAATGTTTATTTTTGTACCGAATCTGATTATCCGATGGAGAAAATCTCGCTAATATCACGGGTTCGCGCGGGCGACCGCAAGGCGTTCGACGAACTTTGCGGCCGGTACTACGCCATGCTGGTCTCCTACGCCCGCCTTTTCATGAAGGACGACTGGGCCGAGGACGTGGTGCAGGACGTCTTTTACAACGTATGGCAGCGGCGGGAGACGCTCGACGATTCGAACTCGCTGTACAAGTACCTGCTGCGTTCGGTCTACAACCGCTCGCTCAACTACCTGGACAAGAACAGGCGCGCCGGCGAATACGGCGCCTACTACCGGGAGCGCATCGCCGCGCTGGGCAGTTCGTACTATGCACCCGACAACAGCCCCGTCGTGCAGAAACTCTACAACGACGACCTGCGCGCCAGCCTCGATGCGGCCATCGAGTCGCTGCCGCCCAAATGCCGCGAAGTGTTCCGTCTGAGCTACATCGAAGACCTTTCGAACCGCGAGATCGGAGAGCAGCTGGGCATTTCGCCGCGCACGGTGGAAAACCACATGTATGCGGCGCTCAAGCAACTGCGCCGGAAACTCTCCAAGGAACAACTGTTGCTGCTGCTTTCGCTGCTCTTCATGCGGGGCGTATAGGCCGGAGCGGCACAGACCCCAAGGCGTCGGGATACATAGTATCCCGGCGCTTTTTCGTTTGATCCTGCTCCCGATTTTTTCAATTTCCGGTAAGTGGTTTGAGCGGGTCGGCTGTATGTATCTATGAACACCGCCTAAACTACTCGACCGATGGAAGCGACATTTCCGAAGGCGCCTTCAGCCGCCGACCACACCCTCATTTGCAGAGGTGCCATAAATTTGATATATAAGTATATCGTATGATTTACCTGCACGATGGCTTTAAGTGTGTTTTTCCGCCGTCAGAGCCGGTGCGCGACAGCCGGACGAAAGGTTTGCCCGACGCGGGCAAACCCTGCAACCCGTATTTCCACCAACTAAATATTTCTTAACCAACAAAACAAAACCATGCGAAAAATTTTTCTTTTCACAGCAGCAATGCTGGCGATCGCAGGCTGTTCGGAGGACAACACGCATCCGAAGGTATCCCCCGTGGACGAACCTTCGGCGGATGCCGTGACGATCCTTGCGACGATCGATGCGATCCCGTCCGCTACCGGGGACGGCGAGGCGTATGCTCCCCTATGGCAGGAAGGCGACCAGATCATCGTCGGCTACAAGGGGATGTCTTATGTGTACGAAACCTACGACGCCGGCAACGGTGTCGAGTTCCATCCGGTGGCCCTCTCGCTGCCCGCGGACGCACGCGGCGAAGTGACGGCCTATTTCAAGGCCGTCGACGGCGTATTTGCGGTCGGTGCCGACCAGACGGGCGCTACCCTGCCGATGTATGCCTATGCGGCCGACGCCGCACTCGCCCAGGGCAGCCTCGGCCTGCACTTCAAGCCGCTGGCTTCGGTGCTGTCGCTCACGATCGGCGAGGAGGCTTCGAAGACCATTTCGAAAATCACGCTCGAACCGGTCGACCCCGACGGTGTGGAGGGGCACCTGGCCGTATCGGAGGCCGTGGTCGATCCCCGGACGGGTGCGGTGACTGTCGGCGAGGATGCCGCGGTGTCGGACATCCTCACGATGGAGATCGGCGAAATGTCGCTGGTGCAGGCCCAGACGGTGAATTTCCTGATCGCCAGCGGTACGAAGGTGGAAGGCGGGCTGAAGGCGACGATCTCCTGTACGGACGGGAGCGTCTTCGTCAAAAACCTGTTCGAAACGCAGGAAGTGGCCTTTGCGGGGAACTGCGTCGGAGCCGCGACCGAGCTTTTCTTCCGGCTGAGGATCGCCACCTATGAAGACATGGTGAACTTCGCGCAGGAGTGTGCCGACGACAACGGCGGTGCCATCGTCGACCTCCAGGCCGACATCGACATGCGGAATGTCCCGTGGACGCCGATCGAGAATTTCACGGGGACGTTCAACGGCAACGGCCACCGTATCTACAATATCAACGTATCGGCCGACGGGCGTTATGCCGGGTTCTTCGCCTATGCCAAGGGGGCGATCTCGGATGTGGTTTTCGGGTCGAAGGACGGCACCTCCTATGACGGGACGAGCCGCATCGAGCTCAAATACAGCGCCGACACCGATACGTGGTGTTATGCGGGCATCGTCGCACAATCGAACAATACGCTCACCGGCGTGACCAGCTTCGTACCCGTGACCGTCACGGCGGATTCCCGATGCAAGTCGCGCACGGGCGGCATCGTCGGCAGCCTGTATAACGGGAAGATGAGCGGCTGCAGGAACTACGGCGCGGTGAGCAACGTGGCGACGGCGGGCGTGGCGAGCTATGTGGCCGGTATCGCGGGCATCGTCGACGGCTCGGGCGACGCGGCCGGGGCGATCACGCTGGACGGATGCCACAACCACGGCCCGGTGATGACTTCGCTCGGGCTGGGCAACGCCGTGGCGGGAATTACGGCCTCGGTGATGAAGACCGCGGTCAATACGACCATCAGCAACTGCACCAATGCGGGCGAGATCCGGTTTGACAACGCGGGCGCGTCGGCAGCCCACCGCATCGGCGGCATCGTCGCCTACATCGTGGACAGCTGCCCGACGCTGGTGATCGACAACTGCACCAACAAAGGCACCGTCGTCTCGAACATGAACGGCAACTGCTTCATCGGCGGGATCGCGGGCGTGAACTATGCGGCGGCGATCCGGGATTGCACGAACGAAGCCGAGGTGAAATTCGTGCAGGCCAATGCCGCAGGCGCGGGTTACCTCTGCATCGGCGGCATCGCGGGGCAGACGTACAGCGGGGCGAAGGTCACGGGGTGTGCCAACAGGGCGGCCGTCAGCTCCGACAAACTGCAGGTGACCCGCATCGGCGGTATCGTCGGTACGCACAACGCCAGCACGATAGACGACTGTTCGAACAGCGGCGACATCACCCTGGCCTATACGGCGACGGCCAACAACTGGGAGGCCGCAGGCGGCATCGTGGGTTTCTACGACGGCACGGACGGCACGGCGGTGACCAACGGCTGCACGAACAGCGGCAAGGTCTGGGCGACGGTAAATTCCAGCAACGCCAATATCGGCGCCGGAGGCATCGCGGGCATCATCAAGTCGGGCAATGCGACCAACAACACCAACGACGGTGCGGTCTGGATGCACAATGCCCAGGCGGGCAAGAGCTCCTATGCGGGCGGCATCGTCGGCTACGACTACAATACCAAGGACAAGTCGGCCGTCACGGGCAATGTCAACAACGGTGCGGTACAGGCCACCGTCGAGGGCACTTCGGCGCTGCTGGCGGCCGGGGGCATCATCGGGCGCAACGACGTGGGCGCCGTGTCCGGATGCAGGAATTTCGGCGCGGTGGCATGTGCGCTGCATGCGGGGGCGCTCGTGGGCTGGAACAAGAAAAGCGTGGAGGACAGCGCCGCAGGCGGTTCGGTGAACGGCACGGCACTCACCGGGACGAACTATGCGGAACTGGCGGTTGGCTTCCAGGACGGGGGCTCGTCGTCGGGCATCACCTTCGGGGAGAAATAGCCCGGCAAATCATTAATTACTTAACTGAAAGAAACCTATTATGAAAAGAGTCCTTACGACACTTTTGAAAAGTGTATGTATAATTGCTCTGGTGTTGTGCGGGATGGACGCGCAGGCGCAGGGCAACCTCGTAACGGGTGCGGTCAGGGATGCGAAGGGCGAACCGGTGATCGGCGCCACCGTCATCGTGAAGGGAACCGCAACCGGCGCGACATCCGGGGCCGACGGCCGCTATTCGATCCAGGCGGGCCCCGATGCGACGCTCGAATTCAGCTTCATAGGCTACAAGAAACAGGAGGTGCCCGTAGGCACCCGCTCGGCGATCGACGTTGTGCTCGAAGAGGATGCGCTGATGGTGGACGACGTGGTGGTGATCGGCTACGGCACGCAGTCGCGCCGCACGATCACGGCCGCAGTTTCGAAGGTGGACGGCGAGAAACTCGCCGGCGCACCGGTCAACTCCATCGGCGATGCCCTGAAGGGACGTGTCGGCGGCGTGCGCGTATCGTCGGCCGACAACCAGCCGGGTTCCGACCCCGTGTTCCTGATTCGCGGCGGTTCGTCGATCAACCAGTCGAACGCCCCGATCATTATCATCGATGGCGTGAACCGTGAAATGACCGGCCTGAACCCCAATGACATCGAGTCGATCGAGGTGCTGAAGGACGCCGCTTCGGCGGGTATCTACGGTGCCCGCGCCTCGAACGGCGTAATCCTCATCACGACCAAGAAGGGCAGTATGGCACGGGGCCCGCAGGTGACATTCGAGGCGCAGGCCGCATGGACTTCGCCCGCCGTGAGGTTCGACCTGATGGACGGCGGCGACTACCTGCGCACGATGCGCACGATGCTGAACGAATACCCTTCGACCTACGCCTACGGCTCGGGCATCCTGACGGGCGCCAACTCCGCCGGTATCGGCAACGGCGACAATTCGGTGTGGACGCCCAAATTCGTGGATACGCCGGCCGATGTCCCCGCAGGCTGGAAGGTGATGGTCGACCCCATCGACCACTCGAAACTGATCGCCTACCAGGACAACGACCAGCAGAAGCAATGGTTCGACGACTCGTACTGGATGAACTACTACGTCGGCGTGAACGGCGGCAACGACAAGGTGCAGTATGCCGCGTCGGCCGGCTACACGAAGGACGGCGGCATCGGCATCAACACCGATTTCTCGCGTTTCACCTTCCACGGCAACACCTCGTTCAAGATACTCAGGAACCTGAAGGCGACGACCGTGTTCGACTACTCGGAAACGAAGGGCAACACGCTCCCCTCGTCGGGTATCGCCACCTACTGGACGACCGTGGGCCGCGGCATGTTCATGCCCGCCACGCACCGCGACTACCTGGATGACGGCACGCCCGCCCAGGGAACCAACAACACGACCATCTCGGCCGCATGGTTCGACCGTTACTATACGAGCAACTACACGGCACGCCGCATGACGGCCAATTTCAACCTCGAATGGGAAATCGTCGACGGGCTGCGCGCCGTGATGCAGGTTGCCAACCACAACTATTACAGGATCGACAACCAGCGCCTGGCGGGCAACGCTATCTCCAACCAGCGCCGCACCTACGAGAAGTGGGGGCAGACCAACCGCTTCAGCACGCAGGGCTACCTGAACTACCGCAAGACCTTCGCGCAGGATCATACGATCGAGGGCACGGTCGGGTTCGACTACATGAAAAACACGGTCAACGGCCTTTCGCTGACGGTTACGGGCGCCGATTCGGACAAGGTGCCGACGCTGGCCGCAGGGACGGACGCCACGGGCTGGGCGGACACCAACACCAACGAGGCGCTCTCCTCCTATTTCGGGCGCCTGAACTACGACTACAAGAAGAAGTACCTCTTCATGTTCACGTTCCGCGCCGACGGCTCGTCGAAATTCGCCGAAGGAAACCGCTGGGGATATTTCCCTGCGGCGTCGGCCGGCTGGGTGGTCTCGGAGGAGAAATTCTGGAACGTGCGCAATTTCAACAGCTTCAAGATACGCGCCTCGTACGGCCTGACGGGTAACAACTACATCGGCCTTTACGATGCCTACGGAGGGTTCGGCGCAACGTCGATCTACAACGGTGCGAGCGCCATCCTGCCCACGGCGCTGCCCAACATGAGGCTCAAATGGGAGACCACCCACCAGCTGGACATCGGCGTCGACATGGGATTCTTCAACGACCGCATCCGCCTGATGGCCGACTATTACAACAAGAAGACCACCGACCTGCTCTTCAGCGTCACGCTGCCCGATACGTCGGGTTACGGCTCGGCCCGGCAGAACGTCGGTTCGGTACGCTTCTACGGCGCCGAGGTGGAACTCTCGACGGTGAACATCCAGAGCAAGAACTTCACCTGGACGACCGACTTCACCTACTCGTTCAACATGAACAAGGTGTTGTCGCTCCCCGACGAGTACAGGTACAAGGACGTCGACGGCAAGGATGCATGGCGTATCGGCGGGTACACGATGTCGGAGACGGGATTCCGTTTCGGCGGCACGGCCGTCGGCGAACGCATGGGGCGCATCTACGGCTACAAGACCGCCTACATCATCGAATCCGAGGCGCAGGCCGACGCCGCGCTGTACGACTCCAATTCGCACGGCTACCGCCGTTCGGACGGCCGGTCGATCGCCGGACGCAAGGACATCGGCGACTACGAATGGCTCAACCGCGCCGGGTCGGCGCGTACGGCGGACGGCAGCGAGCAGATCAACGACGAGGACATGTTCCTGCTGGGGTACGTGACGCCCCACTCCACCGGCGGTATGAACAATACCTTCAAGTACAGGAATCTCTCGCTGTCGGTCTACGTCGACTATGCGCTGGGGCACTCGGTCTACAACTACATGTATACGCGCGGCCTGCAAACCTCGATGGGCAACTGCAACTGGAACCTCATCTACGATGCGAACGACTGCTGGCAGAAGCCGGGCGACAACACCAAGTTGGCGCGCCTGTCGGCCAACGACGCCGACGGTGGCAACAAGAACTATTCGCGCATCTCGGACATCAGCGTGCAAAAGGGCGATTACCTCTGCCTGCGCGACGTGACGCTGTCGTACAGCTTCCCCAAGCGGTGGATCGGCAAGCTCGGGCTGGGCAACCTGACGGTCTCGGTATCAGGCAACACGCTGGTGTACTGGACGAAGGTCAAGGGCGTGTCGCCCGAGTCGGCGGTTGCCGCCTCGGGATCGAGCACGGGCATGTACAGCGTGGTGAATACCAGCTCGGCCGATTATAGCATTTACCCGCCCACGCGCAAGGTGATGTTCAGCCTGAAGGCCACGTTCTGAACGGGATGATTCTCAACAACTAAATCGAATATACGAATATGAAATTCCATAAGCTATATATTGCAGCGATAGGCGCCGCCTCGATGGCGATGGCGGGGTGCGAGCTCGATATCGTCAACTCCGACCAGCTCAACACGACGAACATGTGGGTGGACGAAAGCGACGTCACGGGCGCGACGACGGGTATCTATTTCGAATTGCGCAACGCCTTCCGGCAGAATTACACGAACCAGTTCTTCTGGGGCGAACTGCGCGTCGGGCCCGCCATGTGGGACCGCGGTACGAACCGTTCGCTGATGGACTCGGACATGCTGGAGGTATTGCACAGCCTGCTCAACGGGGGCACGTCGTCGGTAAGCTGGACGAACCTCTACACCTGTATCAACCAGTGCAACTCGGTGATAAAGTACGCGCCGTCGGTCGAAATGTCTGACGAGACGCGCAGCTACTGCCTCGGGAACGCCTATTTCGTCCGGGCATACGTCTACTACTGGATCGCCCGCGTATGGGGCGACGCGCCCGTCATCCTGACGCCCACCGAGAGCACCGGGCGGGAGATTTACCCTTCGCGTTCGCCCCGGGCCGAGGTATACGCCCAGGTGGCGCAGGACATCGAAAGCGCGCTCACGCACATCACTTCCAACGCCAAGGGCTGCTATTACGCCACGGTGGACAACATCAACATGCTGAAGGCCGACTTCGCGCTGTGGATGTACGCCGCACAGAAAGGCGGCGATTCCTACCTGACGATGGCCGGGGAGGCGCTCGACGCCGTTACGCGCACGCCGCTGCTCGGCAAGTTCGCCGACGTGTTCGACGTGAAGAACAAAGCCAACAAGGAGATCGCCTTCGCGCTGCATGTCGATGCGACGAACGAGGTGCATTCGGCCAGCTACATCCAGCGCTTCATCTGGGGCTCGACGCAGGTCAAGGCCTCGTACCGCAACGTCGAGGGCGGCGTGCCGGTATCGAGCAACCAGTGGTTCTGTTATGCGGACGAATTCATCGGCGAGCTGAAGCGGAACAAGGAGCAGAACAACGACCAGCGCAGCGACGTGACCTATATGGAGCGCACGGGCGTGAGCGACATGTACGAAAAGGTCGGATGGCCCAACAAGTTCACGGGCGACTGGTCTTCGGGAACGCTGCTCTACGACGACGACCTGATCCTCTACCGGTATGCGCAGTACTATATGTTCCGTGCCGAGCTGTACTATTACAGGAAACAGTACAAGGAGGCGCTCGGGGAGCTGAACGTGGTCGCCCAGCGCGCCTACGGGAAGGCCGACTTCTACACCTCGGCCACGCAGCAGGACGTGCTCGAAGCGCTGGCTGCGGAGAACCGCTGGGAATTCGCCGAGGAGGGCAACCTGTGGTTCACCTACATCCGCCTGGGTTACATCGACACCTACTGCCCGCTCAAATACTGGCCCAATACGGGTGTCGAGGGCGGCGTGGGCGGTTCGACGAACCCCAACATCTACCTCTTCCCGATCTCGACCTCGGCGATCAACAAGAACAGCAACCTCAGGCAGACCGAAGGCTGGTCTTAATCCATTTACCCAACAGAAAACTATTCAGCTATGAGAAAATTCATATCCGGCCTGCTCGCCATCGCCGCGGCGGCATTCACAGGCTGTTACGAGTCGGGCACCGATGCGGACAACACGAGCCGGGAGGCGCGCATCTCGATTTCGCCCGCCGCGATCGGGTTCGATGCCGACGGGCGGACGACGGACGGACTGGCGTTCGGCACCTACATCGTGACGGTGAACCCCTACGGTAAAATGTATAGCGACTGGCATGCCGAACTGGTCGGCACCGACTGGGCCACGCTCGACTACCATACGGCCTCGCCCGACGGCGCGGTCGAAAAGGCGCTGCGGATCACCTGCTCCGCGAACACGGACTATAAGCGCACGGGAACGCTGCGCGTAACGCTCTCCAAGACGGGCGAAAGCGTTGATTTCCCGATCACGCAGGTCGGGCTCAAACCCGATGCCACGCTCACCCTCTCGACGGAATCGGACATCGAAATGATGGCCCTGGAGCCTGCCGAGGTGACTGTGACCTTCGAGACCAACATGCCCGCCTCGACCGTTACGGCCGAGCTGGAAGAGGGCGTGGAGTGGCTCACCTGCACGCTCGACAGGGAGGCCGGGACGGTCGTCCTCGCGGCTTCGGACAACACCTCGCCCACCGACATGCGGGAGGCGACGGTGACCGTGAGCGCCGGGACGGAGGATACGAGCCTCGCCACAAGGCAGATCAAGGTGCGGCAGCTGGCCAACGAAACCTACCTGTTTATTTACGGGTCGGGCATACCCCACTTTGCGGCTTTCGGCGATGCCGCACAGATGAACAAGAACGACCTGGTGTTCGGCCTCGACCACTATTTCCGCAGCGGCAAGGTGATCCTCTCGACTTCGCGTACGCCGGACGCCTATCCGCGCTATGCGCTGACGGCCGACGGCAAACTCGCCGTACTGGCCGACGCGGCTGCCGAGGCCGCGGCGCCCGAGCTCACGTTCGGCATTGCGGGGATGAATGCCCTGCGCGTGACGATCGCGCTCGACGACGACAACAACGTGGTGGCAGCCGACTCGAAGGCCGAGTTCACGCGCATCTCGACCGTGAACAGCATGCCCGAATCGGAACTGGCCGGCTACCCCACCAAGGAATACGTCACGCGTGACGGAAAGACCAAGACGTGGATGACGACCGGCCTGCACTGGAACGGCGGCGCGGCGATGGGCACCTACAAGCTGGGCAGCGGTCTGGTCGGGGGCTCGAAGACGGGCGGTTACGACGAAGCGGAGTATTCGATGCGCAACCCGGCCTATGACACCGAGGAGAACGGCGGGACGCTCAAGGAGCTGATGATGCCCGACGGCGTGACGACGCGCGCTTCGGTCTACGGACGCCTTTACAGTTCGTACGAAACGCTGACGGGCGACCCGGCCGGCGCGCTGAGCGCGGCCCTGCTGATGCCTTTCCCGCTGGGAGGCGCCGGGACGGTGGTCGTGGATGCCGTGGGCAACAGCATCACGCTGGAACCGATCCTCAAGGCCGACCTGAAAGACTACGCGGCCTCCGACGGCGGCAATACGCAGGCCGAGGCCGACCACCCGTCGCTCTCGATGCAGGTGCAGGGCATCTGTCCCTACGGCTGGCATATCGCCAACATGTCCGACTGGAAAGACCTGATCTACGCGGTGGCGGAGTCGTCGAAGAGCTATTCGGACTACCCCGTGGCGGCTGCGACGGCATCGTACGGCGCCATGACCTCGGGCAATGCGGCCAATGTGGCGGCGCACCTGCGCTGCAAGGAGTGGCAGGACGCCGAGTTCAACCCCGCGACCGTTATTTCGAACGGTGCCGAGGCCTTCGCTTTCAACCTCTACCCGCAGGGGTGGCGCCTCTACAAGAGCGGCTACGACTACTGCGCCAACTCGGGCAACGTGCGCTTCTACTGTCTGATTCCGATGATGGGACAGACGACGGCCTCGAAGATGGCCCTGTGGCGCGCCTACTGTACGACCTCGGCCGATATGGTATTCGACGACGGGTTCGACGTGGGCAACGGTTCGGGAGCCGCGGTGCGCTGTGTGAAAAATTACGAGAATTTCTGAATCCGGAGCGGGCCGGACGGGAGAACGTCCCTGTCCGGCCCGGGCTCCGGCCATGGAACGACAACGAATAAAAAAAAGAAAAACCTATGAAATACGATAAAATGCTTATGCTCCTCACCCTTGTCGCAGCCGGCCTGGCGGCAGGATGCAGCGACGACGAAGATCCGCTGAAGGACTGGACGGGGCCGTCGAAGCCCGGCACCGAGATCAAAACCCCGGCCGAGGTCGGCAACCGTGTCGTCGCGCACCGCGGCGGTTCGACGGAGGCCGGGACACGGCAGTTCCCCGACAATTCGGTGGCGGCGCTCAACTATGCCATCGGGCTGGGCTGCTACGCGTCGGAGTGCGATATTTACCTTACGAAGGACGACGATGTCGTGGTGGCGCACGCATCGGCGGGGTGTTACATCAATAACCTCAAGCCGTGGGAGCATACGCTCGCCGAACTGCGTGCCGCCGGGACGCTGGCCAACGGGGAACAGCTGCCCTCGCTGGCCGACTTCATCGACGTGGTGCTCGAGGCGGGAACCACGCGCCTGTGGCTCGACGTGAAGAACATTACCATCGACGGCAAATCGACCGAAGAGGGGCGCGAGGCTTCGGCCAGGGCGTGTGAGAGGGCGTGCGAGATCATCGAAGAGATGGGCGCGCAGAATTTCTGCGAGTTCATCGTCACGGGCAATGCGACGAAAATCAGTTCGAGCAGCCCTGTCACCATCTGGCAGCGTTCGCTCGCCGCGGCGGGCGCCGTGGGCAGCAATGCCGGGTGGATGAGCTTCCGCAACCCGGCCGATTACATCTCCTACGGCTATCCGTGGGCGAACCTCTCGACCGAAAACCTCTATTTCGAGGGGAAGACCGTGAACAAGAACGGTTATTCGGTGCAGAAATTCCTCGATGCGGGGCTGAAGCTCAGCGTATACAATGCCGACCTGGATGTCGACATGGATTATTACCTGGCCTACAAGGACAAACTCTACGCCATCTGCACGAACTACCCCCGCAAGCTGCTGGGCAAATGGAACTGACCGAACCGTTCCGTATCCTGCCCGGCACCTGTGCCGGAGATACGGCCGGGATGATATCCGGGCTTTGAAGCCCGGATATTTTTATTACCTTTAGCCCTGCGCAGCTTCGTCCTCGACCCGTATTTCCCGGGATTCCAGAAAAAATGCACTTTTTCGAAAAAAAAAGTGAAAACAGACTAGGTATTTTTGTGCCTATGGCTGTATAGTATAGGTAACACCCTAAAAGTATACATATTGGAACGCCATACAGATACCCCTACCATAACCGACATGGAGGGACTGCTATACAGATACCTCGTCCGCCGGACGAGCGGGGCCGAAGACCGGGAGGTATATGCCTGGCTCGAAGCCTCGGAGAAGAACCGCAGCCTGTTTTTCGAAGTCGCGGCCGTATGGAGCGCACACAGGACGCTCATCTCCCCCGCCACCGGCGAGCGCTGCGATGCCATGCTACGGCGGCTCAACGCGCGTATCGACGCCGACGACGCCATGCAGCGCCCCGCGCGGTTCGCATGGCGGCGTTGGATGTCCGCAGCGGCTGCGGCAGCCGTGGTCGTGATCGCGGTCGCGGCAGCCTGGCTGGCAGGGCTGCGCTTGCCGGAAGCCGGGCGGTTCCAGTCCTATGCCAACCATACCGGCGACGTGGCCGTCCTGCATCTGGAGGACGGGACGCAGGTGTGGCTGCAAGACGGCACCGAGTTGCGCTATGCCGTAGGCAAGGGGGACGGGGAGCGGATCGTGCGGCTCGACGGCGAGGCCTATTTCGACGTGTCGCACGATGCGCGGCATCCCTTCGTCGTGGAGACCCGCGAGCTGGCGATCCGGGTGCTGGGCACGGCCTTCAATGTCCGGGCGCTCGCCGGCAACCCGTTCACGGAGGTGGTGCTCGAACGCGGCGCCGTACGCCTCGAAACCCCCGGCGGCGACAACCTCGTGCGGCTGCATCCCAACCAGCGCGCCGTGTACGACGCCCGGATGGGCGACATGGAGGTGGCCGAAATCAACGCGCCGCTCTATGTGACCAGGCGTTACAACCTGGTCACGATGAAGGGCGCCACGATCACGGAGATCATCGCCGGCATCGAAAAGAGCTACGGCGTACGCATACGCATCATGTCGCCCGACGACGGCAAACGCTACGACATCAACTACCTGCGGAGCAATTCGCTCGAGGAGGTCGTCGACATCGTCGAGTTCATGACCGGAACGCATTGCGAGGTGATCCGCAACGAATGATACGGGGCCTGCGGCCGACCACCGCAGGCCTTTTGCACCGCACAACCCGGAACACGCTTCACGAACCTTAAAATATGAAGAAAAATTCCATCCCCAAGCTGGAATTGGTATTTCTTCTCCTGTTGACCGGCATGTGTCCGCAGGCCCATGCTACGGATGACGGCAGAAATGCCTCGCCACAAAAGACCTACGCTGTGGATCTCACGCTCGGATCCGCAACGGTGCTGACCTTCACGGAGGCCGTCACCTCACAGACGGGCGTACTGTTCTCCTACGAATCGGCACTGTCGCAGATGCCGCTCGGCGACGTGTCGGTGCATGAAACCGCGGCTCCGCTGGAACATATCCTGGAAAAGGTATTCAAGGGACGGGGATTCCGTTACAAGGTCGTCGACCGCATCGTGGTGCTGACCTACGACACGGATTCCGCGCGTTCGCAGCTGGTACTCGTGACGGGGCGCGTCAAGGACGGCTCGGGGATGCCGCTGGTCGGCGCCTCGGTCGTCGTGAAGGATACGATGCGGGGCGTTTCGGCCGGGGCGGAGGGCAATTACCGGATCTTCGCCGATCCGGACGCCACCCTCGTTTTCTCATACATAGGCTATGCCGACCGGGAGGAACGCATCGGGACGAGGTCGGCCATCGACGTCGTACTGGAGGAATACGAAGCCGTGCTCGAGGACGTAGTGGTGGTCGGATACGGCACGCAGTCGCGCAGGACGGTGACTGCGGCCATCAGCAAATTCGACGGGCATCTCCTGGAGGGTATCCCCGTCAATTCGGTCGGCGACGCCCTGAAGGGACGCGTCCCCGGCGTGAGGGTCGCTACGACCGATGCGACACCGGGCGCAGACCCCAAATTCCTGATCCGCGGCGGATCGTCGATCAACCAGTCGAACGACCCGATCGTGCTGGTCGACGGCGTAGTCCGCGAAATGGCCGGGCTGAATCCCAACGACATCGAATCCGTTTCGTTCCTCAAGGACGCCGCGGCGGCGGGCATCTACGGTTCCCGCGCGTCGAACGGCGTGATCCTCATCACCACGAAGAAAGGTTCGAAACACCTCGGCCCCCGGATCGTATTCGAGGGGCAGTGGGCCTGGGCGTCGCCCGCCACGAAGTTCGACCTGATGAACGCCCGCGATTACATCCTCACGGTGCGTCCGGCGCTCATGGAGGGGTATTGCGGCGGCATGGATCCGGCATCGGTGCTGGGCGGCGAACAGTCGGCAGGCACGGGCAATACGGCCAAATCGCTCTGGACGACCCGTTACCTCCGGCCGGACGAACCGGTTCCCGCCGGCTACCAATGGGTCGAAGACCCGGTGAACCCCGGGCGCATCATCGTCTTCGAGGACAACGACCAGCAGAGCCAATGGTTCGGCGACGCATGTTGGCAGAATTACTACGTCGGCATCGACGGGGGCGGCGACAACATCCAATACGCCGCCTCGGCGGGTTATACGGACGACAGCGGGATCGGGATCACGACGGGCTATTCGCGCTTCACGTTCCACGGCAACACGACTTTCCAGGTGACGCGGCGGCTCAGGGCCTCGACGACATTCGACTATTCGCAGATCGAGCAGCAGACCTTCGAGAGCGCGCCGCTCAGCCTGCGCAACTCGGTCATACGCGGGCTCTCCGTCCCTAACACCCACCGCGACTGGTACGGCGAGGAGGCGGGCGAGGAGCTGGCGGGCACGCCTGCGCTGGGCACCAACAACACGACGATACCGGCCGCCTACTACGCCTATTACTACCACAATGCCGGGTCGACGATCAAGCGTTCGACGGCCACGATCAACCTCGACTGGGAGGTGTTCGACGGGCTGCGCCTGGTCGGGCAGTTCACCAACTACAACCGCCATACGCGCAGCTATTTCTATGTCGAGGACAACCCCACGACGGGCACCAACATCCGGCCCACGAAAGAGGCCTTCACGGAGACCAACCGCATGGATTTCCAGGCCTATGCCGACTACAAGGGTACGTTCGGCAACGGGCACCGCCTGGGTGCCGTGGCGGGCTACGAATACATGCTCGACAAACTCAACAGCTTCGACGTGCGGGTGCAGGGCGCCGTGTCGGACAAGCTGCCCGTGCTCGACGCCGGGACTTCGAACATCGCCAACTATCCGAAGAGTACCCGCACGCGGGAGTGCCTGATCTCTTATTTCGGGCGTGTGAACTACGACTACGGCGGGCGTTACCTCCTCGCCGCGACGATGCGCATCGACGGTTCGTCGAAATTCGCCGCAGGCCACCGCTGGGGCTATTTCCCGGCGGCATCGGCCGGATGGGTGGTCAGCAAGGAGGGATTCTGGCCCCAAAACAGTGCGGTCAGCATGCTCAAGGCGCGCGTGAGCTACGGGCTGACGGGCAACAACGGGATCGGGCTGTACGACACCTACGGCAGCTACAATTCGCTCTACACCTACAACGGCAACGCGACCACCACGACCAATACGATGCCCAACAACGGCCTGATCTGGGAGAAGACCCTCCAGTTCAACGCCGGCATCGACCTCGGGCTGCTGGACAACCGCATCACGCTGGCGCTCGACTATTACAACAAGGAGACGCGCGACCTGCTGTTCGACGTCAGCCTCCCCAATACGACGGGCTACAACTCGGTTTCGACCAACCTGGGGCGCGTCAGGTTCTACGGCACGGAGCTGTCTCTGTCGTCGGTCAACATCGACCGCAAGGGTTTTTCGTGGAGGACGGATTTTACGTACAGCTACAACATGAACCGCGTGCTCGAACTGCCCGACAACGGCAATCCCCGCAACCGCATCAACGGCATCTCGGTCGGTGATGGGAGCCAGTTCGGGGGCATCGCCGAGGGCGAGCGCATGGGGCGTATCTTCGGCTATGTCGCAGAGCGCATCATCGAGACGCAGGAGGAGGCCGACGCGGCCCGGTACGACACGCAGTCGCGCGGCTACCGGCGCAGCGACCGGCGGCAGATAGCCGGGCGCAAGGACATCGGCGACTACGAGTGGAAAGACCGTCCGGGATCGACGCGCATGGACGGCCGGCAGATCATCAACGCCGAAGACCAGTTCCTGCTGGGGTATGCCCTGCCCCACTCGACAGGCGGCATCGGCAATACGTTCCGCTACCGGAACTGGACGCTGAACGTCTACATGGACTATGCCCTGGGACATTCGGTGCGCAACGAGATGCAGATGCGCTATTTCCAGTCGACGATGGGCAACTGCAACTACAACCTGGTGAACGAGGTGAAAAAATGCTGGTCGCAGCCGGGCGACGACACGCGCTACGCCCGTTTCACGGCCAACGATACGGACTGGGGCAACCGCAACTACGGGCGCACGTCCGACATATTCGTCGAGAAGGCCGACTACCTCTGCCTGCGCGATGTTTCGCTCTCGTGGTCGCTCCCGAAGGCGTGGCTGCGCAAACTGCACATAAGCGACGTGACGCTCACCGTCTCGGGCAACACGCTCTGCTACTGGACGGCCGTGCACGGGCGTATCGCCCGAGGCCGCGACCACCGGCGGCCTCTACACCGCGTCGTCGACCTACGACACCGGGTTCAGTCCCTACCCGCCGACGCGCAAAGTGCTCTTCACGGCCAAACTCACGTTCTGACACCCTACTGCCATGAAAACGAAATTCGGAAAGACTATAGCCGGAGTCGCGCTGCTGTTCTGCGCATACGGGGCGGGCGGCTGCCACGGCGACCTGGACATCATGCAGGACAACAAGCTCTCGGCCAGCAACATGTGGAAAGAGGAGAGCGACGCCACGTCGGCCACCTACGGGCTGTACGTCTACCTGCGCAGCGCGCTCAAGAGCATGAACGACGTCTACCTCTGCTGGGGCGAGCTGCGCAACGGGCTGTGGGGCCCGGGGACGCACAACACGCTCAACGGCGTCGACCAGTCTCAGGTGCGCACCAGCACCATGAGCTCGGTCAACGAGTATGCCGACTGGACGGCGCTCTACACGACGGTCAACCAGGCAAACCTGGTCATCAGGCATGTCCCGGCGATGGGGCTGAAGGAGAAACCGCGGGCCTTCTGCCTGGGGAACGCCCACTTCATCCGCGCGTACTGCTTCTTCCAGATCGCACGCATCTGGGGCGATGCCCCGCTGCCGCTCTGGGGCTACGAATCGACCGACACGGAGCTGTTCCTCGGACGCACCCCCGTCTCGGAAGTGCTGATGCGCGTGGAACGCGACATTGCCGACGCGGAAAGGTACGTCGCCGATACGTCGGACAAGACCGTGGCCACGCCGGCCGCCGTGGCGATGCTGAAGGCCGACTATGCTCTGTGGATGTACCGTATGCAGGCCGGGGGCGAGGCTTACCTGGCGATGGCCCAAGAGGCGCTCGGGGAACTCGGCCTGTCGGACGCCCTGCTCGAGCCCGCGTATGCCGATATTTTCAGTTCGTCGAACAAATGCGGCCGCGAGGTCATTTTCGCCGTGCACCAGGATGTGTCGGAGGCCCTGAACGGCCCGGCCTACTACCTCGGCTGGAACGAGAGTTACGTCGAAGCGGCCTACCGCAATAACCCCGTCCCCACCACCGGGGGCAACCAGTGGTGGTGGTATACCGACACCTACCGGGCCCTGCTGCAGGCCGACCCCGCCGATACGCGTGCAGCGCTGACCTGCCGCACGGCCGATTACGGCACGGGCGGCCGCAGGATCGGCTGGACGGAGAAACTGATGGGGCGCGTGGACAACGGCACACGCATTTTCGACTCGGATTTCATCCTTTACCGCTACGGCGAAGCCTTCCTGATGGCGGCCGAAGCCCGCTATTACGGGAAGGACTACGCGGGTGCGCTCGAAGCCCTGGCACCGCTGGCCGCAAGGGCCTACGGGCGGAGGGATTACTACACCGACACGTCGCCCGAAGCCGTCCTGCAGGCGATTGTCGACGAATACCTCAGGGAGATGGTCGGCGAAGGCCGCACCTGGTGGATGCTCCTGCGCACGGACAAGATATGGGAGTACAGCGCCGACATCGCGGCGCAGCGCGACAAGAACCCCAACATACTGCTGTGGCCCATCACGCAGGCGGCCATGAGCAGGAATTATAACCTCACGCAGACCGAAGGCTGGTATTGACCGCCCGGGACGGAACGCCGCCGTATAGGGGCGGCGACGGGGTTCCCGCAAGGCGGAAGGAGGAACCTGCGCCCGGGAAGCGACATGCCTGCAACCGCGCCTGCGAACCGGCAGGAAAAATGCCGCGCCCTTTTTTGGGGCGCGGCATCGCTTTTAGGAAGCGGGAGGGTCAGAAGCCGGTGAAGTCGGTCTGGAGCTTCGAGGTGCGGTAGGTATTGCCCATGCCGTCCTCCGCCACGATTTCGAAATCGGCGGCCCCGGGCGTTCCCGACGCCAGGTTCCCGTAATAGTAGTGGTCGAGGTTCTTGCCCCAGGTCGTGCCCACGCTCTTGCTGTAATAGAGCACGTGGTAGGCATAGGCCCAGTAGTCGTAGGTCTTGACGCGGGTCATGTCGCAGACCTTCGTGCCGTTCTGCCAGAGCGATACTTTCCAGTCGCCGCCCGTGTCCGAGTTCCAGACGTTGGCCACGATGCACTTCGCATCGTTCATGGCCGGGGCGTTGGCCGCCCAGCCGAAGGTGAGGCTGCCCGACTTGCCGAACACCTGCGTGGCCGAATAGGCCCGGATCTGATAGTCGGCTTCCTTGTTGGTCGACTTGTAGTACTGGTTGGCGATGGTGTTGCCCGAAATCTCGTAGACACCATACCCGTTCGGCGTGCCGTCGGCGCAGAGGTTCGCCGTCCACCACGCACCGCAGGCGGCGCCGTGGACATGTTCGAGGATCGTCTTCCCGTTACGCTTGTGGATGTATTTCTGCTGGTAATGCGTATGGCCGATCATGATGTGCGCCTCGGAGAATTCGGCCAGCAGGTCGAGCACGCCGTCGTAGTTCTCGTGGCTCTCGTCCGTCACGCTCGTACCCCCGCGGAAGGGAATGTGCGCGCAGAAGATCACGAGCTTGTCCTTGTCTACGTGCGACAAGTCCTGGCGCAGCCATTCGAGCTGCCTGTCGGTGATGCCGCCCTTGTACTTTTTCTTGCCTTCGTAGAGGACGTTGTCCATCGACACGATGTGCACGTCGCCGCGGTTGAACGAGTAGTTGCGCGGGCCGAACTGCGTTTCGAAGTTGGCCGCGGCATTGTCGTCCGAAGTCTCGGTCTGCAGATGGTCGTGGTTGCCGATGGTCTGGAAGACGGGCAGGTTGCGATTGGCCATCGACTCCTTCATGTTGCTCCACAGGTCGGGCGTGTCGAAGACGATGTCGCCGAGCGTGATGCCGTAGACCGGCGTGCCCTTGGCCTTGTAAGCGTCGACCGTCGCCTCGATGTCGGGAATGGTCTCGTTGACGTAACGGCTGATGTCGGCCGTGCTGGCGCACTGCGGGTCGGCGATGCAGAGCAGCGTGAAGTCGGTTTCGGGAGCCGCCAGCGGCGTCAGCACGAAGTCGTGGCGGTCGGCGATGTTCTTATGGACGATCTCGGCGTAGAAGAGCGGGTAGTTGTCTGCCGACGTGTTGATGGCATACCCTGCCGGCGTGCTGTAATGTACGAAGCGCGCCTTCTTGTAGCGCTCCATCTGGTAGACGCCGTTGGCATCGGTCGTGACGCAGCCGTAGCCGTCCGACACGACCACGCCCGGGATGGGGTTTCCCGACGTGTCGGTCACCAGTCCGTAGAGGGTCGTATTGCCGTCGAGCTGCGTGCCGTTGACTTCGGTTTCGACTCCCTCGTCGCCGTCATGCCCGCCGGACTTGTCGTTGCTGCATGCCAGCATCAGCGTCGCCGCCATACAGCATAATAACATGATTTTCGTTTTCATATCCTGAGTTTTTTATTGCTTATTTCCAGAGCGCGTTCTGTTCGAGATTGGGGTTGCGCGTGATCGCCGTCAGCGGAATCGGACGCAGGTACTTCTTTTCGCCCCACGTGCGCTTGTACTCCCAGACGATATTCCCCGCGGCGTTGAGCGAGAAGGTCTGGTTGGCCCCCGTATTGGAAATGGCGATCGAATGTTCGGTATCCTCGCCCGGGCGGATGTAGAAGTCGGGCACGGGATCGCCGTTGTCGTCGGTGCTGAGACCCGTGTAGTCGTAGGTATAGCTCGTGCTGCCGATGTAGATGCCCGTCCAGGGGTTGTTGTCGCTCGTGAGCAGGTCGCCCATGTGCCAGCGCATGTCGTCGTCCCAGCGCAGCCCCATTTCGAGGCAGAGCTCGATGCCGCGCTCACGGCGCACTTCGAGTATCCACTTGTCGGTCACGGTATTGAGGAAATAGGCCTCCATGTAGGGGTCGGCCTTGTCCGGGACGACCGGGGTCACGCCGGCACGGCTGCGCAGTTGCGCGATGGTCTGATCCCATACCGCGGCGTCCATTTCGCCCAGCTCGGCCTTCGCCTCGGCGTAGTTCAGCAGCACCTCGGCGTAACGGATGATCGGCAGCGAGTTCCAGCTGGCCGCTTTCGAAAGCACGTTGTCGGCATCGTCGTCGATCGACCACTTGATCGGATGGTAGCCCGTGCGGGTCACCTTCCAGTTGGGCGAATAGGGCACCGTGCGGCCGCTGATCTTCATCTTGTAGGTCGGGCTGATGACCGTCTGCGCCATGCGGGCGTCACGGCCGTCGAACTCGCGGATGAAGTCGATGGTCTGGTAACCGTCGATGTCGGTGAACGGCGTGCCCCGGGTCGTGAGGTAGGTGTTCATGAACTTCTTGGTCATGGCGATCTTGGCACCGTAGGTCGGCGAATAGTAGTACCAGCTGGTCTCGTGGAACGCCGAGAGCTCCTTGCTGTACTCACGGCCGAAGATCACCTCCTGCGTGAGCAGCCCGGCGCTGGTGAACAGCGAGCGGTAGGCGGTCTTCACGTCGCCCGTCACGAGCGAGAAGGGACCTTTGTCCATGATCTCCTTGGCTGCCGCGGCGGCTTCGCGCAGGAATTTGTTGTCGGCGTTATACTCGGCCTGCCACGGTTTGTCGGACGACGGCTCGCGCGAGTGGTACTTGCGGAAGGTGCCTTCATAGAGGCAGACGCGCGACTTGAAGGCCAGTGCCACCCACTTGTTGATGAGCGCCGAGCCTTTCGTGAATTTGGCGTCGGAGAGGCAGTAGGTGCTTGCGAAGGTGAGGTCTTCCAGCACTTTGTCCATGACGTACTCGCGGCTGTCTCGGGGTTTCATCATCGCTTCCTTGTCGCTGGCCGCGATCGTGAAGTCGTACCAGGGCACGGCGCCGAAGGTCTGCACCTTGTCGTAGTAGAACCAGGCGCGCCAGAAACGGGCGACGCCCTCGTAGTGGTTGTAGATCTCGTCGCTCACACGCCCCTTGCACTTGTGCATATTGTCGAGCATGTAGTTTACGCGGCGAAGGTTCGTCCAGTTGCTCTCGGCCCATCCGGTCTGGTTGTCGGGCGAGACGTTGCCGTCGGGGCGCAGCAGGTCGGTCGCGATGTCCACGGCGCAGTAGTCGGCATAGATGTCGCCGCGCGTGATGGTTCCGTCGCCGGGGATCATCTTCTGGATGAAACCGTTGGCATAGAGTTCCAGGTCGGTTTCCGATTTCCAGAACTCGTCGCTGCCGATCTGGTCGTAGGTGTCGCGCGTCAGGAAATCCTCGCAGGAGGCCATTCCCGCGGCAGCGAGGGTCATCAGCGTATATAGCAGTATCTTTCTCATGGTTGCTGTCGGTTAAAATGTTACGTTTATACCCAGGGTCACGGTTTTGAGCATCGGGTAGGAATAGCCGTTACCCGTACCGTTCAGGCCCGAAGTGGTCGAGGCCGCGAAATCGGAGTCGCCGCTGGTGATGACTTCGGGGTCGAACATGTCCGTGTGCTTGAACATCGGCGAGTGGGTGAAGAGGTTCTCGCCCGACAGGTAGACCTTCAGCCCCTCGAGGCGCAGCTTCTTGCAGATGTGCTTGGGGAAGGTGTAATCGACCGTGATGTTTTTCAGACGGATGTACGAGGCGTCCTGCAGGTAGTGGTCGTTCTCCCACGTCAGCGGACCGTCGTTGCGGTTGGCGGCGAGCGACACCATGCGCGTCCAGTAGGGATTCTTGTCCATGTTCGTCACGCGCCAGTTGTCGGTGCTCTTGTCGATCCGAACCACGTTGTCGCCCGTCTGTGTCTTCATCAGCGAGTTGTAGGCGCGGTTCCATTTGCCCCAGAAGAAGCCCGATTCGGTCCACGGATACCAGTCGCGCTTGCCCACGCCCTGCCACAGCATCGAAAGCCCGATGCCGTTCCAGTTCAGCGACATGTTGATGCTGTACTGGTAGCGCGGCGACTGGTTGCCGATGATCTCCAGGTCGCCGTGGTTCGACAGCGTGCGGTTGCCTTTGGTCATGATGCCGTCGCCGTCCACGTCTACGAACCGCAGGTCGCCGGCGTAGGCGCGGAACATCTCGCCGTTCTTGAAGAAGTTATAGGCCGGGCCGTTGAGCGCCTCGGCGTTGCTGGCGTAGATGCCCGCGGTGCGGAAGCCCCAGATCTCGCCGATCTCCATGCCCTTGTAGTAGGTGGTCAGGTCGCCGGTCTCGTTGTAGTAGTCGGTGATCCAGCTGCGGCTGTCCCACAGCATACCCTTGATGCTGTAACTGAACGGCTTGCCGCCCAGGTTGAACGAGTCGCGCCAGCCGAGGCTCACCTCCCAGCCCTTGGTCTTCAGGCTGGCGTAGTTGCCGTAGGGCGCCGCGCTGCCCAGCACCTGCGGGAGGTTCGGGCCGACGGTGTAGAGGTCGGTCGTATTGCGGCGGTAGTAGTCGCCGGTGAACGAAAGCCGGTTGTGGAACAGGTCGAGGTCGAGGCCGATGTTGTAGGTGGTGACCTTTTCCCAGGTGATGTCGTCGGGGATCAGGCTGGGCACCGACGTGTAAGGCACGTTCTGACCGTTGATGATGACCGACGACTTGGCGATCGAGGCGCTGCCCGAAGCGGTCATGGTCTCGAGGTACTGGTAGGGGTCGATGTTGGCATTGCCGAGCGAACCGATGCTCGCGCGGACCTTGAAGTTGTCGAGCCATCCCTCCACGTGCGGTTTGAGCCACGGCTCTTCGGAGAGGCGCCAGCCCACCGATGCCGAGGGGAAGAAGCCCCACTGCGAGCTGGACGGGAATTTCGACGACCCGTCGTAACGGGCGCTCACTTCGGCCAGGTAGCGGCCTGCATAGGCGTAGTTGACGCGGCCGAAGAATCCGACCAGCCCCCACGTGTAGCCGCCCGAGGTGGTCGAGTAATACTCGCCGTCCATCAGCGTGAAGCTGGGCTTCGAGGGATAGAGGTTGCCCTGCCGGTAGGTCTTCTGCGCGCGGTAGTCGTAATCTTCGAGGTTCCATCCGGCGACCACGTTCAGGTCGTGGTCGGCCCCCAGCTTGGGCGTGACCGTACCGACGATGTTCGTCGAGATGTAGTCCGAGCGGTACGTCCAGTTTTCGAGCGACGAGAAACTGTTGTCCTGCCCCGAAACGTTCACGCCGGTATAGTAGGTGTAGAGGTTCTCCATGCGGTCGCGCGACCAGCGGGAGCCCTTGTAGGTCACGTCGGCCGAGACCTTGAAGACGTCGGGGACGAATTCGAAGTTGAACGTCGTGGTGTTGGCCACTTCGAGCTTGTTGTTCTCCTGCCACGAGGTGCCCTCGGCGAAGGCCGCATAACCGGTCTTGGCCGCGGTCTGCGTCCAGGTGCCGTCGGGGTTCTTCAGCAGGGCGAACGGGAAGGCGAACATGTCGATCTGGCGCGAGATCACCTGCTGGCCGTAGTGCACCATGGGCTGGTGGTACTTGCTGCTCATCAGGCTGGTGTTGTTGTCCAGCGTCAGCCACGGGCGGATGCGGATCGAGCCCTTGGCACGGAGGTTGTACTTCTTGTAGGTCTCCTCGCCCACCTTGTAGATGCCGTCCTGGTTGTAGTAACGGCCCGAAATGTAGTAACTGACCCCTTCGCGGCCGCCCTGGATGCTGACGGCGTGCGTGGTCGAGTAGTTCACCGACTTGTAAATCTCCTTGAGCCAGTTCGTCTCGCCGTAATAGCTGTAGTTGCCGTTGGCGTCGATGTCGTAGTTGTCCATCGTCGGATCGGCACGGCGGCGTTTGAGCTCCTCGAACCAGGCGTTCGAATAGGGCATGTAGTTGTTGAAGAGCGACGGTACGGTCGCCGTCGGCGAGGAGTTGAGATACGACTCGCGGAACGCCTCGACCCACTGCACGGGGTCGGTCACCACGTTGTCCTCCCAGATCACCGTGCGGCGGTGCAGCGACACGGAGCCGTTGTAACTCACGCGCACCTTGCCCTTCTCGGGATCCTTGGTCGTGATGAGAATCACGCCGAATGCGCCGCGGGCACCGTATACTGCGGCCGACGAAGCGTCCTTGAGCACCGAGATCGAGGCGATGTCGTCGGGGTTCACCGAACCCATGTCGCCCTCGGCTCCGTCGATGAGCACCAGCGCGCCGCCGCCCTGTCCGAGTTTGTTGGTCTTTTCACCGCCGCTCACACGGGCCTTGAACGTGTTGTTCACGCCGCGGATGGTGACTTCGCCGGCATGGTCGGCCTTACCGTCGACCTGCACGATGTTCAGGCCGGGGATCTGGCCCTGCAACGAACGGGTGATGTTGGCATTGGGCCGGTTTTCGACCGCGTCGCCCGAAAGGTTCTCGACCGCGCCCACGATATTGCGTTTCTTGAGCGTGCCGTAGCCTACGACGACTACTTCGTCCATCACCAGCTCGTCCTCCTGCATCGTGACGTCGATCTGCGTGCGGCGCCCTACCACCTCCTCATGGGGGCGGTAGCCGATATACGAGAAGAGCAGCGTGGCGTTCCCGTCGGCCGGGATCGCATAGCCGCCGTCGACACCCGTCGAGACGCCGACCAGCGTCCCCTTGATAGTGACCGTCACGCCGATCATCGGGTTGCCCGCAGCGTCGCGGACGACCCCTTTCACCTCCGATTTGGCGGCGGCACTGGCTGCCGGAACGGGGCGCGTGCTGCGCGTCAGCACGACCACTTTGTCAACCACCCGGTAGTCGATGCCGCGAGGCGTGAATACGGCGGCAAGGATGGCCTCGATGGTGGCACCCTTCTCCGAGACCTCCAGGTTCTCCATCGGATAGCCGGCCAGTGCCGTTTCGTAGGAGAAGGCGATGCCCACTTGTTGCGTAATAGCATCGGCAACGGCCTTGAGCGTCGTCCGCGAGTAGGATAAATTCAGGTCATACCCCTGCCCTTGCGCACCGGGGAGCGATCCTTGGGCGGCATAGCAGCCGAAAGCCCCCCGCGCAGAGCACCATGACCAGACATAGTCCTTTATGGAATAATTTCTTCATAGTTTCAATTCGGTTAATTGGTTATTTCCCGCTGCCGCGTGCAAAGCACGTCCGCAGCCGCGCCGTGCAGGCGGGCTCCGGGGGAAATTCGTTCCGATACGGCAGACAGAACCTTGCAAGTCATCCGTCGTCCGATAAAAAACCGTGTAGTGCTGGTGTAGGGGGAGGGATTAGTCAGACATCGTCGAAGTTGTTTTAAAGTTTCCGGTTAATAATCGTTTTTTTAGTTTGCATTGGGTCGGTTGCGGCCGGCGTTTTCCGTCCGGTCTGCATTAGATACAAGCGACCGGGGCAAACTACCCAATGCCGGAAGCTTTTTTCACAAAATTGCAATGCAAATTTTTATACCTATATATTACAGATATTTTATTTTTCGGTTTTTCGCCGCAAGGTTCGTAAAATTTTAAACATTTTCTTGCGAATCCCGGAAAATTCGCTATATTTGCAGTGCAAGTCATTCGATATCGTTAGAAACCGTGTAGGAAATTGACGTCCGGCAGGACCCGGAGTCGGTTTCTGTTTTTTTTATTGGTTTCAAACAAACTAACGATCCAATCATGATGAAATTTATTCATAAACTGACGATAGTTCTCGCGTTGGGCGGGATCTGCGGTCTTGCCGCGTGCAGCGACGACGACCAGGGGTTCCTCAAACGCAACCTGCGCGAGATGAGTTTCTCGTACGTCGAATCGAGCAATACGTTTACGATCCGCGCCACGGGGGACTGGCAAATCAGCGACACTCCCGACAGCCGCGAGTGGACGAACGCCTACGGCTGGGTGCATGTCGACCAGCTCTCGGGCAAGGGAGACCCCGGCACCTACCAGAAGGTGACGGTCACCTGCGACCAGAACACCTCCGAGGAGCGTAATGCCACCATCTACCTGCACGGCTGCGGCGAAGAGAACGTCGCCATCGCCATCAGGCAGGACAACGGTATCTTCGAGTGGAAACCCTTCGACAACGGACAGCAGTTCGACGTCTCGGGTATGCTCAAACTCAACGCGGAAGCCGGGGCCAAGCTCCGCATCCCCTACATCAAGGCGCTCGGCACGGAAAAATACACCGTCACGGTGACGCAGACCGGCGGCGACGGGATCACGGCCGCCAGCGGCAGCTATTCGCTCCCGACGGCCGGCAACGGCTACATCGAAGTGCCCCTGACGGGCACCGCCACCAAGCAGGGCATCGTGACCTTCGCCGTGAAAGCTACGGACGAGGCTGGCGCGGAGAAGGATTTCGGCTCCGTTTCGACCATCGTCCGCGCCGGGTTCGACGCCCAGGGCGAGGAGCTTCCCCTGCTGACGCAGAACTTCGGCAAATTCCCCTGGGGCGGCGACTGCATCGGCCAGAAGGCGGGTGTCACGACGGCCGACAAGACCGTCGCCAACCTCAGCCTCGACAACGAGACGGTGAGCGTCTCGGCGGGCACCAACGCCGGCATCGGCGGCATCACCTCGACCGTACGCAACGGCAACGCGGCGTTCTACCGCGCCATCGGCATGGAGGGATGGACGGGTTACCTCAACTACATGTGCCCCGGCTACATGCAGTTCGGCGCGGCGAGCGACAACGCCGACGGACAGCCCGGCAACATCATCTCCCCGGTGCTGAACATCCCCGCGGGCTACGACCTGCTGCTGACCTGCAAGGTCGCCATCTGGGCCGCAGCCCCCGACCAGGGCATGGTCGGCATCTGCGAGAAGAACGACGGCTTCTGGATTTCGAAAGGCACGCTCAGCAAGATCGTCGCTTCGACCAAGAGCTACGTTTCGCTCGACATCCCGGCCTACACGTGGGTCGAAGTGTCGGCCGTCATCCCCAATCCCGGCGCGAAAGCCAATCTGGCATTCTTCATCTCCACGGCCGACAGCTGGTTCTCGGGCTCCTCGGTGAAGGCGGGCCGCTGGTACATCGACGACATCAAGCTCGTATACTAAAACCGGACAACTACCATGAAAAAAAGCATTTTATATATTCTGTTCGCCCTCTTCTCGCTATCGGCCGCAGTCTCGCTGACGGCCTGCAAGGACGACGGCGTGGAAATATCGGGGGCCAACAAGTCGAAGACCCCGAAAAACGTGAAACTGCTCGAATACGGGCCCACGTCGCTTACGATCTGCTGGGATTTCATCCGCGGCGCGACGTCGTACACCGTACAGCTCGTCGACGGGGAGATGAACCCCGTGAGCGAAGCGCTCTGCAAGACCACCGACGCGATCGACTACCACGAATTCACCGACCTGGCGACCGACCGGATATACTACGGCCGCGTCAGGGCCAACTTCCCCTACTCCTCCACCTCGGACTGGGTATACGTCACGGCAAACGAGCAGCCGGCCATGCTGATGGCCTCGGTGGGTATCCTCGAACTCGACCCGAAGCTCACGCTCAATGCCGCGACGGGGTCGACGCTCACCTACGAGTGGTCGTATACCGAAGATGCGGCGACCGACGCCACGCGCCTCTACAACATCGAACTGTTCCGCGACGAGGCGTGCAGCGAGCTGCATGTCAGCTGGCTGGCCGACGGAAAACTCGCGTCGGACAAAGGCATCTTCACCGCCCTGGCGGGTTATCCCGTCGTGCGGTTCACCTTCTCGGGGCTCGATCCCGAAACGACCTACTACGCCCGGGTTACCAATGCCAGCTTCGGCAATATCATGACCCCCGTCGTCGCCGGAACCACGGCCAAGGCCGGGCCCGAAGCCTCGCCGAACAATCCGGCACAGGCCGGTGACATCGTGCTGGCGCAGGATTTCGCGGCATTCATCCACGGCGGCGACATCGTCCGCTCGGCGGCAGGTTACAACGCCGTATCGGGGACCGACTTCCGCAAGGCCTGGGAACCCGCCACGGGCGAGAACCCGCAGGCGGACGGCGACCGTCCCCTCTGCAACTGGGCGACCGAGTTCCACATCCACACGGGCGGCACGTCGGCCGAATACGTCGAAGCGCTCGGCATGAAGGGCTGGGGTTCGTCGGGCAACACCTCCACCCGTCCGGGCTACATCAAGTGCGGCGGCGGAAGCGGCGGCATCGGCATCCTCTACACGCCCCAGCTGACGGCCCTGCCCGCGAACACGACCGTCAAGGTCAGCTTCTCGGCCAGCGCCTATGCCGAAGGCGAAAACGTCTACGGCAGCGACATCGTCGTCGAAGCCATCGAGGGCGCCGAGTTCGGGTCGAACAACTCCGTGAGCAAGAAAGGCACGGCCGTGGCTTCGAAAGTCGTGGACATCTCGTCGGCCGTAGGTCGGTTCGAGACCTTCACGGTGACGCTCGACGGCCTTTCGCCCACGTCGCGCATCGCCTTCTCGTCGAACCCCGCGCAGGCGGGCGCCAACAAGACCCGCTACCTGCTCGACGACATCGTCGTGGTTTACGACGGCGAGACCAAACTGGAAAAACTCACCGTTCCGGCGAACGTGAAATTCGACGCCGAAGCCGTCTATTCCGACAAGTTGACCCTCGAATGGGACGAAGTGCCCGGGGCGGCTTCCTATACGGTGGCATGGTGGGCCGACGGCACCGAGGAGAAGGACGCCACGGTAGCGGAGGGCATCACCTCGGCCTCGTACCTGCTCAAGGAACTGGAGGCCGGCACCGAGTACCACGCGAAGGTCAAGGCGTGCCGCTACAACAACCCCGGCTACGATTCGGACTACTCCGCCGTCGTGTCGCAGAAGACGGACATAGCCCCGGTACAGGCCGGGATCGTCGTGTCGAAAGTGCTGGCGACCTCCTCGACCCTCACGGTCGAATGGGCCCGTGCGGACGGCCAGGCGTGTGTCAACAGCAGTGCGCAGGTCTACCACGTGAAACTTTACAGCGACGCCGAATGCAAGGATCTCTTCGTCGGCTGGAATGCCTCGAACGTCTTCGGCATCACGGCCGGGAACCGCTTCCGCTTCACCTTCTCGGGACTGGCCCCCGCCACGACCTACTACGTCTGCGTGGACGACAAGACCAACGATTTCTTCTCCGACCCGCTCGCATATGCGACTGCCGCCGCGGGGCCGCAGGCGGGTGCCACCGCTCCCGGCTCGGCAAAGGCGGGCGACATCCTCCTGGCGGAAGATTTCTCCAAGGTGATCCACGGCGGCGACATCGCCAATTTCGCCGCGGGCTACTATCCCCCGAGCTCGAACCGCGGGACTTACGCCGCAGCTTCGGGCGACAATCCTTCGGGGTTCTCGGCCACCCGCTGTACGGCCAATGAGTTCGACCTGTTCAGCGGCGGCGGCGTGGCTGCGCCCTACACCGAGGGCACGGGCCTTTCGGCCTGGGGCAAGTCGGGCAACATCGCTGGCCGCCCGGGCTATGTCAAGATGGGCGCCGGAAGTGCGGCCGCCTCGCTTTACACCCCCGAACTGACCGCCCTGCCCGATGCGGCGACCGTCAAGGTGCGCTTCTCGGCACAGGCTTACAGCGAGAAATACGACGGTTCGGGCGCCGATGCCGGGAAAATCCTCGTCAAGGCCGTCCGCGGCGCCGTGCTCGGCGCAAAGGGCGCCATCACCGGCACGGTCACGGAGGTCTCCGCGGCCGACCCCGTGGATATTTCGGCTGCCAAAGCCCGGTTCCGCGAGTTCGAGGCAACCCTCACGAACGTGACGCCCGATTGCCGCATCGTGATCTCGACGAGCGAGAAACGCGCCCTGCTGGACAACGTGGTCGTCACCTGCACGGCCATCACCCCCGCGACCAAACCCGCAGCACCGGGCGGGGTTTCGTTCGACGCCGCAGCGGCGGCCGACAGGCTGACGCTCAAATGGAACGCTGTCCCCGATGCGACTTCCTACACGGTCGCCTACTGGAAAGGTTCGGCCTCAGCCCCCGAAAGCGAGTATGCCTACAAGACCGGCATCGCGTCCACGGCAACGTCGCAGGAGCTGACCAACCTGGAAAGCAACACCTCCTACTGGGCCAAGGTCAAGGCGGTCGGCAGCCTCGATTCCGACTGGTCGGAAACGGCGAACGCCACGACCATGGACAGCGGCGGCGAGCCGCTCCTTCCGACGGCCGACCTGCTCGACGTGGTGTTCCGCAACGACGGTTCGGCTATGGACAACTCCTCGTCGGCAACGCCCGTGCGGCGGATGCCGTCATCGAGGCCGTAAAAGCAAAGGGGCTGACCGACCGTGTGGAATACATCGCTTTCGACTATACGACCTGCAAACGCATCGTCAACGCCCTCCCGGGTGCCATGGTGCAATACCTGAACGGCGACCTGGCTCCCGCCGCAGTCCGGCAGGACGGCATCGGGGGTATCGACTACCGCTTCTCGGCTTATTCGGGCAATCCGGGATGGGTCAAGGAGGCACATGCCAACGGCATGGTCACGAACGTATGGACGGTCGACACGGTGCAGGACATGATGACCTGCATCGCATGGGGAATGGATTTCATCACCACCAACAACCCCGAGACCCTGAAGGAGCTCCTCACCAGGACATTCGTGTCGGCCAACTGACTGCCGCAGGGCGGTGCGCGCATGCCCGGGGAATTCACCCGGCACTCCGCAGTTCCCTGAAGGCGCGACCGACAGCCGACGGCGGCGGGTATCATGCCCGCCGCCGTTTTTATTGCCCTGCGGAAAACAAAAAAGGCAGGCGGGCTCGCCAATCTGCAAATATTTTCTAACTTTGTGCATACGAACATGGAGCCTGCAGAACTCATATCCGCCATACGCGCCGGGAGCCGCGAAGCCTTCGACGAGATGTGCGGCCGTTATTATGCGCCGCTGACGGCCTACGCACGCCTCTTCCTGAACGGGAACTGGGCGCAGGACGTCGTGCAGGACGTTTTCGTAAACGTCTGGGTTCGGCGCGAGGCACTCGATCCGCGGCAGTCGCTCTACGGCTACCTGCTGCGCTCGGTCTACAACCAGTCGGTCAATTACGTGAACAAACACCGCCATGCGTGCAGTTACCGCTCCTACTACCAGGAACGTATCGAAAGCATCGGCTACGCCTATTACGATCCCGACCGGAATCCGGTCATCGAAAAGCTCTACTCGCAGGATCTGCGCACGAGTATCAACGAGGCGATCGCAGCCCTCCCGGCCAAATGCCGCGAGGTCTTTTCGCTGAGTTACCTGCAAGGATTCTCCCACCGCGAGATCAGCGAACAGATGGGGATTGCGCAGAGCACGGTCGAAAACCATATTTACCTTGCCCTGAGGCAACTGCGGGCAAAATTGTCGAAATCGGAGCTGATTCTGCTGCTGTTTTTCATTTTTTTACAAAATAATTCCCATCCGCTTGGGTAGATTTCTCCCGTGGATTGTATACTAAACGGACACAGAACAAATGGACGATACGATTATAATGGACTCAGTCATACAAAAATATTTTGCCGGGGAGACTTCGGAACAGGAGGAAAAGTACCTTCTCGCGTGGCTGGAGGAGTCGGAGGAGCACCGCAAATACTTCTTCGAACTGAAGAGCCTGTGGGGGGCACGCCGCGTCTTCGAGGAGAGCACCGACCTGTCGCGCTTCGCGTCGTTCATGCGCAGCACCGACCATCGGATCGGGAGTATCGTCGCCGGCGAGCGATCCACCCGTCGCCGCAGACTGGTGCGGTGGACGCTGGGGGCCGCTGCTGCCGTCCTGCTCGCCGTTTGCGCCGGCACGGCATGGCATTTCCTCTCGACACCCGACATATACCGGGTTTACGAGAACACGGGCGATGCGGTGACGACCGTCACGCTCGACGACGGCACGCATGTGTGGCTCAACGCCCGTACGAAACTGACGCTGCCCGAAGCCTTCGGCCCGACGCAGCGCAACGTGCAGTTGGCCGGCGCGGCCTTCTTCGAGGTGGCGCGGGACGAAGCCGCCCCGTTCGTCGTGTCCACCGACAAACTGCGCGTGCGCGTGCTGGGCACCTCCTTCTGCATGCAGGCCTACGAAGGTTCGCAGCAGGCCGAAGTCGTCCTCGAACACGGTTCCGTACGCCTTCAGACGCCCGCAGGGGTCAACCTGGTGACGCTGCAACCCGACCAGCGCGCCCTGTACGACGCTGCGGACGACAACCTCGCCATTACGCAGGTCAACGCTTCGCACCTCGTGCTGACCCAGTACGACCTGGTGACGATGTCCGACGCTACGCTGCACGAGATCATCTCGCACATCGAGACGACCTTCGGCGTGCGGCTTTCGGTGCCGGGACGCTACGGCGACAAACGCTATACGTTCAATTACCAGCGATCCAATTCGCTCGAAGAGGTGCTCAATATCGTCGAATACCTCACGGGCGAGCATTGCGAGGTCATCTACCGCAAGAAATAAGCGCAGCGGCCGCCGGATTCCCCGGGATCGGCCGCACGCGGCACCGGCGCCGGCTCCCGTACCGGAATGCCGGCAGGATCGCACAACAAAAAGAGGCTCTGGAAAGAGCCTCTTTTGTCGTTTCACGGGCCGCAGGCGCCGCGGGATCAGAGCGTCGAAAGCCAGTCGAGCGTGGCTTTCTGCCAGTCGTCGTAATAGCGGAACTTCGGGTTCATGCCCCAGCCGTGGCCGCCCGACGGATAGATGTGGAGCGTAGCCTTGACGCCGTGTTCCTTGAGCTTCTGGTAGAACAGCGCGCTGTTCACGGCTGGTACCACCTTGTCGTCGTCGCAATGGAACAACAGCGTGGGCGGCGTGGCGGCATCGACCTTCTTTTCGAGCGAGAACTCCTGTGCAAGGGGCTTGTCGGCATCTTCGGCGCCGAGCAGCTGTACGAAAGTCCCCTTATGGCGTTTGTCCGGGTCGGCCGAGATCACCGGGTAGAAGAGGATCATGAAGCCCGGCTTCACGTCCGAAAGCGTCCCGACGCTCCCGGCGAGGTAACCCCCGGCCGAAGTCCCCGACACCCCCACTTTCGCGGGGTCGATGTTCAGTTCCGCAGCCATCGAACGCATCACGCGCAGCGCCTCGTCGGCGTCGTTGCGCGGAACTTCGCTGTGACCGTTGGGCAGACGGTATTTCACCACGGCGGCCGTGACGCCGTTTTCGGCGAACCACTTGGCCTCCTTGTGGCCGTTGCCGACCGAAAGCGACGAGTAGCCGCCGCCGGGGAAGAATACCAGCGCCTGTCCCGTGGCATTGTCCCCGGCCTTGTAAATCCACATTTCGGCCGTCTGCGTGTTTTTCCACTGTCCGGGCTTGGATTCGACCTCGTCGCCCGAAAGCCCGTTCGAGGTGGGTGCCGTCGTGTTGTCCCACAGGACAACGTGGTAATCCTGCGCACAAATCGCCGACGACAGCATGAGGGCGAAGAGCAGGAGCATTGTTTTCTTCATAATTCGAGTTTTAGACGTTGGGATAAAGATAAAAATTATTTGTCAGTCCGTATACGGTGTTTCAACGGGGCGATGGCCGGGGGGCCGACGCTGAATTCCCCGAGACCGAGCGCCACGAGGCGCTGCGTGGCGCGCGGGTCGGCAGCCAGTTCGCCGCACATCCCGGCTTCGATACCCGCCCGGTGCGCGGCGTCGAGCACCATGCCGATGCTGCGTTGCACGGCCGGGTCGAATGCGTCGCAAAGGTAGGCTACGCGGGGGTTTCCACGGTCGGCGGCCATCACGTACTGCGTCAGGTCGTTGGTGCCGATGCTGAAAAACCGCGCCCGGGCAGCCAGTTCGTCGGCGATGAATACGGCGGCCGGGGTCTCGATCATCACCCCCAGCGCTATGTCGCGGTCGTAGGCAACCCCTTCTGCGTCGAGTTCCGCCATGCAGGTCTCGACAACCGCTTTGGCGGCGCGGAACTCCCCGACCGAAGCTATCATCGGGAACATCACCCGCACGTTGCCGAATGCGCTCGCGCGTAGCAATGCCCGCAGCTGGGTGCGGAACAGCTCCGGCATGGCCAGCGAAACCCGGATCGCACGCCATCCCAGAAACGGGTTTTCCTCCGGCTCGAAATGCATGTAGGGCAATGCTTTGTCCCCGCCTATGTCAAGTGTCCGTACAGTCAGCGGACGTGCCCCGCAAAGCTCCGCCGCGGCACGGTATGCCGCAAACTGCGTCTCTTCGTCGGGGAGCGCCGGGCCCTGCATGTAGAGGAACTCGCTCCGGAAAAGTCCGATGCCCTCGGCGCCTGCATCGAGCGCGCGTCGCACTTCGTCGACGTTCGCGGCATTGCCCAGCACCGTGATCCGCCGCCCGGCGGGCGTGACGGCGGGCGCTTGTGCATCCGCCGCGCAGCGGAACGCATCCTGGCGCAGCGATTCGAGCCGCGCGGCGTATTTGCGTCCGGTAGCCGGATCGGGATCGACGATCAGTTCGCCCCGCTCCCCGTCGATTATCAGCCGGTCGCCGGTTCTGACCTGCCGCATGCACCCGGCAACGCCGACCAGCGCCGCGATGCCCTTGTTCCGGGCGATGATCGCGACATGGCTCGTCACGCTTCCGTGCGCCGTCACCAATCCGGCGACCCTGCTGAAATCCATCTGTGCCGTATCCGAAGGCGCCAGCTCGTCGGCCACCACGATCGTCCCCGGAGCCAGCCCGGCAAAGGGATCGTGGGCGGTTTCGCCCGACAGGACGCGGCGGATACGCGCGCATACGTCCCGCACATCGTCGGTACGTCCCCGCAGGTAGTCGTCGTCGAGCGCCGCGAACATGCCGCACACCTCTTCGCAGGCTTCGCCGAGCGCCTGCCCGGCGGACAGGTGCTTTTCCGCAATCCTTCCCTCGACCAGCCCGGCGAGCATCGGGTCGCCGGCCATCTCCAGATGGGCGGCGAAAACAGCCTCGCCTTCCGCCAGTGCGGACAGCTCCGCCTTCGCACGCTCCAGCGCCGCATGGAACCGCCCGGCCTCGGCCACGGGGTCGCCTGCCGCGGCCGTAGCAGCGGCGGATGCGCGGCGTTGCAGCACGAACGCCGTCCCGACGGCGATCCCCGCCGTCGGGATTCCTCGGATCGTGAACATCATTCGCGGATGCCGGCGATGAAATCCGTTACGGCCCGCACGGCGGCGGCTTCGTCGCCGCCCTCGGCGCAGACTTCCACTTCGGTGCCGTGTTTGAGCCCCAATGCCAGGAGCGAAAGAATGCTCACGGCACTGGCCTCCCGGGCTGCGGTGCGCAGGTGATCCTGGCGGGCGCAAGCCCCCTGATTAACTTTACAAGTTCGCCCGCAGGTCGCGCATGCATGCCGTTCGGGGCGGTAATCGTTACTTTTCCGGTTGTCATATAGGTAGTTATTTCAGTGCTTCGTATATCGCCTGCGGATCGTCTTCGGTCGTCAGCCTCCGCAACAGTTCTTCGTCCCCGAATACCTCGCCCAGCCGGGCCAGGATATCGAGGTGAGCGTCCCCCACGCCGGCAATGCCCACTACGAGGTATGCCTTTTCGTTGCCGAACGCAACCCCGCCGGGGTATTGCAGCACCACGATGCCCGAGTGCAGGACGCACTTCTTGGCGTCGGACGTCCCGTGCGGAATGGCGATGCCCATGCCCATATAGGTCGTTGCCGACTCCTCGCGGCGCAGCATGGCATCCGCATATCCGGGTTCGACATATCCGCCCGCTGCGAGCAGTTCCCCGGCCCGCCGGATCGCGGCTTCCTTGGGTTCGGAGGAAAGTCCCGTTCGGATATTCCCGGGGCGCAAGACCTCGCCGGGAGACCGCCCCGCGGCATCGTCCGGCTGCGGGGCGGCCATGCGATCCGGGGCATCCCCCGCCCTTCGCAGGCCGGCGTCGGAGGGCTGTGCATCCGCCGTCCCGGCAGGCAGACCGCCGGCTCGGGGAATGGCGTCCGCACCGTCCTGCCGCGCCAACCGGGCGAACAGGGCGTCGAGAGCCGGGTCTGCCAGGAAATTGTCGATCACGACCAGCGCGGCTCCTTGTGCCGATCCGGCGATCCGCCCGGCCAGCACGGACTGGCAGACAACGACGTCGGCATCGGCGGGAATGCCGTCCGCGGCACAGTTGCCGACCGCCGTGCCGATGCCCGCATCGGAGAGCCTTTTTCGAAACCGCGTGGCACCCAGCGCACTCGACCCCATGCCCGCATCGCAGGCGAAAACCACCTTGCGGATATGTGCCGGGAAGTGCAGCGCGGCCTTTACGGCGGGCGCCCCGCTCTGCGCGGCGGGGATTGCGCCTGTCGGCATATCCTCCGCAGCGGCGGCACGCCGGACGAAGGGCGCCGCCATGAGCAGCGACACCGCCGTGGAGATCAGCACCCCGGCCAGCACGACGAGGGTCTGGCCTTTGGGAGCCATGGCCAGCACCGAAATGATGCTGCCGGGCGAAGCCGGCGCCACCAGTCCGGCCCCGGCAAGCGAAAAGAACAGCAGCCCGGCGGCACTGCCCGCAACAGGGGCGAGGATCAGCGCCGGGCGCGCCAGGATATAGGGAAAATAGATTTCGTGGATACCGCCGAAGAACTGGATGATTACGGCGCCGGGTGCCGACTGGCGCATATTGCCGCGGCCGAAAAACCAGCAGGCCAGCAGTACGCCCAGCCCGGGCCCGGGATTCGTTTCCAGCAGGAACATGATCGACTGCCCGGTTTCGCGGGCCTGCTCGATGCCGATCGGCGAGAAGATGCCGTGGTTCAGGGCATTATTGAGGAACAGCACCTTGGACGGCTCGACCAGAAGCGACACGAGCGGCAGCAGTCCGTGGCGGATCACGACCTCCACGCCGTTGCTGACCAGCAGCGTCAGCCCCGTCACCGCACCGCCGATGACCCAATAGCCCAGTATGGCCAGCAGCATACCGAGGATGCCTATCGAGAAATTGCTCACGAGCATCTCGAAGCCCGCCTTTATGCGTCCCTGCGTAAGTTTGTCGAACCACCGGATCGTATACCCGCCCAGCGGGCCCATGACCATGGCTCCGATGAACATCGGGATATCGCTGCCGACGATGACGCCCATGGCGGCAATGGCCCCGATTACCCCGCCGCGTTCGCCGGCGACGTTGCGCCCGGCCGTATAGGCGATCAGCAACGGCAGCAGGTAGGTCAGCATCGGGTCGACCAGGCGTGCCATCTGGGTGTTGGGCCACCATCCCGAGGGGATGAAGAGCGCCGTGACGAATCCCCACGCGATGAACGCGCCGATGTTGGGCATGACCATGCCGCTCAGGGCCCTGCCGAATTTCTGTATTTGTTGTCGCATAGCTTTCTTTCTTGTATATAATACAAGGAAAGCGCGCGAATCACCTATTCCGCAGGCAAAGAATCGCCCTGTTTTTTTTCGGGCGGCGGCGGATTTTGCCTTTTATTGCCCCCGTACGGTGCCGCGCCGGAGGCTCCCGCCAACAAAAAACCGCCTCCCCGGTCAGGGAAGGCGGTTGCATTATTGCACGGGCAGGTTACATCATCTCCTCGTAGGCGAACTGCACGGCACGGTTCAGGATCGCGATGAACGGCTGCGTGCGGCGGAACTCCGCGAGGGTTCGCTCCAGCAGGTCGTCCGCGAGCAGGAACTCCTCGGTGATCTGCTTGGCGATGTAGAAATCCTTGAGCTTCAGCATGTCGGCGTACTCGCTGTCGGCGGGGAATCCCGTAGGCACCCGCTTGAGCTTGTTCTCTTCGACGATGGCGAACCCCTTGGCCTTGCGGATGGCCGCCGCGATTTCCGCACCGTTGTCGAGGATCTCCTCGCGCACGCTGCGCAGCACGACCGGCTCGGGGCAGTAGAGCCCCGCCGAAAGCAGGTTGCTCCATACGAGGCTGTCGCAGCACGGTTCGATATGAAAATAGTAACCGGCGAATCCCGACTTCTTGCCTTTGGGAGCGATGTACGCACCTATATATGTCTTATAGGGCGACTTGTCGGGGCTGAACCGCGTGTCGCGGGCGATGCGGTAGGTGCAGTCCTGCACCCGCAGGCCGCGCACCGCAGGGTCGAACTCGGCGATCCCGGCGATGAGCTGCTCCGTGAAAGCCGCGAAGTATCCCTTCACGTGCGTCCATTCGGCGCGGTGGGCGTCGAACGCACCATGTTCTTGTTGGTGGTGATGTCGGCGGCCACCAGGCACTTCTCGGCCAGCTTACCGGTCAGCTCGGGGAACTTCGTGCGAAGATCGACGAGCATCAGGTGGTTGTCCGTACCCTCGGAAACGATCTTGTAACCGCGCTTGGTGAACGCTTCGGCCATCGCCCGGGCGTTCTTCTGCACCTGCTTCTGGTACTCCTTGTACGAGGGCTCGAGCGCTTCGCCGAAAGCGACTGCCTTGGCTGCGATCACGTGCTCCAGCGGGCCGCCCTGGATACCGGGGAATACGGCCGAATTGAGGATCTGCGACATCATCTTCACGGCACCCTTCGGAGTCTTGAGCCCCCAGGGATTCTCGAAATCCTTGCCCATCAGGATAATACCGCCACGCGGGCCGCGCAGGGTCTTGTGCGTGGTAGAAGTCACGATGTGAGCATACTTCACGGGATTCTCGAGCAGACCGGCAGCGATCAGACCGGCCGTGTGAGCCATGTCGATCAGCAGGATGGCGCCTACTTTGTCCGCGATCTCGCGCATACGCTTGTAGTCCCACTCACGCGAATAAGCCGAGGCGCCTCCGACGATCAGCTTGGGCTTGCACTCCAGCGCCTTGCGCTCCATATCGTCGTAATCCATGCGCTCCGTAGCCTCGGTCGAGCTGGTAACCCATGGCGTTGAAATACTTACCCGACATGTTCACCGGCGAACCGTGCGAAAGGTGGCCTCCGTGCGCCAGGTCGAGCCCCATGAAGGTATCGCCCGGCTGCATGCAGGCGAAGAATACCGCCATGTTGGCCTGTGCGCCCGAGTGGGGCTGTACATTGGCGTACTCGGCGCCGTAGAGTTTGCAGATGCGTTCGATGGCGAGGTGTCTCGACCTTGTCCACGACCTGACAACCGCCGTAGTAGCGTGCCCCGGGATAGCCCTCCGCATACTTGTTGGTCAGTACGGAGCCCATGGCTTCCATCACCTCGTCGCTGACGAAATTTCTCAGACGCGATCAACTCGATGCCGTGCATCTGACGGCTGCGCTCGGCGGCGATCAGATCGAAAATCTGGGTGTCTCTTTTCATATCGTTAAGGGTTTTACGAAATTCCGTTTACGGACGGTAAATGTTAGTACAAAAATATATTTGGCGAAAATTTCCGGCGGCAGCGGGACGTTTCAAAATATTTTTCTTAACTTTGTTCGCAGCCGACGCGGGACGAAAAAAGGAAAAACAGAATATTTAAAACGAAAAATTTAACCATCAAAAAACATTTCAGCAAGATGAAATTACTCGAAGGAAAAGTGGCCGTCGTAACCGGCGCAGCCAGGGGCATCGGCAAGCGATCGCACTTGTTCGCCAAGGAGGGCGCCGATGTGGCGTTCACCGACCTGGCGATCGACGAAAACGGCAAGGCCACCGAGGCCGAGATCGCAGCGCTGGGCGTCAAGGCCAAAGGATATGCCTCGAACGCGGCGAATTTCGAAGATACGCATGAAGTGATCGATCGGATCATGCAGGACTTCGGCCGCATAGACATCCTGGTCAATAATGCAGGCATCACCAAAGACGGCCTGATGATGCGCATGAGCGAAGCGCAGTGGGACGCCGTGCTGACCGTCAACCTCAAGTCGGCTTTCAACTTCATTCACGCCGTGACGCCGATCATGGCGCGCCAGCGCAGCGGTTCGATTATCAATATGTCGTCCGTGGTGGGTGTCAGCGGCAATGCCGGACAGTGCAACTATTCGGCTTCGAAAGCCGGTATGATCGGACTTGCGAAGTCCATCGCTAAAGAGATGGGACCGCGCGGCATCCGCGCCAACGCCATCGCTCCGGGCTTCATCATGACCGAGATGACCGACAAGCTGCCCGACGAGGTGAAGGAAGGCTGGTACAAGCAGATCCCGCTCCGCCGCGGCGGTACGCCCGAGGATGTGGCCAAGGTCGCGCTGTTCCTCGCGTCGGATCTCTCGTCGTATGTCAGCGGGCAGGTGATCCACTGCTGCGGCGCGATGAACTGCTAAAAGACGGTACAGACCATAGAAATACGAAAAAACCGCGCCGCGAGACACCGGCCGAAAAGAAAAAGTGCCCGTCCGGACAAATCCGGCGGGCACTTTTCTTATATGCGTACCCTACCGGGAGTTCCGCACGCTTACGCTCCGTCGGCAGAAGCCTTTTCGCACTTCTTCGAGCCGGTCGCAGCGCTCCTGAAGCGGCTCTCATGCCCGCGGAACGGGCGCAGCCGACGCCCCGGAATACAAGTTGCATCTTTTTGTGTATATTTGCCGTATGAAACGTCTGACAACCACCCTGGCACTCCTCGCCGCCGCGCTGTATGCGACGGCGCAAGAGGCTACGCTCCCGACACCCGACGCCAAGGCGCTCGGCATGGGCGGCGTAGCCATGACGACCCTGTCGGGTTCACACGCCATCTATAATAACTCGGCGACGGCCATCTTTTCGCAGATGCCCTCGCAGGTCTCCTCGTCCTACTACGGGCAGGGCGAATTCGATTATTATGCCGTGACCGGGTTCTGCCGGTTCGACAACGTCAACCTGGCACAGATCGGCTGGCGGCAATACCTGCGCGAACGGGGCAACAACGACATGGCCGTCGACCTGGGCTATTCGCGCCGCCTGGGCGACAGGTGGGCCGTCGGCATCGTGGGGCGCTACATGCACCTCAAACGCCCCGACGACACGGCCGACGCACTGGCCGTCGACCTGAGCGCGGCATGGTCGATGCCGCTGGAGAACGTCGGCAGCTACTCCACGCTGCGCGTCGGGGGCAAGCTGGGCAACCTGGGCGGATACCTCGGGAAAACGGACTATACGCTGCCGATGGATCTCACGGCAGGCGTGGCGCTGGATACGTTCCTCTCCGATGCCCACGAAATAACCGTCGGGGCGGACTGGGGCTACTATTTCTCCCCGGCACGGGTGCGCGGGTTCCAGATGTCCGTAGGCGCCGAATACAACCTCATGCAGCTCATCCAGCTGCGGGCAGGCTACCACTATGGCGAACGGCGGAATTACTACCCCACCTACGGGTCGGTCGGCGCCGGCGTGCGGTTCCTGCACCTGCGCCTCGATTTCGCCTACCTGATCGCACGCAAGGAGACACTGCTGCACAACACGTACAGCATCAGCTTCGGGCTCGATTTCTAAGGGATTCCCGGAACATGAACGCTCCGGCCAGGTATTTCCGGGCCGGTGTTTCGCATTCCGAGCCGCGGTGCCGGCAGGGTTTTCCGACAAATGACACCTGCACCCGTCCGCCCGGTATTCCGGCAGCCTATTTCCCGAGGTGCGCGAGGATTCCCTCACAGCCGTCTTCCAGCATGTCGAGCACCAGCTCGAAGCCCTCGGCCCCTTCGTAATAGGGATCGGGAACATGATCCCAGCCGGGGTGACGGCTGAAAAACTCCCGCATACGGAAGATCCTGGCGGCATCCGCACGCGACGGCGCCAGTCGGTGCACGTGCTCGTAGTTGCGGTCGTCCATCACCACGATCATGTCGAATTTCCCGAAGTCCTCCTCGCGGATCTGCCGGGCACGGTGCGTCAGTTCGTAACCGCGGCGCGACGCAGCCCGCCGCATGCGGGCATCGGGCAATTCGCCCGTGTGCCCGGCATATGTCCCGGCCGAGTCGACCGCAACCTCCGCCCCGAGCCCGCGTTCGCGGACGATGTGCCGCATGATTCCGTCGGCAGCCGGGGAGCGGCAAATATTCCCCAAACAAACGAAAAGTATCTTTGTTTCCATGGCCGCAAAGATAGTACAAGACGCGAGGAGTGCCAAATTTATCGGGTCGTGCCGTGCCGCTGCCCGTCCAAAAGGCGGAGCCTGTGCCGACAACCCGCGGTATAACAAGTCCGACACGTCATACATCCTAAATTCAATTTTATGTACCGAAACACGAACCACACCCCTTGCGGCGGGGCTCCCGAAGCCGCAATCATCGCATTGGAACGGCGGGCACCGGAGCGGTGGAACCAGGGCGACCCCGACGGGTTCCTCGAACTCACGTCCGGCGACGTAGTTTATTTCGACCCGGCTCTCGGACGCAAACTCATCGGCAAAAAGCCCTCGGAGAGTACTACGGCACGGTCAGGGGCAAAGTCAGGATCGACACGTACCGGATGATCGACCCCGTCGTGCGGTTGTCGCCGGGCGCTGCCGTCCTGGCATACGATTACGAGGCCCTCAGGGACGGGCAGGTGTTCAGGATGCACTGCACGGAAGTTTACACGGCCGCAACGTCCGGCGGTTGGGAGATCGTACATACGCACTGGTCTTTCGCCCGGCAGGACGATTGAGGCGGTGCGGCGTGCCGGATATTCGCCGTGCGGGGGTTTGGAATGCAAATTGCACGGCACGGGGCATGGAAAAAAGAATCGGTGAACGGATCGCACAATGCAGGCACATGGATTGGGCCGTATTGTACATGCGCCTGTTCGCGGGAGGCATGATGTTCTTCCACAACATAGGCAAAATACAGGATTACAACGAGATCGTCAACTCGTATCCCTCTTTCGCATTCGCCGGCAGCCCGGCCGTATTCGTCATCGTTTCGCTGGTCGAAGTGGTGCTCGCCACCCTGATAATCATGGGTCTGTGGGTACGGGCATCGGCCATCGTCATGGCGGCGGGAATCCTCGGGGTGCTGCTCTGGGGCGCCCCGGGTTTCGGGACGCTGGCATTCACCTGGCTGGGGGTCTATGTTTTTCTGGCCATGTCCGGCGGCGGGCTGTACGCATTCGACACGGCCCTTTTCCCTGCGAAACGAAAAAATTGAACGAAGAGAACAATATTAGATCGCCTGCCGGTCGGTATGTTGGCGGAAATATTGTAACTTTGTCCCGATTTGTTTTCATTTAAAACCAAAAAACAGAATATAATGAAGATGAAAGTAATCGCGATGCTGGCGGCCCTCTCGCTCACGGCATCCGCAGCCGCAGCACAGGAACTGCCCCGCAAAGTGGATAATGTCGAAGTGCTCGACCTCGACGGCAATCCGGCCAAGCTGCCGCACTGGGGCGAGAAGAACCTGATGATATTCTACGTGGACCCCGACCGTCACAAGCAGAACAACGATTTCACGGTCGAACTGGAGGAGAACCACCGCGCACAGGGGGACAACATCTACGGCTTCGGCGTGATGAACCTCAAGGACGCACCGATGGTTCCCAACGGCATGGCCCGCAACATGGCCAAGAAGCGCACGGCCAAGAACGGCGCGCTGGTGCTCGCCGATCAGGACCGTATCCTGAGCACGGCTTGGGAGCTGGGCGACTGCAACAACCAGTTCGTGCTGATGATCGTATCGAAGGAAGGCGAGCTGGTATTCCTGCGCAAGGGCGTGCTCTCGGAGCAGGACAAGGCCGATTTCTACGAAACAATCGAGAAGTACAAATAGCCGGATGCTGCGCAGGATAGCCGTTGTATGCTTCGTCCTGGGTTTCGTTCTGCACGGACGGGCACAGGAGCAGGAGGTATACATCAACGGCAGCGATACGCTGCACTATACGTACACCCCGCTTCCGGGGCAGGAAGAGGAACCGCAGGCCGAAAAGCGCCCGCCGTTCCTGCGCCGCGTCGTAAAATACTTCGAAGGTTCGACCACCGACCGCACGTTCGAAAAGAAGATCGACTTCACTTTCGCGGGGGGGCCGAGCTACTCGAAGAATACGAGCCTCGGCATCGGGCTGCTGGCCGCGGGCCTCTACCGCATCGACCGCACGGACTCGGTGACGGCACCCTCGGACATCTCGATCTTCGCCAATGTCTCGATTTCGGGATTCTATGCGCTGGGGGTCACGGGCAACAACATCTTCGCCCGCAACAGCAAGCGCATCGACTACACGGTAATGTTCGCCTCGGCGCCCCGCGACATGTGGGGCATCGGCTACCACGACGGACGGTATAACGAAGAGGGGTCGTACAACGAGAAACGCTACCTGGTAAAAGGGCGTTACCTGCACCGCGTGCTGCCCAGCACCTATGTGGGCGGCATCCTGAGCTTCGAGCACACGCAGGGCAAGAAATTTGACGCCCGCAGCGAGGGCTACCTGCAGGAGTACGGGCAGAAAACGCACTACACTGCCACCGGCATCGGAGCCATCCTCGAGTACGACTCGCGCGACTTCATCCCCAACCCGTACCGGGGCATCTATGTCAGCCTGGAGGAGACTTTCTACGCCAAGGGGCTTGGCAACTGCGGCAAGTCGCTGTGGCGCACGACCTTCACGGCCGACTGGTACCGGCAGGTGTGGAAAGGTGGACTGATCGCCACCGACCTCTACGCGGAGTTCAACTCCGAAGGCACCCCGTGGCCGATGCTGGCCCGCATGGGCGGTTCGCAGCGCATGCGCGGTTACTACCAGGGGCGCTATACGGACAACGACATGATTACCTTCCAGGTAGAGTTGCGCCAGCGCATCTGGCGGCGTATCGGCTGCACGGTATGGGGCGGTGCCGGCAACGTATTCAACAGTCTCGACCGGTTCGACTGGTCGGAAACGCTTCCCAACTATGGCGTCGGCCTGCGCTGGGAATTGAAGAAACGGGTCAATGTGCGGCTCGATTACGGCTTCGGCAAGAAGACGAGCGGCTTCCTGCTGAGCCTGAACGAAGCTTTTTAGGTTAGTGTAAAGATATGAATGCTGATCCGAACAAACATAACCGGCAACGGACGGTCAAAACCCGCAGCCGTTTCACCACGCTGCTGACCGTCTATTTCTTTGTCGCGCTGATTATCCCCAACTGCGTGCTGGCCAATACCGAACCCTACTCCGTCTGGACGGTCGAGGCGCTGATACTGATGCCGTTGGGATTTTACATGATGTGGAGCGTGGCGCTGCGCCGTTCGGGCATAATGATCTGGCTGGCGTTCCCGTTCATTTTCCTCTGCGCGTTCCAGATCGTGCTGCTCTATCTGTTCGGCAACTCGATCATCGCCACGGACATGTTCACCAATCTGGTGACGACCAATCCCGGCGAGGCGGGCGAACTGCTGAGCAACATCTACCCTTCGGTCATTCTGGTCTGCGTGATGTACCTGCCGCTGCTGTGGTTCGCCGCGCGCGAAATCGGGCACAAACGGCAGATATCGCGCACCACGCGCATGAACGTCGGACTGACCGGGGCGGTGCTCATGGCGCTGGGCATGCTGGCGCTGTGGCCGGCCTACCGCGTGAGCGAAGACCGGCACGTGCTGCGGGACGAGATCTTCCCGCTCAACGTGCTCTACAACGTACACCTGAGTGCCACGGAATTCCGCAAGGCCTACAATTTCGAGGAGACCTCGGAGGATTTCACCTACGGTGCGTCGCGCACGGCCCAGGCACCGGGGCGCGAGATATACGTCTACGTCATCGGCGAAGCCTCGCGTGCGATGAACTGGCAGCTGTACGGTTACGACCGCGAGACGAATCCCCGCCTTTCGCAGGTCGATGACCTGATCGTTTTCCGCGACATGCTCACGCAGAGCAACACCACGCACAAGAGCGTGCCGCTGATCCTCTCGTCCGTTGCGACCGACGAACATCCCGAACTCTACCGCCGCAAGGGGCTCCCGGCCCTCTTCAACGAGGCGGGCTTCGAGACGTGGTTCATCTCCAACCAGTCGCCGCAGGGCGCCATGATCGACAAGCTGGCCCGCGACGCCGACCACCTGATCTATATCCGCTCGCCGCGCCACGACATGCAGCTGCTGGACGAGGTGCGCCGCGCCGTGGAAGGCAACAAGGCGCAGAAGATGCTCTTCATACTCCACTGCTACGGCTCGCACTTCAGTTACCACCAGCGTTACCCGCGCGAGTTTGCGCAGTTCCGCCCCGACGACGACGTGGCGATCTCACGGGAACACGTGCAGACGCTCCGCAACGCCTACGACAATTCGATCCTCTACACGGATTTCTTCCTCTCGGAGACGATCCAGTACCTGCGCGGGCTGCGCGGGACTTCGTCGGCGCTGCTCTACTGCGCCGACCACGGCGAGGACATCCTCGATGACAGGCGCGAACGGTTCCTGCACGCTTCGCCCACGACGACGGCCTACCAGCTCTACGTCGCTTCGCTGGCGTGGTTCTCCGACGCTTACCGGCAGAATTTCCCCGACAAGGCCGCTGCCGCCGAGGCAAACGCCACGGTGCCCGCCACGACCCATGCGCTGTTCCATACCATGGCCGACATGGCTTCGATCCGGGGAAATTACATCGACACGGGCGTGTCGCTGGTCAACGCGGGCTACGACCGCACCCGGCCGCGCCGTTACCTGAACGACCACAACGAGGCCGTACCGTTCCGCAAGACGGGCCTCTCCGCAGAGGATATGGAGGTGTTCCGCAAATTCGGCATCGAGCCCTGACCTGCGCCGCGACCGTACGGCTTGCCGCGGGAACGATCCGCATACGGCACGAAAACAACAAAGGCTGCCCAAAAGGACAGCCTTTGTTGCGTCTACGTAGTCAGCGATTATTTCGCAGCCTCTACGGAAATCTTGCGGAATTCCTTCATCAGCTTAGAAATCTCCAGTGCGGACTTGCGGGCACGGGTACCGGCGGCCTTGTTGCCTTTCTCCACCTGTGCTGCTGCATTTGCTGCGAATACCTCGTACTCGGCATTGATCTTTGCTACTAATTCTTTCATAACTTTTATATTAATTTGGGTTTGTTATCAACGCAAAGATATAAAAATTATCTAAACATCATCATTTGCAGTTAAAAAAATCAGCTTTTTTTAGCATATAATCCCCTTTTTAACTAGCTGTCACCCTGTTCACGGTACGTTTTTTGCCCCTGCAAGGGTGTAAAACATCCCGGTATGAACAGACTTTTCCTTATCACGGGGCTGCTCGCCGTACTCCTCGCGGGGTGCAGCAGGCACAAGCCCGAAACCGCCATGCCCCCGCTCAGGGTCGGCGTGGCCGAAGCCGTCACGGACAGCGTTCCCAACCGCATGGAGTTCATCGGTTACCTGGCGAGCAATTTCGATGCGGTGATCCAGCCGCGCGTGAACGGCTACCTGCTTACGAAGCAGTTTGCCAACGGTATGCCCGTGAAGCGCGGGCAGCTGTTGTTCACAATCGACCCCGACCAGCTTTCGACCTCGATGCTCGCAGCCGAGGCCGCCCTGCAATCGGCCCGGGCGCAGGCGATGGAGGCGCGCAACAACTACGAGCGCGCCGTGCCGCTGGCCAAGATCAACGCCATCAGTCAGGCGCAGCTCGATCAGTATACGGCGCAGTACAAGGCCGCCGAAGCCTCGGTGCGCTCGGCCGAGCAGACGCTCAGCAGCGCCCGCATGAACGTCGGCTATACGGAGCTTCGCTCGCCCATCGACGGTATCATCTCCAACACCTCGGCACACGTGGGCGACTACGTGGGCCCGGGCACGCAGTTCGGGGTGCTGACGACCATTTCGAACATCGACACGCTGACCGTCGACGTGGCGATCCCGATGGCGCAATACCTGCGCTCGGCGGGGCCGCGCACCTCGATCTTCGACAACGCGGGACTGCTCACCGACATTCGCCTGATGCTGGCCGACGGCACGGAATACCCCTATGAGGGGCTTTACGACTATACGCGCAAGGACGTGTCGAGCACGACCGGGACGCTCGTGCTGGTAGTGATGTTCCCCAACCCCGACCGTTCGCTCAAACCCGGGCAGTTCGCCCGTGTGGAGGCCAGCGTCGGCCCCGTACGGCCGCGCGTGGTCGTGCCGCAGGCGTGCGTGAGCCAGGCGCAGGGCGTCAATTCGGTCTGGGTGGTACGCCCCGACAGCACGGCCATGTACCGCCGGGTGATCCCGGGCGACACGTACGGGTCGATGTGGTGCATCGACGAAGGGCTCATCGACGGGGAACTGGTGGTAACGGCCGGGCAGCAGAAACTGCACAACGGCATGAAGGTCATCCCCGAAAAAAAGTGACGCCATGGAGAAATTTTTCGTTTCGCGCCCGATCTTCGCCCTGTCGCTGGCCATCGTCATCGTGCTCGTGGGGCTGATTTCGATCCTGAACCTGCCGATCGAACAGTACCCCGACATCACGCCGCCCGTGGTCGAGGTCTCGGCGACGTACGACGGCGCCGATGCCGAGACGGTCAATAACGCCGTGGCCACGCCCGTGGCGCAGAGCGTCATGGGCGTAAGCGACATGCTCTACCTGCAAACCACCAGCGCCAACGACGGTTCGATGGTCATGCAGGTGACCTTCGACATAGGCTCCGACCCCGCCCTGGACGCCATCTTCACCCAGAACAACGTCTCGTCGGCCACCGCACAGCTCCCGCTGACGGTGACCAAGCAGGGCGTCACCACGCGCAAGACCATGACCGGCTTCCTGCTGGTCTTCTCGCTGCACAGCGACGGACGCTACACCGGCGATTTCCTCTCCAATTACGCCTATATCAACATCCAGAACGAACTGCTCAAGATCAACGGCGTGGGCAAGGTGTCGATCATGGGCGCCGGTGAGTACGCCATGCGCGTATGGCTCCGGCCCGACGTGCTGAAATACTACGGCATCCCGGTTTCGGCCGTCACCGCCGCCATCGAAAATCAGGGCGGCATCTACCCCGCCGGACAGTTCGGGGCCGAACCTGCGCCCGACGGCACCACCTATACTTATACGGTGACCATGCCGCCGCAGATCACCACCCCCGCGCAGTTCGGCGACATCGTGGTCGTCACGACTTCGGAAGGCCAGCAGATCCGGCTGTGCGATGTGGCCGAGGTTTCGCTCGGCAGCCAGAGCTACGGCGTGAGCTCGCTCTTCGAGGGCAAGCCCACGGCCATGATCGTCGTCTACCAGCAGCCCGGCAGCAACGCCGTGGAGGTGGGCAAGAAGGTCAGGGCGGCGATGGCACGGCTCGAAAAACGCATGCCCGACGGCATTGCGGCCACCACGATCGTCGACACCACGACCAGCATCGACGCCGGTATCCGGGACATATTCCACACGCTGGTGATCGCCCTCCTGCTGGTGATCTTCATCATCTACCTCTTCATTCAGGACTGGCGCGCGACGGTCATCCCGCTGGTGGCGATCCCCGTGTCGCTCATCGGCGCTTTCGCGCTCTTCCCGCTGCTCGGATTCTCGATCAATATCATCTCGCTGTTGGGTATGGTGCTGGCGATCGGTCTGGTGGTGGACGACGCCATCGTGGTCGTGGAGGCCGCGCAGGTCAATATCGCCAACGGGATGACCCCCCGCGCCGCGGCGCTCGAAGCCATGAAGAACGTGGCTTCGCCCATCGTCGCCACGACCGTCGTCCTGCTGGCCGTATTCATCCCCGTGTCGTTTACGGGCGGCATCACGGGGCGGCTGTTCCAGCAGTTCTCGGTGACGATCGCCGTCTCGGTGGTGATCTCGGCCTTCAACGCCCTGACGCTCTCCCCGGCGCTGTGCGCCCTGCTGCTGCGCCGCCGCGAACCGCCGCAGAAAGGCTTTTTCGCCGCTTTCAATCGCTGGTTCTCCCGCAACATGGATCGCTATACGGCCTTTACGCCGACGCTTATCCGCCACGTGACGCGCACGGGCGTATTCATCGCCGTAGTACTCGCGGTCATCTTCGTCGTATGGCGCAAGCTGCCCGCCGGGTTCCTCCCCGAGGAAGACCAGGGCTACGTCATGGTGATGGTCTCCACGCCCGAAGCCTCGGCGCTGCCCGTCACGCAGGCCGCCATGGAGGAGGCCGACGCCGTGATCCGCACCCTGCCCGAAGTGGCTTCGACCTCGTTCGCCGCAGGTTTCAACATGATGGCGGGCATCGCCTCGACCGACAGCGGCATCATCTTCGTCTCGCTGGTCGACTTCGCCGACCGCAAACTCTCGGCCATGGAGATCGCACAGAAACTCACCGACGAGCTGTACGTCGCCGTGCCGGGCGCCGAGTGCTTCGCCTTCATCCCGCCGTCGATCCCCGGGCTGGGCATCACGTCGGGCGTTTCGGTCGAGGTGCAGGACCTCGAAGGGCGCGGCACGGCCTACCTGCTCGCCCAGGCCGGGCGGCTGATGGACTCGTTGCGCAAACAGCCCTCGATCGCCTCGGTGACCACGCAGTTCAACGCGGGCGTCCCCCAGCGGCGGCTGCGCATCGACAAGGAGCAGGCGCTGGCCGCAGGCGTCGACCTGGGCGTATTGTACGGCGACCTGACGACCCTGCTGGGCGGCGCCTACGTCAACAACTTCTCGCGTTTCGGCAAGCTTTACCAGACCTATATCCAGGCGGCGCCCGAATACCGCCTCGACAAACGCTCGCTCGACAACTACTACGTCGCTTCGTCCTCGGGCGAGAGCGTGCCCGTATCGTCGTTCGTGGAGGTGGTCGACACGGTGGGCGTGGAATACGTCTCGCAGTTCAACCTCTACCGCTCGATCTCCCTCACGGTGACGCCCGCGGCACGCGCCTCGACCACGACCGTCATGCAGGAGATCACCCGTACGGCCGGCGAGGTGCTGCCCGACGACATCGGCACGGCGTGGAGCGGCACCTCCTACCAGGAAGCCAATGCCTCGAAGACGGGCGGGCTGGTCTACCTGCTGGCGCTGGTGTTCGTCTTCCTGGCCCTCGCGGCGCTCTACGAGTCGTGGGGACTGCCGCTGGCGATCCTGATGAGCGTCCCCGTCGCGGTGCTGGGCGCCGTGCTCTTCATCGGGGGATCGCACCTGCTGGACGCCTTCTTCGTCAACGACGTCTACATGCAGATTTCGCTGGTGATGCTCATCGGGCTGGCGGCCAAAAACGCCATTCTGGTCGTGGAGTACGCCGACCGGCTGTTCAACGAAAAAGGCCTGTCGCTGATGGACGCCGCGATCGGCGCCGCCAAACTGCGCGTGCGGCCGATCATCATGACCGCCTTCGCGTTCATCCTCGGCGTCATGCCGCTGATCTTCGCCAGCGGGGTATACGCCACGGCACGCAACATCATGGGCGTGGCACTGGTGGGCGGTATGCTGTTCGCCACGCTGCTGGGCATCTTCGTCTACCCGGCACTCTACTATTTCGTGGGGCGCATCGGGAATTTCGAACGCCGCCGCGAACGCAAAAAACAGGAGGAAAAACTATGAAAACCGGATACCTTACCCTAATCTTCGCACTCGCCTGCGCGGCCTGCACACCCCGTTTCTACCCGCCCAAGGTCGACGTGCCCGACGGCTACCTCTACGGCGAAGGCTTCCCGCGGGACACCGCGGCGCTCGCCTCCGACTGGTGGCGGCTGTTCGGGGACACGGTGCTCGACAACCTCGTCGCACGGGCGCTGGAGAACAACCGCGACGTGGCCGTAGCGGCTTCGCGCGTGGAAGAGGCGCGGCAGAACCTCGGCGTCGTGCGGGCGCAGTTCCTGCCCCAGGTGGGCATAGGCGTCACGGCCGAGGGGGAATACACGCCGCAGACCAAGATCGTACAGACCTATGCCGTCGAACCGTCGCTCTCGTGGGAGATCGCCCTGTTCGGGCAGCTGCGTAACGCCAAACGGGCGGCCAGGGCGCAGATCGCCTCCTCGGAATGGGCGCTGCGGGGCGTGCGGCTGGCGCTGGCCGCGGAGGTCGCCACGACCTACTTCACGCTGCTCGAATACGAACGCGACCTGGCGATCGCCCGGCAGAGCTGCGCCCTGCGGCGCGAATCGGCCGCACTGATCGACTCGATGTTCCGCTACGGCATGTCGGACGGCGTGGCGCTGGAGCAGGCACGCAGCCTGGTCTATACGGCCGAGGCGGACATCCCGCAATACGAGCGCGCCGTGAAGCAGACGCGGCTGTCGCTCGACATCCTGCTGGGCGAAACGCCGCAGGCGGCGGACAGCACGGGCTCGGGGCTGCGCCTGCTCGCAGACCGCCATCCCGCCGACATCCCCGTAGGGCTTCCGTCGGAACTGCTCAAGCGGCGCCCGGACATCATGGAGGCGCGTTACAATATGCTCCAGGCGGCCGCGAATGCCGGGGTCGCACGCGGGGCAAGATTCCCGTCCATCGCACTGACAGCCAAAGGAGGAATAGCCTCCAACTCGATCAAAGGTTTAACTGCGGCAAACCCTTGGGCGTGGGATGCGCTGGGCTCGCTCACGCAACCCCTGTTCGCCTTCGGCAAGCTGCGCCGCTCGGAGATGGCGGCCATGGAGCGTTATACGCAGGCGGCAAAGACTTACGAGCAAACCGTACTGACGGCATTCGCAGATGTCGAGAAGGCGCTGGTCGCCATCGCCACCTACCGCACCCAGACAGAGCGTTCCTGCGAACTGGTCGTTTCGAACGACCGCATTGCCACCATGACGCAGGCGCTCTACCGCAGCGGGCTGTCGGACTACCTCGACGTGATTGACGCCGAGCGGAGCCTCTACCAGTCGCAGATGGAGCTGGTGAACATCGCGGCACAGCAGTACATCAACTACGTGAACCTCTGCAAGGCACTGGGCGGCGGGTGGTAAGGCCGCCCGAATATACCCACAAATGGGGATTGCATATCCGGCCGCAAAGTCGTATCTTTGGCGCCAAAACTAAAGAGCGACAATGCGTTTATCCGAACTTAAAACCGGCGAGTCGGCCACGATCCTCAAGGTGACGGGCCACGGAGGCTTCCGCCGGCGCATCATGGAGATGGGATTCGTTCGCGGGCAGCGGGTCGAAGTACTGCTCAACGCACCCCTGAAAGACCCGATCGAATATAAAATCATGGGCTACGACATCTCGCTGCGCCGTACCGAGGCCGACATGGTCGTCGTACTCTCCGACAGCGAAGTGAACGAATACCTTGCCGGAGGACATCACCACCACCGCCATCATCCCGGGCACCGCCACGGGCAATGCGGCTGCGGAACGCCGGAACAAGCCCCCGAATACCCCGCCGCCGGGACGCCGGGCGCGGACGACGACTGCGCCACGGCCGACGAGGTCATCTCGCGCCACAGCCGCACGATCGGCGTGGCGCTCGTGGGCAACCCCAACAGCGGCAAGACCTCGCTTTTCAACGCCATTTCGGGCGGTCACGAACACGTCGGCAATTACAGCGGCGTGACCGTCGGCGCCAAGAGCGGGCACCGCTACTACCGCGGCTACCGCTTCGAGGTGACCGACCTGCCGGGCACCTACGCCCTTTCGGCCTACACGCCCGAAGAGCGTTACGTGCGCAGCCATATCGCCGAGAAGACGCCCGACGTCATCATCAACTCGGTGGTGGCGTCGAACCTCGAACGCAACCTGTACCTGACCACGGAGCTGATCGACATAAACCCGCGCATGGTCGTGGCGCTCAATATGTACGACGAGCTCGACTCACGCGGTTCGGAGCTCGATTACGACAACCTGGGACGGATGCTCGGCGTACCGATGGTACCCGTCGAGGCACGCAACGGCAAAGGCATCGAAGCGCTGTTGGACACCGTGATCGCCGTGTACGAGAACCAGGACGAGCGCGTACGCCACATCCACATAAACATGGGCCCCGTCATCGAAGAGGGGCTCCGGCGGCTCAAGGACGATATGAGCGACTACCGCGGCGAACTGCCCAAGGCCTTCCCGCCGCGCTACTACGCCATGAAGATGCTCGAAGGCGACAGGCAGGTCGAGGAACAGCTGCGCGGCAGCAGCCGCTACCCCGAGTGGGCGGAGATCCGCGACCGCGAGGCCAAACGCATCGCCGAAGCCCTGGGCGAGGATGTCGAGACGGCTTTCGCCAACCAGAAATACGGGTTCATTCAGGGGGCGCTCAAGGAGACCTACACCCCGGGGAAACGCGAAGAGGCCTCGGCCACGAAGCTGATCGACACCTTCGTGACGCACAAGCTGTGGGGCTTCCCGATCTTCTTTTTCCTGATGTGGCTGATGTTCTGGTGCACATTCAGCCTCGGCGCCTACCCGCAGGAGTGGATCGACACGCTCGTGGGATGGATCGGCAGCGGCGTGGACGCGCTGCTGCCCGCGGGGCCGCTGCGCGACCTCTTGGTCGACGGCATCATCGGCGGCGTGGGGGCGGTCATCGTCTTCCTGCCCAACATCATGATCCTCTACCTGTTCATCTCGTTCATGGAGGATTCGGGCTACCTGGCCCGCGCCGCGTTCATCATGGATCGCGTGATGCACCGCATCGGCCTGCACGGCAAATCGTTCATTCCGCTGATCATGGGCTTCGGCTGCAACGTCCCGGCGATCATGGCCTGCCGGACGATCGAGAGTCGCAGCAGTCGGCTGATTACCATACTCATAACCCCCTTCATGTCATGCAGTGCACGAATACCTATCTACCTCCTGCTCGCCGGGACGTTCTTCGCCGCCGACGCCAGCATGGTGATGATCGGGCTCTATGTGCTGGGAGTCGTGCTGGCCGTCGTCACGGCACGCCTGATGCGGCGGTTCATGTTCCCGGTGGACGAAACGCCGTTCGTCATGGAGCTGCCGCCCTACCGCCTGCCGACGTGGAAAACCACGCTCAGGCACATGTGGGACAAGTGCGCGCAATACCTGCGCAAGATGGGAGGCATGATCCTGATCGCGTCGGTGGTCGTATGGTTCCTGAGCTATTACCCCCGCAGCGAAGAGGGCGGCACGGCGGTCCACTACGAGAACTCCTACCTCGGGCGTCTGGGGCAAAGCTGTGCGCCGATTTTCAGTCCGCTGGGGCTGAACTGGAAGGCGGGCGTGGCACTGCTGTCGGGTGTCCCGGCCAAGGAGATCGTCGTCAGCACGCTCGGCGTGCTCTATTCCGACGGCGGGGAGGCGGCAACCGCCCCCCGGCGCCGGCACGACGGAGATCGTCACGGGATCGGGCGAAAAGATCGAGATCGGAAACCTGCCGGAAGGCAGCATCGCCATTATCGGCGGGGCGGACGGACAGACGGCGATCCGCATTGCGGAAAACGCTGGCGCACAGGTCAGCACGGGCACGCAGGCGGGCAAGGTCGCAGAGCTGCCCGGCGAAGACGAGGAAACCGTGAACCTCTCCCGCAAGCTGCTGGCAAGCGGCGACTTCACGCAGGCATCGGCACTGGCTTTCCTGGTATTCATCCTCCTCTACTTCCCCTGCATTGCGACCATCGCCGCCATCGGCGCCGAGGCCGGGTGGAAATGGGCCGCGGCCGCCGTGGCCTACAACACGGTGCTGGCGTGGGTCGTAGCATGGGCGGTCTACCGCCTTTTCATGTGGCTCTGACATGGGGTGGCAGGACTTTGCGGTCTGGGGTATCGGCATCGCGGTCGCAGCCGTCGTAGTGCGGCGGATGTGGTGCTTCTTCAGGGGCAGGCGGCGCGGCGGATGCGCGTCGTGCGCCAGTACGCAGTGCCCGCTGAAAAAGACACTCCGCACATAAAATCACAGGCGGGCGCAACAACTTCCGGCCGGAAATGCTATCTTTGCCCCGGAATCAAGCGCACACACAATGCCCGGACTTTTTTACATCCTTCTTTTCTGGCTGATCGGCAATGCATTGAGCATCCTTACCGGAGGTTATGTGTCAGGTAACATCATCGGCATGATCCTGCTTTTCGCAGCCTTGTGCCTGCATTGGGTCAAAGCCGAAACGGTACGTCCCGCAGCCCGGTTCCTGCTGGGAGCCATGGCGCTCTTCTTCGTCCCCTACGGCGTAGGGCTGATGGACTCCTACCGCGTGATCCTCGACAACCTGTGGGCGATCGTAATCTCGGGCATCGCCTCGACGATCATCGTGCTGCTGGTGACGGGGCAGACGTTCCAGAGCCTGAACCGCCGCTCGCGCCTGCGCCGCATCCGGCACCTTCGTGAAACCGCCGCAAACACCCCGGACAATGATTGACAAGGCGTTCCTCTCCACCGACCTCTTCCTGCTGACGCTCACCGTGGGGCTTTACTGCCTCGGGACGGCGGTCTACCGCCGCATCCGGATGCCGCTGCTGCATCCCGTGCTGCTCACGTTCGTCGCCGTCATCGTATTCCTCCGTGCGGCGGACATCGGCTATGCCCGCTACCAGGAAGCCACGGGCATCCTCGACTTTGCCCTGGGCATGTCGGTCGTCGCACTCGGCTACCTGCTCTACGAACAGGTCGAACAACTGCGCGGAAGCCTGCTCCCGGTCGGCATCGCCACCCTTGCGGGTTGCGTGGCGGGCGTGCTGAGCGTCGTATATATCGCCATGGCGTTCGGCGCCGGACGCGAGATACTCAACTCGATAGCCCCCAAGTCGGTCACCGTGCCCATCGCCGTGTCGGTTTCGGGGCCGCTGGGCGGCATCGTCCCCGTCACGTCGGTCGTGGTGTTCTGCGTGGGGATCTTCGGCAGTATCTTCGGCGAGTGGATCCTGCGCCGCTGTGGCGTGCGGGATGCCGAAGCAAGGGGGTTTGCGCTGGGAGCCGCGGCGCACGGCATCGGTACGGCGCGCGCCATCGAGATGGGAGCCGTCGAAGGAGCCCTGAGCGGGCTGGCGATGGCCCTGATGGGACTGGCTACGGCGCTGCTGATGCCGCTGATGGAGCGGTATCTGTATTAGCAGTAAGCCCTGCGGCAGGCGGACGGGCATATATCGGCACCATAAAAGTCGCATCAAAGTTTTTTAAATTCTATAATAAATACTACTTTTGCACAATTACTGGCAATTCGTACAAAAGTAGGTTAATATGGAGTGGTTACACACCTTGTTCTTCGGCAACGGCATCGCCCATGCCGTGCTGACCTTCGCGTTGGTCATCACCGTCGGCATTCTGCTCGGAAAAGTCAAAATCGGCGGCGTCTCGCTCGGAATCACGTGGATTCTGTTCGTGGGCATCGTCCTGAGTCATTTCGGAATGACGGTGGACGGCGAGGTCAGGCACTTCGTGCAGGAATTCGGGCTGATTCTGTTCGTCTTCTCGATCGGTCTGCAGGTCGGACCGGGATTTTTCGCATCGTTCAAGCACGGCGGCATGACGCTGGTCATGTGCGCCGTGGCGATCGTACTGCTGGGCGTGGCGACGGCCTATGTCGTTCATCTGGTGACGGGCACGCCGATTCCGACGATGGTCGGCATCCTTTCGGGCGCGGTGACCAACACCGCCCGGACTGGGTGCCGCGCAGCAGGCTTACACCGATGCGTTGGGGATCGAAGACCCCACGATCGCGCTGGGTTACGCCGTGGCCTATCCGCTCGGCGTCGTGGGCATCATATTCACGATGATCTTCATCCGCTACGCCCTGCGCGTGAAGTTCGAAAAGGAGGACGAGGGGCTGGCGGCGCTGAGCCGGGAACACAAGCTCGCCGACAAGGTGTCGGTCGAATTCACCAACAAGACGCTCGACGGCCGCACGGTGGCCTATGTCCGCGACCTGATCAACCGTCAGTTCGTCATATCGCGCATCCTGCGTCCCGACGGAACGATCTCGATGGCCGATGCGGAGAGCGTGATACATATCGGCGACCGGCTGTGGCTGATCTCGCAGGCCGAGGACATCGAGGCGATCGTGGCCTTCTTCGGCCGCCGCGTGGAGATGACCGACGAGCAGTGGGGCAACAATACGCCCAACGCCGAGCTGGTGTCGCGCCGCATCCTGATCACGAAATCGTCGCTCAACGGCAAGAAATTCTCCGACCTGCGCCTGCGCACGAAATACGGCATCACCATCACGCGCGTAAACCGCGCGGGCGTCGATCTGATCCCCTATCAGGGCTTGGAACTGCAGGTCGGCGACCGTGTGATGGTCGTAGGGCCCGCGAAAGCCGTGGCGCAGGTGGCCGACGTATTGGGCAACTCGCTCAAGAAGCTGAACCAGCCTAATTTGGTGACGATCTTCGTAGGTATCGCTTTAGGTGTGCTGCTGGGGTCGATTCCGCTGCTCAACGTGCCCCAGCCCGTGAAGCTCGGACTGGCCGGAGGCCCGCTGATCGTGGCCATCCTGATCGGACGCTTCGGCACGCATTTCCACCTGGTCACCTACACTACGATGAGCGCCAACCTGATGCTGCGCGAAATCGGCATCGCGCTGTTCCTCGCGGCGGTGGGCATCGGCGCGGGCGACGGATTCATCGACGCGATCGTCGGCGGCGGTTACCGCTGGATCGGATACGGCGTCATCATCACCGTCCTGCCGCTGATAATCGTCGCGCTGGTAGCGCGGCTGTGGCTCAAGATGAACTACTACACGCTGATGGGACTTATCGCCGGATCGACGACCGATCCCCCGGCGCTGGCCTACGCCAACGCCACGGCGGGCAACGACATGCCGGCCGTGGGTTATTCGACGGTCTATCCCGTAGTGATGTTCCTGCGCGTGCTGACGGCGCAGATATTCATCCTCTTCTCGCTGTAAGCGGGACGGTTCGTAAAAAATGTTACGAACTGTTACCCGTCCCGCATGTCGCTCAAAAGCAGTTTGGGGCGAGAAATGAAGCGGCGGAGAGAGTCCGATGGCAGATAAAATTCAACGATGGCTTTTAAATTTTAATCGGAATACCTATCTTTGCTGCTGGCAAAAATCCAAACACCCTTATACTATGGCAAAAGCAGTCAACATCGCCCGTTCCCATCGGTTGGACGGCATCGGAGAGTACTATTTTTCGCGCCGTCTGCGCGAGATCGCCGAAATCGAAGCGGCAACGGGCCGTCAGATCGTGAAACTCGCTATGGGCAGCCCCGACCTGCCCCCGCACCAGTCGGTCATCGACCGCCTCGCCAAAGAGGCGCAGCGTCCCGACGTGCACAAATACATGTCCTACAAGGGAGAGCCGATCCTGCGCAAAGCTTTTGCCGACTGGTATAAGAAATGGTACCGCACCGAGCTGGACTACAATTCGGAGGTACTGCCCCTGATCGGTTCGAAGGAGGGTATCATGCACATCTGCATGACGTTCCTCAATAAGGGCGACAAGGTGCTGGTGCCCAACCCCGGCTACCCCACCTACTCGGCGGCCGTGCGTCTGGCCGGCGGCGAGATGGTTCCCTATGCGCTGAACAAACAGACCGGCTTCTACCCCGACTTCGAGGCGATCGAGAAGGCCGGGTTGGACGGCGTGAAGATGATGCTGGTCAACTACCCCAACATGCCGACGGGCCAGACCCCGACGATGGAGCTGTTCCAGAAAATCGTGGATTTCGGCGCCAAGCACAACATACTGATCGTGCACGACAACCCCTACAGTTTCATCCGCAATGCCGCCGCCCCGATCTCGATCATGGAGGCCGAAGGCGCGCGCGACGTCGCACTGGAGATGAACTCGCTGTCGAAAGGCCACTCGATGGCCGGCTGGCGCGTGGGCGTCGTCGTGGGCAAGAAGGAGTGGATCGACTCGATCCTGACGTTCAAGTCGAACATGGACTCGGGCATGTTCTACCCGATCCAGGCGGCGGCCGACACGGCGCTGGCACTGGGCGAAGAGTGGTTCAAGGAGCTGAACGACATCTATTACGGCCGCGAGAAGCAGGCCTATGCGCTGCTCGACGCGCTGGGATGCAAATACCGCGAGCACCAGGCCGGGCTGTTCGTATGGGCCGAGCTGCCCGAATCGTACGAGGGCGACAGCTTTGCATTCTCGGACGAGGTGATGGACAAATGCGACGTGTTCCTGACCCCGGGCGGCATCTTCGGCTCGGAGGGCAACCGTTACATCCGCATCACCCTCTGCTGCCCTGAGGAATTGCTGAAAAAAGCTACGGACAATATCATCGCCAAGTTCGGGAAATAACTCCCGGGCAATACGGAATAAGGCGCTCCCCTCGCGGACATCGGTTCCCGAGGGGGAGTTTTTTTCAGTTCGCTTTCCGGCGAAGAGGGGGCGGTGCCCGGCGTAAAGCGCGATCCCGCAGCGGGAAGAAGCTGCAACCGACGACTCTTGAAAAGAGGGGACGGAGCCCTGTCCCCCGAAATCCGAAACAGACACATATGGAGATAAAATCACTGGAAAATACATGTTTCGGCACGCTGTTCGAGGCATTCGGCCAGGCATTCGCCGATTACGAAGTCCAACTGGACGAAACACAGCTCCGGCGCATGCTGCGCAGGCGCGGTTTCGATCCCCGCCTGTCGTTCGCCGCGTTCGACGGGGAGCGGATCGCCGCGTTCACCCTGAATGGGAGAGGGAATTTCAACGGCCTGCCGACGGCCTACGACACCGGCACGGGAACCCTCGAAGCCTATCGCGGGCAGGGGCTCGCTGCAAAGGTCTTCGAACACTCCATCCCCTACTTGCGGGAGGCCGGAATCCGGCAATACCTGCTGGAAGTCCTGCAACACAACACAAAGGCGGTATCGGTCTACCGGAAGCTCGGGTTCGAAACGGCGCGTGAATTCAATTATTCCATACAACAGGGCGCGCACGTGCACCTCGGCGCGAAAATCCCGGACATTGCCTGTACGGTAACGCCCGTCGATGTGGGACGGTTCGCCCCCGACCCGCAGTTCTGGGATTTCATGCCCTCCTGGCAGAACAGCCCCGAGGCCATAAGGCGGGCTGCGGGGGACTTCGCCGGGCTGAGCGCCCGCGCAGAGGGGACACAAGTGGGATACTGCATCTTCGAACCCGCCTCGGGCGACATTGCCCTAATCGCTGTCGACAAGCGGTACAGGCGGCGGGGGATCGCCACCTCGCTGCTGCGGGAAGCGCTCCGGCTCAACAAGGCGGATTCGGTCAAGGCCATAAACACCGAGGCCGGCTGCGAATCGTTAACGGCGTTCCTGGAGGCGGCGAACATCGCCGTGACGGGGCGGCAGTTCGAAATGGTGAAAAAATATAGGGGGGGGGCAAGGACAAAGCCCTCCGCACAGGGAGGGCTTTGTTCATGTACACGCGGGCGGTATGCCTACTCCTCCACGATGCGGATCGAGAGGATCAGATCGCCGGGACGGATGTCGTCGATGACGTCCAGCCCCTCGACCACCCGGCCGAAGCAGGTGTGGCGGCCGTCGAGGTGCTGCGTCGACTCGCGGGCGCAGCAGATAAAAAAATTGCGAGCCGCCCGTGTCCTTTCCGGCATGGGCCATCGAGAGCACGCCCCGGTCGTGATACTGGCGCGGCGCCGAGGTCTCGCATTTGATCTTGTACCCGGGGCCGCCCGTGCCGTCGCCCCGCGGGCAGCCGCCCTGGATGACGAAGCCCGGAATCACCCGGTGGAAGGTCAGCCCGTCGTAGAAATTGTGGTTGGCCAGCTCGACGAAGTTCGCCACCGTACCGGGGGTCTCCTCCGTATAGAGCTCGGCCTTCATGTCGCCTTTCTCGGTCGAAATAAGTGCGTATTGTGCCATATCGAAACAGGTTTTTAAGGTTCGAGGACTTTGATTTCGGCGGCCGCGGCCTTCACCCGGCCGCGCAGGGCATCGAGGTCGTCGCCCAGCGGCGCATAGCCCACGACGATGCCCATACGGCGGTTGACGCGCGCCGAAGGTTTGCCGAAGATCCGCACGTCGGTACGGGGATCGGAGGCCAGCGCCCGGTCGATCCCCTCGTAGCGCGGCGCCACGGGGCTTGCCAGGGGCGAGAGCACCACGGCCGTGGCGCCCAGGCGTTCGAAAGTCACCGCGGGAATCGGCAGCCCCAGCACGGCGCGCAGGTGCAGTTCGAACTCATTGAGGTTCTGCGTGCCGGCCAGCGTCACCATGCCCGTGTCGTGCGGGCGCGGCGAAAGTTCGGAGAAATAAACCCCGTTTTCGTGGCTCAGGAAGAATTCCACGCCCCACAGCCCGGCACCGGTCAGGGCTTCGGTGACGGCGGCCGCCATGCGCTGCGCCTCAGCGAGGTGTTCCGGTGCCACGTAGGGCGACTGGAAACTCTCGCGGTAGTCGCCGCCCTTCTGCACATGGCCGATCGGCGGGCAAAAGAGCGTCGGGCCGTCCTTCTGCGTGACGGTCAGCAGCGTGATTTCGCTGTCGAAGCGGATGAATTCCTCGATAATCAGCTCGCGGATGTCTCCGCGCGACCCTTCGCAGCCGTAGTGCCAGGCTCTCTCCAGTTCGCCGGCATTCCTGACGAGCGACTGCCCCTTGCCCGAGGAGGACATCAGCGGCTTGACCACGCACGGGAACCCGATCCGGGCGGCAGCCTCCTCCAGTTCGGCGAGCGACGTGGCGTAGAAATAATGGGCGGTCTTTAGCCCCAGCTCCCGGGCCGCAAGGTCGCGGATGGCTTTGCGGTTCATCGTGAAATTGACGGCGCGAGCGCTCGGCACGACCTGGATGCCCGCCTTTTCGAACTCGTAGAGCCGTTCGGTGCGGATCGCCTCGATTTCGGGGACGATCACGTCGGGGCGGTGTTTCCCGACGGCGGCGGCGAGCGCATCGCCGTCGAGCATCGAAAACACCTCGCAGGCGTCGGCCACCTGCATGGCAGGGGCGCCTGCATAGGAATCGCACGCCACGACGGTCTGTCCCAGCCGCTGCGCCGCGATTACGAACTCCTTGCCCAGTTCGCCCGAACCGAGCAGCATGATCTTTTTAGCCATATGTCTGTATTTTTCAGTGGCACAAAGATATGTTTTTTGCCCTGAATTTCGTACCTTACCGCATTAAAACTTACCTCGACGGCCATGAAAAAACAAATCCTCCGGCTGAGCCTCGGCATGGCGTGGTGCCTGTCGGCACTCGTTCCCGTGCATGCGCCTGCGGCAGGAGCCTCCGCGACGGCGGATCACGCAGCGCGGCGGGACACCCGAACCGCCGCGGCGCAAACACGCCCCTCCCCGGCCGATACGCTGCACGTCGTCTTTTTCACCGACATACATGTCACGCCGGGCAATGCACAGGACTCGCTCTTCCGCGTGGCCGTCGCCGAAGCCAACGCGTCGGATGCCGAACTGGTCATCTTCGGCGGGGATCTCACCAACACGGGCAGCGACGAGGAACTGGAGCACGTGTACGGGCTGATGTCACAGCTCGAAAAACCGTGGTTCACCGTCATGGGCAACCATGAAACGACCTGGTCGGAGAGCGGATGCACGACGTTCCGCTGCATATTCGGCCATGACGGGCGCGTCGCGTACCGTGCGGGAGGCTACCTTTTCCTGGGCTACAACTGCGGGCCCTACATGAAAATGGCCGACGGCGTCGTGCGCACCGAAGACCTCGCATGGCTCGGAGCGCAGGCCGCCGGGGCCCGCCCCGGCGAACGGATCGTAAGCCTCTGCCACTACCCGCTCAACAAAGACCTCACCAACAGGCAGGAGGTGGTCGCAACGCTCAAACGGCTGGGCATCACCGCCTCGCTCTACGGGCACTACCACCGGCTCGACCTGCGCAATTTCGACGGCATCGCGGGCATACCCGGCCGGGCACTGGCCGGCAGGCCGGGCGAGGCGCCGGGATATACCCTGCTCGATTTCTTCGCCGACTCGGTGCGCATCCGCGAAAAGCCGCTCGGACATGCCGCACGCACCCGCCATACGGTATGCCTGGAGGGGGATCCGCAGATACTCGCCCTGCCCTGCGACCCGCCGCCCACCGCACCCGACTACGAAGGCCGCATGGAATACGTCCTGCAGGACAGCGCCATGGTACTGACGGGTGCGGGATGCTGCGGCGACATGCTTTACTACGGCAATTCACAGGGCGTATTGCGGGCGTACGACACACGCCGGGGGCGCGAATTGTGGCGGCACAGGTTTCCCGACGCGCTCTACACCACCCCGCTCTGCACGGACGGGCTGGTGATTGTCGGCGCCGCCTCGGGCGGGATATGGGCCTTCGACGCCCGGACAGGCCGCCGAAGGTGGCACCTGCCGACCGCCACGGCCGTCGTCGGCGACGGGCTCGTCGACCGCAGCTCGCTCTACATCGGGCTGGGCGTCGGCTCCGTCGGCCGCATAGACCTGCGCAGCGGCAAACTGCTCTGGCGTTACGACTACGGACAGGGACAGGCGCAGGGGCGCCCGACGCTCGCGGACGGAAAACTGGTATTCGGGGCGTGGGACAGGCACCTTTATTGCCTCGACGCCGCGACGGGCAGATGCCTCTGGAAATGGAACAACGGCCACCCCGGCGTGTTCCTCTCCCCGGGGCATGTCGTGCCCCGCATCGCCGGCGGCAAGGTCTTCATCGTGGCGCCCGACCGGGCCGTGACCTGCCTCGACCTGGCTACCGGACGGCAGCTATGGCGCGACAACAGCCGCAAAGCGCGCGAAACGACGGGCCTCGGCGACGACGGACGGCAATTCTATTACAAGACGATGGACGGCGAGCTGGCGGCCGTGGACACCTCGGCGGACGCCTACCGCGAAACATGGTGCACCGATCTGGGATGGGGATACGAATACAACTCCTGCCCGGCCTGTGTGCGCGACGGTGTGGTCTATGTCGCCGGGAGGCTCGGGCAGGTTGCCGCCGTGCGCGAAGACGGCACGCTGCTGTGGAGTGTGAAATGCTGCAATTCGGCAGGAAACGATTTCCGGCAGGCACCCGACGGGTCGCTGTGGATTACCTTCGCCGAAGGCAAGCTCTTCCGGATTCCCTGACGGCTCTTGGCGACGAACGCCTGCCAGACCGGATTCCGGCCATCGCCACCACCAGGCCGCAGGGCATACGACCGAAACCACGTTTTGAGTCGCATAAAAGTGTCCGCCACGAATTGCGAAGGGCCGCTGCGCCGACATCCGTTCTGCAAGCAATAAAGGATATAATACAACAAGAAAACGCATCTGGTTAATAATAAACCAGATGCGTTTTACATTCGTGGAGGTGGCGGGAGTCGAACCCGCGTCCAAACAAGGAACCCGAAAGCTTTCTACACGCTTATCCGCCGTTTGGTCCTTCTACCCGGGTCTGGCAGGCGGCAACCTAACCCGAGTCCCAGTCCCTGAATTTCGCACACCGGCCGGGACGCTCCGGTGCACTATCCCTGAATTGATGATACCCCATATGGAAAGCGGTTAAAGGGCGGAACCACTCCCCGGGATACTCGTCGCCAAGCCGCCTTGGGCCCGGCGATTAAGCTAATTTTCCTTGAAAATTATGCAGCGAGTGCATAGCTGTTATTGCCATTTGAATCTTGAGCGTCGGGATTTACGAGCCGCCACACAGCGCTCGGCGTGCTTACAATCAAACTCTGCCTGCTGTCAAAACCGGGCACCCCCAGAATTTCGCGGGACAAAGCCTCATGGAAACAGTGCAAAAATAATACTTTTTTTCCAAATACCGCTCCTCGGGCAGGAAATACATCGGGGATCGGCAGATTTTCCGGAAACAGGGCAGGAACGGACGCGGCCACCGCGGTAACCCTTCCCGGCACAGGTTTCCCTACCGGGCTGCTACAGCGCCGCCGTTGTTTCGCGGCGGGCGATCCCCCGGAAAACGGCGGACACGTCCCTATCGGCGAAGCCCGTAACGCGCGGCGCGGTTATCCCCCCGCCAGCAATGTCCCCAATACGCGGCGGATATGCTCCCCGCTCAGCGGCTTGGCGACATATTCGTTGGCTCCGGCAGCGAGGGCTTTCTGCCGGTCACGGTCGTAGGCGAATGCCGTGACCGCGACGATCGGCACGACGGGATCGAACGCGCGGATCCGCCGCGTAGCCTCGAGCCCGTCCATCACGGGCATCTTGATGTCCATCAGGATGGCCGCAGGTTTCATTTCCCGGCATATTCGCACCGCCTCCTCGCCATTGACGGCCCGTACGATGTCGAACTCCTTGCGGAACATCAGCGACACCAACAGGAAATTGCTGTCGGTATCCTCGGCCACGAGCAGCAACGGGAGTTTCCCGTCCTGACGGGAAACGGGATGCGGAGCCTCAGCCACAACGGACGGTTCATCGTCCGGCCCGGCATTGCATGCCACGGCAGGTATGGTGAACCAGAAACGGGAGCCCCGGCCTTCCTCCGACTCGACGCCGATATGCCCGCCCATCTGCTCGACGATGCTCTTCGAGATCGAAAGCCCCAGCCCGGTGCCCTGCGCAAAGCTGTTGAGTTTGACGAAACGGTCGAAAACAGTGCGCAGATGCTCTTCGGAGATGCCTTTTCCCGTATCCTCGACGTAGAACAGCAAGTCCCCGGCCTCCCGGCGGTAGCCCAGCGTGATGGAGCCTTGCTCGGTGAATTTCACCGCATTGTTGATAAAATTGGTGATGACCTGCAACAGCCGGTTCTTGTCCCCGACGATGCGGCATTGCTCCTCATGGTCGCCGAAAAGCAATTCGACGGGCTTGTCCTGCACCTTGAGGCGCAGCGAACGCACCGCCTCCTCGCACATGCGGTTGACGTCGAGCATGCCGTAATTGAACTCGAACGTTCCGGCCTCGATCTTCGAAAGGTCGAGGATATCGGATATCAATTTGAGCAACAGGTCGTTATTCTCCTCGACGACCTGCATGTACTCGCGGCGCTCCGCGATATCGTCGGTTTCGGCCAGCAGGTTCGAGAATCCCACGATGGCATTGAGCGGCGTGCGTATCTCGTGGCTCATGTTGGCCAGGAAGGCCGATTTCAGGCGGTCGCTGACCTCGGCCTTGTTCTTGGCTTCGATCAGGCTCTTCTCCGTCTGCTTGAGTTCCGTGACATCGAAATTGACGCATACCATTTCGATCTTCGAGGGGTCGGTATTCAGCGGGTTGCGCACCACATTGACGCGCGTCCACCCGCTCTTGCCGTCGCGGAGCCCGACCCGCAGGTCGAGCGTGAAGCCGTTCGACTCGTTGGCCTTGACCCGCCCGATTTCCCGGAATATGGCCTCCCGGTCTTCGGGATTGACATGGTTGTAGACGCCGATCACCTGCGTCATGGGGGTGTCGCTCTCCTCGCCCAGGTTGCGGTACCATTGCGGCACGGCATACCCGTCGCGGGTCACCAGGTCGAAGCGGGCGTACCCCACCTTGCCGAAGCGGCTCACCAGCGAGAACGAACTTTCGAACTCCTCCAGTCTGTGGTGGGCTTCGTTGATCTCGGTGTTGTCGATATTCAGCACCAGGAAGTTGACCAGTTCGCCGTACATGTCGTACAGCATGGTCACCTTGGTATATATCTGCACGCTGCCTTTCTTGCGGGAGGGATAGTAGCCGCCCAGCCGGTCGAAAGGATAATCAAGCCTGAAGGACTGCTCCTGCCCGTTGCGCACGTTGCGGCGGATCTCCTCGGGCACGATCGGGTTCTCGAAAAAATTGATCCCCAGCACATCCTCCTTCGCCGCGATGCCGAAGATGTCGAGGTTTTTGGTGTTGATGTCGACCAGGCAGCCCTCTTTGTCATAAAGCTCCACCCCGACCTGGACGTTGTCGAAAATATTGCGCAGCATTTTTTCGCTGTTGAACAACGCCTCGTGGGCATTGCGCATTTCCGTAGTGTCGGAAAAGAGGCTGATGACCTCGTCCGACCGGGTCGTATAGAGGATGGAATGTATCCAGCGTTTCGAGATCTCGTAAAAGGAGTCGCGCTCGATAAATCCGTCGCTGCGGAGCACCTCCGTAAAAGTTTTCAGATATTGCTCCATATCCAGTCCCAGTTCGGAGATACGCCTGCCGATATAGGTTTCGCGCGCAGTCCCCATGATCTTGTCGGCGGTGTAGTTGGCATCCAGCACCAGCAGGTCGACGGGTTTCCCCTGCTCGTCACGGATGACCCGCAGCTGGGCATACCCCAGGGGCATGTGGTGATAGAGGCTCTGGAGGTACTTGCGTTCGGACTGCGCCTCGCGCTCGGAGCGCTGCAATTCGATACAGAGGCTGATGATATTGATCAGTGACGAAAACCACTGGAAATCCTCGCCCGTCCATCTCCGGGGCCGGTTCACGATGTCGATGCCGGCGTATCCCCACACCTTGTCGCGCGAGGCGAGCGGTACGGCGATCAGCGACTTGATGTCCTGCATGGCCAGCACCTCGCGCTCGCGGAAAGCCTCGTCGGGCAATTCGTCGAGCGAAGAGATGATTACGGGCTGGCCGTTGGCGATGCGCTGCGTCCACCAGGGCACCTCGTCCATCGAAATACCGCTTACCAGCTCCTGTTCCCCGGCGACATTCTCGGCCGTGACTTCGTAGGTGCAATTATATAAACGGTGTTCGGGGTCGGATTCGATGATATAGGCCCTTCCGCCATCGAACATGGTCAGCACGTCGGCCAGGATTTCGTCGACGACGGCATCCAGGTCATCGACTTTCAGCAGCGAAAGCAGCGTTTGCGAAATGCTGTTAAGACGGAACAGCAGGTCGTTGATCCGTTGTTTTTCCTCCGACCTGACCACTTCGGACGGCGGGTCGACCACCCGGAAATAACCCGTCAGCAACATCCCCCCGTCTTCGGCAACCTCTTCGCGCAACAGTTTCCAATAGCACCATATCTCCCCCTCGGGGCCTTGCAGCGGGTAGAGGCGTTCGGCGCCGCCCCGCACCCCGATCGAGGCGAGGGCATATTCCCGGTAGGCCGGAGTTATCATCTTCCCGAACTCTTCGTAAGTCACATCGCACGAAGCGACCCCCAGCAGGTCGCGGAGCCCTTCCGAAATATGGAACACGCGGCGGTTACGGTCGGCTTGCCACCAACCTATTTTGGCATCCCGCATAATCTCCCGCAGGATCTCGTTTTCTTTCATTCAAAGATTTTTTGCTTACTGTCAGGCCGAGGCGTCACGGCCTATCGTGCAAATTTAAGCACCCTCGGGCGGAAATGCAAATTATACGGTTGTTTTTGCGCAACCCAAAGGGCTTTTTTGTTATATATTTCCGGTCGAGAAGGATCAAAACATCCCTTCAGAAGCAGTTTTGGCGGTTTTTTTCGCCGTGCCGACATCCCCGTACGGATATTTTGACTATCTTTGGAAAATAATTCCAGCGACCAGAACCTATGAGCGAAAAATATGTCGTAAGGCTGAAAAACGCAGCCATCTACCATGCGGACAACCCGTTCGGCAGCACCTCGGCCGAGAAGCTGATGCGCCGGGGCGAGATGGTACTCTCCGATGTGAATTTGTGCGTCGCGCCGGGCGAATTCGTTTATCTGCTCGGCCGCGTCGGGAGCGGGAAAAGCACCCTGCTCAAAACGCTGTACGCCGAAGTGCAGCTGCTCACGGGCGAAGGCCGTGTGGCCGGCTTCGACCTGCGAAGGCTCAAACGGCGCGACATCCCCTACCTGCGCCGCAGAATCGGCATCGTGTTTCAGGATTACCAGCTGCTGACCGACCGCAACGTCTTCATGAACCTCTATTACGTGATGAAAGCCACGGGCTGGAAGCGCGAAGACGAGATCCGGGAGCGGATCGACCAGGTGCTCAAGCTCGTAGACCTCGGGGCCAAAAGCTACAAAATGCCGTTCGAACTCTCGGGGGGCGAGCAGCAGCGACTGGTCATCGCCCGCGCGCTGCTGAACGACCCGCAGGTGCTGCTGGCCGACGAACCTACCGGCAACCTCGACCCCGTGACGGCCGAAGGCATCATGCAGCTTTTCCAGGAGATCGCCGGCCGCGGCTGCGCCGTGGTCATGTCCACGCACAACACCGCCCTGATCGAGAACTACCCTGCGCGCGCCATCCTCTTTGCGCAGGGGCATATCCGCGAGGTCGACCTCAAGGCGGAACTCGGGTAGCAGACCGCGAATCCCGCACGCCCCAGCCCCGTCCGGGGGGATGTTGCGGCACGTCCTGCCCGATGCGGGCGCAACGCCCTCCGAAACGTCCTGCAAATGCAAAAAATCGTCTGGCGGAAGCCATGCGGCTATTGTTTATTCGGGATATATTTCGTATATTTGTACGATATTTTAAAGACGACAGATGAGTACCGAATTAGAAAACGTAAAAAAGCAAGAAGAAGAATATTCCGCTTCGAATATCCAGGTCCTCGAAGGTCTGGAAGCGGTGCGCAAGCGCCCCGCCATGTATATCGGCGACATCGGAGAAAAAGGTTTGCACCACCTGGTTTACGAGGTGGTGGATAACTCGATCGACGAGGCGTTGGCAGGACACTGTACCGACATCGACGTTACGATCAACGAAGACAACTCGATCACAGTCAAGGATAACGGCCGAGGCATCCCGACCGACTTCCACGAAAAAGAGGGCAAGTCCGCACTCGAAGTCGTGCTCACCGTGCTCCATGCGGGCGGTAAGTTCGACAAGGGCAGCTACAAGGTTTCGGGCGGTCTGCACGGCGTGGGTGTTTCGTGCGTGAACGCACTCTCGACGCTGCTGATCGCCGAAATCCACCGCGACGGCAAGGTATTCCGCCAGATCGTACAGCAAGGGCGCTCCCACTTCGCCGGTCGAAGTGATCGGCACCTGCTGATCGCGGCACCACGATCACGTTCAAACCCGACGAGAGCATCTTCACGCTCACGACGGAATACAAATACGACATCCTGGCCAACCGCCTGCGCGAGCTGGCATTCCTGAACAAAGGCATCCACCTGAACCTGCTGGACAAACGCCAGCGGGACGAGAACGGCGAATACGTCGGCGACCATTTCTATTCGGAAGAGGGCCTCAAGGAGTTCGTCCAATACCTGGACGCCACGCGCGGTCAGGCCATCACCGAATCGATCATCTACTCGACACCGAAAGGAACGGCGTCCCGGTCGAGGTGGCCATGCAGTACAACGACTCGTTCTCGGAGAACGTGCACTCCTATGTTAATAACATCAACACCATCGAGGGCGGTACGCACCTGACGGGCTTCCGCCGCGCGCTGACCCGCACGCTCAAGAAATACGCCGAGGATTCGGGCATGCTCGCCAAGCTCAAGTTCGACATCAACGGCGACGACTTCCGCGAGGGCCTCACGGCCGTGGTTTCGGTGAAGGTGCAGAACCGCAGTTCGAGGGCCAGACCAAGACCAAGCTGGGCAACGACGAGGTCTCGGCAGCCGTAGACCAGGCGATGTCGCCGCCCTGAGGCACTATCTGGAGGAGAATCCCAAGGACGCCAAGGCCATCGTTCAGAAAGTCATCCTGGCCGCAACGGCACGCCATGCGGCACGCCACGCCCGTGAGATGGTGCAGCGCAAGACCGTGCTTTCGGGAGCCGGGCTCCCCGGCAAACTGGCCGACTGTTCGAGCCGCGACCGTTCGATCGCCGAAATCTTCTTCGTCGAGGGTGACTCGGCAGGCGGCACGGCCAAATCGGGCCGCGACCGTAATTTCCAGGCCATCATGCCGCTGCGCGGTAAGATCCTGAACATCGAGAAGGCGCAGGAGCACCGCATGTGGGAGAACGAGGAGATCAAGAACATGTTCACGGCGCTGGGCGTGACGATCGGGACCGAGGAGGACAGCAAGGCGCTCAACCTGGAGAAGTTGCGTTACGACAAGATCATCATCATGACCGATGCCGACGTCGACGGAAGCCACATCGCGACGCTGATGCTGACGTTCTTCTTCCGCAAGATGAAGGAACTGATCGAGAACGGCCACGTCTACATCGCCACCCCGCCCCTCTATCTGGTGAAGAAGGGCAAGCAGGAGCGCTACTGCTGGACGGAGAAGGAGCGCGACACCATCTCGGCCGAATTCGGCAAGGGCGTGCACATCCAGCGTTACAAAGGTCTCGGCGAGATGAACGCCCACCAGCTGTGGGAAACGACGATGAACCCCGACACGCGCATCCTGCGCCAGGTCAATATCGAGAACGCCGCCGAAGCGGACCGTATCTTCTCGATGCTGATGGGCGACGAAGTGCCGCCCGACGCGAATTCATCGAGAAAAACGCGCATTACGCAAATATCGACGCATAATGAAAAGGAAAAGGATTGCCCTTGCGAAAGGTGCGATCCTTTTCTTTATATAACCGATATTACAGACTGACACTATGAAAGTTACCGTAATCGGAGTCGCCGGAGGAACCGGCTCGGGAAAGTCCACGCTCGTCAAACGCCTGCAAGAGGCCTTCGTAGGCGACGACGTCGTAACGCTCTGCCACGACTACTACTACAAGGCGCATCCCGAGCTGACCTACGAGGAACGCACGAAACTCAATTACGACCATCCGCAGGCGTTCGACACGCAGATGCTGGTCGACCACATCAAGGCGCTGAAGGACAACGTCCCCATCGAGCACCCGGTCTACTCGTTCGTCGAGCACAACCGCACGACGGAGACCGTGAGCGTGAAGCCTTCGAAGGTAATCATCGTCGACGGCATCCTGATCTTCGAGAACAAGGAGCTGCGCGATCTGATGGACATCAAGGTCTATGTCGATACGGATGCCGACATCCGCCTGGCGCGCCGCATCCTGCGCGACGTCTGCGAGCGCGGACGTACGATGCAGTCGGTCATCACGCAGTACACCTCGACCGTGAAGCCGATGCACGAGGAGTTCGTCGAACCTTCGAAGAAATACGCCGACGTCATCATTCCCGAAGGCGGCTTCAACTCGGTGGCCGTGGCGATGCTGATTCAGAACATCAGTTCGCTGATCGCGCGTAACGAGTAGCCGGACAACCGGGTGACCGAAAGGCCCGAGAACGGCATTACGGGAAAGGAGATAACAGGACGAGACTCCGAGGAATTTACGGATATCCTGCAACGAAAACCCCGGCGCAAAGAGATTGCGCCGGGGTTTTATTTCGGAATCGGAATCTAAGCCGCAGCCGCTTTGCACCCTAAGGCTACGATCAGCCTGCGACTTGCCGACTGCGGCAGCCAACCATCACTGCACATGGGTACCCGGGGCCAAACAAAACAGAAAGCACTCGTCTGCCGCGGAACCGAATGCCGGAAGGAAGGAACACGCCGGGGCGGAAAAGGCTACTCGCCCCGCCGGGAGATGTCGAAGCTGAAATTTTGCCCGTCCTTTGTTCCCATGGCGCTCTCCTGCCAGCGGTTGTTCGCCGCATCCCACTCCGAAAAAATAGCTATATGGTCGTACTCGAACGGCAGGATCACCTTCCCGTTATTGGCGACGATCCCGAAGCGTTTACGCCCCGCGGCATCGGAGATGGAGGCCGCCGCGTGCCCGTATTTTCCTCCGTCCTGCAAATCGCCCACACGGAACGGCAGCACGGTTTCCCCGTTGGGGCCGATCAGCGTATAGGTATATTCACCGTCCTGCTCCATGCCGACCCATGTGTTGGCAAAGCGGAAGCCCGAAGCCATGTCGAACTGACAGGGGATTACCTCCTTCCCGCTGCGGTCGATATAGCCGTAGGCCAATTTCCCGCCCGCAACGACCTTGCTCACTACGGCCCGGTCGCCCAGTTTGATTTCATTTAATTTATTAAGCGCCTCGATCGGAGTGAGAGCATTGATGTCCAACCCCTTGATCTGATCTCGGATCTGCACCAGCACTGGATCGTCGAGTTGGAACATCGAAAGCTGCATACCCCGCGTCTGATCCCCCGCTTCCGCCGCCTCGCGAACTCCGGGGAGCGCTTTTCGGTCGCGGCGTCGAGGACTCTTGCTGGGCACGATCTCGTTGTTGCCATATACCAGCTCCAGATTCTTCAGGATCTCTTCGGCGCGGGCTACGACCGAGGCCGGCATTCCGGCCATCCGGGCAACGTGAATACCGAACGAATGCTCCGTTCCGCCCCGCTCCAGCTTGCGCAGGAAGACGATCGTCTTATCCACCTCCTTGACGCTCACATGGTAGTTCTTCACACGCGGGCACATCTGCTCCATCTCGTTGAGTTCGTGGTAGTGGGTCGCAAAAAGCGTCTTGGCACGGGCCGTCGGATGGTTGTGCAGGTATTCGACCATCGCCCAGGCGATCGAAATACCGTCGTAGGTACTCGTACCGCGTCCGATTTCGTCCAACAGGACGATGCTGCGGTCGGAAACATTGTTCAGGATGCTGGCCGACTCGAGCATCTCGACCATGAAGGTCGATTCGCCCTGCGAAATGTTGTCGGAAGCCCCGACTCGGGTGAAAATCTTGTCCACCACGCCGATATGAGCCGCTTTCGCCGGGACGAACGACCCCATCTGGGCCATCAGGATAATGAGGGCCGTCTGCCGCAGCAAAGCCGACTTACCCGACATGTTGGGACCCGTAATCATCACGATCTGCTGCTCCTTATCGTCCAGCAGCAGGTCGTTGGGGATATACTCCTCCCCCACCGGCATCAGGGTTTCGATCACCGGATGCCGTCCCTGGCGGATTTCGATACGCGTACCGTCGTCGAGCGTCGGACGGACGTAGTTGCGCTCCCGAGCGATACGGGCGAAAGATTGCAGGCAGTCGATACGCGCCACGACAGCGGCATCCCGCTGCAAAGCTCCCAGGGAATGCGTAATGAACCCGATCAATTCGGCGTAAATCCGCTGCTCGATCAACAGCATCTTCTCCTCGGCACCGAGAATTTTTTCTTCGTACTCTTTCAGCTCTTCGGTGATATATCGCTCGGCATTGGCCAGCGTCTGCTTGCGGATCCACGACTCGGGAACCTTGTCCTTGTGCGTGTTGCGGACTTCGATATAATAACCGAAGACATTGTTGTAGCTTATTTTCAACGGAATTCCCGTCGCCTCGCTCTCCCGCTGCTGAATACGGTTCAGGAAATCCTTGCCATGCAGAGCGATGCGGCGCAGATCGTCCAGTTCGGCGTCCACGCCGTCGGCGATAATGCCGCCCCGCTGAATTTGATTGTTCTGCGGGTCGGGGTAAACCTCGCGGGCAATACGCTCCCGAACCTCCGCCAGCAGATCGATCTGTTCGGCCAACGCGTGAAGACGCTCGTCGTCGGTCGATTCCAACAAGGCTTTGAGGAGTTCGATCGCCGAAAGCGAATTTTTAAGCTGTACGATTTCGCGGGGGGTTACCCGAGCCGCCGCTATGCGCGAAGCGATGCGCTCCAGGTCGCCGACCTGCGAAATCTGCTCGGCGACGCTTTCGGCCAAATCGGGCTCCTCGTAAATGACCGCTGCACGACATCCAGACGTTCGTTGATGCGATCAATCTCCTTGATCGGCAAGGCGATCCACCGCTTGAGCAGGCGGCCGCCCATGGGGGTGAGCGTGCGATCGACCACGTCTGCGAAGCTGCACTTCTCGCGCCCCCCGTTCGACGAGAACAGCTCGAGGTTGCGGATCGTGAATTTGTCGACCCACACGTAGTCGTCCTGGTCGATACGCGAAATGGACGAAATATGGGCCGTATTCTTATGTTCGGTAAATTCGAGGTAGTAGAGAATGGCCCCTGCCGCCGAAATGCCGCTGCTGAACTGTTCGATACCAAAGCCCTTGAGCGACTGAGTGCCGAACTGCTTGCAGAGCTTGTCCCGGTTGACCGCCTCCGAAAAGACCCACTCATCGAGCCGATAGGTATAGTGCCGACTGCCGAACGCATCGGAGAAGCGGTCTTCGTAACCGCGCTGGTAGATGATCTCCTTGGGTGCGAGGTTCGAAATGAGCTTGTCGACGTAGTTGTCGGAGCCTTCGGCCACGTAGAACTCGCCCGTCGAAATGTCGAGGAACGCCACACCGGTCGTCTGCCGGCCGAAGTAGACCGAAGCGAGGAAGGCGTTTTCCTTGTTGGCCAGGATATTGTCGCCCAGCACGATGCCCGGGGTGACCAGTTCGATGACGCCGCGCTTGACCAGCCCCCGCACCTGCTTGGGGTCTTCCAGCTGTTCGCAGATGGCTACGCGCTCGCCCGCCCGCACCAGCTTGGGCAGGTAGGTGTCGATGGCGTGGTAGGGGAATCCCGCCAGCTCGACGTAGGTCGCCGACCCGTTGGCGCGCCGTGTGAGCGTAATGCCGAGTATCCCGCTGGCCTTGATCGCATCATCGCCGAACGTCTCGTAAAAGTCGCCTACGCGGAAAAGCAGGATAGCGTCGGGATGCACCGCCTTGATCGAATAATATTGCTTCATCAGCGGGGTCTCGACATATTTTTTTTCTATTTTTTTCTCTGCGTTCACAATAAAAAATTGTATGTTATTTTCATACAAAGATAACAGAATTTGGTTCTCAAACCAAGCCGGGAATGGAAATTATTTTTGTTTTTTTTGCTACGCAAAGATACTCTATTTTACAGAATTTCATTTATTTCGAATACTTTTCGGTAAAATTCGGCCTTCCACTCCACAGGCCGCGGATAGGCCCGCGACGAGGAGGGCATACGCCACAGCCGCATGTCCCGCCCGGCATATTCGAACCCGACGCACTGGCCTACGGCCGGTTCGCCGCACCCCGTGATCGCACGCAGCGTATCGGTGGCTTTCTGGCCGGTGGTGACGAGGGTGCGGCAGGCAGGGATACGCGCCAGCAGGGAGGCGAGATCCACCTCGCGCACGACTTGAAGAAAATTATCCGACGCATTGTCTTTCAGCCGGATGACTTCGACCGCCGTGTCGTAGAGTGCGATCCCGCGGCAGCGGCAGAAGGCCTCGATGCGCTCCTTGTCGAATTTCCGGCCGCCGGGCATCAGGAAATGCGACTTGTCGCCCGTGGCAAGGTAGCCCACGATCCGCCACATGTCGTTTTGCAGGTTCGGGTAGAAGAAATCCATCGACCAGCGGATGCGCTTGGGCGGGGAAGCTGCCCAGCATCAGCACCCGGGCATTGGCCGGCAGGAAAGGTTCGAGGGGATGCAGTTCGCTATTCATAGAACTTATTGTCGAAATTTACGAGGTACAGTTTATCGGTGGCGCGCGTCAGCGCCGTGTAGAGCCAGCGGAGCATGTCGCGCGTCATGGGCTCGTCGCCGAACAGGCAGCGGTCGACGAAAACGGCCTTCCACTGCCCGCCCTGGGCCTTATGGCACGTCACGGCATAGGAGAATTTCACCTGGAGGGCGTTGAAATGCGGGTTCTCGCGGATCTCCTTGAAGCGCTTGATTTTACTTTTGACGTCGAGGTAGTCCTTCTCGACCTCGTAGAAAAGGCGCGAGGACTCCTCGCGGGTCAGCGCCGGGGATTCCGAGGCGATCGTGTCGAGCAGTATCCTGCATTCGATCTCCGTATCTTCGTAGTCGGGGAATTCGAGCACGACGTCGGCGAAACGGAAGCCGTAGAAATCCTCGTAGCGCCGCAGCCGCTTGAGCCGCGCGATGTCGCCGTTGGCGATAAAGTGCATCGGGCAGTTTTCGGTGTGCCCGGTATAATAATAGTTGTTCTTCACGACCATCAGCATGTCGTTGCTCTCGATCTCCTCCTCGGCATAGAGCACGTTGCGGCGGATGCCCTCGTTGAAACGGTTGGCACGCTTGTTCGAACGGGTGATGACGATGGTTTCGTCGCGTCCGTACCTGGCGTAGCAATCCTGTAACTTCTCGAGGAACTCCACCGCCTTCGACCGCCTCGATATCGGGGAAGCCCATTTCGAAATGGGGGATTTCGTGGATGCCGTTCTCGAGCATGCACCGCACGAGCGTGGCATTGAAAAGGATCCCCGACTCGGCCTCCTGGCGCACCACGTCGTCCATCGTGGCGTACTCGACATCGCCGAAACGGGCGAGCGACGCAGCGTCGAGCGCCGGGCTGCAATCGGCCCCGACGGGCGGCAGCTGGGCGCTGTCGCCGACGAGCACCAGGCGGCAGTCACGGCCGCTGCGGACGTATTGCACGAGATCTTCGAGCAGCGACCCGGAGCCGAAAAGCGCCCCGCCGCCCGGACTGTCGGAGAGCATCGAGGCCTCGTCGACGATGAATACCGCCCCCTTCTCGGCATTGAAGTTGAGCGAATATTTCGATTCGTAATCGGCATTGGTGCGCTGTCGGTATATCCGCTTGTGGATGGTAAAAGCCTTTTCCTGAGCGTATTGGGCGAGCACCTTGGCCGCACGGCCCGTCGGAGCGAGCAGGATGGGTTTGATATTCAAATCCTTAAGCGCCCCCACGAGTGCCGCTGTCAGCGTCGTTTTGCCCGTGCCGGCATACCCGTTCAGCACGAAAATCCGCGAAAAATCGTCACCTGCAAGGTATTCGGACAATTTTTCTATGATTTTTTTTTGACCAGAAGTTGTATTAAAACAAATTTTAGCGTAAATTTGGGTCGCAATATGAGTCTTTAGCATCTTCGGATCGGTGGATATTTTGCCGACAAAATTACAAACAAATATTAGATTAGCTTAAAAATGACAAAAAGAATCATCCAAATCGTACTTGCTGTAGCTATCGTGGCGCTGATCTACGTTATCTACGACCAGATCTCGACTCCGATCAAGTTCGATGACGAGTTGAAGGCCAAGAAAGCCCAGGTCATCGACCGCATCAAGGACATCCGTACTGCGGAGCGCAGCTTCAAGTCGAAGTACCAGCGTTTCACGGGCAGTTTCGACACGCTGATCAATTTTGTGCTGACCGACTCGCTGGAGTTCGAGCGCAAGATCGTCGATGAGGATGACTCGGTGGCAATGGCCCAGTTGAAAAAGAGCGGCCGCAAGAACAGCGAAAAGGTATGGGTACACGTGATCGACACGATCTTCACGCCGAAAAAGCTCACCGCAGAACAGGTTCGCAACCTGCGTTACGTGCCCGGCACGAACAACCAGACGGAATTCGAATTGGAAGCAGGTCTTGTGACCACCGAATCGAAAGTGGTCATCCCCGTCGTAGAGTGCCGCATACCTTATAAAATGTTCCTCGACACGGTACGCTTCCGTCAGGAGGTAATCAACCTGGTGGACGATCAGGAGAATAACTTCAGCAACTACGGAGGCATCAAGTTCGGCTCCATGGAGAAAGGTAACAATGAAGCAGGTAACTGGGGCGACGAATAACAAGCCCGAAATCAAGAATGTGTCCATCCGGCTCAGGCTGGATGGACACTCTTTTTCTGAAGAGAAGCTCGACATACCGGCCAAAGAGAAAAAAACGGTCGAAATAGAGGTATTGACGGGCAAAACCATGCTGGTTCCCCGGGAAGTGTTCGACGCGAAGGCCGCTCCCGCCCTGATGCGTATAAACGGAATGGAACCGACGGAGAAGGAGTGTATTCTCACCTCCGATCCGCAACAGCCCGTCATCGCTTTGATGGCTGCCGACAAAGCCTCCGTAGAGAAAGTCCGTGCCCGGCTGAAGGAGAAGATACGCTGGACCTCCCCGTTGCTACGTACCGGGGAATTCACGGCATCCTGCCTCTGGATATTCCGTTATGAAGAGTTGGCCTACCTGAAAGTATGGGAACGGCAAACCCTGCGGCTGGCGGAGACATTCATCGCCCCCACGGGGAAGGCGGACTGCTCTTCTACGTCCGGGAGCTGAGCAGGAGCTCGCAGATCGAAAACTGCGAATCCGGCTTCCGGCGACGAAACCCGACCAAACAGGACGGACGCCTGTTGCGTGAATATTTCAAACACGTCGCCATATGCGAATAGTCAGCGGAAAATATCGGGGACGGGCAATCAACCCGCCCAAGAATCTGCGGGCACGCCCGACGACCGACTTCGCCAAGGAGAACCTGTTCAACGTACTGGGCAACCTGGTCGATTTCGAGGAGTGCGACGTGCTCGACCTCTTTGCCGGGACGGGGTCGATCAGCTACGAATTCGCTTCGCGGGGCGGAGCACAGCGTCACATCGGTCGAAATCAATCCCGTACACTATAACTTCATCAAAAAAACGGCCGCCGACCTGGGAATCGACAATCTGTTCGCCGTCAAAGCCAATGTATTCCTCTACCTGAAAAGCTGTGCGAAGCAGTTCGACGTGATCTTTTCGGACGCCGCCCTACGACCTGGAGGGCAGCGAAGAGGTCATCCGGCTGGTACTGGAACGCGATTTACTCAAACCGGATGGGTTTCTCGTTTTCGAACATTCGAAAAACATAAATTTTTCGTCCGACCCTCACTTTTGGCAATCAAGAAGTTACGGAAGCGTGCAATTTTCTTTCTTCGGCAAACGGCAAAAAAATATCCCGGAATTATTTGCAGGTTTTAGAAAATATAGTATCTTTGCACTCGCAATAGACCAAACGGTGCGTTAGTTCAGCTGGTTAGAATACGTGCCTGTCACGCACGGGGTCAGGGGTTCGAGTCCCCTACGCACCGCCAGCAAACCGAAGGGAAGATCCCCAGAGGCAAGGAACAGGAAACGAGGCAGTTTACGACTGCCTCGTTTTTCGTTTCCCCGCATCGCATGGCGGTGCGGACGGGGAAAGGCAAGGCAGATAAGGGTACGTCGACGAGCATAAGGGTACGCTGCCGGAACGCGAGGGCAAGCCGGCAGCCTGCCTGCCGTGCAAAACCGGAACCCGGAATGAAACTTTCGGGGAGGCTCCGACGTATTTATAAACGAGCAAATACAATTCCGCATGAAATACGATTTCGATGAAATAGTCCCGCGCCGCGGGACGAACGCGATCAAATGGGATATGGATACCGATCCCGAGGTGCTGCCCATGTGGGTGGCCGACATGGACTTCCGCACGGCACCCGCTGTCGCAGCCGCCTTGCAGCGGCGGGTGCAACACGACATTTTCGGGTATGCGACGGCTCCGAAAGCCTACTACGACGCGATTACGGGGTGGTTCCGCCGCCGCCACGGCTGGCAGATACGGCCGGAATGGGTGCTCCATACGACAGGCGTCATCCCCGCCCTGTCGGCCGTCATCAAGGCCCTGACGCAACCGGGCGACAAAGTCCTGATCCAGACGCCGGTCTACAACCATTTCTTCACCTCGATCCACAACAGCGGATGCCAGGCGGCCGAAAGCCCGCTGGTATACCGCGACAACACCTACACGATCGACTTCGACGACCTGGAGCGTAAAGCCGCCGACCCTGCCGTGAAGCTGATGCTGCTATGCAACCCGCACAACCCTGCCGGACGGGTCTGGACGCCCGCGGAGCTGCACCGCATCGGGGAGCTGTGCCTGCGCCACGACGTCGTGGTCGTAGCCGACGAGATACACTGCGAGCTGGTGATGCCGGGATTCCGCTATACGCCGTTCGCCTCGCTCTGCGAGGAGTTCGAACGCCGCTCGGTAACCTGCACCTCGCCGAGCAAGGCATTCAACCTCGCGGGGTTGCAGGTCGCCAACATCTTTGCGGCGGATGCGGCCCTGAGGGCAAGGATCGGGCACTCGCTCCAGATCAACGAAACCGGGGAGATCGGCCCCTTCGCCATCGAAGCGCTGATCGCAGCCTACGACGAAGGCGCCGAATGGCTCGATGCGCTCAACGAATACCTGCATGGCAACTACCGCTTCTCGCGGGAGTATTTCGACCGCAACCTGCCGCAGTACCCGGTGCTGCCGCTGGAGGGGACATATCTGGTGTGGGTCGACTGCCGGGCATCGGGGCTTACGTCCGACGAGCTGGAGACGAAGCTGCTCGAAGAGGCGAAACTGCGCATAAACCCCGGGGCGATATACGGCGAGGCCGGCCGGGATTTCATCCGCCTGAACATCGCCTGCCCGCGGAAATTGCTGGCCGAGGGGCTCGACAGGTTGCGAAAGGTGCTGAAACGATAGTTTGAGAACTCCATTCCGGCATCGTGCATTCAAAAAAATACGCAACGGTGTCAAAACTTGTCATTACACCTTCCGACCTTTGCACCGACTAAACACAACTGCTATGGGACGGGCAAGAGAAAATTTCAACAGCGTCTATTTTAAGGACGAAACAGGCGCACAAATGTCGTTTGCAAACGGAAGCTATGCCAACAAGCTGCGCTTCATTTTCTGGAACCTGATGGACTCGCACGTGCTGAAATTGGAAGGGCCGGCATGCGATTTCACGATCGAGGCGTGGGCAAAACGCGCCTATCTGGTGCAGGAAGACCGCAGGACGCATGAAGTAAAACGCTATGAAATAATGAACTGCACATACCGGGAGCTATCCGGGAAAATATCGAAGAAACACGCCCCCGAAGAGACGCCGTCCTGTTAAAACAGCGTATGCTGCGTGCTGCGGAGGCTTTTTACCGGCCGCTCTTTCACCACATCGTCGTCGCAAAGATGCCCGATCATCAGCGGCGAGCGGGGATCGTGCCTGCGGCGGTTATACTCCGCCGTACCGTAATTGCCCCGGATGGCATAGCAATAGACACAGCCGTTCAGACAGCTTTCATAGGTGCCGATGTCGATGCTCTCGACGCAATTGCAGATATGGCGCTGGTTCGCATCCTTCTTCGCCGCGATCGGATAGCCCGCAATGCGTTCGACCAGCCCGCGGTCGATGCACATGCCGGCCGGGATGCCCAGGTGCCGAAGGTCGACCTTTGCGGTGCAGGTCTTCAATGCGATAGGCGTCGACGCCACTGTCCGGCGGAACGACACGGCCATCCGCTGGATTTCGTCCCGCTGCAAGGGCCCGATGCCGAGCGCCCCGAGAACGCCGCGGACATGGCGGTAATGGTCGATGAAGCCCAGCATGCAGGTCGTCGTATGATCCCGCAGGGCATGGGCGATCCGGGCGAAGGCCTCGCAGTGGAAATCCACGTCGCAGGCCGCATTGGTGAGGATCGGGTCATAGCGCCACACCACCCTGTCGCGCCCTACCTTATCCGAGAGGCGTTTGAAGGTCTCGATCCGCTTTTCGAGCGGCGGCAGGTGCTTTTCCAGGTCGGCACCGTAGGGATTGAGCGTATACTGGAAATAATAGTTGTAACCCGACAACTCCCCGAGCCGCGGCAGCATCGGCGCCGGGTTCTTCGTCCAGAATACGATGCAGTCCACGACGTCGCGCCCGAGGCTGATGCGGCTGAGCGTCCTCGGGTCGAAGGGATTGGGTACAAGGAGGTAACCCTCCTGCAGGCGGTTGAAAAACCACGGCGCATAGAAAGCCGGAATATCCGTCCGGCGGCTGGCACTGATGATCATATCGGTAAAACGGGTTTTCCGTCGGTTCTATTTTGTCCGGGAGTACGTTATCCATATCCGGGAAGCCGTCCCCCGCGGCCGGATGCGCGCCGCCTTTATCCGGAAGCTGCGCTCCCCGGGCGGCAGCACGCCGCAGTGCGGCCTGGTCAGGCTTTCCGGCGGCCGCTGTGCAGGATGACGATCGTGACGGCTGCGACGATCAGCAGGATGCCCGCAGCGCCCTGCACCGTAAAGGGTTCGCCGAAGACCGCGACGCCGATGACCACGGCCGTAAGCGGTTCCAAGGCCCCGAAAACCGAGGTCAGCGTCGGCCCGATGCGTTTGATGGCCTGCACCAGCGTCATGTTCGACACGGCCGTGGCCGGAAGCGCCACCCCGAGGATGCAGAGCCACGCCGTGCCGTCCGTCTCGATGCGGATACCGCCCGTAACGAGGCCGCCGGCAATGAAATACAAAGCCCCCAGCCCCATCACGTAACAGGTCAGCACCGTGGAGTCGATCCCCACGGCACGGCTCTTGCGCACGCCGACGATATAACCGCCGTAAGAGACGACCGAAACGGCGGCCGAGACCATGCCCAGCGTGGTATTCCCCCGGGTGAAATCGACGTTGCCCAGCGAAAGGAGCACGGCGCCGACGATGGACATGCCGATGGCCGCAAAGACCCATACGGAGCCTTTTTCGCGGAAGAAGCACATCATGGCCAGGGCCACGGCCAGCGGATACATGAAATGAATGGTCGACGCGACGCCGCTGGCGATATGCTGGTAGGCGATGACCAGGCTCAGCGACGTGGCGGCGCGGAAAAGGCTCAGGAAGAATACCGTCCGCAATTCCGGCCATGAGAGGCGGAAACTGCGCCCGGCGAGCAGCGCCAGGGCACCGAGAAACAGCGACGCGACACCCCAACGGTAGGACAGCACCTCGAACGAAGAGTAGCCCAGGCCGAGCAGTAACAGTGTGAAGAGCGGCGCCAGCCCGAAGGTCGACGACGACAGGGCCGCGTAGAGAATACCTTTGGCACGTTCCATAAAACCGGGATTTCAGGAGGCAAATGTAGGAAATATTGCCGGTTTACACGAAATTTTTTGCAATTTTGCAGCGACTATGGATAACAAGATGGACAACCAGGAAGAAATACGGCTCCGGCTCGTCCGCCCCGACACCTCGACCCGCACGGAACTTCCCGTGGCGACGAGCGGCGTCTCGGCGGGTTTTCCCTCGCCGGCCGACGACCACCTCGACCCGCCCCTCGACCTGAACCGGGAGCTGGTCCGCAATCCGGGTGCGACATTCTTCGCTCGGGTCGCGGGCGACAGCATGCAGGACGACGGCATCGCCGACGGCGACCTGCTGGTCGTGGACAAGTCGCTGGAGGCCTACGACGGCTGTGTCGCCGTATGTTTCCTCGACGGGGAATTCACCCTCAAACGCCTGCGGATGGGACAGGGCAAGATCGTCCTCGTGCCCGCGAACAAGCGCTACAAACCGATCGAGATCGGCCAGGAGAGCGATTTCACGGTATGGGGCGTGGTGACGTACGCCATCAAAAAGGTCTGAAGCGGCCGCCGAAACGCCGCAACTACCTCACCCCTAGCAATATCCCAGCGAGGGAGCGGCAACGCCCAGGGAGAGGGCGACGGACGACATGCAACACGAAAAAACGATGTACGGACTTTGCGACTGCAATAATTTCTTCGCCTCGTGCGAGCGGGTCTTCCGCCCCGAACTGGAAGGGCTGCCCGTGGTCGTGCTGTCGAACAACGACGGCTGCGTGATCGCGCGCTCGAACGAGGCCAAGGCGCTCGGCATCCGCATGGGACACCCCTATTTCCAGATCCGCGACCTCGAAAAACGGCATAATGTAGCCGTCTTTTCGAGTAATTTCAACCTCTACGGCGACATGTCGCGGCGCGTGATCTGGACGCTCCGCCGCATGGTTCCTGCCGCCGAGGTATACTCCATCGACGAGGCGTTCCTCGACTTGCGGGGCATCGAAACCGGACGACTGGAGGAGTTGGGACGGCACATCAGCCGCACGGTACGCCGCAATACGGGCATCCCCGTGAGCATCGGCATCGCCCCGACCAAAACGCTGGCCAAGATCGCGTCGAAACTCTGCAAGGAGTACCCCAAGTTGCAGGGCGCCTGCCTGATGTACCGTCCGCAGGACATCGAAAAGGTACTGCGCAAATTCCCGATAGAGGATGTCTGGGGCATCGGGCGCAAGCACCGGCGCATGTTGCAGGCCGCCAACGTACGTACGGCATGGGACTTCGTGCAGCGTCCCGAGGCATGGATACGCGGCCGCATGGGGGTCACGGGGCTGCGCACATGGAAAGAGCTTCAGGGCGAGGCGTGCATCGACTTCGAGAGCGCCCCGCCGGCCAAACAGCAGATCACCGTCTCGCGCAGCTTCGCGCACGAGCTGACCCAATACGAGGAGATACACACCTCGGTGGCGGCGTTCGTCTCGATGGCCGCCGAGAAACTGCGCCGCCAGCAAAGCCTCTGCGGCGAGGTGACGGTCTACATCCTCACCAACCGCCACCGCGAGGAGCTGCCCCAGTATTTCGAAAGCCAGACCGTGCGCCCCGTGGTGCCGACCGACGACACGCTGGAGCTGGTGCCGCTGGCGGCAAAGGCCCTGCAACGCATATTCCGCAAAGGCTACGGCTACAAGAAAGCCGGGATTACGCTTTCGGACATTTCGTCGCGCACGGGGCTGCAAACCGACCTGTTCGACCCCGTGGATCGTGCCAGGCACGCCCGGCTGATGGACGCCATGGACGCGACCAACCGCACCTACGGCCGCAACAGGGTCGTGGTGGCGGCACAGGGGTTCGCCCCGCTGAAGATGAACCGCCAGCACCTCTCGCAGGAATATACGACCGACTGGAAACAGATCATCACCGTAAAAGCAGACTGAAACGACCAACCATGAATAGCAAGACCTATCCCCGCACGAACGACCGGCAGACGGTCTACCTGAACACGGTCATCGGCAACCCGATGATCGAGGTCGGGGACTACACGATCTACAACGATTTCGTGAACGACCCGACGCAATTCGAAAAGAACAACGTCCTGTACCACTACCCGATCAACAAGGACCGGCTGGTCATCGGCAAGTTCTGTTCGATAGCGTGCGGCGCCAAGTTCCTGTTCAACAGCGCCAACCACACGCTGGGATCGCTGGCCAACTATACGTTCCCGCTCTTTTTCGAGGAGTGGGGGCTGGACAGGAAGGATGTCGCCGCGGCGTGGGACAACAAAGGCGACATCGTAATCGGGAACGACGTATGGATCGGGTACGAAGCGGTCGTCATGGCCGGTGTGAGGATCGGCGACGGCGCGGTGATCGCGGCGCGGGCGGTCGTCACCAGGGATGTCCCGCCCTACACCATCGTCGGCGGCGTGCCGGCCAGGGAGATCCGCAGGCGTTTCGACGCGGACACCGTAGCCAGGTTGCAGGAACTGCGATGGTGGGACTGGCCCATCGGGAAAATCCGCGAAAATCTGCCCCATATCATGCAGGGCGAGATCGGGAAACTCACCGAAGAATAGGCTTTGCACGCGGCAACGGCCTAAAACACAGCGACCTGTCCACAGCCGGAAGGCAGCCTGTCCACGGACGGAAGGCAACCAATCCACGGCCGAAAGGCAATCTGTCCTCGGCCGGGAGCGTTTCGTCGCAGCGGATTTTCAGAACCCTTCGGCGCCGAGGCCCCGTATCGCCCCTGGCCGGGATTACGCCCGAACGGCACGACACCCCGCTGTGAGGCGGGGTGTCTTACAATCGTATCGGAATCGGAAATGCCCTTACGGAGGCGGCGGGCGCAATGCGACGGCAAGTCCGGCGCAGGCTCAAAACCGCTTGGTATAGGCGTGGCAGTACGGCTGCGTACCCTTGCGCTCGTAGTATCGCTGGTGGTAATCCTCGGCGGGCCAGAAACGGCCCGCAGGGGTGACTTGCGTCACGACGTCGTAGCCTTTGCGCCGCAACTCGGCGATGAGCCTCTCGGCCGTCGCCTGCTGGGCGGGCGAGGTGTAGAATATCTCGGAACGGTACTGGTCGCCGAGGTCGGGGCCCTGCCCGTTTTCCTGGGTCGGGTCGTGGATTTCGAAGAACAGGCGTGCCAGCGTCTCGTAGGACACCTTTGCAGGATCGAATACCACACGTACGGCTTCGGCATGTCCCGTACGGTGGCTGCATACCTCTTCATAGGTGGGATTTTCGGTCGTGCCGCCGATGTAGCCCGACTCGACCTTCAGGACTCCGGGCACTTTCCAAAGCATATATTCCACGCCCCAGAAACAACCTCCGGCAAAGATCGCCGTCGCGCCACGCTCCGCGGCCTGCCCTGCGGGCGGCATCCCGTCCCCCGGCCGGGCGGCGGCCGACGTCGAGTCAGCCCCGGACGCCTGAGCGCCGGGACTCCCGAATTGGGTTCCGGGCTGCTGCGTCTGCTTTTCGGGCTGCGAGGCAGTCCGGCCTTCGGATTCCGGGGAGGAAACCGCGGGTTTTACGGCCGTTTCGGCCCCGGAGGAAGCTTCCCCTCCGGGTTCGAACACGAGCGAGACGGAGTTGACGCAGTGGCGCGTATTTTTGGGCGTAAAGCCTTCGCCCGTAAAGACATGTCCCAGGTGTCCGCCGCAGCGGGCACAGGTGATTTCGGTACGCCGGCCGTCGGCATCCGTCGTGCGCCTCACGGCACCGGGGATTTCGTCGTCGAAACTCGGCCAGCCGCACCCGGCGTCGAACTTGTCCTGCGAACGGTACAACGGCGCACCGCACTGGCGGCAACGGTAAACCCCCTCTCCGCGATGCTTGTAATAACGGCCCGAAAAAGGCGCTTCGGTACCCTTGTCGACGATCACACGTCTTTCTTCCGGTGTCAACGGCTTCATATCCTGTGCTTTTACGGCCCCGGCAAGCGCCAGGCCAATGATCAAAACCAACAATCTCATACGGCTCTCCCGTCAAATATTACGCCACGACCTCCTCGCCGCGCAGGAATATGCGGCTGATAAGCGGCGTGGTATAGGCATAGGGCAAGAACGCCACCGAAGGCATCGGCACCGTGAGGAAAAAATTGGCGACCTTGCCGACCGTGACGGAGCCGTAGTCGCGGCTAAGCCCCATGGCGTAGGCCCCGTTGAGCGTCGCGGCATTGATGGCCTCGGCAGGGGTCATCCGCATACGGATGCATGCCAGCGACACGACCATGCGCATGTTGCCCGAGGGCGACGAACCGGGATTGTAGTCCGAAGCCAGCGCCACGCCCAGCCCGGCATTTATCATCTCGCGGGCCGGCGGATAGCTCATCCCGAGGAAGAACGCCGCGCCGGGCAGCATCGTCGGCGAGGTCACCGTGCCGTGCAGGGCTCCGATCTCGGGCCCGCCCATGCGTTCGAGGTGGTCGACCGAGAGGGCGTCGTACTCCACGCCCACCTGCACGCCGCCCGAAACGGCGAGTTCGTTGGCGTGGATCTTGGCCTGCATGCCCAGCTTGCGCCCGGCCTTCATGATGCGGGCCGTCTGCTCCACGGTGAAGAACCCTTCGTCGCAGAACACGTCGAACTCCTGTTCGCGGCTCCCGGCATAGACCAGGTGCGTATGCGAATCGCAGAACGACGGGAAAAGCATGCCTCCCTCCGCATCGACGACTTCCGTGTCGGGAGCCACCTCCGGCATCTTGTCCATCGTGCCGTATGCAGCGATACGATCGCCGTCGGCCAGCAGCCAGGCGTTGTCGATCTCGCCGAGTACATTCATGTCGCGCCCCTTGACCCGAAGACGGCCGCTCTCGTCCACGCCGACGATCTTGGCTATGTTCTTAACGAGTAACATTACAATTTCTCGGTTTGAAGGAATTTCACCGAAGCGTCGATCAACGTGTACATCACCTGATCGTTCTCGACGAACGGCACATGCTTACGGTAAGCTGCCAGCAGATCCTCGATGGGCTTCGAAGAACGCAGCGGACGGCGGAACTCGAGGGCCTGTGCCGCATTGAGCAGCTCGATAGCCAGCACACGCTCGGTGTTCAGCACCACACGGTAGAGCTTCGTGGCAGCGTTGGAACCCATGCTGACGTGGTCCTCCTGACCCTGCGACGAAGGAATCGAGTCGCACGAAGCGGGCCAGCAAAGACCCTTGCTCTGGCTCACGATCGAAGCGGCCGCGTACTGCGGAATCATAAAACCGCTGTTCAGACCCGGCTTGGCCACCAGGAACGAGGGCAGCTCGCGTGCACCCGAAATCAGCTTGTAAATACGACGCTCGGAGATGTTGCCCAACTCCGCAACAGCAATAGCCAGGAAATCCATCGCCAGAGCGATCGGCTGTCCGTGGAAATTACCGGCCGAAACGATGATATCCTTCTCGGGGAAGATCGTCGGGTTATCCGTAGGGCTGTTGATCTCGGTTTCGAGAACACCGCCTACATAGTCGATCGTGTCTTTCGACGCCCCGTGCACCTGGGGGATGCAGCGGAACGAATAGGGATCCTGCACGTGCTTCTTCGGACGGGCGATCATCTCGCTGCCTTCGAGCAGGCGACGGAAATTGCGAGCCGTAGTAAGCTGTCCCTTGTGGGCACGGATTTCATGCACCTCGTCGATGAACGGGTTGATGCGGCCGTCGAATGCGTCGAGCGACATCGCGCCGATCAGGTCGGCCCACTCGCTCAAGCGACGAGCCTTGATAAGCGAATATACGCCGAAAGCCGACATGAACTGCGTACCGTTCAGCAGGGCGAGGCCCTCCTTCGATTGCAGCGAAATAGGCTTCCAGCCGAACTCCTTGAGGACTTCGTCCGAAGGACGCCGTGCACCCTTGTACTCCACTTCGCCGAGGCCCAGCAGCGGCAGGCTCATGTGCGCCAGCGGCGCCAGGTCGCCCGATGCGCCCAGCGAACCCTGCTGGTAGACCACGGGCAGCACGTCGTTGTTGAAAAAGTCGATCAGCCGCTCCACGGTCGCAAGCTGCACGCCCGAATGGCCGTAGGAGAGCGACTGGATCTTGAGCAGCAGCATCAGCTTCACGATCTCGGCAGGAACGCGCTCGCCCGTACCGCAGGCATGCGACATCACCAGGTTCTTCTGCAACTGCGAGAGCTGGTCCTTGTCGATCGAAATATTGCAGAGCGAACCGAAGCCGGTCGTAATACCGTAGATGGGCTCTTTCTGGGTTTCCATCTTGTTATCCAGGTATTCGCGACAACGCACGATGCGTTTTTTCGCATCTTCGCTCAAGTCGATTTTGATATTGTTTTCCAGAATTTCGCGGACACGATCGACCGTAAGATACTCCGCGCTGATATGATGAATCATCGTTGTATTTCTTATTAAAGGTTAATACTCAAAAATAAGTCGAATTGTTTTTCGGTGCTCTCGACGTCCGGCGTACAGGGAATCCCCTCCGCTTCAGCCAATCGAAAGCATTCTCTCCGTCCGGCAGCAACCGAACGGAGAGAAGACCGATCTATTATTTCACTTCGTCGATAGCCTTGCGAACCAGCTTGTCGTCCGCCAGGTTGGGAAGGGTCACCTTCAGGCCCGGGGTACGCTCCATCTCGCGTTTGATAGCGAACATCGCGCCCTCGTTGCGGGCCCAGCTGCGGCGTGCGATACCGTTGTTCACGTCCCAGAGAAGCATCTCCTTGATATGACGCGCGGAATCCTCCGAGCCGTCGATCACCATGCCGAAGCCGCCGTTGATGACCTCGCCCCAGCCCACGCCGCCGCCATTGTGGATCGACACCCACGTGGCGCCGCGGAACGAGTCGCCGATGACGTTCTGCACGGCCATGTCGGCCGTGAGGTTCGAGCCGTCGTAGATGTTCGAGGTCTCGCGGTAGGGCGAGTCGGTGCCCGACACGTCGTGGTGGTCACGACCCAATACGACAGGTGCGGAAATTTCGCCGCGTGCGATAGCGTCGTTGAACGCGAGCGCGATCTTGGTGCGGCCCTCGCTGTCGGCATACAGGATGCGCGCCTGCGAACCGACGACCAGCTTGTTCTTGCCGGCCTCCTTGATCCAGTGGATATTGTCGTCGAGCTGTCCGGCGATCTCCTTCGGAGCGGTCTTGCGAATCTCTTCGAGCACTTCGGTAGCCAGACGGTCTGTAGTAGCCAGGTCTTCGGGTTTGCCCGACGTGCAGACCCAGCGGAACGGGCCGAAGCCGTAGTCGAAGAACATCGGCCCCATGATGTCCTGCACATAGGAGGGATAACGGAAACGGCCGCCCTCGCCCATGATGTCGGCACCGGCACGCGAAGACTCCAACAGGAAGGCATTGCCGTAATCGAAGAAATACATACCCTTGGCGGTCAGCTTGTTGATCGCAGCCACCTGGCGGCGCAGCGACTCCTGAACACGCTTCTTGAACTCCTCGGGATCCTCTGCCATCATGCGGTTGGACTCTTCGTAGCTCAAGCCGACGGGGTAGTAGCCGCCCGCCCAGGGGTTGTGCAGCGAGGTCTGGTCGGAACCCAGATCGACATTGACGTTCTCGGCAGCCAGACGCTCCCAAAGATCGACCACGTTGCCCTGGTAAGCCAGCGACACGGCCTCCTTGTTCTCCTGTGCCTTCTTCGCACGGGCCAGCAACTCGTCGAGCGAGGTGTACACCTCATCGACCCAGCCCTGCGAATGACGCGTATGCACCGCTTTGGGGTTGATCTCGGCCGTGATGCTCACCACACCGGAGATATTACCCGCCTTCGGCTGCGCACCCGACATACCGCCCAGACCGGCCGTCACGAAGAGCATGCCGCGAATGTCTTTCTTACCCTCGGTAAGACGTTTGCGGGCTGCGTTGAGCACCGTGATCGTCGTGCCGTGCACGATACCCTGCGGGCCGATATACATATAGGAGCCGGCGGTCATCTGACCGTACTGCGAAACGCCGAGCGCATTGAAACGCTCCCAGTCGTCCGGTTTCGAATAGTTCGGAATCACCATACCGTTGGTTACGATCACGCGCGGAGCGTCGGGATGCGACGGGAACAGGCCCATCGGGTGTCCCGAATACATCACCAGCGTCTGATCGTCGGTCATCTCCGACAGGTACTTCATCGTCAGGCGGTACTGCGCCCAGTTCTGGAACACGGCGCCGTTGCCGCCGTAGGTGATCAGCTCGTGGGGATGCTGCGCCACGGCCTTGTCCAGGTTGTTCTGGATCATCACCATAATCGCAGCGGCCTGACGCGACTTGTGGGGATACTCCTCGATCGGACGGGCATACATCTCATAATCGGGACGGAAACGATACATATAGATACGACCGTACTTGTGCAACTCCTCGGCGAACTCGCGGGCCAACACTTCGTGGTGCTTGGCCGGGAAGTAGCGCAGGGCATTGCGGATGGCCAGCACGCGCTCCTCCTCGGGCGTGAGTATCTCCTTACGCTTGGGCGCGTGGTTGATGGTGGGATCGTACGGTTTCGGTGCGGGCAGCACATCGGGGATACCCGCCTTGATCTGCTCCTGAAATTCCTTTACAGTCATTGTTTTATATGTATTAAATTATTTAATCTTGCTCTCGACGATTTCCAGAATCTCACGCTCGGCTTTCTCCGCATCGGCGACGATCCGGTTGGCCTGGCCGATCAGGTCATCGGCGACGGCACGGTCTTTCAGACCGGCGGCATTGATCTTCACGTTCAGACACGCACCCAGCACGGCGCTGCGGGCAGCCAGCGCTCCGACGCCGGCGTCGGTTACCGAATTGGGATTTCCCTGTTCGGCCATCGCCTTCACGATTTCGAACACCTTGAACGAGGTCTGCATCGTACGCAGAGGCACCTGCGTAGCGTAGAGCGTAGCCTCCTGCAATGCGGCGCTACGGGCAGCTTTCTCCTCGTCGGTACCCTTCGGCATCGAGAATACGTTCATGATCCGGTTGAACGCTTCGGTATCCTCATCGACCAGGTGCAGCAACTCGGTCATCAGCTTCTGGCCTTTGTCCGCCCAGTCGGAGAACTCCTCCCAACGTGCGTCCCAGCCGGGTTTGTGCGACGACAGGTTGGCGACCATCGTACCCAGGGCAGCGCCCAGCGCACCCATGTAAGCGGAAATCGAACCGCCGCCCGGAGCCGGGGACTCGCTGGCGGTCTCCTCTGCGAAGCCGGTGCAGGTCAGATCGACCAGTTTCTTCTTCTTATTGTCCGCTTCGATCAGGTATTCGATCACCTTCTCTTCCGGTTTGAACGGCTTCAACTCGTCCAGACCCATCGACTTGATGGCGATACGGATGATCTCCTCCTCGGAAATACCGGTCGAACGCTCCTGCTTCTTCAGGAAATAGCGGCCCGCCTCGATCAACGTGCGCTTCGGAATCAGGCCGACGATCTCGGTACCGGTCACACGCACACCGCGTGCGTTGGCGGCGCGGCAAACCTCGTCGAAAGCCACGTGGAGCGGCGTAACGGAAATATTGGTGATATTCATCGAAACCTGGGCGATCTGGTACTCGTCGATGAACCAGCCGATCGCCTTGGTAGCCTTCAGCGTACCGGGCTTCATGATGGTCTTGCCGTTCTCGTCCTTCAAGGGTTTGCCTACGGGCGAATTGCCTTCGCGTACCGGACGGCCCTTTTCGCGCACGTCGAACGCGATGGCGTTGGCGCGACCCATGCGCGGGTGTGCCCCCTTGTGACGGCGCATGTCGATCAGCTCGGCAGCCCTCTTCACCCCCGCAAAGGCGGCTTCGATGACCGCTTCGGGCGAGCCGACGAACGTGACGACAGTCCGGTTGGTCGCCTCGCCGGGATCCACGTCCAGCACTTTGACGCCCCCGGAGGTTTCGATGGCCGATGTGATCCGGCCGATTACTGCCTTGTCGCGTCCCTCGCTGAAATTAGGGACACACTCCACGATACGCTTTTCCATAGGTAATGAGGTTAGATTTATACTTTCAAAGATAAAGAAAATCCGGGAGAAATACGAAAAAATCGTAACGAAAAAAGCCACTCCGGATTCTGAAACAGCAGTTTCCGGGGTTTTTCCGCAGGAGAGGCGGGCACGGAGCCGGAAATTCCCGCAGGGAGAAAAAGCGAGCGGCGGGTCACGCGGTGCAGGAAAACGGGGGGGGGTACGAAAGGAGGGAAAGATTTCGGAAAGAACAGGGAAACCGGAAAGATTGGAAAAATCGGGAGGTACGGGAAGCCCCCCCCCTCGAAGATGGTGCGCTATCCTGCCCCCGTTTCCCCGGCTGTCCACCCTGCAGGGAGAAGAGAAAGCCCCGAAGAAACGCTGTGCACGGCTGGCGGCCGGAGCCTCAAAAAAAAGCCGGCCGCGCAAGCAGGCAGCGGGATAAGGCAACGGATATTGCCTGTCACTCGGGGCGAGCGGCAGCCCCGCCGCAGAAAAGCCCATAGCCACAGGAAGTAAACCGGAATACCCTCCCGAAACCGCTGCCCGTCCGGCGAGAAGCCCGAAGAAACGCTGCGCACGGCTGGCGGCCAACCGGCAAAAAAAAGCCCGCCGCGCGAGGCGACGGGCCGGAATGCAGCCGGAAGGGAGCGTATCAGCGGCCGATGGTCAGCGCCACGCCCGCCGTGCCCCACGCCCCGGGCAGCGGGATGCCGCCCAGGTCGCAGTAGCGGGAATCGGTGATGTTCGTCGCATCGACATAAAGCCGGCAGATGCCTTTCTCCCACTGGAGGCGGCCGTCGAGCAGAAAATAAGGCTCGTAATCGCGCACCTCGGAGAGGGACGGATCGCCCGGCACGGGATAGTGCGTGTAGCTGCCGTTGCGGTCGTAGACCGACGCCGTGAGTGCCAGCGACATGCGGCGCAGGAAATGCACCTCGACGGCCAGCGCCGCCTTGTGGCGCATGTAATCCATCGCCCCCTTGGCGATGATGTCGCTGTTGCGGTCGGTGGTAATATAACCGTAGGAAAGCGTCACGCGGCGCAGAAAGCCGTCGGCGACCGTATAACCGCCCGAAAGCTCGATGCCGTAGGTGTCGAGGCGGCTGGTCTGCTCGGAGTGCCACTTGTCGCCCATATCCTCACGCCACACCCAGTCGATGATGTCGCGGCCGGCTCGGTAGTAGGTCTGCAGCGACAACCTCCAGCTGTTCTTCATATAACCGGCATCAAACAGATAAGTGACAGCCCTTTCCGGCGTCAGGTCAAGGTTGTTGATCTGTGCCGGGGAAGTATAGTAAAGGTCGGTGAAGGTCGGCAGGCGCATCGACTGGAACGCCCCAATGCCGAGGTGCAGCCCCGGGGCGGGCGTATAGCCGCCCGAGAGGCTCCACAGCGCCGAAGTGCCGTAGGGCGTGAGGCTGATGCCCGCAGAAGCCGCGAGGTCGAACCTCCGCCACTGTTTGGCATGGCGCAGCCAGAGGTTGCCCGTACTGCGCGCCTTGGCGTGCGTATAGCGGCCGTGCGGCCGGGAGAGCGCCTCGCCGAGATTGGTGCTGTAAATGTGGTTGAAGGCATAATCGCCGCCGAGCGAGGTCGTACCCGCCCGCCAGTCGTAATCCGCCCACAGCCGGGCACCGACGTTGTCGGTATTGTGGCGGTTCATCGCCGTGCCGCGCGTCCAGTCGTAACGGTCGAAATTCTTGCGGTAGCTCGCCGAAGCGCCGAACGAGAAGCGCCCGGCCTGTTTCAACCAGCGCAGCGACGCCAATGCCGTGGAGGTCGCCTCCCACTGGTCGGGGTTATAGGCCGCATAGAAGCCGTTGGAACCGAACGTGCGGTTCTGGTAACCGGCCTGCAGGTCGAAGAACCCGGCGCGGGGAGCCTCGTAGGTCGCACGCACGAAAGCGTTGTAATTGGCGAACTCGGTATTGTGGCGGTAGCCGTCGCTGCGACGGTAGGAACCGGCGGCGAGCAGCGAGAAGCGGCCCGCAGTCACGGCGCCCGAAAGGTTGGCATAGGCGTAGCCGTGCTGGCCGCCCGTGCCCTCGAAACGCAGGTAGGTGGGTTTCAGGGGCGCCGTGCGGATATTCACCGCCCCGGCAAAGGCCCCGACGCCCGGCACGCCGTCCAGCAGATCGACGGCCGAAATGCAGTCGAGATCGACCGGAAGCGAGTGGGACTGGTGCCCGGTGCGGGCGTCCGTAAAATCAATGCCGTTGAGAAGGACCATCGTCTGGTCGAAAGAGCCTCCCCGAATGAAGATGTCGGCCTGCATGCCCTTGCCCCCGCGTTCGCGGATATCGACCGAAGGTGCGAGGCGCAGGGCGGACTCCAGGGTCTGGACGGGCGCTGCGGCCTGTGCTTTCCGGTCGAAAAGCGGGGTTTGCGACTGTACGTTGCGCGTCGGGGCGGACTGGCTGCCCGAAATGCCAACCTCGTCGATCCTCAGCGTTTTGAGGACGGCGGCCGTATCGGCATCGTGCGCAGACGCATGTTGCGTCGCGAGCAAGAGGATCGACATCGTCACGGCGAGGACTCCGATGGTTACATGGCGGTGCAGGCTCGCAAAGGCCGCCCAGCCCTTGCGGCTCCAACGCCTGAAGCAGGGAGTCTGCTTGGTTCGGATGTTTTTCATCTTGAATTTGTTGGGTTAATAATAAAAAAAAATCGGAGCTCCCGGTGAGAGGCCCGGCTGCGCGCCGCCCTCCGGAAACCGCTGCAAAGATAATAGTTTCCGGCAGTATTCCGGCCTTTGCGGCCGTTTTCTTTCCCGGCACCGGAAAATGCACCGGCACATGCGGCAGGCGCCGTGAAACGGGCGAGGCAGCGGACGGGAAACGGGGCCAAAGTACGGAGCTGCCGCCCCCTTGCCGCGGGGCGGCATCCGGGACGCGACGGCCCGAAAAAAAGATCCGGCCGGAGCCGGATCGTATCGGGGATCAGTTGAAGAGCGCCTCGACTTTGGCGACCACGTCGTCCGTGTCGGGTTCGAGCGGGAATACATGGCTGGGCTTGAGGTACCAGAGCTCCTTGCCCTCCTTGAAATGCTCCTCACCGCCGCCCGTGACGTTAAGCATGACGGTGGCATCCTTTTCGACCTTGCCCGCGGCGACGGCGTTGATGAGCGAAGCCAGTGCGACGCCCGCCGCAGAGTAGATGTCCACGCCCTCCAGTTCGTGGAAAAGCTTGCGCGCCTTGCGCGCCATGGCGTTCGTCGAGACGAAGAACTCTCCGCCCGTGGCTTTCAGCGCATCGTAAAGCCCGCCGGCGATACGTAGGCGGGCTGCGGTTGGAGAGCACCTTGGCGTCGATGATCTCCGCATCACGGCGCGCCTTGTCATCCTCGTATGGAGCATCTTGCGCGAATCCTCCCGCCATGCGTCGTACATCGGCACGAACGGCGCATTCTGCGACACCATGAGCTTCATCAGTATTCGTCCCGAAGCGGCCGTCCTCGATCAGGCGCATGTTGGCCTCCCAGGCGGCAATAGCACCCGTACCGCTGCCCACGGCCTGGAAATAGTAATCGGGGATGCGGCCGATAGTCGTCGCTGCCGAAAGTACCGTCGTGGCCATACCGTCGCGGCGTGCGATGTTCTTCGCGCCGCCCTCGGCATAGAACCCGGGGCCCTTGAGTGCGAGGTCGCTCAGGTGGATCGCGTCGAAATAATCTCCGCCCTTCTCCGCACACGAGATGAGTTTCACGCAAGGATCCAGCGGTCCGTCGAACCACAGGGCATCGAGGTTGTCGGCAGGCACCGACAAGAGCAGCGGAATCCGGTTGTCGGAGCACACCTTGGCGAAGGCGCGGGCCGTATTGCCCGCCGACGCCACCACAAGCACCCGCTTCTCGTGTTCGGCGGCACGCGCGCAGACCGAGTAAGCCTCCGTCTCCTTGAACGAACAGGTAGACATCGTGGCGCCGATGGCCGGATAGTAACCGTTGAACGTGATCCAGAGGTTTTCCAGCCCGAGGTGGGCGGCAAGCCCCTTGCTTTTGTAGGTGACGGGCGCCGAGGAGCCCTTGAGGATACGCCGCACGGGCATCCAGTCGCAGAACCGGTAAAGACCGTATTCGGCGGGTTTCACTTCGAGCTGCCTGCGGGCATATTTCGCGCGGATGAGCGAGGGCGTCTTGCACTGCGGATCGGAGAGCATCCAGCCCGTGTCCTCGAACTCACGCCCCGTAGCGACACACTCCAGCGTGTAGGAGTAGGGGTAAAATCTTTCATTTATTGCGGTTTGTGTTTACGACATGCGGTTGCGGAAATCCTCGTAGCCGAATTCGCGGATGACGTCCGTGCGCCCGTCGCGGCGGGCGATGACGATCGAGGGGTGCGCCACGCCGTTGAACATCGTGGTCTTGACCATCGTATAGTGGATCATATCCTCGAACACGATGCGCTCGCCGACTTTCAGTTCGTGGTCGAAGGCCCAGTCGCCGCAGTAGTCGCCGGCAAGGCAGCTCGTGCCGCCCATGCGCCAGCGTTTCTCCCCTTCGGCGGGTTCGTGCGCCCCGACGATGGCCGGTTTATAGGGCATTTCGAGACAGTCGGGCATATGGCAGGCGAACGACACGTCGAGCATCGCCGCCAGCCTCAGGTGGTGCGGGCGCGACTCGCACAACACGTGGAAGTGCAGCCCGTCGATCCCGGCGGGAAGATCGTTCAGTTCATCGGCCGTAACGCCGAGGCGCGAGCCGGGGACACAAGGGTTATAAAGGTCGGTCTCCACGGGCGAATACTGCGGGTTGATGCGCAGGCCGCACGAAATGCCGCGCAACAGCGCCATCGGCCCGAAACGCCCGAACTGCGCGACCGAGTTGAAGGTGATATGGTCGCTGCAGCGAAGTATCTCGTCGATATTGCGGTCGGTATAGACGGGAGCGTAGGTGTGCGCAGGCTTGCCGTACTCCTCGAATACAAGCCTCGCTTCGGCGGCGGAACTCGCCGTGGCACCGTCGGAATGGCGTGCCAGCTCGGGGAAAATGCTCCACATGGCGCAGGCCTTCAGAGCCACGATAATTTCAGCGCCCGACTCGCGGCGCACGCGGTCGATCACGGCCAGATTGCGATCCAGCAACGTCTCGTCGAGGACGTAGCACGGAGAAGGCAGCTTCAAGAAGTCAATCATCGAAATGTTTTCAATTGGATTCGATCCCTCGTCCCCTCCGCCCGGAAACGGTGCTGCCCGGCACGGCGGAGACGCTCAAAACGATGCAAAAATAGCAAATTACCGGCTAAACCATGACGCCCCGCGGGGGAATTTCGGCGAAATAGGTATTTATACTTACCGTCTTGCGGCCTGCGGCTGAAAGACACGGCAGAAGTACAGGCGGGAAACGCGGCGGACGGGGCCAAGAAACGGCCGGCGCAATGGCGACCGGAAGGCGCGCGAACGGCAAAACGACACACAGGACAGACATGCGCGGCGGACGGCAAGACATTGGCGTAGACCGTGAAAAGAGGAGGCGGAAGCGGAAATGCGGGGCAAAAAAAAGCGGCGGCAGGAAATCTGCCGCCGCAAGGGACACTGCCCCACCCTGTTTATTGGGCGATGCAAATGCTCACACGGTTCTGTTCGACCCCGGGGAAAGGCTGGACGGTGTCGCCCCTGCCCTCGGCAGAGATGCGGTCGGCAGCGATGCCGGCCTGTTCCAATGCCGCTGCAACGCCCGCGGCACGCTGCCGCGAGAGTTTCAGGTTGAGGGCGTGCGAACCCGTAGCGGCATCGGCATAGCCGACGATCTCGATCCGGGCGGAAGGATTGGCCTT
>VOFB01003422.1_pt1 | contig 159970 bp, 121 predicted proteins | sample 5384141 | NCBI WGS metagenome assembly VOFB01 (sample SAMN12384721, study PRJNA508395) | human gut metagenome | isolation source: healthy gut A | host: Homo sapiens
GAACTGCTGTTTGACCTGATTTATGTTTTTCTCGGTCACGCAACTTTCACATTATCTGCTTCATAATCTCACTTGGGAAGGATTATTGAAAGAAACAATCCTGTGGTTTGCAGTCTGGATGTTGTGGCAACATACCATCTGGGTGACTAACTGGTTCAACCCGGATACCCGGCCGATACGTATTCTTCTTTTTATCAGTATGCTGGTGGGGCTGGTGATGGCGGCTGCCATTCCTTATGCCTTTACTTACCGGGGATTGATATTTGCTGTCTGCTATGTTCTGATACAGGCAGGGAGAACACTTTATATTATCGGGGTGTTAGGAGATCATCATCTGGCTGCTAATTTTAAGCGAATTATGGGCTGGTTCTGTATATCTGCCGTCTTTTGGATTACGGGTGCCATATTGCAGGGAGAATGGCAAATTCTACTGTGGATTATAGCCGCCATCTGTGATTATACAGCCCCGATGCACGGATTTGCTTTACCTCGTCTGGGACGTTCGGACAGTAGCAAGGAATGGACTATTGAAGGGCATCATTTGGTGGAACGTTGCCAGTTGTTTGTGATTATTGCTTTTGGAGAAACTCTATTGATGACAGGAGCTTCTTTGAGTGAAGTAGAAGAATGGACGCCTCTCGTGATTATTTCTGCTGTCATATCTTTCATTGGTAGTTTGGCTATGTGGTGGGTTTACTTTGATGTGAGCAGTGAAGCCGGTAGCCGGAAAATACAGGAAGTGAAAGATCCCGGCAAGCTGGGGTTGATTTATAATGCAATTCATATCGTACTGGTGGGAGCATTGATTATTTGTGCGGTAGGAGACGAACTGATTGTTGCCCATCCCGAACAAGAAATGAGAGCGGAAGTTGTTTTTGTTCTGATTATCGGACCAATCGTTTATATTCTGGCAAATAGTATCTATAAATATGTCACGTGCCGTATGCTTCCTTTATCACATATTATTGCTGTAATAGCTTTGGCTTTACTGCTTCCCTGGCCTTATCACATTTCTTTATTGACGATGAATATCTTGGTAACATCTGTTTTTATATTCGTGATTGTGTTTGATATGCTATTCCCTAATAAAGGTTTTAAGATAAAATGGGAGCCGAAGATTTAATGATGAAAGCCTATTCATAACGGATAATACTTATATCCTATAATATTGTGGCTTAAAATAAAAACACAGTTCACACGAATTCTTGGTGAGTATTCAAGAAGTTGTGTGAACTGCGTAATTCGCGCCTTTCTAAACGGATGTCTATTATGTCTTTTTCATCGATGGTTCGCAATGCGAAGTCCCGATAGCGATTCCGTACAATATCCGGGCTGCTCTTATTTAAATCGTATCAATCTTTATTTGTACCAATCTTTATTTTGTTTCCCATTCGATGATACCCATCCAGAGAACTTGGGATATGATTGATCGATTCGTTTCCCTTCCTCTGGAACCGGGAGATTACTTACCGGCATATTGATAGCAAACGGCATCAAGTCTGCAGAAACATAATACATCCCTTCTTCTGGTCTGTAGATGTCTTTTCCGGTTCCCAGTAACGATAAGTCGGCTTTATCAGTCGGGGGATAATTTATCAGATGTAATTCTTTGCCTCTACCCTCGTTGGAACTGATGAAGATAAACGGGTTGTAAGGAGGTACCACCTCTTTCTCACTAGCTCCATCAAGCGTGATGGTTACAGTATATTCTTTCTTTGATTCATCAGTGATATTTTTGAATTTTGTCATGTCGTCATACAACAATATGGTTGGGTGAGACTGTCCAGGCTCTGTTTCTTTTCCTTCCATGTATATAGAACTTGATAAACCACTGGCATCAGGCCCCGTTATTTTTACACTCTTGATATTGCTGTTTGAGAGCTGTGTAATTGATATCCAAATCCGTTTTGCAGATAACCGCCACAGTGCTGTAAGATAAACTTGTCTTCTATTTCGTAAATGCGATTGTCAAGAGCATTTCGGGTCATCGTACTGGTGTACTTTACCATTACGTCATTCATATCGTAATCACCTAACTTAGGCCATAAGTCTTCAAAAGCCAGTGTACCGGAATAGGAAATTTTATATTGCTCGGGGATTGCTTCGGGGTCCTCAGGCAGTGCAGGCAATGCCGGGTCAATAGCATTCTTTTCTGACGTATGAATATAGAATATGGCATCTGCATAATCGAAGTCAATATTATCTTCGAATCCTACTGCTACAATCTGCCCGGACTGAGAATCACGGAGAGATATGGTCCTTTGTGTATTATTCGTGTTTAGATTCCTGGTAGAGTAGCGTGGCCCCATACCTTTTATGATATCGCCCACTTTGTCTTTATCTGTTTCTGAGGTGAGTTTGCTCTTGAATCCCATACCTTGAAGGCACCAGCCAATTGTGACTCCTGCAGGAAATTTGTCTTCGTATTCCTGTGTCTCTTCATTCCAATATTTGAGTTTTATTTCTTCTCCACACACTAATGCTCCTACCCCTAAAGTCTTGTAAACAGGAGAGGTGTTTGGGAATGCAATTATTTGTTTTATATCACTCGCGCTCTGGGGTGGATTGTTGGTCGGATAGGTGTAATATCCAACTGTATTGTACCATGCAGCAGAGCTGTTTATAAATACAAGGCTCACTTCGGTCGGGTTAACAATTGGAATATCTGAAGTCATTTTAATGGAACCATCAAAAAACTCCGGATAATTCTGACTGATGTTCAGAACCTTGCTTTTACCGTTTTCATCTTTGACTGTAACCTTTCTGAAAACATACTTGATGTTGTATAATACGTCTGCCGGAGGTATGTTTATTTTAGGCTCCAGATTGGTTGGTCTTCCGTTGTTATCCCAGTCTGCATCGGGAAGAACATGCCATTCTTTTAGATAGGTATGTTGGTTCACGGTCACTCCTCTGGTTTTTGATGCCGTTTGTGAACGTAAGGCAGTGATATATGCATCTTGATTAAATGAAAGCCGACGACTGTCGTCAATCGTTAGTTTTAGAGGAGATGCGGTGGCTAAATAATCCGATGATAACCATACTTCCGAGATGTCCGCCGGGATATTCATCTCTCCGCTGAATTTGCCTTCTTCGTCTGTAACTGCACGATAGATAGGCTCTATGTCCTTTTGGGACACGGTGCCGTCAGCTGAGTATTCAATGGGATCTTGATCGTAAATGTCAAAAAGGACACGATAATTGTCGCTTTTGAAACAATAATTGATATTCAAAGCAACGGCTTGGATCATGTTGAAGTCGAAGTATGCTTCTTTTGGCATATGCCTTCTCTCCCAGGATAAGTCACGCTCTTTATCCATGCAACTGATGGAAGATATGACAAGTACTCCTATCATTAAATACTTTAAAATTGTTTGCTTCATAAGTTTGTGTATTAAAAGATAAAGAGCAAATATATACATTTAATTATATAATTTGCTCTTTTTCTAGTTTTTTTATTTCTTTTTTGCGAATCGTCCTTTTTTTGTGGTCGCTGGTCCTTTTTCATCTTGTAATTTGATGAGTTCCAAACAGCTAGCTAAACTCAAATCTTGTGGGACGATATCTTTAGGAATTTTATAATTGGAACCCTTATAGGTAATATAAGGTCCGTAACGTCCGTTCAGAATCTCAAGTTCCGGCTCCTCTTCAAACGTCTTGATGTGGCGTTCCGCTTCCTTTGTGCGTTTCTCTAGAATCAGTTGTTCCGCCTCTTCTAAAGTAATTTCCATGGGATCCATCGTTTTCGGGAGCGATACATACACCTTATTATGTAGTACATACGGACCGAAACGACCAATACCTACACTGACTGTCTTTCCTTCATATTCGCCCAGTGTACGAGGTAATTTGAACAATTCCAGCGCTTCTTCCAATGTGATGGTTTCCATGGACTGACCTTTTTTCATTTGTGCAAAACGTGGCTTTTCTTCATCTTCTACAGTACCAATCTGTACAACAGGACCGAAGCGGCCAATCTTAACAGAAACAGTCTTACCTGTTCCCGGTTCTTCTCCCAGAATACGTTCGCCTACTTTATGTTCAGTCTTTATTGCCAATGTCTTTTCTACTGCCGGATGGAACTGATCATAGAAAGTCTTCATGATCGAAGTCCATTTTACTTCTCCTTCCGCTATTTCGTCAAATTCCTTTTCTACACTGGCTGTAAAGTTATAATCCAGAATATCAGGGAAATATTCGGTGAGGAAATCATTTACTACCGTTCCGGTATCCGTAGGGAATAACTTGGCCTTTTCTGTTCCGGTAATTTCAGTATGGTTTTCATCCTTAATCTGACGATCTTTCAATGTCATGACATTAAACTGCCGTTCTTCCCCGTCTTTATTACCTTTCTCCACATATTCGCGTTGCTGGATGGTGGAAATGGTAGGAGCATAGGTAGACGGACGTCCGATACCCAGTTCCTCCAATTTGCGCACAAGGCTTGCTTCCGTGTAGCGGGGAGGGTGTTGGGTGAAACGTTCGGTTGCAACGATAGGACCGTGTTCCAGTTTCTGACCTTTTTTCAGAGGAGGAAGTAGATTACTTTCATCCTCTTGTTCATTTTCATCGTCATAAGATTCACGGTATACACGCAAGAATCCATCGAACTTAATAACTTCACCGATAGCTGTAAAGACTTCACTACTACTGCTAATTGATATTGTAACAGTTGTCTTTTCCAGTTCCGCATCTGCCATTTGTGAGGCAATGGTACGTTTCCATATCAAGTCGTACAGTTTCTTTCTCCTGCGCTGTCCCTTCGATGGACTGGTTTTCCATATAGGTAGGACGGATAGCCTCATGCGCTTCTTGTGCACCCTTAGTCTTTGTTTCGAAATGACGGGGGTGTACGTAGCGGTCACCCATCATTTTGATGATAGCATCCTTACTGCCTGCTGTTGCAAATTCCGACAAGTTCACGGAGTCGGTACGCATATAGGTGATAAATCCCGATTCGTACAAGCGTTGGGCAATCATCATAGTTTGCGCTACCGTATAGCCTAATTTGCGTGCAGCTTCCTGTTGCAATGTCGAAGTTGTGAACGGAGCAGGAGGTGTTTTCTTTAACGGACGGGTAGTAATATCTTCGATAGCAAAATTAGCTCCCTTACATGCGTTGAGGAATGCTTCTGCTTCTTTCTTCGTTTTGATACGGTGGGCCAGTTCGGCTTTCATCTCCACTAGTTTGCCGTCAGTGTCCGGAACGAGGAATACGGCAGTGATGCGATAAGCAGCTTCCGTTTGGAAAGCATGGATTTCGCGTTCGCGCTCAACGATCAGTCGAACGGCAACCGATTGTACACGTCCTGCCGAAAGCGCCGGTTTCACTTTTCTCCAAAGTACGGGAGACAGTTCAAAACCTACGATACGGTCCAGAATCCGTCGTGCTTGCTGTGCATTCACGAGGTTAATGTCAATATCACGTGGTTGTTCGATTGCTTTTAAGATAGCGCTTTTCGTAATTTCATGAAATACGATTCGTTTTGTGTTTTCCGGTTTTAGTTTTAAGACCTCATACAGATGCCAGGCAATCGCCTCTCCCTCGCGGTCCTCATCGGAAGCCAGCCATACGGTTTCTGCCTCTTTCGCTTCTGCTTTCAGTGTGCTAACCAGAGCCTTTTTGTCTGCCGGGATTTCATAGCTGGGTGTAAAATTCTTCTCTACGTCGATACTGAACTCTTTTTTCTTCAAATCACGTATGTGGCCGTAGCTGGAAAGGACTTTGAAATCTTTTCCAAGGAATTTCTCGATGGTTTTTGCTTTCGCCGGAGACTCGACTATGACAAGGTTTTTCTGCATAATTCTTTCTTTTATAATGGCTTGTACCACAATATTTGGGCACAAAAGTAAAAAAAAAGATTCTTCCCCACCTTATAATATAAGGAGAATTTAATAAAATCTTAAGATTTACCAGTGTTGATGTTTCCTTTCTGGAAACACTTGGCAAAGTAGGAAGAAGAACTGAACCCGACGAGGAATCCTATTTCGGTAACCCGATATTCTCCCTCCACCATCATTTTGCAGGCTTTCTTTAATCGAGTGACCTTGATGAAATCATTGGGAGTCATGCCAATAATGCCTTTGATCTTGGTAAATACAGAGGTACGGCTCATTCCCAGTTCCTGTGCCAGTGTATTTACCGAAAATTCGGAGTCCTCAATATTATTCTGGATGATTTCGGTACATTTATTCATAAATTCTTCATCCAGTTTATTGTGGACAGCGGAGTGCAGATCGGACAACGGAGTAGAGGCATACGTTTTCTGCTGACTTTCCCTTTTCTTGAGTAAGTTCAGCAATTGTGCTTTCAGGTGGAAAGGTGAGAATGGTTTCTCTATATATGCATCCGCACCGGCTTCCAGTCCTTTGATTTTACTTTCCGTATCCGTTTTGGCTGTCAGCAGAATGACAGGAACATGGGAAATATTGATGTTACTTTTAATTTTCCCACAGAGTTCGAACCCGTCCATTTCCTCCATCATCACATCACTGATGATGAGATCGATGTTGTTCTTTTCAAGAATTTGCAACGCTTCCTCTCCACTTGAAGCCGAAATGACGAAATATTCCTCGGACAGAATTTTGGAAAGGAAATCCAGAATCTCCGGGTTGTCGTCCACAACCATAATGGCATATTGTTTTTTCAACGGTTCACCGGGAAGAGTGCTTTCCAGTTCATTTTCTTCTATGCTGTTTTCTGGAATAATCGTATCTTCCACTCGTTTGGCCACTTGTGGCAAAGCAGTGATGGCCGCTTGTTTGGGGAAATATACAGAAATAGAAACACCGTTTTCACCGCCTTCCCTATCGCTGACTTCGATCTTTCCGTTCATCAATTGGACGAGTGAGCGTGTCATGTGAAGCCCGATACCAATGCCCAGTTTATTTATTTCACTGTTGTTCTTAACCTGATAGAATGCGTCGAATATTTTAGTCTTTTCTTGATCGGTGATGCCTATACCGTCATCGGTCACGGTGACTACTATCTCGGAATCCTTTTCTATAGTCGTAATACGAATCGTGCTTTTGGCATATTTCAAGGCATTACTTAGTAGATTGCTGATAATCTTGGTAAAAGCTTCTTCATCTATGACAATGCTCAGTTCTTCCGGGATAGAAGAAGTGTCAATCGCCACTTTCTTTTGTCTGGCAGATAATTCAAAAATGCAGCTTACTTTGCAGATTATTTCTTTAATCCGGTAACAGTCATACGATAGTTTATAAGATCCCGTATCTACTTTGCGGAAATCCAGCAATTGGGTGACAAGCGCATACAAGCGTTTGTAATTCTGTTCAATAATACTTAGGTATTCCCCATACACATTGTTGATACTTGAAGTTTTCATCAGGTATTCCAATGGGCCGATAATAAGGCTCAAAGGAGTTCGAATCTCATGAGCAATGTTAGTGAAGAAATCTATTTTGGAGTTATAGAGCTCTTTTTCTTTTTCATCGTTCAGCCTCTTGATACGTTCTTTCTGACGTTTCTCCGTGCGTTTTACGTAATACCATACGGTTAACATAATCGCAATCAACAGGACGAGGGCATAGATCAGATAAGCCAGTTGCGACCGGAAGAATGGAGGCAGCACCTTGATTTTTAGCTGTACTTCATTGCTGCTCCATAGTTTATCACTGTTCGTTCCCTTGATCCTTAATACATATTCACCGACGGGTAAGTTTGCATAGGAAAGATGGTTGTTACTTCCTTTAGTGAACTGCCATTCGCTGTCCAGACCTTCCAGCATATATTGATAATCATTCTCTTTGGGAGCAATGTAACTTAGTGCGGCAAAATCGAATCCGATCATGGACTGGTTATATTTCAACACAATCTCATCTGTATATCCTATGGACTGGTGAATAGGTGAATTGGGCGTGTCAGCCTGTATGTCTTTTCCGAAAATGGTCATATTAGTGAGGATGACAGGTGGATTGTATGTATTTTCTCTCAAGTCTTGCGGAAAGAAATAGCAGAAACCGTCTGTCGAACCCAGAAATAGTCTACCGTCAGAAGATTCAAAGCCGGAGCAGGGTGTGAATTGTTCATTGTATAGTCCGTTTGATTTCGAATAGGTTTTTAGATATTCTGTATCCGGATTGTATACAGCAAGTCCCTTATTGGTACTAATCCATAATAAGTCTCCTTTAGGGATAATGGAAGTGATGATTTTATTCGGCAACTTTAGGTAGTCGTATCTGGTAAAATCATCTGTTTCATCATTATATCTACAAAGTCCTTGCCCATAAGTTCCCACCCATAGTCGTTTCTTGTTGTCGATAGCTAGCGTGGTGATTACATTCTTTGTTAGTGAATTCGGATGGTCTGAACGTTGATAAGATGTTATCTTTTGGGTTCTGACATTGTATGAATATAATCCACTGATGCTTGTTCCTATCCATATTCTTCCGAAGTAATCTTCAATGATATCCGATATTTTGCCTGTAAAAGAACCGATTCTGATGAAATTGTTTTTTTCGGGGTTATAGTAACAGAATCCTGCAGAAGTGCCCACGTAAATACATCCATTACTGGCTTTATATAGAGTGAATACCCGTGAGGAGGGGATAGATGTTGAATCTTCCGGATTATTGAGAAAACTTTCCACTTTTCCTGTTTTTAAATCAATCACCTCCAAACCTCTTCCATAAGTGGCGGCATATAGTTTATCTCCGTCTACCAGCAGATCGTGTATACAATAGTAAGTTGTGCCTATACTGGCTGCATCCCGGAAAGGGGTAATTTCTTGAGTTTTGGCATCAAATCGGAAAATGCCATTGTCATCCGTACCTATCCAGTATTTATCATCTTTGTCTTCTTTGATAACATTGATTACTTTTCCTGATTGTGGCGTGGACGATGATGAACAGCTATAATATTTGAAATTATTCTGAAATGCCGAATAGAATTTGATTCCATCGAAATAGGAGCCCAGCCAGAGGCTTTCTTCCTTATCTATATAGATGGTATATATAAACTTATTGGCTCCGGTTCTTATTTTCAGATTCGGATTGTCGGATTGTATAATTTCTCCTTTGTCTGCTTTAAAAATTCCCATACCGTTGTCGGATGAAATGAACAACTCGCCAGGTCTGTATTCTTTAATGTCGTGGATATGATATAATAGGTTGTTCGGACTTCTGTCCCGGTAGTTGGTGAAAGTTTTAGCCACAGGATCGAACAGGTCGAGCCCGTTCTGAAAAGTTCCTATCCATAAATTGCCGTGTGAGTCTTCAAACACTTTCTGAATGGAATTATCTGATAAACTATTAGGGTGATTGCTCTTTTTTGTAAGTGACGAACGTGTTTTTCTGTTTGTCAAAGCAGCATAATCCTTCCGAATAGGTTCCTATCCAAATGTTTTGTTTACTGTCTTGCTGCAATGTCATGATAATGTTTTGGGAGATGCTATTAATCTTTCCGGGAATATTCCGGTATACTCTAAGCCTGACTTTATCAGATGGAGAAAAACGGTAAAGCCCTTCTCCACTCGTTGCAATCCATACTTCTCCGTCACTGTCTTCTATCATATCGGTGACGTAGGTTTGTATCATTTCTCCAGTTTCAGTTTTGGCATGGAAAGGTTGGAAAGTGTCTGTTTTCGAGTCGTAAATGACAATTCCGGTATCCAATCCTATCCACATTCTGCCCCTGCGGTCGATAAATATTTTCTTGACGCTGTTACTGGTTGTTGCGTTGATATATTCTGATAGATAGTAGTTCTTGAATGCAATACCGTCGAATCTGCTTAATCCATCATCGGTACCGAACCACATGAATCCACATGAATCTTGCAAAATGCTGTATACTCTGTTGGCTGCCAGTCCATCATCCATTGTATAGGAGGTGGAGAAGATACGCTGCGCATTCACGACAAATGAATGCATGCACAGGATTTGTATAGTTATCAAAAGAACGATTTTTTTCATGGGGGATTCTTTATGTTGTATTAGTTTTCATTAGTATAGGACAATATTAGGAAGAATTAGTAGCAAAAGCAAATGATAGGCTGTCTTTTTAGGTGTGGAATAAAACTTTTGAAAGTGAACAAAAAAATCGTTCAAATCTTGGATAATTATTGGTTAATATGGTTGTGGGCTTTGGGATAATTCATTAGTTGAAATTAAATCTCGCTTTGCATAGATTAGTATCTGTATATTCTATGTACATTTGTCTCGTTAGCATATCGGTTTTCGTTTGACTTAAGTTAAACGAAAGGATGACTTAAGTTGAACTATCGCCTGACTTAAGTCAAACGAAAATAGGAATGCGTTTTAGAAAATTAATCCATAGGAGAGAGGAATTTAATCTTTCCTATTGAAAAACTAATTGATAATGAGTGTAAATTATGATCTTTATGAAACTCCCGATCTTGCTAAAAGTGGGGAAGAACAGCCTTTGCATGCACGTGTCGTTTTGAAGGGCAGTTATACAGCCGAAGAATTTGTGGAACAAGTGACCGTATTTCAGCATATGCCCCATGCGCAAGTGGTGGGCGTTATAGAAGCTATTTCGAAAGAACTACAGCATTTGCTTTTGAAAGGATTTTCGGTAGAGCTGGGCGATATCGGTTATTTCTCCCTTTCATTGAGTGTTGACAAGAAAGTGATGGATCCAAAAGACTTGCGTTCACCGTCCGTATCTCTGAAAGATATTAATTTCCGTGTCAATCGGCAGTTTAAAAAGGATATTGAGAGTGAGATTGAATTACAACGTTATCATTCTCCTTTTCGTGTGAAGAACCCCTTGGATAGGGAGAGATGCTTACAACGGTTGGAAAAGTTCTTGGAAGACCATCCGTGCATCAACCGTCAGGATTATGCTATGCTTGTGGGAAAAACGAAGATACAGGCATTGCAGGATATCAATGCTTTTATCAAAGATGGTGTCTTGAAGAAGTATGGTTCAGGGCGTTCTGTAGTCTATATAAAGTAGGAATTGGTATAGTGACGGTATATGTATGGAATAGCGTCACTATCTAGTTGGTATACCGTCACTATATCGAAAGGATACCGTCACTCTTTTGAAAGATGTTTCTGCTTCCGTACAAGTGTCAGCGAATGTGGGGAGCGGAAGTAAGACAGCCAAATATATTGTAGGCAAGCAAATTTTGCAGGCAACTATTCTATTCTGTAGAAATATGGGACAGGGCATTCTGTGGTATATATAAAAAGCGACCTGATATTTTATAATAATTCAGGAGTCTATTATAAGAGGGGATTCTTTGGAATATCCTCTTTTTTGTGACTTCCGGATAAATTTAGTATAAAATTAAATATTCAATTTTTCTTTTTACGATATTGTTGCTCTTTTGTACATAATTAGCCTTGTTAAAGTGTTCTATTGCATACTTTTGTTTCGAAAAGGATAAAAACATAAGTTAACCTTACTGGAGTTTGGCAATAGCGGATGATATTCTGGTAAAACGTATTTTATCAGGGTATCAACTGAATTATAATACGGTATAAATCTAAAAGAAAATCTATGGGTATTCTAAAGTGTATATTAATAGCATGCAGTTGTCTGGTTTGGGCGACTCATGCTTTTTGTGTGGAGGTGAAAGATACGATTGAGTATCGTGCGCAAGTATGGGTGGATAAAATCGATTTGGAACGTTATGGCGGAGAAGCATCTTTTAAAAAGAATTTGCAGCAGATGTTTCATAATACAACCCGCTTTTGGAATGAAAGTCCCAATAAGTTTAACTATTATTTCCGGTTTGTTCCTGCTGACGAATTGTGTGTGTATGATATTCAGGGAGATAAAGACAGATACGGAGAGTTTCAGAGAAAGGCTTTCGGTCGGCTTGATTTGTCGAAATATGACTTTGTGTTGTTTCTGGCGTTGGGCGCAAAGAATGAAGGACTATCTTGTGGTGGCGGTGGAGCCAGTGGGCAGTCGGTGGTGATGTGTTATGTTCGTGAAGCTCATAACATTTTTACAGATGCGCTATATCCCGATCAGGGGACATATAGTAATCTAGGGCACGAGTATGGACATGTGCGTGGTGCTACAGATTTATATCAATATATGATTGCTGCAGAAGATAATCCGGTAAGTCATGAGAAATTAACTCCTCCTAAATGTAATATGGGGACTGGATATCGCGTCTGGAGTGATTATTGTTCGGCTTTATTCAATTATACAGCAAAAATGAGACCACTGGATAAAGACTTGTCGGACAAAGTCTTTCCTCGTAAACTAGTGATTAAAGTGGGTAAAATGGGGAAACCGTTATCTAATTGTACAGTGAATTTTTATGGAACTCGTGCCGGTGGTAAATATAATAAGCGGGATGTATATCCGAAAGCTTACAGAACATACACTACCAGTAAACGAGGCATAATTGAGATAACTGATTTGTATAAGTTGTATCATCCGGATATGACAGATGCCAATATTCCTCCCAAAGAACCACAAGATTTATTCCCATATTCTTATTGGTTTAGTTTTCTAGTAGAAATAATAGATGAGGTGGGACAAAAGAAATATGTATGGCTTCCTGATGTGGAACTACAGAGAGAGCATTTGGAAACAGGTAATGATACTTATACGGTTAATGTAACATTTTAAAAGTAAAGTAATATGTGCTGTAGTAAGCGAAATTTTATCTATTTGTTTTGTGGATTGATGTTGGCCCTTAATATACAAATGTTGCAGGCTAAGTTGGGAAATAAAATTATTTTTATTCCGGAAGATGATCTTAAAAAGCACGGTTTTGATGTTCCTGATGGTAGATTTGGCTATGATTGTATGGCAGAATCTGATAATCTAGTTATTTTCTGGGAGAGGTCTTTTGGCAAGGAACCTGCTGTAAACATGGATGAGAGTAAACGATTTTATCCGAATGAAATATTGAGTGAGGGCGAACGGTACTATCGTTATTTTGTAGACAAATTGAAATTTGTGCAGAAAGGGAAATCTTATACTGATAAGTATAAGATGATTATATGGATGTATGATGACAATGAGAAGACAGTCTATGGTGGTGCTCATGACAATGTCGGAATGACCTGGTTTCGTCCGTGCAGAATAAACGGGTATCCTTACTGTACACTTGCTCACGAGTTAGGGCATTCTTTTCAGTTTATGGTTGAGGCAGATGGTGGCAAAGGATTTCCGGGGACGACACTCTATGAGTATACTTCTCAATGGATGCTATGGCAGGTACATCCAGACTGGGTGACTATTGAGAATTATCATTTGAATAATTACATGAAACAGACACATTATACATTGTTTCATAAAACGAACCAATATTGCGCTCCGCAGTTTATGGAGTACTGGTCTTATAAGCATGGATTGCCGGTGATAGGCAGAATGTGGAGTGAAGCTTTAAAAGAAGAGGACCCAGTGTCCACTTATATGCGAATAACGAAGACTTCTCAAGATTTGTTTAATGAAGAAATCTATGATGCGGCAACTCGTTTTGTAACTTGGGATCTTCCCCGCATAAAATCAGTTTGTAGTTCTTATGCTAATGAGCATCGTTGTAAATTAAAGAAAATGGGGAACGGATGGTATCAAATAACAAAAGAATATTGTCCACAAAGTTATGGTTATAATGCAATTAGATTGAAGGTTCCTAAAGGAGGGACAGTCATAGACTTGACTTTTGAGGGAATGGCTGGAAATGAAGGTTTTTATTCGGAAAATAAGGCGTATGCAGGGTGGCGTTACGGCTTTGTTGCCATGCAGAAGAATGGAAAGAGAGTTTATAGTAAGATGAATAGAGCTGTAAATAGCGTGAATCAAACTGTTAATTTTATAGTTCCTGACGATACCCAGTTCTTGTGGCTTGTCGTGACAGGAGCACCAGATAAACATACGAAATATCATCAGAAAATGGAGCAAGTTGCTGAATGGCCATATCGGATAAAGATCAGTAAGACTTCATTTCATCCAGATACTTTGTAATGGAATGATTGAAGTATCTGGTTATGGAGGTTATTATTTGAGATGGGAAAAGTGTGGTATCGGATTGAAAAATATGATAATAAAGTACTTGATATTTATTCTATTTAGATGAAAGTGACCTGATAGTGAAAAGAGATTTGTTTGTAGAAATAAAATATGAGCAATAAAATGGTACATGATCTAGGATAATAATTGGTGAAATACAGAGCAGTAAGTGAAAAGATCTCACGTTTTACTATATTGTTGTTCTTTTGTACGCAATTTGCCTTGGTTTTACTGGCATACGTCTACCTTAGTGGCGCAGAAGATGATTTGATTGTTTTTTAAGACTAAGCTATATCTCTTTTGTATTAACCTTATTAATCTTTTATAATACTAATATTTATGAGTTGTAAATTATCTTTCACGTTGTTATGTATAGCTATGTTAGCTTCTTGTATCTCCACTAAAATGGATCCACCGCAACCGTATGGGGTATTGCCTACAGATCGTCAACTAGCTTGGCATGAAATGGAAATGTATAATATGATTGAATTCAATCAGAACAATGCACTTGATATTCATTGGGGATGGGGTAATGAGTCTCCGGAACTAGTGAACCCTGTAGATTTTGACGCAGAAAAAATAGTTCTTCTTGCAAAAAAAATAGGTTCGAAAGGATTTCTCATCAATGCAAAGCATCATGGTGGGTTCTGTATGTGGCCAACGAAAACCACTGATTATAATATTTCTAAATCACCTTGGAAAGATGGCAAAGGAGATTGGGTTGGCGAATGGGCGAAGGCTTGTCGTCAGCATGGGCTTAAACTCGGACTTTACTTATCGCCGTGGGATAGAAATGCTGCATGTTTCGGAACGCCCGAATATCTGAAAATGTATAAGGAACAACTAACAGAATTGTGTACCAATTATGGAGAACTGTTTACTCTTTGGTTTGATGGTGCTCCAGGTGCCGGTGGTTCGGGATATTACGGAGGTGCTAATGAATATCGTGGCGGATTCATCGAATATTATGACTGGGATAATATTTATGCGATTGTCAGAGAACTCCAACCCAACGCTGTCATTTTTAATGACCCCGGACCTGATATCCGTTGGGTAGGAAATGAGGATGGATATGCCGGAAGATATAAAAAAACTTGTTGGGCAACATTATTCCCTGAAGGAAATTGGAACATGAGACCACGCCCTAATAGTGACGGTGAGCGGATTAAAATGTTGAATGAGGGACAACGACATGGGAAATATTGGATTCCGGCAGAGTGTGACTTTTCGCTAAAAAGGCGTTTTGCTTATCATACTACAGATAGCTTGACTACTAAAAGCCCTCAAAAATTATTTGATATCTATCTTGCGAGTGTTGGGTTGGGGCAGGGATTTGATATGTGTCTTCCTTTAACTCCAAAAGGAGTAATGGAGTGGAGAGATGTCAAATCTTTGGAAGGTTTCGCTGAATTAATGAATAAAACTTTTAGCAAAAATTTTATTAAAGGAGCACGTTTGGTGCCATCTAATGTGCGTGGGAATATAACTAGGCATTATGGTACTGCAAAGCTTACAGACAATGACCGGTATTCTTATTGGGCGACTGACGATACAGTAACAAATGCATCATTGATGATAGAACTTCCAAAGAAACAAGTTTTTAATCTGATAAAAGTGCGTGAAAACATAAAATTAGGTCAACGAATCGACTCTATGAAAGTCGATGCTTGGGTAGATGGTGGCTGGAAAGAAATAGCAGAGGCTACCAGCATAGGGGCGTGTCGAATTATTCGTCTTGAGAATGATTTGAATACAGACAGAATCCGTTTACGCTTTTTTGCCCCAGTAGCATTGGCTGTGAGTGAAGTAAGTCTGTTTAAAGAACCTGATAATTTAGAAGCACCAAAAATTTATAGAAAGAAGGATGGAATGGTGAGTATAAGAACAGACCGGCCTGTAATTTCTATCCGATATACAACAGACGGAACCGAACCGTCATTTACCTCAAATGAGTATAAAGAGCCATTCCTTTTTGATAAACAGGGAGTTGTAAGAGCGGCAGTTTTTACATCTGATAAAAAAAGTGGAGAGATTACTTCAGTGATTTTTGATCAGTGCAAGAAGAATTGGAAAATTATATCACCTGTTAAATCTGGTGTTGATAATATGATTGATGATAATGTAGAGAGTTACTTCCATACGTATGATGCTGGTAATAAGAAAGAATTTGTACCCGACGAGGTTATTGTTGATATGGGAACTACTATTCCTGTGTCCGAGATCATTTACACACCACGTCAGGATATGTATAGAAATGTGGATGGAGTCATTGAAAATTATGAAATTTATTTGAGTGAAGATGGACTGAAATGGGAAATGGCTTCAAAGGGTGTCTTTCAGAACATTAGGCAGACACTTGTGCCTCAAGAAATTAAGTTAAATAAGGTTTATCGGTCACGTTATCTGAAATTTGTGGTCAATGGTGTGTTGGAGAAGAATTTTATAAGTGTAGCTGAAATTGGAGTGCGAACTGTTGACTAATTTCTTTGTAGTGTAGAAAGGAATATTCGCTTTTGATGAGCATTGTGTAAATACCCCTTTCTGTATGTGAATAAAAAATGATTTTTGGGTGATAATTGATGAATTTTAAATTTAAAAAATATATAGTTAACTGATGTCTAATTTTATAAGAAAAAGCTTATGAAGTATTATTTAAGAAGGATTGCTTTTGTAACGTTGGGAGCTTTTATAGTTGCCGGCACTACGAGCCTACCGGCGATAGCTGACTCCGGAGTTAAGGGGGCAGTGTCTGCTCAACAACAGCAAAGCAAAAGACAAGTAACAGGCACTGTCACGGACGCTTTGGATGGCAGTCCCATTATTGGTGCCAATATTGCATTGAAAGGCACTCAAACAGGTGTAATATCAGATTTGGATGGTAATTATTCTATTCCAGTTAATAGTACCAAAGATATCTTAGTCGTTTCTTTTATTGGCTATAAAACTCGGGAGGTTCCTGTAGAGACTTCAGGTATTATCGATATCAAGTTGACTTCCGATAATGAGATGCTGGACGAAGTAGTGATTGTCGGATCGGGAACACAGAAAAAAAGTAAGCGTTACGGGGGCTATTTCTACCGTGAAAGGATTGGAACTTAAAGCTCCTAGTTCTTCGTTGACTAGCTCTATGGCCGGTAAATTGGCCGGCGTAATCGTTAATACCAAAAGCGGAGAACCTGGAACAGCTTCTGAATTCTTTATTCGTGGTGTATCGACTTTTGGTGGACGAGCTACTCCCTTGATTTTGCTAGACGATGTGGAAATTGCTACAGGGGATTTGGACAATATTCCAGCCGAAACCATCGAAAGTTTTTCTATCTTAAAAGACGCATCTGCAACTGCCATTTATGGTGCTCGTGGTGCGAATGGTGTGATGCTCATCACTACCAAGAAAGGACAAGAGAATTCAAAAACCCGTATTAACATCACTTTGGAAAATTCATTCAATAAACCAATGAACTTTCCAGAGTTTGTAGATGGTGCCACTTGGATGGAAATGTATAATGAAGCTGAACTTACTCGTAATAAGTCAATTAGGCAAGGAAGATATAGCAGACAGCAAATTGAAGGAACTCGTTATGGGTTAAATCCATATGTTTATCCGGATGTGAATTGGGGTGATTTGATATTCAAGGATTTTGCGACTAATCAACGTGCGAATATCAATATATCTGGTGGTGGTCAGAAAGTAACTTATTATATGAGTTTAAATGTGAACCACGATACTGGTTTGTTGGACTCACCCAAGTATTATTCATGGAACAATAATATCAATAACATGGGGTATAACTTCCAAAATAATATCTCTGTGAAAGTGACATCTACAACTACAATCGATTTGAACATGAATACGCAGATTCGTAATAATCGCGGTCCTAAGAATTCGGTCGATGATTTATTTAAAATGATGTTATCTTCAAACCCTATAAACTTTCCGGCCGTGTTTCCTGCACAGGAAGGCGATCAGCATGTGAAGTATGGTAATTCCATTCTTACAGCCAATTACACAAGAATAAACCCTTATGCATATATGGCCACCACTTTTAAACAAGTGGACTCAAATATGCTACATACTACATTGAAAATTAAGCAGAACTTGGATTTTGTTACAAAAGGTTTGAGTGCAAACGCATTGGTGAACTTTAAAAACTGGTCCAGTTCTGAATATAACAGAACGATTGAACCTTATTATTATCGAGTGAAAGAAAATTCTTACGACCCCAAGAATCCTGTCTCATACGAATTAGAACGTTTAGGCACTTCAGGCAAGCAATATATTGCTGAATCCGGTATAACCAGATCTGGTGATCGTACTATTTTTATGCAGTTCCAGATAAACTATACACGTCAATTTGGCAAACATAATGTAGGCGGTATGTTGATGTATATGCAGCGTGATTTTAAGAAGGATGTGCTTCCTAATCGTAACCAAGGTTTTTCCGGTCGTTTTACATATGATTATGGTCAGCGCTATTTACTCGAATTCAACTTTGGTTACAACGGCACAGAGCGTTTGGCAAAAGGTGACCGGTTCGAGTTTTTTCCGGCTGCTTCTTTAGGCTGGGTAGTGAGCAATGAAGCTTTCTTTGAACCCTTACGTGACAAAATCGATAATTTGAAGTTGCGTGCATCTTATGGATTGGTAGGTAGTGATGAAACAGGCACTGACTTTGGTCATTTTCTTTATTTGGATAAAGTGGAACTAGACAACATCAAATATAGTACCGGTTATGATTGGCAAACTACATTTGGTGGCCCGAAAATTTCAAGCTATTATGTATTGGATGCTGGCTGGGAACGTTCTAAGAAGTTGGATGTCGGTTTAGAAATGACACTTTTCCGTCATTGGAATATTACGGCAGATTATTTCTACGAAAAACGTTCGAACATTCTGATGCAAAGAAAAACATGGCCAAGTCAATTGGGATATAGTGCCACACCTTGGAGTAATGTCGGGAAGGTAGACAACTGGGGCTGGGAGTTCAGTACCAACTATCATCATTCCATTAACAAGGACTTGTCTATGGACTTTCGTGGTAACTTTACGTATGTGGAGAACAAATATGTGTATAGAGATGAACCCTATACACCGTACCCATGGAAAAGAGAAACCGGACGTCCTTTGAACTCGACATGGGGTTACATAGCAGAAGGATTATATCAGACCGAAGATGAAATAAAATACGGTCCTAAGGTAGAACTAGGAAGTACCGCTCAAGTGGGAGATATCAAATACCGTGATTTAAATGGTGATGGTGTAATCAATGCAGATGATCAGGGAATGATTTCAGAATATGGTGGAAATCCACGTATACAATACGGATTTGGTTTGAATATAAACTATAAGAAATTTGATCTTGGAGTGTTCTTTAACGGTTCGGCTATGCGCAAGATTATGTTAACAGGTATTCATCCGTTCGGAGAGTCTGATTACAACATTTTCAAATTTGTAGCGAAGGACTATTGGACAGAAGCTAACCCTAACCCTAATGCAGCATATCCGCGTCTTGGACTACAAAAAGCAAACTCAGACAATAACGTTGTACCGAGTACATTCTGGATGCGTAATGGTAATTTTTTACGTTTCAAGACGTTGGAAATCGGATATCGTTTCTGCAGATACGGTAGAATCTATGTGACCGGGGATAATCTGGCTGTTTTCAGTCCATTCAAAGAATGGGATCCAGAGTTGGAGTGGTATAAATATCCGTTGCAACGTACATTCAATATAGGATTGCAATTAAATTTCTAAACCTTTAAAAATTGTCATATATGAAACTATTAAATACAATTAGAATACTAAGTGGGGCATTGTTCATCTCGCTATGCTGCTTAACAGCCTCCTGTAATTTCCTTGAGATTGTTCCGGTAGAACAAGCTGATTTGGATGACGCAACACAAGATTTCAACAGCACTTTGGGGTTCTTGCATTCTTGTTATGCAGGAATACAATCGCCTGTAGCTTTTGAAAATACAGAAGCCTCTGCAGACGAATATGCTGTTCCGCTTGAGTATAGTTTGCAAGGTTATAATTCACTCAAAGTAGCTCATAATCTATTTACAGGTAATAATAATGATGGTGGTAAATGGAGTAACTATTACAGATATATCGGGCAAATTCATCTGTTCCTACAGGAACTGAAAAAGGCACCGGTAAGTGATTTGATAAAAGAGGAGTGGGAAGCAGAGGCTTATTTCCTGATGGCCTATTACCATTTTGAGGTGCTGCGTTGTTATGGACCTTGTCCCATCAGCGACAGATTACTTCCACAGACCGCTAGTGAAAATGAATATCCGGGTCGTATGCACTATGATTATGTGACGGATTGGATTGTTCGGCTATTGGATGAAAAGGTACTTGCAGGTGATAAGTTGAGGAATACTCGTTCGAACACAGAAGTGGGTAGAGCTACTCGCCCTATCGCTCTTGCACTGAAAGCAAAAGTATTACTTTATGCAGCTTCTCCTTTATGGAATGGAAAGTTCCCCTACCCAGAGTGGAAAAACGTAAAGTTAGGAAAGGCCATGGAAACTCCGGGATACGGTACAGCGTTGGTGAGTACTACATACGATCGTGAGAAATGGGTACGCGCAGAGGAAGCTGCTCAAGAAGCATTGAATGCAGCTTTGGATGCAGGACACTATTTATTTGGCACAAGAGCTGGCGATGAAAGTTTGCAGGAGCAGAAAGGACTTCCGATGCCCTATATTCCTAATATAGAGGGGACCGATACTGAAGTTAAGGCATTTCAGAATAAAGTATTGACTTTGCGTTATATGATGACAGCCAAAGGCAGTGATGGCAATCTGGAAATTCTGTGGGAGTTACACAAAACTACCAACTTTGTCTTCGGAAGTATACCAAACAACATAATGAAACTTAACAATGGTTCTGAATATGGAGGTTGGAGCTCAACTTCTCCTTATTTATATGCTGTAGAACATTTCTATACCAATAAAGGGACCTTGCCCAAAATCGCTGCATCAAAGAATGAATATCCTGCTGAAAGTAAATGGTTGGACCCGGCGGGTGTTACTGGCCGTTCGGAACTCTTTAATATTTGTGTAGCTCGTGAACCTCGATTTTATGCATGGTTGGGATTCCATCAAGGCGATTATTCTTCTCGTCTAGCCAATGGACAACCGATTCAAATAGATACGAGAGATCCTGATAAACAAGGATATAATCCGGCAAAGTATAACCGTAATCACTTGGTGACCGGCTTTGCTATCCAGAAGTTCCTGGATCCTAACACGCAACTGGACTTATCCGGTGGTGGAGGAATTCCGAATCCTGCCTATCCATTGATTCGTATGGCAGATCTTTATCTGATGTTAGCAGAATGTCAGGCCAATTTGTCTTCGGATGGTAAATCGGATACTTACGCGACTGAAGCGCTTAAGAATCTTAATGCGGTGCACCAACGTGCCGGTTTGAAGGCCATTACTAAAGAGGATTTAACAGATATGCCATTGATGGAATGGATTAAGAACGAACGTTATGTAGAGTTCTATGCAGAAGGACAGCGCTACTTTGACGTACGACGTTGGGTAGAAGGAGGTAAATATTTGGCTGCTGGAAAGCGTGAAGGATTGAGAGCTGAAGAAAAAGGATTGGAGTATGACGAATTCAGGCAACGTATTAAGGTGAATCAACCTTATGAATGGAATAATAGACAGTATATACTTCCAATTTACTATGTTGATGTGAATTCTAATCCGCAATTGGTTCAAGCTCCCGGTTATGGCAATTAATTAATTAAAAAGATATACAGTATGAAAAATATATATATTTTATTTCTTCTCGGAGTAGTGGTGACCACTCTCTCTTGTGAAGATGGTAATAAAAACTATACGGAGGAATTTGACTCTGTCTACTATTATCTGAAAGAGGGGGTTAATGAATTTGACTTCTATAGTGTGAATAGTGCCAAAGTTCAGACCATCACTGTTGGAAGAGGAGGACATGGGTTGAATGGAGTCAGCACTATCAATTTGGTTCCTTTTACTCAGGCTGAAATGGACGAGTATAATGCAACTATAGATGGCGATTATAAACTTTTAGCTCCGGAATACTATGATATGCCTGCTACAGTAGCCTTTGAGGATGGTGTCGAATATAGAAATGTAGATGTGGTATTCAAAGGAAATATGAGTGAACTGGCTAAGACCGGCGAGTATATGCTCCCCATTCGTTTAGAAGCTGATAATGGAACGGTGAATGATAACAAAAATATCATTTATTTCAAGCCGAACATCATCGTACCTAGCATCATTACGGATCCTACGGGGGTTCATGTAATCAGAATGGAAGAGGGTAAGAGAGAGAAACAAAGTTTTGAGCTTGCTTTCTATTTAGACGTGAAAAATGAGTGGGATCTCAAATTGAGAATAGAGAACAACGAAGATGAGTTGGAAAAAGCTGTAAGGCAATATAATGAAACGATGGGAGTTGATTATCTTCTTTTACCTAAGGAAAATCGTTCGTTTGAATCAACAATACTTTTTCCTGCAGGCGAGGCACTTGCTTCCTCTTTTGTGGAGGTGAATAATAATAATCTCATGATGGATGATTACCTGCTTCCAATTATTCCGAAAAAGGTGGTGGGTATGCCGTTTGATGTAAGAGAAGCAATCTGTTACATTCATGTGATGGTTACCGGTGAATTGAAATTAATTTCTTTGGCTGATGATATGTTGAGTTCCAATAGTATACATCCTGGTCAACCACTCAGAAATATGCTTGATAATGATATTAAAACATATTATGAATCTATTTGGACAAGCAATACAGACCCTAAGCATGATTCGAAATATGGTGTGTATATAGATATTGACGTATCTGATGTTACTCCTATGATAGAGAAGCAAATTAAGATTGATTATTCGACTAGAGAGTATGCAAATGCTGTACCTAATCAGATTATTCTTTATGTAGGAACGAGTGTGGATAATTTGAGAAAAGTGGGTGAGTTGAGTGCAACGAAAAATAATTTGCCTAAAAAAGGTGGAGTTTGGACAGATGACTCTGAACAAAATGTAGATATGCCTCAATTCTCGGTAGGACGTCAAGAGATATCTTTAATTCGTGTCTCTTTCTTGTCTAGTGCTAATGGTACACAAATTAAAAACCTGACACAATCCGGAGCCATAAGTGGAGACCAAAACTCGGTCGCAATATCAGGATTTAGATTGTATGGTAAATAATTGTGAAGGAATAAAAACGAAAATATATGGAAGCTTTAATGAAAAATATATGGAGAATCATTCCCGTGCTACTATTATCTGTAGCAATGGCAGGTTGTAGTGACGATGATGATACAACTTCGTCATTCTTCGAACTTTCTTCAACGGATTTGGAATGTAACAGTAATAATGTTATCGATGTTGTAGTACCTATAGAGGGCCAGACATATAAGTTGACTGTAAAATCTTCTGTGGATGTAATTTGGACAACTAAGCTTGAAGGTGGCAGTTGGATAGTAGCCACACCTGTGACTAAGCAAAGTGGGGACGGAGAGATTTTGATTGTTGCATCGAGCAACCCGACTAATATAAAAAACAGAGTAGCTACAGTGACTATTAGAAACAGTGTTAACGACGAGATTTATAGATATGCGTTTACACAGTCGTATGATCCGAATCAAATGGCGCAAAAAGAAGAATTATATGCTTACATTCATTATAATGAGGACAGATATAACAAAGAAGAACTTATTTATACTACTTCTATAAATAAGGTAGAGGGTAATGTTTCAATTTCTTCACTTGGCCAAGAAGAACTGGATAAATATAATGAGGATAATCTCACTCTGTATAAACTTCTCCCTACTGATTGCTATACTTTGCCAAATTCGATAAGTTTTGATGGAGAGGTATCTGCCTTATTGGATATTAAATTCAATAAGAAAACAGGAGATTTGAGTACAAGTGAAGAGTATATGTTGCCCATAATAGTTTCTGTAGATGATAGAAAGGCTGAATTGATTTGGTTGGTAGTGAACATATACGATCGGAATATCTCAAGGAGCGTGAAACAATTTGATTTTTATAATGCCAATCAGGATATCACTACCTTATTGACAATTAATAAAGAAGAGGGTGAAGTGACTCTTTCTGCATTCACAGAAGAGGAACTGAACGCACATAACTCTTTGTATGGTACAAGCTACATGTCTATTCCTGAAGATTATATTGTAATGCCTGCTTCTGTTGATTTTGATGATTCGGATCTGTCGAAAGATGTAAAAATAACATTTAAAAAAGAAGTAGGAGAGTTGGATGAGGATAAAGAATATGTTTGGGGTATTCGTGTTTATGTAGATGGTTTCCCTGTCTCTGAAATCTTTATGAAACCTCGTATTGCAACTCCTGTTGTTACTATGGAGTCGAAAGAGTACAAGCATATTCTTATTTTGGACCAAGGAGAGAAAAAGGCATCTTACGGTTTTAATCTTTCTCTTGATGTAATCAATCAGTGGGAATTTACGGTGGAATTTGAAGAGAACGAAACTGCTTTGAAAGCTGCGGTTGATAAATATAATGCGGATAAAGGTACTTCCTATACATTATTACCCAAAGGCAACTGCGTTTTATCATCTTCCGAATTTACACAGGAAGATAATGAGAAATTAGTGACTGCTACATTGTCAGGGGATGGTTTGACTTTAGATAAGGATTATTTGTATCCGATTATTCCAATTGGATGTGGTAATAGTCCTTTCGAAGTCAAAGAAAAGATAACCTATGTTCACGTGATTATGGAAACAAAAGTGGAGTCGATCAGTGACTTGAGAAGTATAAATCTAGAAGCGAATATGCTAAAGGCAAGTGCTACTGACGGAGGCAATAATGTAGGTAATCTACTTGCATATAATAATTATTGGCAATCCATTTGGTCACCTAACGGAGGTAAAAACGATCCTAAAATAGATCCGGTATATGGCGTGTATCTCGATATTGATTTCTCAAATAAACCTCTTTCCCAAGCATTCTCATTCAACTATTTGCCGAGGAATTGGCCTAATGCTGTTCCTAATGAAATTGTTGTTTATGCTGGAACAAGTAATGATGATTTGAAGAAGATTGGAGAATTGAAATATGAGGATAACCAACTGCCGTTTGCAGACAAAACTTGGATTGGTCGTGTCAGCGAAGAAGATTTGTCCAAATTGTCACTTTACAGTTTGAAAGAGAGTGGAGCGACTTTGGTACGATTGTCATTCATATCTAGTCGTGATAAGACTTATAGTAACAATAGTGTAAAGAATATATTGGGTTATGATTATACGAAGTGGAATAATAGTGGTGATTACCCGTGCGTTGCCCTTCAACAGTTGAAGATATATGGTAAGTGATAAATTTTATAAGATCAAATCATAAAAGAAACAAATATGAATATTTTAAAATGGATGTGGAAGATTCTTCCTATAATGTTATTAGCAGTTAATGCAACAGCTTGTAACGATGATGACGATAGCGGAAAGAGAGAAAGGCCACTTACTTTTGAAGTGACCTTCTTGAGCTTGGTTTGCAATTATACCCGACCGGTTGTTGTAAATGCTCCTTTTACTGGTAAAGATTATCACTTGACGGTTACAGCTTCACCGGAAGTGACGTGGAAAGTGGAAGTGGTAAGTGGAGATTTGGTGACTGCTACTCCCTCGGGCGAGCAAAGTGGTAGTGGAGAGATTACTCTTACGGTAGCTGCCAATCCAGCTAAAGACCCTGGGAAAAAAAGTGAAGTCGTGATAACTAATAACGCAAATGATGATACTTATAGGTTTGTATTTACACAAGTAGAAAAGGTGTTACTTATTCCGGAACATACTATGATCGGACAAAGCGGACCTGAACTTTTTGAAAACGAAAACAGCAAATTTAATAAGCACTACATGAAAGAAAGCGACAATGTGGCTCTCTTTTGGGAAAAATCATTTGGTACCAATCCACAAAATGCAGAGCGGAAGTTCAATCCGGATGATTTGCTGAAAATGGCGGAGGAAGTATATGACTTCATGAAATATGATTTGTACTTTGGAAATAAGGAAGAATCCGTGACGAATAAATACAAGCTCATTGTGTATGTGATAAATGATAGTGAGGGTGGTGCTACAGGAGGAGGAAATTATCCGGTAGGTGAGTTGGCTATTCGTCCACATCATTCGGGAAATCCTAATATGGTATATCATGAGGTGTCTCACAGTTTCCAATATTTGGCCTTGTGGGATTCAGGTATTAAAGATGCTTGGTTCCCTGGCCCGATATTTGAAATGACTTCGCAATGGACATTGCTTAGACGTTCTCCGGAATGGATTGATCAGGAATTTAATCATTTTACGAATTATATTAGTGGCACGCATCGATCATTGGGGCATAATGACAATGCATACAATAACCCGTATATGTTTGAGTATTGGGCGAATAAGCATGGAGTGGAAATCATGAGCAGAATATTTCAGGAGACTACTTTGGACGATAAGACAGAATCGGGCCAACTCAACTTTATTAAAACCTATAAACGTTTGACTCACATTAATCAAGAACAACTCAATGAAGAAATGTATGATGCTGCATCCCGTTTCATTACCTGGGATTTGCCGCGTATTGAAATGGCATATGCTGCCAGAGGAGCTAATGTGCATACTTGTCAGCTTGTTCAATTGGGAGTGACTTATCGGATCTCACCCGAACGTTGCCCAAGCAACTATGGATATAACGGTATTAAATTAACAGTACCGGAGGCCGGAACTACAGTAAAAGTTAATTTTAGAGGTATAATAAACAGTTCAGAGTATAATATTCACAAACCGAATAATGCTCAATGGAGATATGGATTTCTGGCTGTGCTGAAAGATGGTTCACGTGTATATGGCGAGCCAAGCAAAGAAGATATAGGATCTGCAAGTCTTCAGGTTCCCGAGAATACGGAACATCTTTGGCTGGTAGTGGCTGCTACTCCCAAAGAAATCTATGATACGGGGGCTGACAATCAGTGGCCTTATCAGTTTACATTGGATAACACAGAACCAGATGGTGACAAATGTAGAGTAATTAAGAAGTAAGGTCTCAATAAACGAATGATTATTTCTGAGAAAGTTACCTTAAGTAGCTCTTTAAAGATAATCATTCGTTTTTGTTAATGGATATTGCTATTCGAAACCGTAATTTAAGTCTTGGTAAATATGAAACATCGTTTATGGGCATTTGTTGTTGCTTTTTTGTGTTATAGTTCGATAGTCTTTGCTGAAAGACAGGATATCCTGCTAAATAATCAGTGGAAATTCCGTTTTTCTCATCAAGTACAAAAAGGTACGGAAGTTCGAGTGGATCTACCTCATACTTGGAATGCGCAGGATGCCTTATCTGGTAAAATAGATTATAAGCGAGGAATTGGCAATTATGAGAAGAAGCTATTTGTCCAGTCACAATGGAAAGGGAAACGTCTCTTTTTACGTTTTGAAGGAGTGAATAGTATAGCTAATGTGTTTATTAACCGTAAACATATTGGTGAACATAGAGGAGGATATGGAGCTTTTGTGTTTGAAATCACAGATAGAGTAGAGTATGGAAAGGACAATTCTATTTTAGTACGAGTGAATAATGGTGAACAGTTGGATATAATGCCTTTGGTCGGAGACTTCAATTTTTATGGAGGAATTTATCGGGATGTGCATTTATTAGTTACCGATGAGATTTGTATTTCTCCTTTGGATTATGCTTCTCCGGGCGTTCGACTGATTCAAGATAGCGTAAGTCATGAATATGCTTGTGTACGTGCTCTTATTGATTTGTCTAACGGAAGTGACAAATTACGGGAACTGGAACTTAACATTATTCTCTCGAATGCAGGTAAAGTAGTGAAAGAAAAAAACGAAAAGGTTACACTTTATCCTGATTCTGTTTCACAAAAAGAAATGAGGATAGAGTTGAATAATCCACATTTATGGAATGGACGACAAGATCCGTTTCTGTATCAGGTAGAAGTCTCTCTTTTGCATAACGGAGAGATACTAGATCAGGTAATACAGCCTTTGGGACTTCGTTTTTATCGAATAGATCCGGATGAGGGTTTTTTCTTGAATGGAGAACATTTGCCACTTCGAGGAGTATGCCGTCATCAAGATAGGAGCGAGATAGGTAATGCTTTGCATCCCGAGCATCACGAAGAGGATGCGGCATTGATGCTGGAAATGGGAGTGAATGCCGTGCGACTGGCTCATTATCCTCAAGCTACTTATTTTTATGACCTCATGGATAAGCTTGGTATAGTGGTATGGGCTGAAATCCCTTTTATCGGTCCTGGCGGGTATGAAGATAAGGGTTTCGTTGATTCACCGTCTTTCCGTACCAATGGAAAAGAACAGCTTAAAGAATTAATTCGTCAGCATTATAATCATCCTTCTATTTGTGTTTGGGGATTGTTTAATGAGTTGGCAGAATATGGAGATAATCCGGTGGAGTACATTAATGAGTTGAATGTACTGGCACATCAGGAAGATACTACTCGCCCCACCACTTCTGCCAGTAACCAATCAGGAAAAATAAACTTTGTGACCGATCTTATTGCCTGGAACCGCTATGATGGATGGTATGGTGGTACCCCACAAGATTTAGGAAAATGGCTGGACTGGATGCATAAAGAATATCCTGAAATTCGTATTGCTATTAGTGAATATGGTGCCGGCGCAAGTATATATCATCAACAAGATTCGCTAGTGAAAACAAATCCCACAAGTTGGTGGCATCCGGAAAATTGGCAAACTTATTATCATATAGAAAACTGGAAAGCGATAACCGAACGTCCTTTCGTTTGGGGAAGTTTTGTGTGGAATATGTTTGACTTTGGTGCTGCGCACCGCACCGAGGGTGATCGTCCTGGAGTTAATGACAAAGGGTTGGTTACATTTGATCGGAAAGTGCGAAAAGATGCTTTTTATTTTTATAAAGCGAATTGGAATAAAGAGGATCCTATGATTTATTTAATAGGTAAACGTAACATAATACGTGTGCAGCGACAACAAACGATTATAGCCTTTTCCAATCAACCTGAAGCAGAATTATTTGTCAACGGAAAGAGTTGTGGTAAAGTGGAAACAGACCGGTATTCTATCTTGGAGTGGAAACATGTGATATTGACCCCTGGAAAGAATAAAATAGAAGTGAAAACTACAAATAAGAAACAGACACTGACAGATATGTATTATTGCATTTTATGAAAAGTATATATTATACTGGGTTGAATACATCTAATGGTCAGGAAAAGGTAATACTTAATATCAATATAATAAAAACAAATCTATGATTATAAATATGAAGCAGAGCTTAATAGCCGCTATTGGTTTGTTATTATCAAGTTCTTTATTTGCTAAAGATTATTTGATTTCGACGTCCAAAACGTCATTGTTGATTACAGCAAATGCAGGTGAACCATCAAAGATGCAATATTATGGAGTCAGTATTGCTCCCGGGCAGATACAAAGTATCTATGATGCCGGACTGGTATTGAATGCGAACAGCTATCCCGCTTTCGGTCTCCAGACGGTAGGGGAGAAAGCGATTGCTATTACTCAACCGGATGGCAATATGTCACTTGACTTGGCGGTAGATGCGGTTACTCAATACACTTCCAAGGATGGAGAGATAACCGAAGTTCTTTTGAAAGATAAGATATATCCTGTTTGGGTGAAACAATGTTATAAGGCTTATAAAGGAACGGATATAATTACCACTTGGGTTGAGATTGGCAATGCAGGTAAGAAACCAGTAACACTGTTTCAGTTTGCTTCCGCTTATTTGCCGATGTTTCGCGGGGACAACTGGCTGACTCATTTTCATGGAGCCTGGGGTGCGGAACATACGATGGATGAAGAGAAACTGACGAACGGGCAAAAAGTGATTGCTAACAAAGACGGACTGGCGAATACGGAAACGGATAATCCTTCTTTTATGTTGTCGTTGGACGGCAAACCGCAGGAAGAAACAGGAAAAGTCTTTGGGGGCGTTTTGGCTTGGAGTGGTAATTATAAGTTGAAGCTGGATGTTCGCAACACAGCACTGAATATAATAGCCGGTATGAATGAGGAAAGTTCACAATACATACTGGAACCGAAAGAGACATTCGTCACTCCTGAATTTGCCATGACATATAGTACCAATGGCAAAGGTGGGGTGAGTCGTGCTTTTCATCATTGGGCACGCCAATATAAAATGAATCGGGGTGAAAGGCTGCATGACATCTTGTTGAATAGCTGGGAAGGTGTTTATTTCAAGGTGAACCAAAAAGGGATGGATGAGATGATGGAAGCTTTCTCTGCCATGGGTGGAGAGTTGTTTGTCATGGACGATGGCTGGTTTGGAAATAAATATCCCCGTAATGGTGGAAACAGTAGTTTGGGTGATTGGGAAGTCTGCAAAGAAAAACTGCCTGAAGGTATTGAAGGACTGCTTGCGTCTGCCAGGAAGCATCATATAAAATTCGGTATCTGGATTGAACCGGAAATGTCGAATACTAAGAGCGAACTGTTCGAAAAGCACCCGGACTGGATTCTGAAAATTGATAACCGTCCTTTATCTACCGGGCGTGGCAAAACGCAGGTAGTTCTGGATTTGACTAATCCGAAAGTACAGGATTTTGTTTTTGGAGTGGTCGATAATTTGATGGCGAACTATCCGGAAATTTCCTATATGAAATGGGATGATAATTGCAGTTTGCTGGATTATGGTTCTTCCTACTTACCAAAAAACAAGCAATCACATCTCTATATTGAGTATAATAGGGGTTTACAGAAAGTACTTCAGCGTATTCGTGCCAAGTATCCTGAACTCGTGATGCAGCTATGTGCTGGTGGCGGTGCCCGCGTCAATTATGGATTGCTTCCATATTTTGATGAGTTCTGGACGAGTGATGATACGGATGCTTTGCAAAGAATTTATATGCAATGGGGAGTTTCCGGTTTCTTTCCGGCTATTGCTATGGCATCTCACGTAAGTGCGGACAAGAATCATCAGACCGGACGTCGTATTCCATTGAAATTCCGTTTTGATGTGGCAATGTCCGGGCGATTGGGAATGGAAATTCAGCCGAAGGACATGAATGATGTTGATAAGGCATTCGCCAAGCGTGCTATTGCAGCGTATAAAGATATTCGTCCTGTGGTTCAGTTCGGTGATTTGTATCGGTTGGTGTCTCCATACGATAATAAAGGAGTATCCTCTCTGATGTATGTCACTTCCGAAAAGAATAAGGCGGTCTTTTATGCATATAAGATTTCTCATTTCATCAATATGGTTATTCCGAAGGTTTGTATGAATGGATTGGATCCGTCGAAGAATTATCGTTTGGTAGATTTGACACCTGTGGACAGTAGCAAACCTTGTGACCTGAATGGTAAAATCATTAGTGGAAAGATATTGATGGAAGAAGGCATTGCATTAAAATCATTGCTGAAAAGTGAATATTCAAGTTTGGCTTTACAACTACAGGCTGTGGATTAAGTTGATAAAAGACAATGAGAATGATAAAAAGAGAAATTCCTGTTATTGGTATTTCTACTGAAATTGATATTCCGGGAAGAATATCTGTGAAAAGAAAATATGTGGATGCTGTCCTTCAAGCGGGCGGCATCCCTTTTATTCTTCCGTTTACCGACAATGTACAGATTTTACAATCTGTGGTTTCTTTTATTGATGGTTTACTCCTGACAGGTGGGGGAGATATATCGCCTGTGATATACGGAGAATCGACTCTTCCTGAATGTGGAGAATGTTGCCGGGATAGGGATGACTTTGATTATGCTTTGCTGCGCTTAGCATCCGAAAGGCAAATTCCCGTTTTAGGTATTTGTCGGGGAATGCAGATTATTAATACTTATTTTGGTGGAACATTATATCAGGATTTGCCTGCTCAATATCCCTCGGAAATTAATCATCGGTCACCGGATGCGTTTATGATATTACAGCATAATGTGCGATGTTTGAGGACCGGAAAATTGTATTCTGTTACAGGCAAGGAAAGTTTGAAAGTCTCCTCCATTCATCATCAAGCCGTTAAGAAATTGGCTTGTGGATTCAAGGCATCTGCTTTCGCTGATGATGGAGTCATAGAATCAATCGAATCTGATTCCGAACATATTTGGGGTGTTCAGTTCCACCCAGAGTTGCAGGCTGTGGAAGGGGATGAAGCTATGAAAAAACTATTTGTGTATTTTATCAGTCAGGCAAGGACATTATCATGCTGATAGTGATATAAAAGAGATGATACACAGTATCTTTTACGATATTATTGTTTTTTTGTACGGGATTTGTCATTGTGGTTTGTTCTCCGTCCTATCTTTGTAAACAGATAAATTAAGGACATTAAATCATATATTATGAATAAAGTTATGCGTAATCGATTAGCTGGAACTCTTTTATTATTATTTGTTTTTTTGTGTACATCATGGGCGCAGACATCAGGTTTGCGCAAAATGATTGATTTGAGCGGAACGTGGAGTTTTGCATTGGACCCTCACGGCAAGGGAGAACAGGAAAAACTGTGGAACATGGATTTTGCAGAAACTGTGACTTTACCCGGTACAACAGATTCGAATCGAAAAGGAATAGAGAATACCAACAAGTCGGAGACCACTTATTTGTCCAGATATTATAAATATGAAGGTGCGGCATGGTATAGCAGGAATATAGAAATACCAGCCGACTGGAAAGAAAAGCATATCGTGTTGTTTCTGGAACGTACTCGTCCGACAACCGTGTGGATCGATGGTCGGGAAGTGGGTAAATGCAACTATTTATCTACCCCACAGGAATTTAATCTCACTCACTTCCTGGCTCCCGGTTCACATAAGCTGACTATTCGTGTAGATAACGGAAAAAGTATTCCCGGGCAGATTCGTTCAAGTTCTCACGCTTGTACGGAATCTACCCAGACAAACTGGAACGGTATTATCGGACGGATGGAATTGCAGGCAATGAATCCATTGTTTATTGAGTCCATTCAGGCTTTTCCTCAAGTAGAAGACCGCTCCGTAAAAGTGAAAATAACTCTTTCCAATTCTTCAGGCATTGGTGGGAAGAAACTGCAGTTGTCAGCTTCTGCTTTCAATACTGCCAAAAAGCATAAAGCCAGATCTGCAGAATATAATTTGAAAGAGGGGAGCAAGGAATATGAATTCACTTATCAGTTGGGAGATAATGCTGTATTGTGGAGTGACCTCCAGCCGGCTCTATATCAACTGAAAGCAGAGATAAATGGCATAGACGAGAAAACAGTTCGTTTCGGTTTGCGTGACTTTAAAACTGAAGAAACGCATTTCACTATCAATGGCGCCAAAACATTTCTTCGAGGAAAACATGATGCCTGTGTATTCCCTTTGACGGGCCATACGGCGATGGACTTGGAACAATGGCGTCGTTATTTCAGGATTTGTAAGGAATATGGATTGAATCATTGTCGTTTTCATTCTTGGTGCCCACCTGCTGCGTGTTTTGAAGCTGCGGACTTGGAGGGTATTTACTTGCAGCCGGAATTACCTATCTGGGGAGGGTTTAAGAAAGAATCTGCCGAGCTGATGGATTTTCTGATGAAAGATGGAGAGAATATCATGCGTGAATATAGTAACCATGCTTCTTTTGTACTCTTTGCCTTGGGAAATGAGCTGGGAGGTGACATCAATGTGATGAAAGAGTTTGTAGATCGTTTCCGGTCCATAGAGCCGAGACACCTATACACGTATGGTTCGAATATCTTTTTAGGCTCACGAGGACATATTCCGGGTGAGGATTTTCTGGTAACTTGTCGTGTAGGCAGTGGTGAGGGTTATTCTACTCATGCTCGTGCTTCTTTCTCTTTCGCAGATGCGGAAGAAGGTGGCTATCTTAATAATACCTATCCTAATTCGGTAATGAACTTTGATGAGGCTCTGGAAAAATCTCCTGTTCCGGTGATCGGACATGAAACCGGACAGTTTCAAACTTACCCGAATTATGAGGAGATGAAGAAATATACAGGAGTCTTAGCTCCCTGGAATTTTGAAGTGTTTCGTGACCGCTTGGAGAAAGCCGGCATGCTGGAGCAGGCGGATGATTTTTTTAAAGCATCGGGTGCATGGTCTGTGGAACTTTACCGGGCAGATATTGAAATGAATCTCCGTTCCAAACGGATGGCTGGTTTTCAGTTACTCGATTTACAGGATTATCCGGGACAGGGGTCGGCTTATGTTGGTATTCTGGATGCTTTTATGGATAGTAAAGGATTGGTTGAACCGAAGAAATGGAGAGAATTCTGTAGTGAAGTGGTTCCTTTATTGACAACTGCCAAATTCTGTTGGACAGGCGGTGAATCATTCGCAGGTACTGTTGAGATTGCCAATTATGGAGAAACTTCATTGAACGAAAAAAGTATTTCATGGGAACTCAAAAATGGGAAGAAAAGCCTTGGCAAAGGTAAGATGGCTATTCCATCGGGATTAGGATTATTGACTGCCGGAACTATTCGTTTGACATTGCCCGATGTGGAGCAAGCGTATAAAGCCGAATTACTTTTGAAAGTATCCGGAACTTCCTATCAGAATAGTTATCCGCTATGGATATATCCTGCAAAGAAGCAATTGAAGGCAGGTAATGTTGTAGTTGCCCGCCAACTAACGGATGATGTGCTGAATGCCTTAAAGCAAGGTGGAAAGGTATTGTTGATGCCTCTTGAGGAAGACTGTAAAGAAGTAACAGTGGGAGGATTGTTCCAGACCGACTATTGGAATTATCGTATGTTCAAAAGTATCTGTGACCGCATCAAGAAACCTGCTTCACCTGGTACATTGGGGATTCTGACCAATCCCGAGCATCCGGTATTCGATGATTTCCCGACCGAATACCATACGAACTGGCAGTGGTATCCAATTATCAAACATAGCTATCCGCTTATTCTGGATGGTATGCCAAAAGAATACCGCCCTATTGTGCAGGTAATTGACAATGTGGAACGAAATCATAAACTCGGCTTATTGATGGAGTTGAATGTAGAGGGCAGTAAATTACTGCTTTGTATGTCCGACTTGGAAGCGGTACGTGACACACCGGAAGGATTACAATTCTATGCCGCTTTGCTGGCGTATATGAATTCTTCAGATTTTAAACCGTCCACTTCATTGTCGGTAGAATCGTTTAAGAATCTGTTTGAGACAGGTGTTCGGAAAGAGGGAATAAAAGTGCTGGATAATATCTCTTACGAATAAGTGAAGAGTAAGGAGAAAATCGTATCAATAAAGGCAAAAAAATGACAGAAGTGCTTGAATGCTATACGGAAAGAAATAGAAAAAAAGCAGACTTTACGATATTATTGTCCTTTTGTACGCAATTCGCCAATGTGAATCTGACCAGCGGCTATCTTTGCGATAGAAAGTAAAACGTATGGAGGATATTAACATTTAAATCAATACAGATAAACTCTTATAATAAAATGATGAAAAGACTAATTACATATTCGTGTATGGCGATTTTCGCTATGGGAAGCATGGCGCAGAATCAAAAGGATGAGGCTCAAATGAATCGTTTCATATCCGGTCTGATGAAAAAGATGACACTGGAAGAAAAAGTGGGGCAGTTAAGCCAATGTTCCGGTGGATTTGCCACAGGTCCTGATAATACACGTATCAGTCGGACAGAAGATATAAGTAAGGGATTGATCGGTTCTTTGCTGAATGTATCCGGTGCTGCCAATACTCGTAAATATCAGGAGGCAGCTATGAAATCACGTTTACAGATTCCTTTGCTTTTCGGATTGGATGTTATTCATGGATATAGAACAGGTTTTCCGTTGCCATTGGCAGAGGCTGCGAGTTTTGATCTGGATGCTATAGAAAGAGGATCGAGATGTGCGGCAAAGGAAGCTGCAGCAGCCGGGTTGCATTGGACGTTTGCTCCAATGGTGGATATTAGCTGGGATGCCCGGTGGGGGCGTGTGATGGAAGGGGCCGGTGAAGATCCTTATTATGGCTCGTTGGTTGCTAAGGCGCGTGTACATGGTTTACAGGGAGATGATTTATCGAAAGAGAATACTATTTTATCCTGTATTAAGCACTTTGCCGGATATGGTGCAGCTATTGCCGGAAAAGATTATAATAGTGTGGATATGTCGATGGGACAGTTTGTCAATTTCTATATGCCTCCTTACAAGGCTGGTGCAGAGGCCGGTGCTGCTACTTTCATGAGTGCGTTCAATGACTTTAATAACGAACCGTCTACCGGAAGTACTTTTCTGTTGAGGGAGCTCCTGAAGAATCAATGGGGATTTAAAGGATTTGTGGTATCCGACTGGGGATCAGTGGGAGAAATGATGAACCACCGTTATGCGAAAGATGAAAAAGAAGCTGCTTATAAAGGAATCAAGGCCGGACTGGATATGGAGATGGTAAGTGAATGCTATTCCAAGAATCTGGTGTCTCTGGTAAAAGAGGGTAAGGTATCTATCAAGCTGGTGGATGATGCTGTCAGACGTATTTTGGAACAGAAATATAAACTGGGATTATTTGATGATCCGTTCAGATACTGTGATGAAGAAAGGGAACGTACAGTGATTGGTTCACAGGAATCCCGCAAGGAAGCATGCTACGTTTCCGAACGTTCTATTGTTCTTTTGAAAAATGAAAACTCGGTGTTACCGCTTTCTTCTTCTATCAAGAAAGTTGCTTTGATTGGTGCACTTTCCAAATCGCAGAAAGATATGTGCGGTGCATGGTCCTGTGCAGAGGTTGGTAAAGTAGTAACCTTGTATGAGGCAATGGAGAAACGAGGAGTGGACATCAACTATAACGATGGCTACGACTTGAAAACGAATAAAATTGTAAATCTGGATCAGACTTTAGCTGCTGCCCGCCAATCGGATGTGGTTATCGTTGCAATGGGAGAACAAGCTTGGGAAAGCGGTGAGATGCGTTCGAAAGGAGATATTTCTATTGCTGCCGAACAACAGCGTTTGGTTTCCGAATTGGTGAAGACTGGCAAACCGGTAGTTGTACTAATGATGTGTGGTCGTCCTGTTATTTTCAATGAAGTTCGTCGGGAGGCTCCCGCTATCTTATGTACCTGGTGGCTGGGGAGTGAAGCGGGTAATGCTATCTGTAATGTACTTTGGGGAGATTATAATCCTTCGGGTAAGCTGCCAATGACTTTTCCGCAGCATAACGGACAGATACCATTGTATTATCAATATAAGAGCACAGGACGCCCCACTGCATTGGGCGGATGGTGTGCGAAGTACATTGATATTCCTACGGAGCCTGCTTATCCGTTCGGCTACGGTTTGTCATACACTACTTTCAATTATTCGGATGTGAAACTGCTTCCGGGTGATGGAAAAGGTACTTATACACGTGTTGCTGTAACGGTTACCAATACTGGAAAATGCGAGGGCGAGGAAGTTGTTCAGTTGTATGTGCGTGATGAGGTGGCTTCTATCACTCGCCCTATCAAAGAATTGAAAGGCTTTGAAAAGATTAAGCTGAGTCCAGGTGAAAGCAAAACGGTCACCTTCGACGTAAAAGATGAACAACTAGGATTCTACAATAATCAAATGAAGTTCATTGTGGAGAAAGGAGACTTCACTTTGATGGTCGGTGGAAATAGTCGTGATTTACAAGAAATAAAATACATTCTTAACTAAGAACTAATATGAAAAACAACTGGAAAAGATGGCTCATATTTCCCGCTCTATTGCCTTTCTTCTCTTGGATGGAGGCAAAGACATTGGAGGAAAATCAGATTCAACAATCTTTGGACACCATTGAATACCGGGTATTTGTGGCTGTCGATAAGGCCGGAGTGGAGCATTGGGGAGGTAAAGAAGCTTATCAAGCGAAGCTGAATGCTTTTTTCGACCAAGTGAACGACTTCTGGAACAAAGCCGGCAATGGACGTTTCAACTACTATTTCCGTTATATACCGGATCTGCAGGTGATTTACGACTGCTCCTCCCGCCAATTGGAGAAAATCTATCAGAAGAGTGCCGGTTTTCCCAATCACGATGTACTGCTGATTATAGATTCTATTCTTGATTTTGACGATGAAGAATCGGCTAAAGGATGGTATTGCGGCGGTGGGGCGGACGATCTGAATATGGTAATTTGCCGTAGCCGTAGCAAGACGGAACATGAAGATCTGTTTGGTATCGACTATTTTCATAGAGGAGTGGCACATGAGTTCGGACATTATCGTGGGGTAACCGACTTGTATGCTGATAGAATCCGGGCAAAGAACAATCCGGTGAACCATATCGAATATGAACCTGACTCTTGTGTGATGAACAGTCATTATAAAACATATAAATGGAGCTCGTATGCAGTTCATATAATCAATCACACCGCCAAATCCAAACGTCCGAGACGTGATTTCGACGGATTCTTCAAACAAATGTTCCCCGAAAACATACAGGTATCTGTAAAAGTGAAAGGTAAAAAGCAAAAAGGGGTAAAGCTGAATCTGTATGGTTCACGTGCAAAATTCAATGACCTGATCGCTACTCCTTACCGTACTTATGAGACGGATAAGAAAGGAGAATATCTGATAACTGGTGTCCCCAACTTATATGATAGCCCCGCACCTCCTTTGCATACCGACGAATTGCCTTATAACCGCTGGTTCACTTTCTTGCTCGAAGCCGAATATAAAGGGGAAAAAAAATACGTATGGCTTCCCGAATATGAGGTGCAACAGACCTTCTTTGAGAATAAGGATACCTATCAGGTGACAATTGATTTCTAAAAAAATGGTAGCGCGAATGAGATAAGAAAGGTGCTATTTAGCACTTGTTCAATGCTTTATTAGCAGGAAATTCTTCCTGTTAAGCTTCCTCCTTTATCTCTGCCAAGCGGTACTCTTATGATAAATATGTAAATAAAAAACTGTGTGAAATACAAAAAGTATTAGTTTATGAAACGTATGATGAAAAGACTTTTGCCGGTTCTAATGGCTATCGCACCTTTAACCATTTGTGCACAGAAAGTGTACGAGCTGAAAGACATTTCCGGTAAAGTGCAGGTGAATGTGATTGTGAATGATAAGAATGTGGAATACTCCGTTCTTCACGACAACGATGTGATGGTGGCTCCATCTCCTATTTTCATGAAACTAACTGATGGTACAGCTTTCGGACTCAATCCGAAAGTAAAGAAGATCAGCCGCCGTTCTGTAAATGAGACTATCTATCCTCCCATCTATAAGAAGAAATCAATCAAGGACCAGTTCAATGAACTAACCATTGACTTTAAAGGAGGATATAGCTTGGTGTTCAGAGCTTATGAAGATGGTGCAGCCTATCGTTTTGTCTCTGAACTGAAGAAGCCGTTTATGGTGGAAAGCGAGCAGGCTTCTTTCTGTTTTCCGAATGATCCGAAAGTTTTTGTAGCTTCACCGAAAGGCCGAATGAACGAGGGCAAGAAAGATCCTTTCTACAGTTCTTTCCAAAATACGTATCTGGAAACTGCCTTGTCTGCATGGGATAAGGAACAGATTGCCTTTTTACCGGTTTTGGTCGAGGGAAAGAACGGAAAAAAAATCTGTATCACTGAAGCCGATTTGATGAACTATCCGGGTATGTATGTGAAACATGGTGAGCATGGATATTCTCTGGATGGAATCTTTGCAGCTTATCCGAAAACGATAGTAGACGAAGTTCGCGGACTGAAAGGGGTAGTAAAATCTCGTGAACCTTATATTGCTAGAGTGGAGGGAAACACAGCATTTCCCTGGCGTGTCATGGTCATTGCCAAGGATGATGCAGAACTGCTTTGTAATGATATGGTATATAAACTGGCTACTCCGGCACAATTTACAGATTTTTCTTGGATTAAACCCGGCAAAGTGGCTTGGGACTGGTGGAACGACTGGAATCTCTACAACGTGGATTTCCGCGCAGGTATCAACAATGAGACTTATAAATACTATATTGACTTTGCCTCGAAATTCGGTATCGAATATGTGATATTGGATGAGGGATGGGCAGTGCCGGGTAAAGCGGATTTGTTTGAGGTGATTCCTGAAATTGATTTGAAAGAGTTGATTAGCTATGCAAAAAGCAAAAATGTAGATTTGATACTTTGGGCGGGCTATCGTGCTTTTGAAAAAGACATGGATCGTGTATGTAAGCATTATGCCGCAATGGGAATCAAAGGTTTCAAGATTGATTTTATGGACCGTGACGACCAACAAGTAGTTGAGTTTAACCGTAAAGCGGCTGAAACCGGAGCAAAATACAAATTGCTGATAGATCTCCATGGAACGTTCAAACCGACTGGTTTGCAACGTACTTATCCGAATACGATCAATTTCGAGGGTGTCCATGGACTGGAAGAAATGAAGTGGGCAGAACCGGGAACAGATCAAGTGATATATGATGTGACAGCTCCTTTCATCCGCATGGTTGCCGGACCACTTGATTATACACAGGGAGCGATGAATAACGTAATCATGAAGAACTTTCATGCTGTCTATACAGAACCGATGAGTCAGGGTACACGTTGCCGTCAGTTAGCATTGTATACTATTTTTGATTCTCCTATTAATATGCTGTGTGATGCACCTACTAATTATCTGAAAGAGGAAGAATGTACGAAGTTTATCGCTGCCATTCCTACTGTATGGAATCAGACACTTCCAATAAGCGGAAAAGTAGGCGAACATATTGTAATGGCACGTGAGAAAGACGGTATCTGGTATGTGGGTGGATTGACCGACTGGAAAGAGCGTGATGTTGAAGTCGATCTGTCTTTCTTGGGTGATGGTGAGTTCAATGCAGAAATATTTAGAGATGGTATCAATGCCGATCGTGTTGGGAAAGACTATAAGCGTGAAGTGATCCGCGTATCAGCCAATAAGAAGTTGAATTTACACATGGCTCCTGGTGGTGGGTTTGTTGTGAGGATAACAAAATAATAATTGAAGATTAAGTTTTTGGTTTGAAAGAGGACATCATCCCTATGGGAGATGCCCTCTTTTTTATGAGATGAGTGTCTCGTGTTATAACTGTTACTGTGATTTATTGATAAACTTTAGAACCGGAAACTCACCCCCCCTAGGAAATTGAATCCTTCCGTAGGATAACCTAAATAATATTGATATTTCTTGTTCAGCAGGTTATGTACTTGAGCATAAACGGATACTCCTTTGAATACATTATAGCTGGCTCCGATATGCAAATCATTAATTGCGGTCATTTTTGCATATTCTTTCACTTCTTTCCGGCTGATGTAATCATAACCTAGATTTATGTTAAGAGCAGAGATCGGATGAATACGTACATTGAAAGACATTTCACTGACTGGTTTCACAGCCAACAGATATTCCTCTGTTTTGCTGTCCCAATTACGGTAAGTATATTTAGCTGATATTCCGAGGATATCTTTGTAATCGTAACTGATTTCACCGCCAAGGTAGAGATTTTCTGTATTATCTTGAGCAAAAGAAAGGTAAGAACCTGAATTCATAAGGACGTTGTACGTATCCCAAAGTGGCAGTGGTATTTGCCTCCGGCAGTTCACCGTAAGGACAGATACTTTCTAATCTGCGGAAATCATTCAATTGCTTACCGCCGGTTGCTTTTGCATAAACAATGTAGCTATCAGAAAAAATATACTGTGCAGTGATATCGGGTGAGATACGGAAAGACTTGTCAAATCCGAAAGATAAATCTACATTGGTTCCGATATGCAGTTTCCAGTCATCATTATCCAGTTCGTAATAAGGATTCAGAAGGAGGGTTGTATAGTTCTTGAAGTATTCATCTCCAGTGGAGATATTCTTTGTATATCCGTTGTAGAGAAGATTGTTCATTTCCAAAGCGATAGTTATTAATTGTTGGTCGCCGATAGCTCCCGTGACATCGCCTTTGGTGCGTATGATTGTTTCCTTGATACCTGTATTGGCTTCAGATTCATTGAACATGTTATGTTGACGTTCATACATCAACAGATTTGTTTCTGCGTTGAAACGCAGTGGGGCAGTCTCATCAGTGAAATGAATGCCCGCATGGAAGTCACCGGATGTGAATTTCTGCTTGCTGTTTACGCTTTCCGGTTGGAAGTTGAAGTTGCTCAATCCGAAGTTTCCGGCAATATTTAAGTCCAGTTTATTAAATTGGTGTGTGTAATCTACGTTGGCACGTGTACGGTAATAGAATGCATTCCATTTCTCGGCTGTCGGTGAAAGGAATGGTCAGTTTACCGTCCATTCCATCCATTTGGAAGCGTACATTCAGTTTGTCTTTCTGCGACAGACGGAATAGATAATTGGCAAGAATATCCAAATTGCCGTAATTGCCATAACCGGCACGCACATATCCCGGAGTGCTGCCGGGTTGAACTTCTTTTCCGGTATAGGGGCGCATCAGACCTGCTGGAACGGAGGTCGCCGGAAAGAATGTCGTAGCGTATTCCACATCTTTCTTGCTGACTGTCGGTTCTTCTACTTTGGGCAGGACGTTCACTTTGGAAGCGTCCATGATATCCGGGTTATATTCTTGTTCCACGACTACAGTACGGGTCATTGTTGTATCTTTGGGTTGGGTAGTCTGGGCTTGAAGGCAGGATGGCATTGAGATTGCCAGTGCGAGTCCTCCTATTATATAAATGAGCTCGTTTCATACATTTCTATTTTTTAGATTCTCAATTCTTCACTTTCAGTTTACTGAAGTCTGCTTTCAATCATACTCTCAATATCGTCGTTCCCTTGATAATTCTGTTGCAGACTTAGCAGGTATTGGCGTGCGTCCAGATCTTTACCCGTAGCATGATAGACATCGGATAGAAGGATAAAGCTGCGCGCTAGCCAGTAAGCATGTGGGTACTCTGTTCTATGTAGTTGAGAAACTCTTTCTCCGCAGCGGCATATTCTTTGCATCGTAGAGCCCTTGTGCAACCTGATATTTCGCTTCGGCACCGTAAGAGTTACGTGTGTCCTTAGCCAATTCACGATAGTCTTCCATTGCTTTCTTGTCAGCTTTTTGCTTAGTATAAGCTTTAGCACGGTAATAGAGAGCTTCGTTTCTTAGCTCCGGACTAAGCTTGGGCTCTACAAGCAAGTCGGTAGCTGCATGGATTGTTTCCACATCGTCTCGCAATAGGAAGGCACAACGCAGAATACCCGTTTCAGCAAGTTGGCGTCGCTCTACGTTGGTTGCTTTCTCTTTCAGCATTTTGTAGCTAGCCAGTGCTCAGCCGTATTTTGTTGGTTAAATTGTACTTCCGCCCGCAGGATAAGTGCTTCTTCCGCAAACGGATTGTTCGGATATTCCAATAACTTGCCGGAGTGGAGAAGAATCATATCATAATTCTTCTGTTCACTGCCGATCAGACAGAGATAGTAATGTGCGTTCAGACTGAAGCTCCTTCGGGGAAAGTCTGCAGGTATTTGTTGAGGCTTGTTTTGGCTTCTTCCATTCTGCCTTTCATATAAATCTTTTCTGCAGCGGTATACGTAAGCGATCCTGTTCGTTAGCATCGAAACGGATGTGTCCCGGCATGGCATTCGCTAAAGCAGCAAACTCATCAATGCGGTTCAAGTCTACATAAATAGACTTCAAGTCACGCATGGCGAGGCGTGCTTCTTCACTACCCGGATATTTCTCGATAACTTGCTTATATGCTTCGATCGCTTGGTTATAATCTCCTTTCTGGTAAAATAATAATCCGATTTCTGCGGCAGCTTTCCGGCTGACCGGGCTTTCGGGATATTTAGTAAGCAGTTCCTTGAAGGAGGTGATGGCTTGATTGTTGTTGTCCATTAGCACATAGGAACGTCCTTTCTCATAAATAGCGTTTACAGCATAAGGAGAAGCGGGTACTTTCCTACCAGACGGTTCAGCAAGGTAATCTTACCGGTGTAGTCCTTCTGTAAGCCGGATACGAGAGCGAGCTGATAGAAAGAATAGTCTCCTGAAGGAGTATTCATCTGCTCGGCTTGCGAATAGTAATGTTTGGCTTCTTCAAAGTTACGTACATGGAGGTGGCAGTCACCAATACGGTTGTAAGCGTCGGCAAGTGCCGTTGTGTTTTCTCCTTTCTCCAATTGAACGTATTTTTGGAAATAATTGCTTGCTTGTATAGTCTTTCCGATGGAAAGCGATGTACCCAAGTTGTAATTAGCCAACGCGTACATTTCGTTATTGGGTTGGGTGGTCAGTTGCAGGTAGGCATTGAAATCACGTGCTGCCTCTACCATTCGGTTGAGACGATAATATGACTCTCCACACCAATAGTAAGCGTCTGCTTTGGTCTGCGATTATATTGTCCGATAGCGATAGACTGGTTCAGGTATTTCAGAGCCTGTTCGAAGTCGGCGTTAGCGAAAGATTGTGTACCTAACTGGAATAAAATCTTTTGTTTGGCTTCCAGTATTTGGGCACTCGGTTTGGCAATCCGGTCGATAGATTTCAAAGCGGCATCGTAGCTGCGGGTATTCATGTATACTTCTACCAGGTAGCTGCTTACTTTTTCAGCGTAAGGAGAGGTCGGAAATTCATTCAGGAACTTCTCGAAAGCAGTGACAGACTCGCCGAAGGCAGAGAAAGAAGTCTCGTGCAGGCAAAGCGCATATTATAAGCTGCCTGTTCCTTGATTTGCATATTAGCATTGGATGCAGCAGCCTGTTCGAAAGCCATACGCGCTTTGTTCTTCTCTGCCAATTGCAGGTAGGAAAGTCCCATGTGCAGATAAGCGTTCTGTGTAAGGGCATCGTTGTCTGTGGTTACCTTGCCTAATGTCTCTGCTGCTTTGGAGTATACTTTTGTTTGATAGTAAGAAAGTCCCAGCATATAAAGGGCATCACGGCGCGGAGACGGCGATGCTCTCTGTCAAGTAATTGCTGAATGCTTCTACGGCTTGGTGATATTGCCCGAAGTGGTAATAGGCATCTCCTAGGATACGGTACATTTCTGCGGCGTGCTCGTTATTCGGGTAAGCTGACAGGTAATTCTGTGCTACGATTTGTGCCTTATCATAATTCTTGAGCTGTACATAAATCTCGGCGATATAATAAGGGACGAGTGCCTTGTATTTAGCATTGTCCTGTAAGGGCAGGAAGCCTTTCAATGCTTCGTATAGCGTTTTGTGTGTAGCGGATGTAGGAAATATAGTAATCACAATCTTTGGCGTACTTGGGGCTGTTGGCACGTAAGGTTTCGAACCAGATAGCAGCTTCGCGTATCGTTATGTTTTCAGATAACAGGTAGCCAGTTGATAGGTGCAGTCGTCCCGTTCCTCATTACCTAGCAAATCGAGGTCGGCAGAGTTGAAGAGTGCCATAGCTTCATCATATTTTCCTTCGTAGAAGTAGCAGGAGGCTAACAGCGCATAAATGCGGTTAGCGTATGGAGTATCGGGATAATGGTCGAGATACTTGCGGAGGATTCGATACGGTTCTTGTCGTTCAACTCGTAAGCTGAACTGACTAGCATATACTCCGCATCTTGGAGTAGGCTGGCTGTTGGCTTTTGCTTTACAAATGCCTTTAGTGCCGGCAGGGCAGCGGCATAATTCTTTTCCTGGAAAAGTTCTTTCCCTTCTTTATAGAGGTTGTCAGCTGAAGTGAACTTATCACCTGTCTGGGCAAATCCTATAATTGGTGCGCAACAGATAGCCGCACAAATGAGTCTAGTAATTTCTTTTTCCGGTTGAGGGCGATCAGGTCTATTTCATTTTCTCCGTTTTTGTCCCAATAGTTACCTACGTCGGTAACTTCCTCTTCTTCAGCGATAAGTTCACGGAAATATTTTTCTAACAATAGGCCGCTGTATTGTTCATAGTTCTTTTCTACATATTCTATCAGTAAATGGTTTTTCCCCATTTCTAGTACTGCGTTGTTTGAGAAAATAAAGCGAAACCAGAATCGTAGAAAATTGTCTTGCAGGCAATAACGGGTAGCACGACTATTAGGTTTAGCGAACATCGGTTTCACTTTTTTGATTAATGAATATTCATCCTCAAGGTTGGCTAAATAGGAACCGGTGTTTTTATTGATGATGGAATCAATCTCTCGTTGTGTTGTTTTTCCTTCTGCAATGAGAGATAGGATAGAAAAATAATTGGCATAGTCTTTCCCGAACTCGGAAATTAACATGTCTTTGCCTTCTGTCAGAAATGGTGAGCCTTCGGAAAGCGCATAATTTATCATGGCAGTTTTATTAAATGCTTTCGCTTCCATCAATAGGGTGATGTATTTGGCTACTCCACCTGTCAGCAAATACAAGCAAAGCAAATCTTCCGATGTGAATTGGGGGGCATGGTCTGCTAGAATCTCTTTGATAACGGTGGTGGTGAATGGATGCAGAGAAATTCGGGCGGTAAGGCGTCCGTATAGTGGCTCCTTGCGGTCTTCGAATATTCTTTTCATCATTGAATAAACGGAACCGCATACAATGAAATTGATTTTGGAAGTCGCGTGATATTGGTCCCAAATACGTTGTATGTCACTGACGATAGACGGATTGACATAGAGAAATTCTTGAAATTCGTCAATGATTAATGTGAAATTTTCCTTTTGGGAATGTTGCATCAGCAGTTCAAAGAGCTGTGCGAACTCTCTGATTTCTCCATAGATACGAATGCCAAGCGTTTCCTGAATGACAGGTTGATATTGTGCGCAAAGCAGGACTTCACTCTTTCTTGCTACAAATATATATACGAATCGGGTGTCTTTGACGGACTCTAAGAGTAGAGCTGTTTTTCCGATTCGTCGGCGTCCGGTCATTACAGTAAAGCAAGCGCTCGTTTGTGATTGCTTTTTAGCTGCATACAGTATCGCCATTTCTTTCTTTCGGTCGTAGAACTTCATATTATTGCTATCTTAATGGCGGTTAATTTAATGGCCATTAAATTAATGGTGGTTACAAAGATAACACAATATGTTGTATTTTGTTCATTTATAGTAATATAATATGATTGTTTAAGATTATGTGATAAATTACTTTGATCTATTTGGTTGAGATGAACTTCTATTTTACAAATACATCAATTGGCTACTGAAAAATGGCCCATCTTAAGAAAAAGGAATATTTAAACGAGAATAAAAGGCGTAATTACTGGGAGGGATTGAGAAGTATAAAAAAACGCAGAGATTTGTAGGTGCGAAATTCTTTCTTTTTGTTATAGGAGATGTTTGTCGATTAAATTGTAATGCTTTTCTTCTTTTTCACTTGTTGTGTAAACTGAAATGTGGTTAGAAACTGGCATTTTGTTGTTTGTTGCCTTTTCGATATTTGTGATGAAATAGAAGAAAAACGGTCTTAATTTTCCCTTATTTTTCTTCCTCACCGAGCAAAAGCTGCTTCGTCGGTGAGAAAGGAAGCGTTCCTCGGTGGGGAAGAACTCCTTGGTTTTAAACCAACGAATCCTTTCTTGATAGAAAAAGATGCATATTCGACTTGAATTTATACGGTATTAGCCTGTGATTTTGCATACAGTTGCATGTTTTTATGCATTTTATTCTCCAGATCATTATTTTTTTATCTGATGTTTTGGAGGAATATCTTAAAAATGGGACATAACTATAGATGAAATACTCTCAATCTATCAGGCTGATGAGATTATCTTAGCGGCATTGAGCTAGAAACAAGCTAAGTCCGCGACGGATAGAATCCAACCCAAAATCTTCCGGATGAATCTCGGAGAGAGGTAGGAAGAAAGAATCTGCTACATCATCCATGGCGGAGAAATGGCTCATGTCTTCTACAGTGCAGAGGAAAAACATATCGAGAGTATGTACAAGGAAACCTGAATAAACATAAATATTGGGAAGTGTGAACTGGTAAACGGCTTTTTTAACTTTCAGCCCTGTTTCTTCCAGTACTTCGCGGGCAACACCTTCTTCGCCGGTTTCATTCATATCGATGAATCCGCCGAGAAGATCGAGAGTCCCTTTGGCTGGCTCTTTGGCACGTTTGCAGACAAGCAGTTCATTTTTCTCATTCAAGATGAGTGCTACTGTGGCGGCAGAAGGATTGAAATAATAGACAAAGCCGCAATCTGTACATTTTTTGGACTTTTCATTGTTGACTTCGAAATGAGAGGAACCACATTCAGGGCAATATAAGAATTGGGCAAGAGGATGTTCCATGATCGTATATCTTTTCCAGATTTTTGTTTATGCTTGCAAAGGTATAAAATGCTGCCTTTATCTTTGCATCAGAAACAAGAAACAAAACGAAGTTTCTGATGTTATAAGTCAAATCAATTAATAACAATAAAAGTAATAAAGATTATGGAACCAATTTTAAATTCTCAGCTTCCTGAATTCAGTGTTCAGGCTTTTCACAACGGAGCTTTCAAGACTGTAACCAACAATGAACTGAAAGGTAAATGGGCAATCCTGTTCTTCTACCCTGCCGACTTTACTTTTGTATGTCCGACAGAATTGGTAGATATGGCTGAAAAGTACGACCAGTTCAAAGCAATGGGCGTAGAAATCTACTCGGTAAGTACTGACTCGCACTTCGTACATAAAGCTTGGCATGATGCTTCTGAAAGTATCCGTAAGATTCAATATCCGATGTTGGCAGACCCGACAGGTGCTCTGTGCCGTGCACTCGGAGTATATATCGAAGAAGAAGGTATGGCATACCGTGGTACATTCGTTGTCAATCCGGAAGGAAAGATTAAAGTGGTGGAATTGAATGATAACAATATTGGCCGTGATGCGAGCGAATTGCTTCGTAAGGTGGAAGCTGCTCAGTTTGTAGCGAGCTCACGACGGAGAAGTTTGTCCGGCCAAGTGGAAGAAGGGTGAATCTACCCTGAAACCGAGCATCGACCTGGTAGGTAAGATTTGATAGATCTTGATAATGATGATTATGAAGGGCCGGTAACGGGAGACGCTGCCGGCCTTTCTTTTAAAAAATAGAAAGAGAAAAAGGTATATGTTAGAATCTGCATTAAAAGAACAACTGAAGGGTATTTTTGCCGGACTGGAGGCGAACTTTACTTTTGATATATCGGTATCATCCAGTCATGAAAACAGAACAGAACTTGTTGGAGCTGCTAGGAGACGTAGCAGACTGCTCCGACCACATCACTTGTGTAGTGAATGAGGGAGACGCATTGAAGTTTACTTTACTGAAGAATGGCGACCGCACCGGAATTACATTCTGGGGTATTCCTAATGGACATGAGTTCACGTCATTGCTTTTGGCTGTCCTGAATCTGGACGGCAAAGGGAAGAACTTCCCCGATGAGGCTGTCTGCAATCGGGTGAAAGCACTGAAAGGCCCGATACATCTGGTTACTACGTTTCGCTGACTTGTACGAACTGCCCTGATGTTGTACAGGCTTTGAATGCAATGACTACTTTGAATCCGGCTATTACGCATGAAATGGTAGACGGTGCGCTTTATCAGGATGAAGTAGATGCACTGAAGATACAAGGAGTGCCTTCTGTATTTGCCGATGGGAAATTGCTTCATGTAGGCCGTGGCGAATTCGGCGAGCTGCTTGCAAAATTGGAAGAACAATATGGAATTGATGAAACCAAAGCGGTGGCTGAGGTGAAAGAATATGATGTGATTGTTGCCGGTGGAGGCCCTGCGGGAGTGTCGGCTGCTATTTATTCTGCCCGTAAAGGGTTGCGTGTAGCTATCGTGGCCGAGCGTATTGGCGGACAGGTGAAAGAAACGGTGGGTATTGAAAATCTAATTTCTGTTCCGGAAACGACAGGAAATGAACTTGCCGATAATTTGAAAACTCACTTGTTGCGTTATCCGGTGGATTTGCTGGAGCATCGTAAAGTAGAAAAAGTAGAAGTGGTTGGAAAACAAAAGCAGATCACTACCTCTGTTGGTGAGAAATTCCTGGCTCCTGCATTGATTATTGCGACCGGTGCAAGCTGGCGTAGGCTGAACGTTCCGGGAGAAGCGGAGTATATCGGTCGCGGTGTTGCTTTCTGTCCTCACTGTGACGGCCCGTTCTACAAAGGAAAGCACGTAGCGGTAGTTGGCGGAGGAAATTCCGGCATTGAGGCAGCGATTGACTTGGCTGCTATCTGCTCCAAAGTCACTGTTTTTGAATTTATGGATGAGTTGAAAGCAGACAGTGTACTTCAAGATCGACTTAAATCATTGCCGAACGTGGAAGTGTTTGTAAGTTCACAGACTACGGAAGTGATAGGAAATGGTGATAAACTGACTGCCCTGCGCATCAAAGATCGTAAAACGGAAGAAGAACGTTTGGTTGAGTTGGATGGTGTATTTGTACAGATCGGGCTTTCTGCGAATAGCAGTGTATTCCGCGACATAGTGGAAACCAACCGACCGGGTGAAATCATGATTGATGCACATTGCCGTACCAACGTGACGGGAATCTATGCAGCCGGAGATGTTTCTACGGTGCCTTATAAGCAAATCATTATCTCTATGGGCGAAGGAGCGAAAGCTGCACTTTCTGCATTCGATGACCGAGTGAGGGGGATTATCTGATTGACATATTCAGATATAAAAAGCACATAAACATAACATTAGCAAGAGGAGGAATGACTCCTCTAAAAAATACCCTCGTTACAGATTTGTAGCGAGGGCTATTTGATATTTAGTCATGATATGTATATCTGACGAAATCAAACAATCCGGAATTTTCCTGCTGTGCCGGTTGTTCTCCAATAAATTTAAGATTCTCTACACTGCAAAAAATATGGAATGCAATGTCTTTCCCAAATTCCAGTTGAAGTTCATGTTTGGGCTCGTTGTCTATTAACCAGGTGATGTAATAGTTCCCGTTTTTTAATGTCAGATCAATTTCGAACAGATGCCATCCGGTCTTGATTACTACAGGAACGGAAGAAAAAGGATATGCCTGCGATGTCATATAAGCAATCATTTCGTCGGGAGTTGCATTTAACTCCTTGCGAACTGTATCTTTACCATATCCGACTTCAAAATCCAATTCATGTTGGTCGTCATGGTATATCCACGAACCCACGCTACATTGATCTCCTATTCCCATTTGCGGGATATGAGTACGCCAGGTATATCTTCCTGTTGTATAAATCCGTTCTACAGTGTGAACCTTTTTCCGATCCACCGAGTTAGCCCGTGTAAAGATCCGTAAGTAACCATTCTCTAATATGCATTGATTATCCGGGTTGTTATCTTGATGTCCGTATTCCCATCCATCCAGATTGTTGAAGTTCCATTCTTTGTTTGGCGGATTTTTAGTAACGGTGTCATTGGTCTGTTGCTGTGCAAAGCAAAAGGCCGCAAATGCATATTAGTAACAGAGTTAAATAGTAGTTTCTCATAATAATTGAATTTAAGTGTATTCGTTTTCTATCAATTGCTTGCTGCAAAAGTAGTCGAATGCTTTATTCTACTCATCAGATTTTAGTCATTTCAAATCATGAAACGTCCAAATCTGCACTGGAAATCCTAATCGCTCTGTTCCGGGAGTATAATTTCTATATAAATGATAAACTAAAGTGCTGAATCTACTCTGATTGTTGTTGGGTGGAACCATGTTGTGCTCTGAATTGAGAAGGAGTCATTCCTTTCATTTCTTTAAATAACGTACTGAAATATCGTTGATAAGTGAAACCTACCTGCTCTGATATTTCAGTAATGCTCATGTCAGACTGAGTTAAAAGAATGATTGCTTTGTCGATTCTTCTACGATTGATATAATCGTTTGCTCCCATGCCGGTCAGTTCCTTGATCTTATTATATAAGGATGTCCGGCTCATAGCCATTTGAGCAGTCAGGAATTTTACGTCCAGATCTGGTTGAGACAGATTCTGATCGATCATTTCATTCAATTTAATCATAAATTGTTCATCCGCATTGCTGAAAGTAGCCTCTTGCGGAGACAGAATGAATTGATTGCCCCTGTATCTGGATTTAATATATTCACGATTTCTCATCTGGTTCTGGATCACGCTAAGGAGCATTTCCATTTCAAATGGTTTGGGCAAATAGGCATCGGCTCCTAATTTGTATCCTAACATCTGGCTTTCAGAATCGGCTCTGGCGGTAAGTAGAATAACAGGGATATGGCTAATATTCAGATTCTCTTTAATTTCCTTGCATAGCTGATAGCCATTCATTTGTGGCATCATTACATCACTTACTATAATGTCCGGTTGCTGTTGCTTAATAACTTCCAACGCTACCAATCCATTTTCTGCCTGATAGATCTTCTTGAACTTATCCTTAAGAGCATTTTTTAAGAATTCTCTTAAGTCCTGTTTATCTTCTACAATCAACAGTGAATATCCTTGTAGAGAGAAAGAACCGGATTCTATTTTCTCTTCTTCTTCCGGAGAACTTAAAAGTTCGTTGAGGTAGGAATGTTGAGGACATGATACTTCTTGTTCTTGTAGATTAGCCGGTATTTCATAAAAGAATGTGGCCCCTCTGTCTTTATTATTGAAAGCGCCCATCCTGCCTCCATGTAAGTCAATCAACATTTTAGCATAAGATAAACCGATACCACTTCCTCCCTCATTATGTTTGCCTTGGTAGAAACGGGTAAAGAGCTTCTTTATATCTACATTATCCAATCCAATTCCCTGGTCTTGTACGTGTACTTGTATACTTTCATTTGTACGGATGGTTTTTATAACAATACGAGTCTGATTAGGACTATATTTCAAAGCATTCATAATCAGATTGGAAAGAACAACTTTGCATTTAGTGTCATCATACGCGATAGATTGTATACTGTCGTCAAAGTCGTATGTAATTTCAATTTCTTTGGCTTTAGATGCAGTTTGAAATGTTTCTGCCACTTCCTGTATCCACTTGTGTAAAGGATGCGAAGAGATGTGTAGCACTTCCTGTCCTACCTCCATTTTGCGTGCATCAAGCACAATGTTGATAATATCTTTCATCTGATTCGCCTGTTTGAATGCTCCCTGTAGATATTCCGGTAGCTCGTCTTGCTTCACCTCTTTATTTAGAATTCGTTTCAGGGAAGCATAGATGAGTGTCAAAGGGGTACGTAGCTCATGGCTGATATTGATTAAGAAGCGTATTTTCTCTTCATATATCTTCTTCTCATGTTCCCGCATCTCACGTTTCAGCCGATTTTCTTTTTTTCTTATCAAACTAAAGAAGACCACTCCTGCCACTAAAAATGCAAAGAAAATGCATAGTATAATAAACCAGATAGATTTCCACCAAGGAGGTGAGACTATAATAGTTAAGATCTCTATCGGCTGGCTCCATTCACCGTTGGAGGTGTCGCAGGATACGCTGATGGTATATTCTCCTGATGCTAATGTACCCAATTCGAGTGTCTGGAGATAACTCTCGATCACCATTTTGTCTTTTCCTGTGATGACATACCGGAAAAGGTGTTTTCGGAAGGAGTTCTTTTCGTCAGCAATCACTTTAATGTTGAACGATGAATGATTCCAAGGAATCGAAATACAGTTATTATTAACCTGTTTCAGAGTTGATTTACCATTCAGTTTTACTTCAAGTAGCTTGAGAATAGGAGACGAATTACTTTCGAAAATAATATCCGTATTAATGCGTACCAGTCCCATAGTACCTCCCATATACAGATTGGGAGTACGAAGAGCAGGAATAGGGGTAAATATCAATTCGTTGGAAGGAACTCCATCGGATTCGTCCAGGATAACAAAACGTTTTTCGTTGATAATATACGCAAAGAACATGTTCTGCGCTCCTATCCAGACTTTTCCTTTTTTATCATAGGCAAGGCTGGATACACTGTTGAACAAGTTGGTATGTATTTTTTCTGTTTTTCCAGTCTGTTTATTATAGAAGAGCAGTCCGAAATTACTTCCTATCCAGAAGTTACCTTTATCATCCCGGCAGGCCGATGTGAAATCATCTCCCTCTTTCATATTGACTAATGAAGATAGTTCGTTAGTTTTGAAGTTTAGTTTAAACAGGTTATTGGTTCCCATTAGATACAGATGCGTATCGTCGGAATAAATTGCCTGCATAGCTATTTGGCGTTGAATGTCTATTTGGGGTGCGTAGAGAATAGATGTTTGCCGGGTATGCTTGTTGTAGATATAGACTTTTGCTCCTAATATGTAAATATTATCTTTTGTAGCATATAGATTTACCAAATCACCGGATGAAAATTCTCTTTTCGAAATAGAGTCATTGATAATGGGAAAAGGTTGCATCTGTGCGGTTCTCTTATTAAAGGTAAATACCCCTTTATTAAAACATGATAATAAGAGCTCATTTTCAGAAAAATCTGTGATAGAGGTAACTTTCTCCCCGTATGTAGTAGGGTAATGATGAAATGTATTCGTTTTTTGGTCAAATGAGTTGATACCTCCTCCGTCTGTTCCAATCCAAAGCAATGTATCCTTATCTTCAAAGATGCTAACCACGGTACGTTCGCTAACTCCATTGGGATTGTTCAGTGGAACATCTTTATAGGTTTTGATGAACACTTTCTTAATGGCGAATAATCCTCCGTGTATACTGCCTATCCATATATTGTCCATCTGATCTTTATACAGCCGGTAGATAGAGTTATTCGGCAAGGATTGTTCATCATCGGAAATATGTTTAAGATGAGAGAACTTCATAGTCTGGAAGTCAAGTATGTTGATACCTCCTCCGTCAGTAGCTATCCAAAGTTGGTTGTCTTTTTTCAAGAAAATCAAAAAATGATATCGTTGTTGAGCCCGGAATTTTTGGTGGATAAACTGAAAAGCCTTTTCCCCTCTTTCGAGTAGCAGGCTATTCCTTTGCCATAGAATGATACCCAAAGCCGGTTTTGAGAGTCAACAAATATGGTGTTTATCTCGCGCTCTTTTACAAATGGACATCGATACATTTTCTTTTTTATCAAGTCGTACATCCAAAGCCCGTCTTTTTTACTGCTGGTTATCAGCACATCGGGACTCCACTGAAAGATGCGGTTGATACATTTTAACTTGTCTCCATCAATGTCGGGGAAGATCGTCGTAATATTTTTATCCGTCAGATTGTATTGGTATAAAGTTTCTTCTCCTCCAAACAGGAAATTGTCACCTATTTGAAGATAAGACCAAGCGTTAAATGGCTTCCCGTTATATTTCAATGGCTGAAATTGATTTTCTGCTTTATTGTAGATGGCAATTCCTTTATTGGTAGAAACGTATAAATCGCCTAAACGATCCTCTGTAATAAAACGAATGAAATTGTCGGGCAATGAGTTGGGCTGCTCCCGGTCATGAAAATAACTTTTCAGTTCAGATTGGTCATAACTATTTAATCCCCATTTGGTACCTATCCATATGACTCCTTGATGATCTCTGTAAATGCACTGCACTCTTGATTGTGACAATCCCTGTTCCAAAGAAATTTGTCTGAAGTAGTAGTCTTGTTGTTCAGCCTTGGTAGAAAGAACAAAGAATAATATCCAGATTAGAAAAGAATACCTCTTTAGTACGTGTGCTTTTGACATAGTTATGTTCTTTTGATAGAGCAAATATAAAAGAAGTTATGAAACTGTACAATAGATTTCATCTTCTTTTGTCCACAAAGCTCATTAGATAGCTAGAAAGGATATTCAGAATGATCCTTTTGAACAGTAGCGGACTAATTATGGATGTTATTTGATCTCTATTTCCATGCTTTGCGCCTATATTTGCACAGTTAACACTAAATACGAAACGTATTAAACCTTAAAAAAAGACTATTTACTATGGATACATCCTAAAACTGTAGAATGAAGAGGCGGAGTAATGTTGGGAACATTTTAAATGCCTTGACTTGTATCTAAAATTCCTAAAAATCTAATATCATTATATTCTAACTAAATGAAAAGTATATGGATAATCTAAGAAAAACGCTTGGCTGCTTGCTACTATTTCTTTTTGCAGCAGTTACATCTACTTATGCACAGGTTGCAAAGCAGTATTCGGGTACTGTTACGGATGCCGACAGCAATGAACCTGTCATCGGTGTCAACGTAACCCTTAAAGACGCACAAACAGGTACCGTAACGGATCTTTCCGGAAAATTCTCGATTAGTGCTCCTGTTGGGTCTACACTATTGTTTTCTTATATCGGATACGTGACTAAAGAGGTTAAACTGGGAACGAATACCAGTTTGAAGATTACAATGCAGGAGGATCAGAACCAATTGAGTGAGGTAGTGGTCATCGGATATGGTGCAGTGAAAAAATCAGATATAACCGGTGCTGTGGCTTCTGTTTCTTCCAAACAATTTAAGGATCAGCCGGTAAAGCGGGTGGAAGATATTCTGCAAGGACGTACTGCAGGTGTGGCAGTGACGAGCGTAAATGGTTTACCTGGTGGTACAGTTAAAGTTCGTGTTCGCGGTACTACTTCTCTTAATACCAGCAATGACCCCCTGTATGTCATTGATGGTATTATGTCTGGTGGACTGGATGTAAATCCAGCTGACATTCAATCTATTGAAGTTCTGAAAGATGCTTCGGCAACAGCTATTTATGGTTCACGCGGCGCTAATGGTGTGGTGTTGGTAACTACTAAAAAAGGGGTGGAAGGTAAAGTGCAGATTTATGCAGATGTGGCTATAGGCGTATCGAACATCCTTAAAAAATATGACTTACTGAATGCTTATGAATATGCGACTGCATTGAAGGAGTATAATGGTATCTCATTTGCAGATGATGAGATGGAAGCCTATAAGAATGGTTCCAAAGGCATTGACTGGCAGAATTTGATGTTGCAGACCGGTATTAGTCAGGACTATAAATTAGGTATTTCGGGTGGAACGGCTAAAAATAAGTATCTTATTTCAGCCAATGTATTGAATATGACAGCCATGACCATCACGACCAAGTATCAACGTGCACAGTTGCGGATAAATTTGGATAATGAACTCACCAAGTGGTTGACACTTTCTACCAAAATTAATGCTTCACGTACTCACAGTCACAATGGGGGTATTGACATTATGAACTTTCTGAACTATTCTCCTACGATGGAAATGAAAGATCCGGTAACGGGCGTTTATAATATGGACCCTTATAATTCAGTAAACGGAAACCCTTATGGTGCACGTGTCGCAAATTATGGTGACTCATACGTGTATGCTTTGAATACTAATATGGATTTGACTTTCAAAATAATGAAAGGGTTGACATTGTCTGTACAGGGTGCTGCTAATTACTCTCATGTTCCGAGTTACTCTTTCACCTCGTCATTAGCAAAACCCGGACAAATTAGTGGTATGGAAAATGCGAGCAGGATGAATCTATTCTGGCAGAATACCAATAATGTGACTTATAACACAAGTTTCGGCGATCATCATCTGACTGCAACAGCTGTATTTGAAGCAAGTGGTGCCGAAGGCAGAAATCTAAAATTGACCGGAAGTGATTTAGCCAATGAGTTTGTTGGTTATTGGAATGCAAAAAATGCAAAGACACGCGATGGAGAGAATGGCTATTCCGCAGAAGCTATTGTGTCCGGGCTTGGTCGAATTATGTACAATTACAAAGGGAAGTATATGCTGACAGGTACTTTCCGTGCCGACGGTTCATCTAAGTTTCAGAAGAATAATAAGTGGGGATATTTTCCGTCAGCAGCTGTTGCTTGGGATGTTGCTAAAGAAAACTTTATGAGCAAACAAAACATTGTCCAGCAATTGAAACTAAGAGCCAGTTTTGGTGTTGTTGGTAATCAAAGTATCGGTGCTTACACAACATTAGGTATGTTGGCTCCTACAAATTATGACGGTTATGGTAGCGATGCAATCCATACCGGTTATTGGACTGGAAATCTCGCTACACCGGATGTAACTTGGGAAAGCACCTATCAGTATAACATAGGTTTGGACGCCAGTGTTTTAGACGGTCGCTTGAGTTTTACAGCCGAATGGTTCCGAAAGGATACTAAGGACCTGTTGCTTCGCAAACCTGCTCCTCAGTATAACGGAGGTGGCTCTTTCTGGGTCAACCAAGGTGAAGTTAGAAACTCTGGTGTTGAATTCACCATTACAGCTACTCCTTTGACAGACAAAGATATATTTGGTTGGGAAACATCGCTGAATGCATCTTATTTAAAGAATAAGATAATCGATCTGGCAGGTAGTGATTTTATCGTTGGGGAGAATTATACAAGTATTGGCGGTGGTCCCATTCAAATTAAAAAAGTAGGGTATCCGATTGGCTCTTTCTATCTTTATGAATGGGCAAACTTTAATGACCAGGGCGCCAACTTGTATAAACATCAATCTAATGGAAGTTTGACAACCAATCCGGGTGCTGACGATCTGGTTACTAAAGGGCAGGCCGAGCCTAATTGGACTTTCGGATGGAATAATACATTCACTTGGAAAAACTGGACGCTCAATCTCTTTATCAATGCTGCATTAGGACAAGATAGACTGAATGTAAGCCGCTATGCGATGGGATCTATGACAGGTGTATATCGCTTCATCTCTTTATCCGATGCTTATTACAAAAGTTGGGATAAAGTAGCCAATAAAGCAGATGCTGTGTATGCAAGTCATAAAAATTCAGATAATAGAAACTATCCTGATTCCGATTTCTGGCTTGAAGATGCATCATTTGTGAGACTGAAAAATATAAGCCTTACGTATAATATTCCTAAGAAGATAACGAAAGTAGCCGATATTCAACTGTCGGTCAGTGCTCAAAACCTGTTTACATTAACGAAATACACAGGTATGGACCCAGAAGTGTACAGTGAATCCGATTATGGCTTTAATGGTGTGGATATGGGATCTTATCCTGTTCCAAGAACATTCACTTTTGGTATGAAACTTAACTTTTAATCTTTTAACTATACATGGATATGAAAACAATATATAGAATATGCAAATCTGTCGGACTAGCATTGATAGCACTTTGGATGGTGTCTTGCCAGGATTTACTGACAGAAGATCCTAAGGGGCAGTTGGCGGTAACTAATTTCTTTAATTCAAAAGGTGATCTGGACTTGGCTCTGAATGGAATGTATTCCAAAGTTGCGAGTGATATGTATGCAAATATCTGGGCAGGTTTCGAATCAGTGATGGGTGATGATATTTCTACACACCCTGCAGCTAATAAACAGGGGTTGCGTGAGGTAGATACTTATAATGTTTCGGACAATAACACTTGGGTGACTGAATTGTGGGGTGCTCGTTGGAGATTGGTAAAAGCTGCTAATTTCATTATAGATAATGCCGGACGAACTCCGGAGGTGAGCCAGGAAGAGAAAGATGCAGCCATTGGACAAGCTTATTATTGGCGTGCCTATTCTTATTTTTACTTTGTAATGGCTTGGGGAGAGGTACCTATGGTTGTGAAAGATGAAATCAATTACAACATGCCATTGGCAACCGTTCCTGAAATTTACGAGCTGATTGTATCTGATCTGAAAAAGGCAGAAACAATGGTCCCTGCTAATTATACTAAAGAACCCTACGCAAGAAATGGGGTAAACATTGCTGTTAGTCAAGGAGCTGTAAAAGCAACATTGGCTTATGTGTATATGGCAATGGCGGGATGGCCGTTGAACAAAGGAACAGAATATTATCAACTGGCCGCTGCAAAGGCAAAAGAAGTAATCGATGCTGCGAAGAAAGGTACTTACTACTACAAATTATTACCTGATTATAAGCAAGTATATTCGATGGAGTATAATAAGAATAATCCTGAAGTGTTGCTTGGCGTTTACTATAATTTGGGAATAGATGCACTTACCAATGCCCCTTTAGCTGATTTCCTGGCAGACTATGCTTATGGTGGCGGTGGATGGGGAGATACGAACGGAGAAATTAAATTCTGGTATGATTTCCCGGAAGGCTCACGCAAAGATGCATCTTATTTCCCGAAAATCATATTGAAGAATGAAACTAAGTTGCGTGATTGGTGGGAAGACCCCAATCCGGAAGCGCCACGTGTGGTTGTTGCTCCCTGTTTCATGAAGAAAGTAGAAACGACCACTGGAGAAGAATTCGACTATACGAATCCGAAGATTTCGATGAATCAGAATGGAGAAAAGACGCATCAGATTATTCGCTTGGCAGAAGTATATTGCTGGTATGCCGAAGCCGTAGGTCGTTCAAAAACAGGCAGTATCACGGAAGCTGTCAACTTATTGAATGAGGTACGCAATCGTGCCAATGGATCTGTTGTTGCAGACCGGGATATCTATAAGACAACCATGTCGTATGATGATCTGGCAGAAGCTGCCTATAATGAACATGGCTGGGAAATAGCCGGATATTATTGGGGAAATATTGCCACTAGAGCAAGGGATATGTTTCGCATGAATCGCATTAAAGATCATTTTGAATACAGAAAATTAAATCCGGAGATTGAAGTGGCTCCCGGAGTCTTCAGGAAAGAAGCTGTTTCCGTATCTGGTACGTGGAATGACAGTAAAATGTATCTTCCCCGTCCTTTTGTAGATTCGTCTATTAATCCGAATTTGAAGAACTGAATGAAACAATAAAAACAATCATTATGAAACTAAGATATTTATATTTAGCAATAGGTGTATTATGTAATGCCTCTTTAGTATCATGCGGTGATAGCTTCAAAGAGAAAACAGAGATTGTTGCATGCGGAATCTCCACAAATGCTTTAACATTCGGAGTCTCCTCTACTGAAGTTCAGACTGTAGATATTACGTCAGAAGCAGCTTGGGAAGTTGCAGTGGATCAGGCAGGTGGTAATTGGCTTACTGTTTCTCCTTTGGAAGGAACTGGTAATGGTACGTTAACAATTGCTGCTGATAAGAATAACGGCCCAAAACGTAGTGCAACCTTGACCATAGCGGCGAAAGGTGCTGAACTTCGAACCATCACAGTTATTCAGGATGGCTATAAAGGAACCATTTATAATTACGGTGACTTTACTGGATTGCAAAAGACGGGGCTTGTGGCAGGGATCAATCCGATCACTATCGTAGATAATGACGAATGTGAAGATGGAAAAGCGTTAAGAATCTATACCCGGGCAGGTGAAGAGTATGAAGGTACTAATGGGGACCGTTTCAAGGTGCAGACAACAACGCAATTCGGATCAGGTCGTTATGAATGGAGGATATATGTCCCTAAATTCGGAATGAATGACCGGGCCAGTATTGGAGCATTTTTATATTTTGACGATGGGCATGAATTGGATTTTGAAATTTGTTCCGGTACAGCTGCAGACCGTGCAGCACATAGTGCCGGACCAGATGATATGCTGTGCCTTGTGACTAGTCAGGCTAATCCTTTTTTCTCTGAATTCACGCCTATTAAGGGGGATGCTTGGCATACGTTTGTATTGGATTTGAAGTTAGAAAATAAGAAATATCTGGCGGAGTGGTCGGTTGATGGTAAAGTTTTAAAGAGGGCACAATTAGATTATGGTGAAGAGGCTTATTTCCGTGCTATATCTAGTGTCGAGAATCTTTATGGTATGGGCGATCATGCGGCAACTCAAGAAAATTATGCCTTATTTGATTATCTTGAATATGTTCCTTATGATTATTCAATGAAGCCGATTATCGAAGGTCAGCTTCCTCCCGAACCAGAGGGAACAACAGTGAAGTGGGACTTTGAGGAAGCTGGTTTTGTTCCTGTTGGATGGACTAACAATGGAGGAACGATTGCGGATGGAAGTTTGAATCTATCTAACGGGAATAACTTCGTTTATGGTCCGGAGATAGGAGCTGGAAAATATACATGGGAAATAGATGTTCCTTTGGTAGGGGTAGGTGAAAAATGGTTGGCAGGTGGTAATATCGCTGCAACTAATGCTGAAGAAAGGTCATTCTCTATGTTTGTTTTCTCGGGTACTGAAAATGATCGTGCGGCTTGTACGGTTCCTCCTGTTCCTGGTCAGATGCTGGTACGTTGTTATACGGAAGCTATGGGAGTTTACGGTGTACCTATTGATCCGGGTAAACACACTTTGACTATTGACCTTAGACTTAATGCAGATGGTGCATATTGGGCGGCATGGATTATAGATGGTGAAGTGGCGAAAACATTTACTACTTGGTATACTCCGGCACAGTTTAAATTTGGATTCTCAATGATGACCTTTGCTGATGGAGGTGGCTGGCAAGGAGATAAGCCTACTGCAAAGACATATACAGTCAAATATGACTATATAGAATATAAGAAGTATAATTATGATGAAGAATAACAGTTTACTTTACATTCAATGAGGTATTTAAGTATAATTGGAACAGCTATATGCTGTGTAATGTTGGTAATGACGAGTGTTTCCTGCAAGCAGGAAACATTCTCTTCCACCACCCAGGAGAAGAAAGTAGCTCCTTGGTATGTCTATATAGATGGAAGCTCTTTTAAGGATATAGAGCCAGTGAAAGAGATTATTAGTTCCATTAGCGTTTTCGGGAATCCTCCGAAATCATTTATCGATGAATGTCATCAGAATCATATCGAAGTATATCAGGCTGTAGGTGGGAATGAAGAAACGATTGATACGCCACAGAAAAGAAAGGCGCTTGTTGAGAAGTATGTAAGTGATTGCAATGCAAACGGATATGATGGAATAGATCTTGATCTCGAACATTTGAACCCTGATATTCAGGATGCATATACCGAATTCCTGAAACTGGCTTCAAAAGAACTCCATGCTGTTGGAAAGAAATTAAGCCATTGCGTTAGTTTTTATCCGGCTTTGTATCAGGATAACGAAACTAAGATGTTTCACGATCCGGCAGTTTTGAATACTACTTGCGACTTAGTTAGAGTGATGTGTTACGATATGTATTTTGCACCTGGGATAGATAAGCCCGAGCTCAAACATAGGGATGATTGTATGGGCATTGGACCTACGTCTAATTATCTATGGACTAGAGAGGCGATGCTTTTCTGGATGAAACATATTCCAAATGATAAATTAGTGATGGCGTTGCCTGCTTATGCAAATGATTATGCTGTAACTGGCGGCATCAAAGGAAGGCAGATTTACCAATCTGTGCCTGACAGTATAAATGGAATTTTGCCTTCTCCTATCTGGTTATGTTATGAAAAGGTAAACATGTATCTGTATGATGGTACTGATGGTAATCGGCATCTGTTTTATGCAAGTGATGCCAGAAGTACGGAAGCGCTACTTGAACTAGCTGATGAACTGGGAATCTCTCAAATCGGTTTTTGGCACTTTAATAGCGTAGATCCGCAAATGTGGGATACTGCCGCAAAGTGGCAAAAGAAATAATAAGATAATAAATCGACCTTGTAAATAATATAGCTTTATTCTCATCCCCCCATTTAGAGAAAAGTTATTCTTAACAATAAGAGGCCGCAAAGGTATGAATCCGTATCTTTGTGGCTTTTTATTTTTTTCTTACCTTTGGGGGACTTAACATAACCCCCAAAAATGAAGAACATGAAAAAGATCTTTTTACTCATTTTCGTCATTCTATTTATTTTTCCGGTACAGGCTCAACATACATTGAGACTGATGACTTATAATATTAAAAATGCGAACGGCATGGATGATATTTGCAGTTTTCAACGGGTAGCCAATGTGATAAATAATGCTTCTCCTGATGTTGTGGCTATACAAGAGGTAGACAGTATGACCCGTCGGAGCGGGCAGAAATATGTGCTGGGTGAAATAGCTGAACGTACACAGATGCATGCCTGTTTTGCACCTGCTATAGAGTTTGAAGGAGGTAAATATGGAATCGGACTGTTGACAAAGCAAGTTCCGCTACGTTTACAAACTATCCCTTTACCTGGTAGAGAAGAGGCCCGCACCTTGATTCTGGCAGAATTTGAGGATTATATTTATTGTTGTACTCATCTGTCATTAACGGAAGGAGATCGCATGAAGTCCCTGGAAATAGTGAAGTCATTGATTGCTTCCTATAAAAAGCCTCTTTTTCTAGCCGGAGATATGAATGCTGAACCTGAATCCGATTTCATCAAAGAATTGCAAAAGGATTTTCAAATACTCTCCAATCCGGAAAAGCATACTTATCCTGCTCCCGATCCAAAAGAGGCCATTGATTATATTGCCGTGTCAAAGCAAAACGCTACCGGATTTGCTGTCATATCTGCGAAAGTAGTTAATGAGCTAATGGCTTCCGACCATCGTCCCATACTTGTGGAATTGCGTACCGCTGAAAAGGCAGACAAGATATTCCGTACTAAACCTTATTTGCAGAATCCTGTGGGTAATGGCATTACTGTGATGTGGGAAACAACCGTTCCTGCTTATTGCTGGGTGGAATATGGAACGGACACTACCCAACTGAAACGTGCACGTACGATTGTCGACGGACAGGTGGTTTGCAATAACAAGTTGCATAAAATACGTATAGATGGCTTACAGCCCGGACAGAAATATTATTATCGTGTGTGTTCGCAAGAGATGTTGCTTTATCAGGCATATAAAAAGGTATTTGGAAATACAGCACAATCGACCTTCAGTGAATTTACTCTTCCTGTTGCTGATACAGAGTCTTTTACCGCTATTGTTTTTAATGATTTGCATCAACATACCAATACTTTCCGTACTCTATGTAAACAAATACAGGATGTTAAGTATGATTTTGTTGTTTTCAATGGTGACTGTGTAGACGACCCTGTGGACCATGATCAGGCAACCAGTTTTATCAGTGAACTGACAGAAGGAGTGTGTGGCGACCGTATACCGACTTTCTTTATGCGTGGCAACCATGAAATCCGCAATGCCTATTCTATCGGTTTGCGCGACCATTTCGATTATGTAGGTGACAAGACTTATGGCTCTTTCAACTGGGGGGATACCCGTATTGTTATGCTGGACTGTGGGGAAGACAAACCGGATGACCATTGGGTGTATTACGGCTTGAATGATTTTACCCAGTTACGTAATGAACAAGTTGATTTCCTGAAAAAGGAGTTGTCTTCCAAAGAATTCAAGAAAGCCGGGAAACGTGTCCTTATTCATCATATTCCTCTTTATGGAAATGACGGAAAGAACCTTTGTGCAAATCTGTGGACCAAACTATTGGAGAAAGCACCTTTCAATATCAGTCTGAATGCACATACTCATAAATACGCTTACCATCCGAAAGGGGAACTGGGTAATAATTATCCAGTTATTATTGGTGGAGGATATAAGATGGACAGTGCTACGGTGATGATTCTGGAAAAGAAGAACGATGAATTGAGGATTAAGGTGCTGAATGTAAGGGGAGAGGTTTTACTGGATATAACAGTCTAAAGTCTCTAATAACTTTATAATTCATGGAGGTGCGCCAGACTTCTAGACACACCTCCATGAATTAGTTATTTCATAAAGTGCTATTCGGAGAAATATGTATAATAGAAATTCTCTATATATCCGTCATAGTTTTTGCTTTCCTCTTTGATACAACTATTTTCGTCATATTCGAATGTGTAAGTAGCTGTACTGGATGAATGTTGCCAACCACTGCTCGTATGGCAATTAGCCGAAGCTTTTCCAAAGAGACCAGTTTCAACCAGCCAACGACTAGCTCCACTGCTTTCCGCATAGATGCAATGTGCTCCGCTCACATTAGGCACGGCAGAATAGGTCTGAACCTTAAACTGCTCTACTCCATCTGAAAATCTGGTCCATTGCATAATATTTCCATTTTCTATGGTGATGTTAGATGCAATATTGCCATTCTTTTCAACTTTGGTCATGTAGCCATTCTCATCATAAGTATATTCGTAAGTGTTGGAACCATCTACAAAAGTTGCAACATAACCTTGGTCATTTAAAGTCATGTTATATGCGTTCTTACCTGTCACTGTGATATTATTTCCGTCATAAGCAAAGAGCCATTCTCTATCCAACTCTCCTTCATATAGCCTGTAGACACGTTTAACCGTACCATTGTCATTATATTCGTAATACCATTTATCCCAGTCGTCCGCAAAAGTGGCTATCCGATAAACTGTTACTTCAGAGGTTGTTGTAAAAGTGATTTCTGCATAGTCTGAATCTTCAAAATAGATTGATCCGGTTTTTTGAGCTTTTACTTTGAATGTATAACTTTTTTCCGGCTCTAAACCTGTCAGTTGAATTGTATTTTGGTCAGTACTTTGTTCACTACCGTTGTTCAAGCTATAAATATAAGCTGTTGCGTTTCCTATGGCTTTCCATGTAATAACAGCAGAACTCTCTTTTACATCAGGAACAGTAACTTCCGGTTTATCCAGAATGTTTGTACTGGGATGATTGTCGTCATCACTGCAAGCAGTCGTACCTAGTACTACTGCCAGCATGGCTAATAAGTAAAAATACTTTTTCATGTTGTTCTATTTAAGGTTAATAATTAGTTTCCGGCAACTACTATCATTCCCAAACCAACCAGGAAGAAGATAAACATCAAGGCCAGTAGTTGATTAACAGATTTCGTTGAACCTTTAAATTCTTTCCAGATAAATACTCCCCAAATAGCGGCAATAAGTGGTGCGCCTTGTCCTAGTGCATAAGATACCGCCGGACCAGCTTCTCCTGATGCGATATAGCTGAACGCGGAACCAAGTCCCCATATCGCTCCACCAAGCATTCCGCATATATGAGTTTTCGTGTTTCCTTTAAAGTATTCGGAGTAGCTGACTTTTTCTCCGACAAAAGGACATTTCATTACTAATGTGTTGAAAACAAAATTGCTTAGTAATACGCCTATTGAAAAAACAAAGATGGCAGAATAAGGAGTCATCATTCCTATAGCAGGAGAATTGAAGTTTTCTACGTCCATACCTTTCACTACGAACCTGTAGAACAAAGACATCAGTACACCGGCAATTAATGCAATGATAATTCCCTTTTTGTTGTTTTTCCTGCTTTCTTCTCCCTTTTGCATTTTTCCGGAAGCCACTCCATTGCAAATGATAGCAATAACAATGAGAGCTACACCGCCAAATAAAAGCAAAGGATTACCAGTTGGAATTCCCAGATAATTGACGATTACCCCTAATACCAATGCAATGCCAACTCCTAAAGGAAAAGCAACAGACATACCAGCCAAGGAAATAGACGCTGAAAGAAGAATGTTTGAAGCATTAAATATTACGCCCCCAAGATAACCCAACCAATGCTGTCTCCTGATGCTTGTCCCAGATCTTCCAGGAATGAACGTCCGGTATCTCCATGACTACCCATTGTGAAGCCTAGTAAGATGGTGAACAATACCATTCCAATCACATAATCCCAATAAAAAAGTTCATAACGCCAATTTTTGGAAACTAGTTTTTGGGTATTACCCCAGGAACCCCAACAAATCATGGTTACGATGCAGAATATAACTGCCAATAAATAACTGTTTACTGTGAACATACTATTAGTATTTAATTGTTAAACATGAATTCTGTTATTTAAATATAGTATCCAATCTTCCCAATAAGTGAAAACATTGGCTTCTTTACATTTTCTTGACCGGAACTCATGTTCCAGGTCCGATTCTTTCAAAAGGATATGTATATTACTACTAAAACCATATTCTTTTGATTCGGGGAGTATCTCTATCCAGCATCTGGGATATCTTTTGTAAGAGTTGACTGCTTTTATAAGATTTTGAGCATCATTTTCGTTGCCGATGGCATTTACACAGACTATGCCGGTAAACAAATTTTCTCCCTGAATGGCTTCTATACCTTCTTTGATATTATCTCCCAAAGTGATTAAAGCCCGCATACGTTGGGAACCTCTGATGCCGGAGAGTTGCTTTTCTATATCAGAAATTGTTTCTGACAGGTCTGTGTTAGCTTTTACGAAACAAAGAACAGCAGGCCATGTTTTATTCTCATCTACCATTTGATGAAACTGACTGACGAGAACCTTTTGCTGTTGTTCGTTAATTTCTCCCTGTACATAGATAATAGGATATTTTCTTGTGCTTCCTTGAGCCTGTTCCGGATAATAGACCGTTGCATTGGCTGTTTGGATAAACGGAGTCTCATTCGGAAGACTACTCTCACTATTTCCTGACCGCTTTCCATTGAAATATTCGTTTATGAATCTGAATGCTTTGGGCAGTGCAGTATTCCAGCAGGTGAAATCATGTCCTCCTGAACGTACTTCCCATTCATGAGGTATTTGTCTTTCCAGTAATAATCGGTGCAGTTCTTCATTACTTTCGCAAAGAGTACCTTCTTTATCTCCAATATCCAGCATGATGCCAAATCCTTTTAAATCGGAATTGCGGAGGGTGGAAAGAATGTGGTAGGGTGAATGTTGTTTATAGTAACTGGTTAGGCGCTGCTTACCATTCTTTCCCACTCCTCCGAAAATCCGTCCCCATTGATTGTCCCATCCTTTTTGTGGCCCTTCTTCTATGTATTGTTTTTCTGTACGGATGGATGGCGATAACGCAACGACAGAGCCGAATAAGTGGCGGTTGCGCAAACTAACGGATAATGCCCGAATCCTCCCATAGAGAAACCAATGATCGAGCGTCCATTAATATCCTTGCGAGTACGATAGTTGTTATCTATATATGGAACCAGTTCTTTGATAAAGAAAGTTTCATAAAGGGAACTGCCATCATAAGTGTCACTGTAATAAGACAGGTAACCGTCAGGAATAACCATAATGAAAGGTTGAATCTTTCCTTCTTTTATCATTTTATCCATTACACGGGCAACGTTGCCGTATTCGAGCCAACTGGTATAATCACCTCCTATTCCATGAAACATGTATAAGACTGGATATTCTGTTTCTGAATGTTCATAACCTTCCGGTAAGATAATGGAGTAGGAGACTTCTTGCTTTAGGGACGGACTGTAAATACTCATCCCTTCTTTTTCTATGGGAAGTGCCCAAGCTCCATCTATACCTGATAGAAATAGGATAATATATAACAGTATCTTCTTCATATTATTTCTTTATTAACTGTTCACCAATATAATAACTCATTGAATAAATACCTGTTTGGGCGGACTGTTCACTATCCAGCCCGTTTCTGACACGATATTGCACCGGAGCTTCTGCACCTCGCAATCCATTGAACAGAGTAAAGATGCTATTGTAGTTGCTGCCTTCGTCTGTTATGTCCAAATAATAGATTTTGGCACGATTCTCGGCAGAAAGGTTGATAATATCTGCGTCTTCTGCAAAGAAAAAGTTGATAGCAGGGGCATTGCCTGTTGACTGATTGTATAAGTAATCAGCTTCTGAACCGTATGTTAATCCTAATCTGAAATCTGCATTGCTTTCCGTATGAACCGTCTTTTCCACAGCATCGGTAATAGCTGAAAAATTTGTTTCATTTAGAATCATTTCTTTCACATTAAAACCTGCAATTATCATACGTTTGATTTGCATAAGAGAATCTAATGCCACTGCTACCTTCTTTGTTGTAAGATCAACATTACCTTCTCCTTTGCTGTAATAAAGAACTTTGTAAGTTAGTTCGGAATTGTAGTCATCCGGTAACCATAGTTCGATATTGGAATTACCTACTTTTATGTTTTTATTAGTAGCATGTAATTCCTCTGTGAATTTTTTCAGAGTTTCCTGCGGATAGTTTTCTCCTTTGAATGAACGTTCGATAAAAGGCAGTGCCTCTTTCATGGATTCACGCCAATAACTGTCAGTATGGGCACCGTTTCGTACACGATATTCGTGCTTGATATTTTTGTCCCGTAATAGAGAATGTAATTCACCGTTTCCTGCATATAGTCTTTCTTCATCATCACCGCAGTCTATGTAATACCGTACTGTTTGAAATGTGGAACTTGGTTTATCCTTGAAAAAGTGTAGCGGACATTGGCTTTTATAATAGCTTGTCAGCCTGCCTGTTCCTGTCTGGCCGCTTCCTCCGAAGTTGTTTCCCCATTGAAGATTCCAACCGTCTTGTGACAAAGAGATGTATTGTTCATCTGTATTTAGAGAGGGACTTAATCCTATTGATACCGAGAATGTTTCAGGATGTTGCGATGCTATACTTAATGCCCCGAAACCTCCCATAGAGAATCCGGCAACAGCTCTTTCCGTCTTACTGGCTGTTGTTCGGAACCGCTTATCAATCAGGGGTACGAGTTCATTAATGAACATATCCATATAGTTGAACTTTCCGTCATAGCGGTTGCAAAAATAAGTGTTGAAACCTTCCGGCATGATGTAGATCAATGGGCGAATACTACCATTGCTGGTTTGCGCATCAGCTATGCTTTGAATATTCAGACCTGAAGGTCCCCATGAACTTTGGTTTCCTCCCCAGCCATGTAGAAGGAAAACTACTCCATATTTACCCGTACTTTCCGATAGATACTCTTGAGGCAGTAATACGGAATATTTGATTTCTTGTCCTAATATTTTGCTGTAAAAACTTTGATCGGGATTATAGCGTTTGGTAAACAGTTCCGGTGTATCGGTCTGTTCGCCTTCGGACGGATTGTTATCATCAGACGAACATGATGACAATCCGTAGGAAAATAATAATAAGGCTAATAATAGGAGTAGTTTTCTATTCATGGCTTCTCTCTTTTATTTATAAGGATTGATTGGCTCTGCCGGTGTGGATGAATAAACCACCATGTCTTTACATTGAACGGCATATTTTTCATTCGGATTAATCCATTTAATAACCAGTTTGTGAGGTCCTTCCTCTAAATCATAATTATAGAAAATGTCATACTTTCTTTTTATGTAGTCATAAGGCATTTCTATGGTTTCTACTTTCTTGCCGTCAATGTAGGCCTCCAGGATGGCGATGTAATTGTCATTACTATCTTTAACATCTTGCCTGATCATCCCCATTAAAACAACTCCCTTGCCATTGAACTCAAATGTTTTTTCTGTACCGAGATCATATTTGATAACTCTTCTTTCAGAAGGATATAAGCCTTCAAAAGAAACTTCCCATGCTACGGTTTTTGGCTTCTGAATCGTGGTATAGTATTTATCTCCTTTTATTTTTCCTCCGTTTGCTTTTAATACATCACTCAATAGTTTGAGATTAATGTCGTATACAGAACTTAAAGAGATATCTGTGTAAGGGAACTTAATATTTTCACATCTTTCGAGTGCCGGTTTCCAGTATTCGGGGATAGCCTTGTAGCCTTGTATGACTCCAAGAATTCCTGCGGCAGTTGCCGGGTTACAGTCGGAATCTTGTCCGCAACGAGTGGCTATATCCATTGTTTTGAAAAAGTCGCCGTTGCCATATAAAAGTCCCATCACACAGTAAGCCGCATTGATAGTGGCGTCAATGTTAAATGCATTGAATACCCCTTCCGGGCAGCCAATCTCAAAAGCATGCCGGTTTTCTATTTCCAGCCAGCATTTACGCCAGTCATCGGGATATTGTTTCCAATATTTAATAACGTCTGTGATGCAACGGTGAAATTTACTTTGTTCGGGTATTGTTTTAAGAGCTTCCGTGACAATTGTATAAATGTCGTTATTTACGTAAGCCAATGCATACATTGCTCCCATGTATACACCTCCATACCATCCGTCGCCGTAGTTCATGATATGCCCTATCTTGTCCGAAAAATTGGAGGCGGTATTTACCATCCCCGGACATATCATTCCAATGAAGTCTGCTTCAATCTGGAAATCAATATCGTCAGCGTGCGGATTATTTTTCCAATGTCCCGATGCTGGTGGCATAATACCGTGCAATATGTTATATCTGGCTGCCTGGTTGGCATGCCATAATTTGTAATCTGCGTTTGCAAAGGCTTTGGCAAATGATTCGGCAGGGGCATTTATCCCTTCTTTTTGCATTACTTCCAGAAAGGTAAGATCCATATATACATCATCATACAATCCCGGATCTTCTGCAAAGATGTCCTTGCAATAGTCATCATACCAGATTATTGGAGTTTTCTCATGAATGATCGCTCCTCTGTATTTAAATTCTGTAGGACCGCCATAGGTGCATCCTATGGTTTGTCCGGCCCAGCCTCCTTTAATTTTGTCGAGCAGTACCTCTTTACTTATTTCAACTGTTTTTCCATATTCTATTTGTGCCATTCCCGATATGGAAAAGGTAAATAGTAGAATGATGTTAATCAGGACTTTTTTCATCTTAACTTATTTATTAAAGTAAAATCTATCATGTTCTTTTTTCTCTGAATAATACATTATGTCGTTGATACGAATAATGTAGTCTTTTTTGCGGTTCAACCATTTCATTTTAACGTGGTGTCTTCCTTCTTTCATGAGGTATTTCCAGGCTGGTTCTACTTTGCGGTCTGTGTTTCTCATGGGTAAAGCTGCTACATGGTCCAGTTCTCCGTCAATCCATATTTCCACTTTAGCAACGTAAGGGTCATTGGGCTCTGCCAATCCGAACACCTCGGAACCGATGTGGCGTGTAGATACACGATTGATATAATCGGGAGTAATACTTCTTGTGCAGCAAATGTTGCCCCAGATAACAAATCCGTTACCATTGAAATCAAATTCAAATGTATCTGTCAGGAAGCAGTCTTTGCGTTCTCTATAAAGTGGATAGGTGTTTTCGAAATTTTGTTCTAAAGGAAGTACATCCGCCTTTTTGATTGGAATTTCTATCTCCCCACCAGATACTTTTCCACCTGTTTTGACTATGAGTTGTTTAGCTTGATCGAAACTCATTTGGTATGCTTTTGCCAACGACATATTCGTTCCTTCAAATGTAAAGTCTTCTACTTCTTTCAAAGGGTTTAACCAGAATGAAGGGATTTTATCATACCCATACATGACGCCGAGTACACCGCCGACTGTAGACGGATTACAGTCAGAATCTTGTCCGCAGCGTGTTGCAATATCGATAGAGTTGGTGAAGTCTCCTTTACCGTAGAGCATAGCTAATGCTACGAAAGCGGAATTGAGCTTGGCGTCAATATTAAAGTTTAGAAATACGCCTTTGGGACATCCTACATCGCAGTTCCATTTTTCTTGCAGGAAGTACCAGCAATCTTTCCAGTTGTCCGGGTGCAAAGAATGGAAATTGATTACATCCTGAATACATTGATGGAATGTACTCTTTTCAGGTATGGCAGAGATTGCGGTTTTTAGAATCGCTTCAGGACTTTTTTCATAGAAAGCGGAGCTATAAAGAGCTGCTACGAAAGCACCGCCATAAAAACCGTCACCGCTATTCATAATGTGGCCTACTCTGGAGGCGATATCCAATGCTTCCGGCAGCATTGCCGGAGCCATCAGACCAATGAAGTCTGCTTCGATCTGGAAATCCAGATCGTCTGCATGTGGGTTATTCAACCAATGACCGGAAGCCGGTGGCATGATACCTTGGCGGATATTATATCTGCCTGCTTGGTTAGCATGGGCCAAATGATAATCAGCGAATGCAAATCTTTTGGCAAGTTCTTCTTGTGAACAATCCAGGCCAAGTTCATCAAATGCCTCAACAAACGTGCAATCGTTATAAATATCATCGAACAATCCGGGCTTCTTTTCCCACCAATATTTTACGTAACCTTCCGCCCAGGGGATTGGCTGGTAATCTTGAATATAAGTTCCCGTGAACTTAAACTCTGTAGGTGCTCCGAAAACAACACCAATGGTTTGTCCGGCCCATCCTCCTTTAATCTTATCTAAAAGTTCTTTATCAGATAACTTTAAAGTTTTTACAGGCTGGGCTTGTACGTTGAGAGCAAAAAGCCCTATAATACATATCGTAATTATTTTCCTCATTCTTCTCCTCCTTTATTTCTCATAAACTCCCAACTCGGTGATAGAGATGAATGATGATACATTCTTTGTGTATTTATGCCAGTGTTCCTGCACTTTTGCATCCATTAGTACGCGTATTCCCTTGGTTTCTACTGCCGGGAATTCCAAAACATATTGTGCAAACGGAGGTTGGAAAAATACAATATCGGTTTCGGGAAGTGCCGGAGTTGATTTGAATTTACCTACGTCATACCAATGTCCGTCATTTCCAAGATATTGAATGTTTAGAGAAGTAAACCATCCTCCGAACTCTTCCAGACAGCCCATATCTAAAACAAGCATATTGATGTTATGCTCTTCTTTCCAACCGTATCCGAAATAGTCTATTTTAGGCAGATTACTTTTGGCCGCTAATGAATAAAATACAGATCCTACGCCATCTTTGACTCCGTCATTAATTACTTCTACATTTGTTGCGTACATCGGTTTTCCAAAGGTAATCCAGCAAGAATCGAGTACTTCTTCGTTTAGTTTGCGAATATTTGCGTAAATAGTGTCAGCCTTGGGGGCTATATTCTTGGTTTTAACCAATAACTCAAAGTCTTTAGTAATTGAGTTCTTGTTATTTGCGCTTAATTGAAGGGTAATTGGATATTTGCCGGCTTCTGTAGGAGTTCCTGCCAGTTTACCGTTTTGGAATGTAACTCCTACCGGAAGTTTACCTTTTACCAGTTCCCATTTGAAATCAGCGTTTGTTCTGCAGGCAAATGAGTAATCGGTAGGCTGTCCGATTTCCAAGTCCGGATTCGGACCGATACAGAATTCCATAGGGGGGATGAATTGTGCTTTGGGGTTAACATATACCATATCACCCTTTACTTTTCCTCCTTTGGCACAAACCAGTTCGATTGCTTTGTTGTAAGTACGTTCAATCATGTCTTCAATGGAAGCATCGGGCATATCAAACCTGGTGATATTGATATACCGGTCGTTGAAGGGTTTTTCCCATCCTTCGATAGGTTTAGTCAAACTTTCGGGAAGAGACTTTGCACCATACATTACTCCTAGAAGTCCGGAGATAGTGGCTGCCTGATTGTCGCAGTCAAATCCCATTGCACAGCTTAAATCCAATGTCCGTTGGAAATCTCCTTCGCCATACAACATAGCCAAAATCCCGCATAATCCGTTCAGATTAGCATTCCAGATTGTTTTTGTCATGGCTGGTTCATCTATGTAATATTTTTTAGCCATGATTTGACGTGCTTTTACCCAATCTTTAGGATATTTGTCATATAAAGCAATCATCTCTTTTACAGCTATCGCATATCTGTCATCAGCAGGTAGTTCTTTCAAGGCTCGTGTAATCAGTTTGCGGATATCCTTGCAGAAAAAAGCGTCAGCGTACATTGCACCATATAGGACAGTGGGAGATACCGCCCACGAATCGCTTGTGATACGGGCCGCCCAATCACTTTTTCCTGCAGCATATGAAATCATTCCCGGTGCTGTATACGCCCATATCTCGTTAATCAATTGAGGGTCGATCTGATACCAGTGCGGATTCAGATTTTCGTCACCTGTGAACGGAGGGGTGAATCCAAGATGCATTAATCCGAGTGCAGCCCTATTGGCTAGCCATACACGGTCACGGATATGATACATCCATCCTTCGCGCATATTGGCATAAGTAGGTTCTACACCATATTTCTCCATTAATAGTAAGTAGATATACTCAACATCAGTATCGTCATCAGAGAATGCACCGTTATACTTCTGCAATTTATCTATGTTTTTAGTGTAACCGAATGGAAATCTGGATTCCGGGGCAGGTTCATCTACAAACTTGTTCTCAAAAGGAAGTCCATATATATTTCCTACCATTTGCCCGATCCAAGCTCCAGCTATTTTGTCTTTTAACTCTGTCTTTGAAATTTTCTGTGCAGAGATAAATAAGATGTTGGTAATTAAAACAAGTAAAAAGATGATTGGTTTTTTCATACTTATCAGGGTTGATTTGTTGGAAGGTACACTTTTCTATGTGAACCTTCCAATTGTGGTTAATAATCTTTGTTTTGAGATAATTTTGGATTTGCATTTAAAATATCCGTAGGAATTGGAAATACATTTCTAAAAGTTTCTGAACTTTGGTCAGGGTGTGCCCAATATTTTTTCAGATATTTTCCGAAACGTATCATATCTTCATGGCGCCATCCTTCCCATGCCAGTTCTCTGCCTCGTTCTGCATAAAGTTCATCAACCGTCAATTGGCTTGTAGTATATGCATCAAGCCCTGCTCTTGTACGAATCTTCTTGAAGTCTGCCAGTTGGATGGCCTCACTTGTTCTGTTTTGTCGTACCAAAGCCTCTACATACATTAATACAACATCGGCATAACGGAAGATGGCAAAGTCGTTGTCCATACTAACTGTATATTCTTTTAAAGAACCATCAGTCTGGTAATGCCATTTCCAGCAGCGTGCACCGTCGTATGTGCCACGTCCTCCGTTGCTATTGTAATATTTTTCTTCGGGGAAGACAGGAGTATATTCGAAACCAAGATCCTTTCCGCTTAGGTCTACTTGAGGACCGTATAACCAGCTCTGACTTCTGCGAAGATCTTGTTCTGCGTATGTTTGGAAAAAGTCCGGTTGGCAGAGAAAACCCGACCATGGGGCTGCCGGAATATTAAATGTTGCTTGTGATGCAGCTTCCAATGTCAGCGTATGCAAATAAAATGAGTTACTGTCACCGCTAGTATATACTCTGTCATACAGGATTACAAAGATATTCTCCTTAGAATCTTCATTTTTTATATCAAAATTAGTAGAATAAGAGTCTTCAATGCTGTAAGCACCTATATCCATAATATCTTTACAGGCTTTCTCTGCTTTGTCATACATTGGAGTACCGAACCATGCTTCTGCATTCAGATACATTTTCGCAAGAATGCAATAAGCGGCAGCTTGTGTGGCCCGTCCATAATTAGTATCTGAAGGCTCCCTGTCTAGGAACTCGATATTGTCATTAATTTCTTTTTCCAGATAGTTGAAAATATATTCACGACTTTTTTGTTCCGGGTATCCGGTTTCCGTGTAGTCAGTTGTGAAAGGTACGTTTCCCCAACAAGAAATGGCTTGATAATAGTAGAAAGCACGCAATATTTTCATTTCAGCTATAATCTTCTCTTTTCCTTCAAACTGGATAGGTGATAATTCCGTTTCGTAAATAATTTCATTACATGCAGCAATACCATTAAATATCCAGTTCCATCCCCTTGTCAATAATTTATTTGCAGGTGGAATTTTATTCGTCTGGATTTCTTCATAACGTCCATTGCTGTACCAGGAACCACCACAAGCGGGAACGGCACATTCATCAGAAGCTTGTAAAAGCAATGTCCATAAACTTTGTTCGGAATTGTATCCTTGTAATTTCGTATACGCTCTACCTGCATTGGCTACCAGTTCTTTCTCATTTTTAAAGAAGTCATTCATCGCTACTCCTGTGTATACAGTTTCGCTAAGATCGGTACATCCGTATAATAATATACAGATAACGAAACTTAATATTATATTTGTCTTTTTCATGGTAATCTTATTTTTTTAGAATACTATATTAACTCCAAAAGTAAATTCTGTTGTACGCGGATAATAGCTCAAACTTTCCATACCGGGTTCCAGTCCGGAAAGAGCAACTTCTGGGTCGACACCAGAATAACCGGTGATACAGAATACATTCTGTGCAGTAAGAGACAATCTTAGTCTTTTTATCATTTTGGATGTGAAATCCCAAGTATATCCAAAGGTTACATTATCCAGTTTTAAATAAGAAGCATCCTCTATATATTTGGAGGAATATTTATAGGTCGTACTTGTGAAATTCGTTTGAGATAACCAGTTTGATGAGATATTTCTAAGTCCGATGCTGCTTAGATTTTCATATTCCATCGCATAGTTGTTCAGAATTTCTCCGCCGATAGATGCACGCAGTGAGAAACTCAAGTCGAATTTCTTATATCTGAAGGTATTACTCCAGCTAAGAGTGGCATCCGGATAAGCACAGCCAATTTTTTCCCATTGTTCTTCCGGTACGGAACCGTCTGCATTTTGTCCTAGCAATACATCTTTTCCATCTGTATCAGTTCCTAACCATATAGGACCATAGAAAGTACCCAATGACTGTCCTTCTATCAGACGTTGAGTGTAGCAGGCAGCACTTGTAGACCATCCCACTTTGTATGTTCCGTTAGTGAATTCATCATTGGTGAATTTCACCAATTTGTTTTTATTGTGCGAAACGGTAAGTGAGGTATTCCATGTAAAGTCCCTAGTGTTAAAAGGTGTACCGGATATTGTTAATTCAACTCCTTCATTAGTAACTTTTCCAACATTCGTAAACAAGGTATTATATACATAAGGAGGTGTTGGCACGATGTAGTCATATAGCAAGTTTGATGTAGTCCGTTTGTAATAATCAAAAGTGAACGAGAGGTGGTTGTCAAACATTGTCATATCGACACCAACGTTGAACTCTGCTTTTTTCTCCCATTTTAGATCCGGATTTGCATTACTTGCAGGTTGATAAGTATTGATCCATTGGCCATTGTAATAGAATTTACCGGCTGTAGTCATCATCATCAAAGATTTGTAGTTTGAGAAATCCTGGTTACCGGTAACTCCGTATCCGGCTCTCAATTTTAAATCATCGATCCATTTGACATTCGAGAGGAATTTCTCTTTATTTATACGCCAACCTACGCTGACAGCCGGGAACCATCCCCACTTATTATTGTCACCGAAACGGCTGGAGCCATCACGACGTAGTGAAGCAGACAAAAGATATTTATCATCGTAGTTGTACATAAAACGTCCGAAGAATCCGATATATGTATTATCTTCTTTATTGGACGACATGCTGGCTTTGCCTTCAGTTAGATTCGTTCCTGTTCCGATGTTATGAGTCTGGTTGTCATCGAAGTCGAAACCGGAATTTGTCATGGATGCAGATGTGCTGTAAGTATACTGGTATGTATATCCGAGTAATACCTGAATGGAATGTTTTCCGAAAATATTCGAGTAATTTAAAGTAGACTCATATTGTGTATCGTTTTCCTGATAGTTTTCAATATAGGCTTGCCCGTTTGTTCCTATTAAACTTGGATAATAATGTGTGTAGTATTCACGTGTCTCATATTGTTCCTTGTCGTATGAAACAAAGTTCTCCCATTTTAATCCTTTTATAGGCAATATGTTTAGAGTAGCACGAATATTTGCACCATAATTATCATTCTTACTTTCCATGTTCCTTTCGTTAATGATCGCTACCGGATTGTAATATTCCATTGCTTTGATACGGCTATATCCTCCGGCATCCGGATCGCTGTCGTCATAAACAGGCTCTGTTGGATTATGGGTAAATGCCTGCATACAAGCACTTGTAGAGGAAGGGCTGTATTTGCGATGAATGATATTCAGGTTATAATCCAAATCGACCCATTTATCTAATAATGACTGGCGAATATTGGTACGTGCCATTAGCTTTTCGGAGCTATTATGCTTTTGCAAGCCATCGCTCTTTTCATAATTGAAAGAAGTGTGGTGTGAGAACTTCTCGGAACCTCCGGATATAGACAAGTTGTGCTTATGGCTGAACGGAGTTTGTGTAATTTCTTTAAACCAATCGGTATCACTGTCAAAAATATAACTTTCCAATTCTGGGCGATATTCCTTGATAACAGATTTGTATTCGCTTGCCGATAAAGGTTTTGCTCTGCGTGAAACGACTCCCACGGTGAGTTGCCCATCATAAGAAACTTCCGTTTTGCCACTTCTTGCACGTTTAGTTGTGACGATGATTACTCCATTCGTACCTCTTGTTCCATAAATAGCAGCTGCCGAACCATCTTTTAATACGTCAATTGATTCCACTTCCTGAAAATTGATATTTCTGATATCTGCACCTGCCACCCCATCAATAATAATTAATGGACCTTGGCCTGCGGAAAGTGTGTTTGTTCCGCGAAGTAATACTTCATATTTGGCTGTCGGATCAGCACCGTTCGGGTTGATAATTTGTAATCCTGCCACTTTTCCTTGCAACATTCCCATAGCATTGGTGAATGTTCCGGGATTGAGGTCATCTTTCTTCATGCTGGTAACCGATCCTGTAAGCTCTTTCTTTGTGGTAGAGCCGTAGCCGATTACTACAACGTCATTAAGCACTTTCGAGTCTTCGCGCAGGTGTATTACAAGCTGTGTCTGATTTCCTACTTGTTGTTCAACAGTTGCATAACCTACATAAGATATAACCAATACATCAGAAGGATTCGCTTTTACATTGAAGGTTCCATCAACTCCTGTAATAGAACCATTTGTTGTACCTTTAACAAGGACACTGGCACCGATAATGGGTTCATTTGCTTCATCGAGGACTGTACCTCTTATTGCCTTCTGGGCAATAGCATCATTGCTCATCAAAGAAAATACTATTAACAACATACTTGTCAATAGACCGTGGATTGAACATTGTTTTATCATAATAACAGAATTAAGGATGATTATTGTATTTCTTTTCTCAAAGGTATAGATACTTGTGCTCCCATTCTGGTAACAGAAATAGAAGAGGCTTTACTTGCAAATATAATTGCATCTTTTAGATTTTTGCCCTCAGACAGAGCTACGCACAATCCGCCGCAGAATGTATCTCCGGCAGCGGTTGTGTCTACTGCTTCTACCTTGAAGGCTGGAATGTGGATAAACTCATTGTTTTCATAGGCGAGAGCTCCTTTGGCTCCCATCGTAATAATGACAGTTTTTATGCCTTTCGAACTAATATAACGAATCGCTTCTTTTGCCGATTCATCATCTGTAATGTGCATTCCCGAGATGATTTCAGCCTCTGTGACATTAGGAATAAGAATGTCGACATTGGCTAATAAATCGTCAGGCAGTTGTTGGGTAGGGGCAGGGGCGGGATTTAATATAACGGTAATTCCATCTTTTTTAGCCATTTTGGCTGCATAAGTGACACTCTCGATTGGAGTTTCCAACTGCATAATGACGATGGATGCCTGTTTGATGGCAGGTTCTGCATTTTGTATGTCATCAATAGATAAAGTCCCGTTGGCTCCGGAAGCAACAACAATACAGTTTTCCCCTTTTTTGTCGACATTGATAAGAGCTACTCCTGATGGTTCCTGCGGGGTAATTCCTACATAAGTAGTGTCGATCTTTTCTTTGTGAAACATTTCCAAGGTTTCATTTCCAAAAATGTCATTTCCTATTTTACATATGAAAGTGACATCTCCTCCTAGTCTTGCAGCAGCTACGGCTTGGTTAGCTCCTTTGCCGCCATGATTCATTAAGAAGTTTCCTCCCAGAATTGTTTCTCCTGGTTTTGGTAGACGGTCTGATTTGATAACCATATCCGTATTACTGCTACCTATCACTACGATTTTCTTCTTTGTGTCCATATAATGAGTATTAAGTATTAAGGCGAATTGAATCGTAAACGATGCGCAATCGTTTGCGCAAATATAGAAATTTTTTTCAAAACAAAATATTTTTCTTGCTTTTTTCTCAAATAAAATGTTATTTTTGCAAAAAACAACCAGTAATGAAGAAAACTCTGATTGATGTATCAAAGAAAACTGGGTACTCTATCTCTACGATTTCCAGAGTGTTAAATGGGAAATCAGAGAAATATAGGATCAGCCAGTCTGCTAAGGAGGTTATTTTGCAGTCCGTTAAAGAATTGGACTATCAGCCTGATATAGTTGCGCAAAGTTTGCGCAACAACACGACATATACTATAGGCCTTCTTGTACCACACATAGATAATCCTTTTTTTGCCAATATAGCAAGTGTTGTCATCCGTGAAGCACAACGTTATAATTATACTGTCATGCTTATCGATACCCTGGAAGATCCTATTCAGGAAAATAAAGCTATTGATTCGCTTCTGTCACGTAAGATAGACGGAATTATTTTGGTTCCGACTGGTGAAAACCCTTCTAAACTCGAGGAGATTAGTACTAAAACTCCGATTGTGCTAATTGACCGCTATTTTGAGAAGCATAATTTGCCATACGTAGCTACTGATAATTATGTAGGAGCCTATCAGGCAACGAAATTATTATTAGAATCGGGGCATAGTAAGATTCTCTGTATTCAGGGGCCGGATATTTCTATAACAACTAAGGAACGTGTGCGCGGGTATCTTGATGCGCTTCGCGAAGCTGGTTATCAGGATAACGCAATGATAAGAGGAAATGAGTTCTCGATTCAGAATGGTTATATTGAGACTAAGTTGGCTCTGAACTCTACTACAAAACCTACTGCTATATTTGCGTTAAGTAGTACAATTCTTTTGGGAGCCGTCAAAGCATTAAATGAGCATAAAGTGAGAATTCCTCAAGATATGTCTATCATTTCGTTTGATGATAACTTATATCTGGACTATCTAAATCCTCCTATAACTCGTATTGCACAATCACTGGAGAATATTGGCATTATTGCTGTAAAAATGTTGATGCAGAAGATTTTGGAAGAAACTGAACTACATTCGGAGATTCTTTTGAAACCTAATATTATAAAACGGGATTCGATAAAGGTGTTAACTGATAGAAAGTAGTATTTTAGATAATAGAAAAAATCGGGCTTGAACAATGTCAAGCCCGATTTTTTACATATTAATACCGTTTCTTATGCTGCCGGATCTGGTGCTTCACCACCGCCTTCATTTCCACCTTCTCCGTTGCCTTCATTTCCATTGTCAGGCGTACTTGACACCATTGCCTTTTGACACCAACTATATGAATTTATAAGTATCAAGAGTTCTGGGCTCAGTTGTAATTCTTGGGGATTGGGGGGATTTGATTCAGGGCAATCACATCCCTAAAAATTGATTCATTCCGGTACTATTTTGAGCTAAATTCATAGTTACAAGGACTAATCTAACGCAATACAGTTTTTAGTAATTCTTCTTGGAACTATTATTTTCTTCGTTCCCTAATGAGTTTTCGTTCCACTTAAGTGGAGCGATAGTTCAACTTAAGTGGTTCTATCGTTCTACTTAAGTAGAACGAAAACTGAAGTGCAGATCTAATTATTATTTATAAAAGCCAGGAAACTAAATACAGTATTAAAACAGGTTATCTCTTACTGGCTATTGAAAGCTACTGTTTAGTTCATTAGAGTACCGGAATGAATCTATTTTTAAGGGTGTGATTGCCCTGAATCAAATCCCCAAAATTTTCAGATTGAGCCGGGTTCTGGTGGAATCACTCATATGTGAGGTGGATGTTGCTCATTCTTTTTCAGGTAAAGACACTAATTTATGCATTAAATGAGAAAATACGATATCCCCCCTTTATATTTTCTTTTAAAAACGATACCTTTGAAGTGTTTTCTTTCTTTTTTATCAAGTATGGATTGATTTCCGGCAAGTTCTCCTATATTTCCCGAATTAATATTCATTAACTTATTTGCCGTAATACTTTTTAATACCTCTTGTGTATTAGCTAATAGATATTGAACTATTAACTTTAAAGACTAATATTATGGAAAAAGATTCTCCTTTTTCATCCACCGGCAGAAGGTGTATTGTAACCCTAATGTGCATATTTGTCACTGCTTTTGTTTATGCACAACAGCAAAAAATATCGATTAGTATCAAAGAGCTTCCTCTTAAAGAGGCTATCAGTCAGATAGCAGAGAAGGCATCGATGAATGTAGCCTATAGCAAAGAATTTGTGGATACGAGTAGGAAAGTGTCATTGGAGGTAAAAGACACAGATGTAAACAAAGCACTAACTCTTTTGCTAAAAGGGACTAACATTGGGTTCCGTTTCCTGGATGACAGTATTTTATTTTATAATAAAGAATATCAAAATAAAACTGAACCTATTGATTCGCAAGGAGAGAAGAAGGAACTGTATGTGAAAGGTAAAGTTACTGACGAGAATACGGAACCGATCATCGGAGCCACCGTATCGGTAAAAGGATCGACTACAGGTACAATCACCGATATCAATGGTCAGTATTCCATCAAGGTACCCTATGGAAGTACACTTCGGTACTCATACGTCGGCTACCGTGAAGAAAGCGTCATAGCGAAAGCAACGACAATAAACGTGGTGATGAAAGAGAATGCTGTCAGCCTGGAAGATGTAGTAGTTGTAGGCTACGGCGTGCAAAAGAAAGTGAATGTAACAGGTGCCGTATCTATGGTTAAAGCGGAGGCTATTGAGAACCGACCTATTACTAACGTAACTACAGGGCTACAAGGATTGTTGCCTGGAGTTAGTATCGTTTCCTCTTCGGGGCAGCCGGGTGCTGTGCCCAGCATCAACATTCGTGGTACGGGAACCATCAATAGTAGTACAGCACCTTTGATCTTGATTGACGGAGTAGCCGGGGGAGACATCAACTTATTGAATCCTTCGGACATCGAAAGCGTATCAGTACTGAAAGATGCCGCCTCATCAGCTATTTATGGAGCACGTGCCGCTAACGGTGTTATTCTTGTAACGACTAAAAAGGGAGAAAAGAAAGAGCGCGTAGTATTCCAATATAACGGATATGCCGGATTCCAGACTCCCACAGCATTGCCCGAACTTGTTAATGGAAGGGAATACATGGAACTCTCCAATGAAGCCATGAGTGCTGCCGGATTTTCCAAGCCCTATACACAAGAGGCTTTCGATAAATATGATTCGGGATTGTACCCCAACGAATATTCCAATACAGACTGGATTGACGAAATATACAAAAGCCGGGCTTTTCAAACGGGGCATAATGTAAGTGCACGGGGTGGAAGCGAGAAAACCGGATTTTTTATGTCGTATGGTTTCCTGGATCAGGATGGACTGGTTGTAGGTGACGGATATAGTTCCAAAAGACATAATGCGCGTATCAGTGTAAACACGGAGGTGTATGATCGTCTGAAACTGACTGGACAGATGAGCTATGTCGATTTCTATAAAAAGGACTTAGGTTATAGCGGCACATCAGGAGTATTCCGCCTGTCACAGCGTATGTCTCCGTTACTTCCCGTCATGTGGCAAATTCCTGATGAGAATGGCCGGATGGTAGATAGTGAGAACTGGTCGTACGGTTCGGTACGTAACCCCTTGCAGGTAGCCTATGAGTCGGGAATGGAAGAACGGAAAACACGTGTGCTCAATGGTATTTTCAATGCAGATCTCAAAATTATAGACGGACTGAACGTAGGTATGCAGTACTCTGCTAATATATATACCCGCCAGGTGGATGAGTTTAACCCGAAGATGTTGTCTTATTACTCGGACGGTAGCCCGTTGAAAGCAAATGAAGATGCCAAGGACTATATCTCACAAAGCCATCTTGACGTTATGACCCAAACGTTGCAATTCACCCTGAACTTTAATAAGACCATAGGACGCCACGAGTTGGGAGCATTGTTGGGATTTTCGCAAGAGTGGGAAAATAGAAGTACGTTGGGGGCTACGCGTGATAATGTGATGGTTGAGGATATTCACGTTATTAGTGCCGGAATGATTAATTTTATGAATAGCGGAACAAAAGACGAGTGGGCTTTGCGTTCTTACTTTGGTCGTGTCAACTATGCTTTTGACGGTAAATACCTGTTTGAAGCTAACCTGCGTGCCGACGGAACTTCAAGATTTGCCAAGGGCAATCGTTGGGGATATTTTCCATCATTCTCGGCAGGATGGAACTTCTCACGTGAAAAATTCATGGAGTTCGCTACTTCGGTATTGAGCTCGGGTAAGCTGCGTGCTTCCTGGGGTGAGTTGGGAAATCAAAACATTCCCGGTAATTACTACCCCTACTTGTCACCTATCATAACCGAAGAGTCTTATCCTATCGGAGCTTCTAATACACCTGTTATGGGACTTTGGCAAAACAAAATCGGTAATCCCGACATCAAGTGGGAAACCATCCGCATGCTTAATTTCGGAGTAGACCTTAGTTTTTTGAACAATAGACTGAATGTGGACTTTGATTGGTATAAGAAAGAAAATATTGATGCATTGGTTCGTCCCGATGTTCCGGCTATTGTCGGGGTTTCCAGTAGTAACGTAGGTTATGTCAATCTTGGTAAGATTGATGTCAAAGGATGGGAACTTAATCTGTCATGGCGTGATAAGATCGGAAATGTAAATTACAATCTCGGGTTCAATCTGTCGGACGCTCGTAATAAGATTACCGATTTGGGTGGAACTCCGGAGTCGCTGACCAGTACGGCTTCCGGTTCGTATCGTCGGGTCGGTGATCCGATAGGTGCTTTCTATGGTTATCTGACTGATGGGCTGGCGCAAGTGTATGACTTTGAATCAGTGAATACAACTACAGGTAAGTACCAGAAACCAAAATTTCCTCTTGTTGCATCACAAAACGGCATTGTACAGCCCGGAGATATTAAGTATCGGGACATCAGTGGTCCTGACGGCGCTCCCGACGGGGTAATTGATGACTACGACAAAGTGGTGTTTGGCGAGAAAGAGCCCCATTACACCTATGCAATCAAGGGTGGTTTAGAATGGAAAGGCATTGATTTCAGTTTCTATTTGCAAGGAGTAGGCAAAGTTGCCGGTTACCTTGAGGATGAGGCTCGGCATGCGTTTATCAATGACTACTCAATCCCTAAAAAAGAGCATCTTGACAGATGGACGCCTATGAATCCAAATGCTTCTTATCCCAGACTTTATCAGTCGCAGGAGCACAATAGGCTCTTCAGTGACTACTGGAAAGAGGATGCATCGTACTTGCGCCTGAAGAATATTCAGATAGGTTATCGTTTTCCTGCCCGGATGGTGGCACCTCTTGGCATTAATAGTCTTAGAGTATATGCTTCGGCAGATAACTTGTTTACTAAAACCGATTACTTCGGAGCTTATGACCCTGAAGTGAGGACCACCAGCGGAGATGTCTATCCGCAAGTAAAAACCTATGTTTTTGGATTATCAATAACATTCTAACCTATTAAACGACTATAAAGATGAAATACTCAAAATACTTTTTAATCATTGCTTTCTTTGGTATAGTTACCTCATGTAGCGATTTTCTGGATAGAACGAACCCTAACGAGCCGGACAATGTAACATTCTGGGTAAATGAAGATCAGCTTAAAAATGCCTTGCCTCCCTGTTACGAAGCTTTACAAAAAGACTATCTCGTGAATTGGAGTGAATCGACGGCCGAAACTGTTATGTGGGGGAATATTACTAGTGGACTAAGTAAGGTTTCCGGAGGCAAGCACTCTTATACTGACGGCTTCCCCTTCACTACCTATTGGACAGGAGCATATAGCTATATTTATCGCTGCAATAATTTTCTGGACAACTATAATAAAGCGCAGGTAGCTCAAAATAAGAAGGACGTTTATGCCGCAGAAGTAAAAACCATCCGGGCGCTTATGTACTTTTACCTTACGGTGTTTTGGGGTGATGTACCTTGGGTAGGAGAAGTCATCCAGCCCGAAGATGCATATATCGAACGTACTCCCAGAGAGAAAGTCATTGACCAGCTCGTCGAGGATTTGAAATGGGCGGCAGAGCGCATGCCTGAAGAAAGGTATACAGGCGACAAACTGGGAAGACTCGACCGCTGGGGCGCTTTAGCCATATTGGCACGTATTGCCTTGCAAAACGAAAGATGGGAACTGGCTGCAAAAACGAGTGAATATATCATCGAAAACAGTCCCTATGGCCTGTATGAATACGAAAAACTATTTCATCACGAAGGGGATGTCGAGAATGATCCGAAAAATATCGAAGCCATCGTATATAGCCTTTTTGTACCCGAAATCCGTACACAAAGTCTGCCCAATGAAACTTGCAGTCCGACGGACTATATACGCCTCAATCCAACGAAGTCGTTAGTGGATGCTTATCTGTGTACAGACGGTAAACCGGCAAAAACCGGATTGGAATATTATAAAAAGACCGGTGTGCAGACCTCATCGTTATACAAGTCGCCTGAAGAGCATTATGTGGATTATTTCCAGAACAGAGATCCTAGAATGAAGATGACTTTATATGCTCCGGGTGACAAATGGCCGGGAGGAGATGACGGTGATCCTGATACGGATAAGGCCAACGAGATATTTAATCTGCCTCGTTTTGCTTCATTGCAAGATAATAACCGTGTGGGGGCAAATAGCCGTACAGGTTTCTATCTGAAAAAGTATAACGATATTGATTTGGCCGGCTCAAGTGTGGGTGGACATGGGAATCTCAATGTCATCCGCTTTGCCGAAATCTTGCTGATTTATGCCGAAGCCACTTTCGAACTACAAGGTAAGAAACTGACACAAACACAGATTGATTACTCCATCAACAGACTTAGAGATCGTGTGAATATGCATCGTATGAACCTTGACGAACTTAGCGCATGGGGGATGGATCTCGAAACCGAATTGAGAAGAGAACGTCGCATTGAGTTGGCAGGTGAAGGAACAAGATACGCCGATGTGATGCGCTGGCGTGAAGGCGAACTTCGCTTTGGACGTGCCATCACCGGTCCCAGCCTGAAAGTTTGTATGAACGATTTGGGTGCCAACCCATATCCCGATACCGGAGTAGATGAGTTTGGTGATGTTATCTACGAAAAGTCTACCGCGGAAGGCGGCGCGCGTTACTTCGACGCAACGAAACATTATTTGTGGCCCGTGCCTAATCCCGAGCGTCAGAAGAACCCTCTGTTAGGACAAAATCCGGGCTGGGAAAAGTAATCATTTAAAAATAGAAATCATGTATTCAATGAAGAAATATTTATTATTGTTTTTATGCCTGACTTTGGGCGTTGCCTATGCGCAAGATACTTTACGGGTGCGGGTAATGACCTATAATTTGAGATTTGGCGAACTGGCATCTTTAGAGGAACTTGCTCATCACATCAAATCCTTCAAGCCTGATTTTGTGGCGCTTCAGGAAGTGGATAGCAAAACAGACCGTAAGCGTACCCCGCATCAGAAGGGGAAGGATTTTATATCCGAACTTGCCTATCATACAGGGATGTTTGGGCTTTACGGAAAAACGATTGATTATTCTACTGGTTATTACGGTATTGGGATGTTAAGTAAATATCCATATATTTCTGTCCAAAAGATAATGCTGCCCCATCCGGTCAAAGAGCATGAGAGACGGGCCATGCTGGAGGGATTATTCGAAATGGGTAATGATACCATTGTTTTTACCTCTACACATCTGGATGTCAACTCTCAAGAAACAAGGGCGGAGCAAATAAAATTTATTACCGGGCATTTCAAAAATTATAAATATCCTGTAATTTTGGGAGGTGATTTCAACGCGCGTCATTACTCCGAGGCAATACGTGGTATGGATAGCTGGTTTGCTGCAAGCAACGATGATTTTGGAATGCCGGCATGGAAACCTGTGATTAAGATCGATTACTTGTTTGCTTACCCGCAAAAAGGATGGCGTGTGATTAGCACACAAACTGTTCAGTCGCTTTTGTCAGACCATTTACCGATTATTACGGAATTGGAATATGTGAAAGAAGCATCGAAGAAAAAATATTGATACTCACTTATAACATTTATGATTTTCTATGATACATACAATAATCAAGTATTTACTGATTTCAACAACGCTTTTTTTCTGCTCATGCCACAAGCCTAAGACGGATATTATCACCCCCGCCAAACAGTTAATAGAACGTCAGATTGGGGAAAGAGCACAGTCTATCCACTTTGAATATATCGAACCATCCGACGGTAAAGATATATTCGAAGTGATAGCAAGCGACGGTCGGCTTACCCTAAGAGGAAGTAGCTCCGTTGCTATCTGTTACGCTTTTCATACGTATATGAAAGAAGCTTGCAAGAGTATGAAAACATGGAGCGGTGAACATATAACATCGATGATGCCGTGGCCCGATTATGAATTGTATGAACAAGTCTCCCCTTATGAGTTGCGCTATTTCCTTAATGTTTGTACATTCGGCTACACTACCCCTTACTGGGACTGGGAGCGTTGGGAAAAGGAAATTGACAGGATGGCTCTTTATGGTGTAAATATGCCCTTGGCTACCGTGGCCAGCGAAGCCATTGCGGAACGGGTATGGCTGCGTATGGGATTGAACAAAGAAGAAATCCGTGAGTTTTTCACTGCCCCCGCACACCTTCCCTGGCATCGCATGGGCAATCTGAACAAGTGGGACGGTCCCTTATCTGATGCATGGCAACAGAACCAAATCGCTTTGCAGCATCAAATCCTGACCCGTATGCGCGAGTTGGGTATGCAGCCCATAGCACCTGCGTTTGCAGGTTTCGTGCCGGAAGCATTCGCACAGAAACATCCCGACACACAATTCCGGCACATGCGGTGGGGTGGTTTTGATGAAGAGTACAACGCCTATGTATTGCCACCGGATTCACCTTTTTTCGAAGAGATAGGCAAACTGTTTGTCGAAGAGTGGGAAAAAGAGTTTGGAGAAAATACGTATTATCTCTCGGATAGTTTTAATGAGATGGAGCTGCCTATCGATAAGGAAGATAAAGAAGCGAAATATAAGTTATTGGCCGAGTATGGAGAAACGATCTATAAATCAATTGCAGCCGGAAACCCGGATGCCGTTTGGGTTACACAGGGATGGACATTCGGATATCAACATTCATTCTGGGATAAAGAATCGCTTAAAGCCTTGTTAAGCAATGTACCTGATGATAAAATGATTATCATTGATTTGGGCAATGATTATCCGAAATGGGTGTGGAACACCGAGCAAACATGGAAAGTACATGATGGGTTTTACGGAAAGAAATGGATATTCAGCTATGTACCCAACTTTGGTGGGAAAAACACCATGACAGGAGACTTGGACATGTATGCTAGTTCCTCGGTCAAAGCGTTACGTGCCGCAAATAAAGGTAACTTGATTGGGTTCGGTTCTGCCCCTGAAGGACTCGAAAACAATGAGGTTGTTTACGAACTGTTAGCCGATATGGGATGGTCATCAGATAGTATCGACCTGGACGATTGGATGACGATATACTGCGAGGCCCGTTATGGAGGATATCCCGATGCTATGGAGGAAGCTTGGAAACTTTTTCGGAAGACAGCATATAGCTCTTTATATTCATACCCCCGTTTTACCTGGCAAACTGTAATTCCCGATCAACGGCGGATCAGTAAAATTGACCTTAGTGATGATTACTTGCAGGCTATACGTTTGTATGCTAGTTGCGCTGACGAACTGAAAAGCTCTGAATTATACAGAAACGACCTCATAGAGTTTGTTTCGTATTATGTAGCGGCTAAAGCTGAAAATTTTTATAAGCAGGCCTTGAAAGATGATTCGGAGAATCGTGTTCTCGCAGCGCAACGTAATCTGCAACAAACTGTTGATTTGTTGATGGACGTTGACAGGCTGTTGGCCTCTCATCCTTTATATCGATTAGAAGAATGGGTGGAACTTGCGCGCAATAGCGGAACAACTCTTCAGGAAAAAGATGCTTATGAAGCAAATGCCAAACGCTTGATTACAAGTTGGGGTGGTATTCAGGAGGATTATGCTGCCCGTTTCTGGAGCGGGCTGATTAAAGACTACTATATCCCTCGTATACAGCTCTATTTTACAAAAGACCGGAATAAAATCCGAGAATGGGAGGAGCAATGGATTACATCTCCCTGGATCAACAGTACGACTCCGTTTGATGACCCGGTCGAGGCTGCATTGAATTTAATAGAGAAAACAAATAAGTGATAGCTTTTATGAAAAAGATTGTATTGGCATTCGACTCGTTTAAAGGTTCGGTCGGTTCTTTTGAGATAGCAAAAGCTGCCGAAAAAGCGATTCAGGAGGAATTACCCGACTGTCAGATTATACGTTTCCCCATAGCTGATGGCGGCGAAGGGACTACAGAAGCTCTATGCTCTGCCCTTCATGCTCAAACGGTGTCATGTCGGGTGCATGATCCATTCATGAAGCCAATTGAAGTATCGTATGGCATCGTAAACAATGGTGCGATGGCTATTATCGAAATGGCCTCGGCCTGCGGTCTGCCATTGATTGATTCAAATCGAAGAAATCCCATGAAGACTACGACTTATGGAGTTGGAGAAATGGTTGCTGACGCATTAAAACGCGGGTGTCGGGAATTCATTATCGGGATCGGCGGAAGTGCTACGAATGATGCGGGAATAGGTATGCTGAAGGCTTTAGGTGCACGCTTTTTAGATAGCGGAAACGGTGAGTTGGAGCCTGTCGGCGAAAATCTGATAAAAGTTCATCAAATAGATATTTCCCAATTAAATCCGGCATTGAAGGAAAGTCATTTTACGATCGCCTGTGATGTTAGTAATCCATTTTTTGGAGAAGAGGGTGCGGCCTATGTATATGCTCCCCAAAAAGGGGCAAATAGTTTGCAAGTGATAGAGTTGGACAATGGGTTGCGGCATTATGCACAGGTGATAAAGGAATATACAAATATGGATATATCACAGCTTCCCGGTGCTGGAGCAGCCGGAGGAATGGGAGGCGGCTTGCTTCCGTTTTTGAATGCAGAATTGCAATCCGGAATAGAAGTTATATTGAAAACGCTTCGTTTCGAGGAGGTCGTCCGACAGGCAGACCTGATACTGACCGGAGAGGGGAAACTGGATCGCCAGACTGGTATGGGAAAGGCGTTGGACGGAATTTTACGTGTCGGTGAGAAATGTCAGGTTCCGGTGATAGCGTTTGGGGGAGCGGTCGAAGCCACCGAAGCGCTTAATAGGATGGGGTTTACTGCCGTACTGCCCATTCAACCTTTTCCGGTAACACTTGAAGAGGCGATGCGACCGGAGTTTACGAAAGAAAACATAGAGAGAACGGTGCGACAGGTGGTGAGAATCATAAAACAATTTACTAAATAATACTCAATGACAGCGATAGGCGCATTAATCGGGCTTTCATTATCCATACTGTTAATCATAAGAAAGCTTTCTCCGACATACAGTCTGATTATCGGAGCGATAGTCGGAGGGTTGTTGGGAGGACTATCTTTAAATGAGACTGTTACGGTGATGACCGAAGGGGTGAAAGAGGTCACCCCGGCGGTATTGCGGATTCTGACAGCCGGAGTCTTGTCAGGCATATTAATACAAACCGGAGCTACCACGGTCATCTCCAATGCGATTATAAACAAAATGGGTGAAAAACGGGTATTTATGGCATTGGCACTCGCAACGATGTTGCTTTGTACGGTAGGCGTCTTTATTGATGTGGCTGTGATAACCGTTGCGCCGGTGGCTCTTTCAATAGGCAAGCGTCTAAACCTGTCTCCATCTGTATTGCTTATTGCTATGATCGGGGGAGGTAAATGTGGAAATATCATATCACCTAACCCGAACACCATTATAGCAGCCGGAAATTTTAATGCAGATCTATCGGCTGTAATGTTTGCCAATATTTTGCCGGCAGTGATCGGTTTGTTTTTCACTGTTTTTGTTATTGTCCGTCTGATGCCTCAAACAGTGAAAAACAAAAAAACGATGATGCAAACAGAGGATAAAGAGGAAGAGAGAAATCTGCCTTCGTTAAGAACCAGTCTGATTGCTCCTGTTGTTACGATTGTTTTATTGGCATTACGTCCTGCGGCAGGAATCAATATCGATCCTTTGATAGCGTTGCCGGTAGGTGGTTTATGTGGTGCTATCTGTATGAAACAATGGAAAAACATTCTTCCGAGTATAGCGTATGGACTGCAAAAGATGTCTGTGGTAGCTATTCTGTTGATAGGAACCGGAACTATTGCCGGCATCATAAAGAACTCTTCTTTGAAAGACTGGATTCTTACAGGATTGGATCATGCTCATATTAGTGATGCATTGATTGCTCCTATATCAGGCGCGTTGATGTCGGCGGCTACCGCATCGACAACAGCCGGAGCAACACTGGCTTCTTCTTCGTTTGCTGAAACGATATTGGCTATAGGCATTTCTGCGGTTTGGGGGGCAGCTATGATTAATTCCGGAGCTACAGTTCTTGACCATTTGCCACATGGCTCGTTCTTTCATGCGACAGGAGGCGTATGCGAACTCAACTTTAAGGAACGTCTGAAGCTGATACCTTATGAATCGCTTATAGGGATAGTGTTAGCTGCCGGAACGACTATTTTATATATAATAAGTAATTAAAAGAATCAAATATTATGAATCCGAACAAACGGCTACTTTCGCTTGATGTACTTCGGGGTATTACTGTTGCCGGGATGATCTTGGTCAACAATACAGGAAAGTGCGGGTATAACTTTGCCGCTTTTGCACATGCCAAGTGGGATGGCTTTTCGCCGGCCGATCTGGTATTCCCGATGTTTATGTTCCTGATGGGGATTTCGACCTACATCTCCTTATGTAAGTATAACTTCCAGTGTCGACCGGCGATTGCGAAAATCATAAAAAGAAGTCTCTTATTAATATTTATTGGTCTGGTTATGGAGTGGTTCATTACAGCAATAGATAGTGGTAACTATTTTGATTTGAGTCAGCTCCGGTTGATGGGAGTTATGCAACGGCTTGGGATTTGTTATGGTATTACAGCCTTATTAGCTGTAACAATACCGCATAAGCGGTTTATGCCATTAGCCATCATTTTGCTGGCTGTTTATTTTATTTTTCAGTTATTTGGAAACGGATTTGAGAAAAGTGCGGATAATATCGTCGGCATGATTGATTCGGCTATTTTAGGATCTAACCACATGTATCTTCAGGGCCGCCAGTTTGTCGATCCCGAAGGGATACTTAGTACGATTCCTGCTGTGTCTCAAGTGATGATCGGTTTTGTTTGCGGAAAGATAATCATTGACATTAAAGACAATGACCGCCGGATGCTGAATCTATTTCTTATAGGTACCACTCTGTTGTTTGTCGGCTATTTGTTAAGCTATGCCTGTCCTTTGAATAAACGTTTGTGGTCTCCTTCGTTCGTTTTGCTTACTTGCGGGATTGCGGCATTGTCATTGGCATTGTTGCTCTATATCATTGATGTGAAGCAGAATAAAAAGTGGTTTTCGTTTTTCGAAGCATTTGGAGCGAATCCGCTTGTAATTTATGTGTTTAGTTGCATAGCCGGAGGATTGCTTGTGCATTGGCATATCCATACGGCTGTATTCAATAATTTGCTTAACCCGTTATTCGGAAATTATTTCGGTTCATTTATGTACGGTGTATTTTTCCTGTTGTTCAATGGGCTGTTGGGATATATTTTGTTAAAAAGAAAAATCTATATAAAATTATAAATCAGAATGAAAAGAAAAAGTGTATACACGTGTCTGGTTATGCTGCTTATGTCGTTGGCTCTTCAGGCTAAAGACAAAGACGTAGCTGTTGCGGAAGCATTATTGAAACGTTTGCTGCCGTCATACATCGAGAGTTTTCAGTTTCAAAAGTTAAAAGGAGAGAAAGACTGCTTTACGATAGAGTCCGTAAAAGATAAAATTGTAATCGGTGGAAACAACGCCAATTCAATGGCGATGGGACTGAACCATTACTTGAAATATTACTGTCTCACTACAGTGTCATGGTATGCGGATATAGCCGTTGAAATTCCTGAAGAATTGCCGATGGTTGGTGAGAAGGTGGTTTCGGAAGCGAGAGTGGATACTCGCTTTTTCCTGAATTACTGCACGTATGGTTACACGATGCCTTGGTGGCAATGGAAAGAATGGGAACGTTTTATTGACTGGATGGCCCTTAATGGTATAAATATGCCTTTGGCAATTACCGGACAGGAAGCTGTGTGGTATAAAGTTTGGTCGAAAATGGGAATGTCGGACATCGAAATACGCTCTTACTTCACGGGACCGCCGTATCTGCCCTGGCATCGGATGGCTAACATAGATCGCTGGAACGGTCCGTTGCCGATGGAATGGCTGGAACACCAGGTAAGCTTGCAAAAAAAAATACTCGCACGTGAGCGTGAATTGAATATGAAGCCCGTATTACCAGCCTTCGCCGGACATGTACCTGCCGATTTAAAACGGATTTATCCCGAGGCTGATATTCAACATTTAGGCAAATGGGCAGGCTTTGCTGATGCATACCGTTGTAATTTTCTGAACCCTAACGATGCTTTGTTTGCGAAAATTCAGAAGCTATTTCTTGATGAACAAAAAAAACTTTTCGGAACCGATCATATTTATGGTTTAGATCCTTTCAATGAGGTTGACCCGCCCAGTTTCGAACCCGAATATTTGCGGAAGATAGCTTCGGATATGTACGCTACATTGACGGCTGCCGATCCCAAAGCCCAATGGATGCAAATGACGTGGATGTTTTATTTTGATAAAGATAAATGGACTTCCGAGCGAATGAAGGCTTTGCTGACAGGAGTGCCACAGAATAAAATGATATTACTTGATTATCATTGTGAAAATGTTGAATTATGGAAAAGAACAGAGCATTTTCATGATCAGCCCTATATTTGGTGTTATCTGGGCAATTTCGGGGGAAACACGACTTTGACAGGTAACGTCAAAGAAAGTGGCGAACGACTTGAGAATGCTCTCATTAACGGTGGAGGTAACCTTAAAGGAATCGGCTCTACGCTGGAAGGATTGGATGTGATGCAGTTTCCCTACGAATACATTCTTGAGAAAGCATGGAATCTGAATGTAGATGATGATAAATGGATTGAATGTCTGGCTGACAGACATGTGGGATGCGTGTCGCAGCCTGTGCGCGATGCTTGGAAACGATTATTCAATGACATTTATGTACAGGTGCCGCGCACATTGGGTACCTTACCCGGGTATCGCCCTGCATTGAATAGGAACAGTGAAAAACGGACAAGTAATGTGTACAGCAATGTTGAACTACTAGAGGTCTGGAGAAAATTGAATGAGGCACCTTCTGACCGGAGAGATGCTTTTCGCCTGGATTTGATTACTGTAGGCAGACAGGTGCTTGGAAACTACTTTCTTGATGTGAAAGTGGAGTTTGACAGGATGGTTGAAGCTAAAGACCATCAGGCTTTGAAAGCTTGTGGCGAGAAAATGAAAGAGATATTGAATGATTTGGATAAGCTGAATGCCTTTCATCCTTACTGTTCGTTGGATAAATGGATTGATGATGCACGGAAGATGGGGGATTCTCCCCAGTTGAAAGACTATTATGAAAAGAATGCCCGCAACTTGATTACTACTTGGGGTGGAAGCCTGAACGATTATGCCAGCCGTTCGTGGGCAGGACTGATAAGTGATTATTATGCAAAGCGCTGGGAGGTGTATATCAATACATTCATCAAAGCGGTCGGGGAAGGTGTAGAGGTGGATCAGAAGCAACTTGAAGATGAATTAAAAGAAATAGAAGAAGGTTGGGTAAATGCAACTGATCGGAAGGATACTCGAAAAGATGTTCATTCAACAACTGACGGATTATTATCATTCTCCACCTTTTTATTCAGCAAATATCAAAGACTGGTGAAATAAATAAGAGGCCTGTTTTATTTGTTGCTCGCGATTCATGCTATATCAGAAAGAATTAATATATTTGAAAATAAGGACTTAATATAATAAGTTTTTTATTTTCATATTTAAAATGATTAAGATGTCCCAGAAATACTCACAGGATGAAGCCCAAGCTTTGGTTAAGGCTCTGAAAGAGGGGAACCAGCTGGCATTTAGTATTGTATACAAGACGTATGCGGCGCAGACCTTTTCTTTGGCATTTAAATATTTGCTGAATAAAGAATTGGCTGAAGATGCTGTGCAGAACTTATTCTTAAAACTCTGGCTGAAAAAAGAAGAAATCGACGAGACAAAACCTATAAACAGATACCTTTTTACAATGTTGAAGAACGATCTGCTCAATACGTTGAGAGACTCAAAGAAAAATATCTATTTACTTGAGGATTGCCTTTCAATGGTTTTGGAATTGGAAGACAATTCTCAAAACGAAAACCTTAAACAAGAACAAATGAACATCATACAGCAAGCTCTTGAGCAACTTTCGCCACAACGCCGCAAGGTTTTGAAATGAAAGTTTCGGGAAAATACTCCAATCAGGAAATAGCCGATAAACTTAATCTTTCGATCAATACAATTAAATTTCAATATAGCCAATCTTTGAAGCAGATTCGCGCGACAGTGGGAGAGCTTAGCCTATTGTTGCTTTATTGTATGATGTAGTTTTATCACTTTTTGCTGATATGGAACGTTCTTTTGAATTAACACGGTTTAACGTAGTCTGTATAATACTTTTTTGTAACAGTGTGTATTACTAATAGATATTGAAATATGAAATCAAAAAAGAAACATACAAATCAGGACTTTGAAGTAGTTGACGGCATCGGGAAATATATGGATGACGACATTCAGAGGATAATAGAAGGCAAACAGCTCGAATTGGGCGACAGAGAATTGCCTCCTTTTGATGAATATCGCATTTATAAGAATATTCAGGCAGCCGTGATGCGGGAAGAAAAACGAAAGAACAGGAGAATAAGGATGCCATTGTTCTTTAAGTGGACGGTAGCCTGTGCAATTGTTTTGCTAGTGATAGGTGTGGGATATAATTTCTATCAAAGTCATAATGAGGCAAACCTTGTTTATCGGGAGGTCTGTGCTGTAAGGGGGGAGAAGCTACTCGTATTACTTCCTGATGGTAGCCGGGTGTGGTTAAATGCCGATTCTAAATTGACCTATCCGGAACAGTTTGCAAAATACAACAGGAATGTTACGCTGGAAGGAGAGGCTTATTTTGAGATAGCAGAAAACAAGAAATCCCCTTTTCAGGTGCTTGCCGAGAATGTGAAAATACAAGTGACGGGAACGTGTTTCAATGTAAAAGCATACGCTTCGGATAAGGTAATCAAAACTACACTCGACGAAGGAAGTATAAATATCGGGCATATGCAAAGCCGCAGGCCTATGCAGCAAATGCTTCCCGGACAAACTGCAGTTTATGAAAAAAGGAGTAATGTAATAAAAATAAAAACTGATAGATATCACGATGATGCTTCGAGTTGGAAAAGCAACCGGCTTATTTTCAGAAATGCATCATTGAAAGAGGTGCTTACAACACTCTCGCGTCATTTTGATATAGAGATTACAGTTAAAAACGAAAAGATTGCTTCGTTTACGTACGACTTCGTTTGTAAAGGGAACGATTTGAACTATGTGTTGGAGGTGATGCAATCCATAACACCGGTTAGCTTTAAAAAAATATCAGAATATACATATACCGTTGAATAAGTAAACTTAATCTAATAACAAAAACAAATTTATGAAAGCACTTTTAAAGCCCATTGTATGGGTATGCCTTTTCTTTTTTGCGTATCAAAGTACGTATGCACAGGCTCTTAAAATAATGAGCTATAATTGCCGGATGTCGGGGAAATGACCGGTTACTCGGTGAAGGAGTATGCTGTATTTATCAGGAAATACAATCCGGATGTTGTAATGTTGCAAGAGATAGATTACAACACAAAAAGGAATAAAAATCAGGATTTCACCACTCAATTGGCTGCGGAGTTGGGATTGTTTTCCGTATTCGGGAAAGCGATGGATACTGGGGGTGGAGAATATGGAGTAGCTATCCTTTCAAAATATCCTTTTGTTTATATCAATAACAAAACTTTTGAAGGGATAGACGGGGCCAAAGAACCCCGGACGCTATTATATGTAGATATTCAGGAACCGGGAACTTCAGACGTAATCAGGATAGGAACGACTCACCTGGATCATTCGACAGACCTGATAAGGAGTGCAATGGCCGAACAGATTAATGAACGGATTGGTACGGGAGATACCCCGACACTGCTGGGGGGAGATTTTAATGCCCGGACCGACTCTAATGTGATTTGTGAAGTCATGAAGAACTGGCAGAGAATCTGTGATGATACATTCACCTATCCCGCAGATCAGCCGACAATCAAGATTGATTATATATTCGGACTTCCACAGAATAAGTGGAAAGTGAAGTCGTTTAAAGTTTTATCTAATCCGGAAGTTTCTGACCACAGGGCTTTGTTTGCTGAAGTTGAATTTGTAAAATGAATGAAATATGAAATCAAACTATCTATATCTGCTATTTATATGTGTCATCTCTTGCCTGTTCGTTTCGTGTAGTGATGAGGATAACAAGGGAGAAGAAATTCCGGAATGGAACCGGTTCAGAACAACTAACGTGTTAGTTTATGCGCACTTGTCAGAGCAAAATTTATTTAGCTCTTGTAGTTATAAAGAGGTGGCGTCATCTATCAGAAACACTGTTCATTCAGTGGCATTGCTGGACAGGACGAACGCTGTCTATGGGCAAACAGCAATCATAAATACGGGTACGGAGACTGCTAGAGAGAGCAAGAAAGTGCCGGTGTTTGTACCTGTCAGCTATAGTAACGGAGAGAAAAAGATAATCGGCAGTACGGTTCTTTTTCCTTCTACTATTTCCGAAATGACACAATATGTAGTAAAAAACGATTGCAGATATCTTGAAACAAAAACAGAAGCAGTGAACGGAATAGATATGCTCTTCTGTTCTGTATCATTAAATAGTGAAGACCTGATAGCTCCGGCTGTCGACGCTTTCAAGAAAAAGGTAAACGAACAGACGGTTCTGGTAGGCACTGTTAAACGTGCGTTATTGCCTAATCTTGAGTCGGCAATTACTTCTAACTTAACTTCTGATACCTATTCTTTCGTAGAAGTGGAAAATAGAAATAGAGACTCCGAGTATTGTATATTTGTCCTGACTTCACATAAATGGGCTTTTAGGGGGGTAACCGAAACAAGTGTAAGCGGAGATTTACATTGTTTTCAATTACAAATTGAATCTTTAAAATAAAAAATGAACGGTCATGAAGCAATATATCAAAAATATAATGATCCTGATACTTGCCCTTTCATGGGGTTTGTTGTTGACAAATTGTAGTGATAGTGAGTCCGATTATTCGGACGACAACGCATATCCGCCACCTACTGTAGAGCTCACTTCTCCTTCCGAAATAGATGTGGTGGAGTATAACTCGACGGTGACTGTATCTGCCAGAAGTTTCTCTGCTGTGGGTATACACAGTATATATGCTACCTTGTTGAAGATGGATGAGAATGGAGAATATGAAGAGATAAACGCGACTGAACGTCAACGTTTAAAGATAGATACTCTGCAAACTGATATGACACTTGAATTTGACTTGAATGTCAAGGTCAACACGCGTGAAGCAGCCGGGATACTGGTAACATCAACGGATGTTTTGACAAAAACGGCACAAAAGGTAATACCTATTAAAAAGATAACCAAACTTCCATCCCAGATATTCACCGAACCATCAGATTTCTCTGTTTTAGTACCCGATGAAGAGGTTTCTCTGTCTGTAGTGATTCGTTCTGCTGTGGGCATTAAGTCTATAAAACATACATTGTGTAATAAAGTACTGGGTGACCTGAAGGAATATACGACTATTCCGGTATCAGGCAATCCGTTGGAAATGGAATTTATCCTGAAAACTGTCGTAGACAATAAAGAGACCAATGGAATCAAGATTGTGGTAGAAGATATAGAGGGGTTGAAAGAGGAAAAGATTATCAATATCGAAGGTCTTGAGGGTGTTGACAATAATGTTGCGCTTGTTTTCAACGATATTGAAATGGCGCCTGAATGGGAACATTCAACAGAACCGGATCAACCTTATATTTTCTCCATAGAGGGAATCATGATACAAGGTGTGCAAAAGCATGTATTAAGCCTGAAGGAAATTAAAGGATATGGCTCAAAGGCAAACGGCGTAGACTTTGCTTTCATTAATATATGGAGAAATCCAAGCTTTGTTGCCGTTAAAAACAGAGGTTTCTCCTTTGTCAGTGCATCAAGAATTAGTGGAGGACCAATAGGGAGAGCTTATGACGTGAATGACTGGATCAAACCGGCAGGTGTTGCTACCAACAAAACGTTGTTTACTCTTATACCTGATGATAAGGTTACTGATCTTGGTATTGATGTGATGATGGCGAACGCGGCTTCGGACGTCAAGACTTTTGAGGCGTTGAATGTATTGGAAAGTATAGCTAAAGGAGGTGCCGATATGTTAATGCAAAGAGTCAATGCGTCTGATGGATATCCGAATGATCCTTGTAGTTTGCAGATAAAAGACGGTTCTTATATTGCCTTTGTTACTGCGGCGGGCAAATATGGTGTCATTCATGTCATTGAAGCCGCAAATGATACCGATGCGTTAGTTGCCGGAGGATGTAAAATAGCTACTCCTACAGGAGTGGTAGGAAGCCAGGGGCCAGCCTACTCGGGAGCTGGCATAACCGGACTCACCTATGACGGTGTGGCATTACTTTACGGACGTACCTGTAAGTTGAAAATTGTGGTTCAAAAGTAAGGTTATTATAAATTAAGGAATAAAGAACAATACATTTATATTTTGATGTAAAAGTAAAGAAAGGTCGGCTCATAAAAGAAAATGAGCCGGCCTTGTTTTTAGATGTTTCTTTAAATATTGGTTATAATAGTTTTGATGTTATCTCATTAATTTGCGTATCAAACACGAAAATATTATTTTCCTTTATGCTTTTTGCCGGAAAAGCTATAACTTCGAAGCACTTTTTAATTTGAATAATAAATGTTAGATTTGAAGCAGCTTACAACTGATGTATGCCGGATTGCTACCGAAGTTGGATGTTTTTTGAAAGAAGAGCGGAAGAATTTCCGTCGTGAGAGTGTGGTGGAGAAACATGCACACGATTATGTGTCTTATGTGGATAAAGAATCTGAAGTGCGAGTGGTGAAAGCCCTTACTGCTTTATTGCCTGAAGCGGGATTCATTACAGAAGAAGGCTCTGCCACTTATCACGATGAACCCTACTGTTGGGTAGTGGACCCGTTGGATGGGACAACGAATTATATTCATGATAATGCTCCCTATTGTGTGTCCATCGCTTTACGTAGCCGTACCGAACTTCTTTTAGGCGTCGTTTATGAGGTTTGCCGGGATGAATGTTTTTATGCCTGGAAAGGCGGAAAAGCGTTTATGAATGGCGAAGAAATTCATGTGTCGAACGTTGAAAACATCAAAGATGCATTCGTCATTACAGAATTGCCTTATAATCATCTGCAATATAAACAGACCGCTCTTCATCTCATCGATCAGCTTTATGGAGTAGTGGGTGGTATTCGAATGAATGGCTCGGCTGCTGCCGCAATCTGCTATGTGGCTATTGGACGTTTTGATGCATGGATGGAAGCATTTCTCGGAAAATGGGATTATTCGGCAGCGGCACTGATTGTTCAGGAGGCGGGAGGAAAGGTGACTGACTTTTATGGTGAGGATCATTTCATAGAAGGACATCATATTATCGCAACGAACGGGAATCTTCATCCTTTCTTTCAGAAGCTCCTGGCAGAAGTCCCTCCATTGAATATGTAGGTGCTATTGTAACTTCAAATTGCTATTATTATGAAACACACACTTCTTATCAAAGACTGGCTTAGTTCTTTCTTATCTTTGCTATTTCCCCATTGCTGCGTTGTTTGCGGCCGGCCGTTAGCAAAGGGTGAAGAATGTATCTGTACAGTATGTAATATCAATCTACCCCGTACTAATTATCATCTTCGAAAAGATAATCCGGTAGAACGGCTCTTCTGGGGACAAATCCCTTTGGAACGGGCTACTTCTTTTTTCTTTTATGAGAAAGGAAGCGACTTCCGGTTGATTCTTCATCGGTTGAAATATGGTGGACAAAAGGAAATAGGTGCAATTATGGGGCGGTATATGGCTGCCGAACTTTTTGTCTTCCAATTTTTTTCAGGGAATTGATGTGATAATCCCCATACCGCTTCATAAGAAAAACAGCAAATCCGTGGTTATAATCAGAGTGAGTGGATTGCCCGTGGTATTGCTGCTGTAACAGGAATCCCCATCGATACAGAATCAATATTACGTAAGAAAAATACGGAAACGCAAACGCGTAAATCTATTTTTGAACGTTGGGAGAATGTGGAAGGAATCTTCGAGCTTCAGCATCCCGAAACACTTGCAGGGAAACACATACTGATAGTTGATGATGTGTTGACCACTGGTTCTACTACTCTGGCATGTGCTTCCTGCCTAGTGAATGTGGAAGGAATACGGATTAGTATATTGACGTTGGCAACGGCTTAAATTTGTTTCAAGAATGTATAAAGGGCTTCTCAAAGATGACTTTTTATAAAAAAAAACGAGATTGAGAACCGAATGAATTAATAATTTCTTATATTTGCACTGTCGTAGATCGACATGTTTTTATGTTTTTGAAGAAAAAAGCGTTTAGCTGATTTCTGTGCAAGCGAAAAGTCGAAAATTCAAATGTGCACATGAAACAGTAAAATGCTCCTTGCGATATGCGGGGGGTGTTTCCTGTTTGTGCACATAGGGCTTCGACTCCCTCGCTTGCGGATAGGCAAATGCCCTACCGTTTTTTTTGTATATATAGGGTTTGTAATAGGGCGCAAACCATCATTTGTTATAAATGGAAAGAACAAAAAAGATATGCCCGCTTTCTCCTCAAAGCAATCGTGTGATTTGCTTGAGAATCCCCCTCTTGGCTGCATTGCCATACAATCAAGAAATCTCTGGCTGGACATCTCTTATGGTATTCTTTCCTTCTTTCATGTATATAAACCGATTTGAAATGAATGAAGATAGAGAAATAAACAGGTTCGGCTAAGACCCCAAGACGAGGTGGTTTATATCCAAACGGTAGGACTGCCTCGTCTATTTTTTCATTAAACAAATGAAGTGTCACGGCGAATCCATAGCAGCCAGTTGGTTGTGGTTTGCTATTTTTCGCCAAGATTTAATGTTATTTAAACTTTAAAGGCAAGTCAAATGGGACAGAGTGGTGTCTGACGGCTAAAAGGTCGAAAACATTACATTTATGTGTAACTACTTGCCTTTATCAAGAAACGATGAGGTACGACCAGTATCAGAGGGGGACTAATGGATTTATCCGGGAGGTTCCCCTTATTCTTTCGTCTTTGTTCTCAAACTGATCCCCAAATCCCCAATATTCAGACTAAGCCGCCGTTTTCAAACTGAACCGCTGTCTTTGGAGTAGTAGCAAATCAGCGGGGATAAATTTTAGATTAGTCCGAAAAATCGGGGAACAGTTTAAAAGTTCCTCTGATTAACAGTCAGATGCTCTAACCGACTGAGCTAAGGAAGAATATGCATTCAAGTTTCTTGCTCTTCCTCTTGGACTTGAACCAAGGACCCTCTGATTAACAGTCAGATGCTCTAACCGACTGAGCTAAGGAAGAATGTTTTTCTCAAATGCGCTGCAAAAGTAATAGGTTATTTTGAAATATGCAATATCTTTGCAAAAAAAATATCGAAGATGGATAAAATAATTGGATTGGGCAATGCTTTGGTCGATGCACTGGCAATCATTGAGGATGATAATATTTTGACGGAGATGCAGCTCCCGAAAGGAAGTATGACTCTGATTGATGAAGATAAGTTCTTGAAAATTAGTGAGTATTTCAGCCGGATGAAGACGCATCTGGCTAACGGAGGTTCTGCCGGAAACGCAATTCGGGCAATGGCATGCCTTGGTGCGGGTACGGGATTCATCGGAAAAGTAAGCAATGACTTTTATGGTAACTTTTTCCGGGATAGTCTGCTGGAGCATGGGACAGAGGCGGATTTATTGCTTTCCACTACCCTTCCGTCCGGTGTAGCCTCTACTTTCATTTCTCCTGATGGAGAGCGTACTTTCGGCACTTATTTGGGGGCGGCTTCTACATTGAAGGCGGAAGATCTTTCGCTGGATATGTTCAAAGGATATGCTTATTTGTTTATAGAGGGGTATCTGGTGCAAGACCATGATATGATTCTCCGTGCCATTGAGCTGGCTAAAGAGGCCGGTTTACAAGTATGTTTGGACATGGCGAGCTACAATATAGTAGAAGGAGACCTTGAATTTTTCTCTCTGTTGGTCAACAAATATGTGGATATTGTTTTTGCCAATGAAGAAGAGGCAAAGGCCTTTACAGGTAAGGAACCGGAGGAAGCATTGGACATCATTGCCAAAATGTGTAGCATAGCCATTGTAAAGGTGGGTGCCCGTGGTTCTCTGATTCGTAAAGGTACAGAGATGGTGCAGGTACAAGCGGCTCCGGTAGAGAAAGTGGTGGACACTACAGGAGCTGGCGACTATTTTGCGGCAGGTTTCTTGTATGGACTGACGTGTGGCTACTCGCTGGAGAAATGTGGCAAGATAGGCTCCCTTCTCTCCAAAGATGTGATACAAGTGGTGGGTACAGAGCTTCAGGCTGCACAATGGGAAAAAATCAAGGAAGAAATTTTATTAATTAATTAGCATTTATCACATAGACATATTATGAGAAGAATTTTAAAGATACGCTGGATGGTTGCCTTGCTGATTGTAGTGGGAGCCGTTTGTTTTTGGGGGTTTAAGAGTGGTGATAGCCGTAGTTTTCAAATAGCAAAGAATCTGGATATATTCAATTCCATTGTGAAAGAGTTGGATATGTTTTACGTGGATACGATTGATCCTAACAAGACTATCCGTGAAGGTATTGATGCCATGCTCTACTCGCTGGACCCCTACACGGAGTATTATCCGGAAGATGACCAAAGCGAACTGGAGCAGATGCTGAAGAATTCCTATGGCGGTATAGGTTCTGTGATTACTTGGAACCCGAAACTGAAACGTTCCATGATATCTGAGCCATACGAGAATATGCCTGCTGCCAATGTAGGTCTGAAAGCCGGAGATATTCTGATGGAGATTGACGGGAAAGACCTTGCCGGAAAGAACAACCAGGAAGTCAGCGAGATGCTTCGCGGACAAGTGGGTACCAGCTTCAAGCTGAAAGTGCAACGTCCCGGTACGGAGAAGCCGTTGGATTTCGACATTGTGCGCCGTTCCATCCAATTACCGTTCATACCTTATTATACGGTGCTGGATAATAATATAGGTTATATCAACCTCAGCACCTTCTCGGGAAATCCTTCCAAGGAGTTCAAGCAGGCTTTTCTGGACTTGAAGAAGCGAGGGATGACTTCGTTGGTGATTGACTTGCGGAACAATGGGGGCGGCTTGCTGGATGAGTCTATAGAGATAGCCAACTTCTTTCTGCCTCGCGGAAAGACACTTGTGACGACAAAAGGCAAGATTAAGCAAGCCAGCAATACCTACAAAACATTGCGTGAACCGTTGGATTTGGAAATTCCTTTGGCTGTGCTGGTCAATGGCGGAACGGCTTCTTCGTCAGAAATCCTTGCGGGTTCTTTGCAGGACCTTGACCGTGCGGTCATTATCGGTAACCGTACTTTCGGTAAGGGATTGGTGCAGACCACCCGTCCGTTGCCATACGGTGGTACCATGAAGCTGACGACTTCCAAATATTATATTCCCAGCGGCCGTTGTGTGCAGGCTATCGACTACAAGCACCGGAATGAAGACGGCAGTGTGGGACGTATTCCGGACAGCCTTACTACCGTGTTCCATACGGCTGCCGGACGTGAAGTGCGTGACGGAGGAGGTGTGAATGCCGGATGTTGCTATCAAACAGGAAAAGTTACCGAATATCCTCTTCTATCTGGTACGCGATAATCTGATTTTCGATTATGCTACGCAGTATTGCTTGAAACATCCTACCATCGAAGAAAGCCGACTTCAAATATGACCAGCAAAGTGAGAAAATTCTGAAAACTTTGAAGGAGGCTGCCGAATTTGAAGGGTATATGGAGGGTGCTTCAGAGGAGTTCAAGGCACTCGAGAAGAAGTTGAACCATGACCTTGAGCGCGACTTAGATTATTTCTCCGGTGATATAAAGAAGATGATAGCTTCTGAAATTATCAAGCGCTATTATTATCAGCGTGGTAATATCATTCAGCAGTTGAAGGATGATGACGGCTTGAAGGAAGCTGTGAAGATTCTGAATGATCCGGCGAAATACAAGGAAATGCTAAGTGCTCCGGCTGCTAAGGAATAAATAAATATATTTCAAACATAGATATAGGAAAACGCGGTTTTGTTACCAACAAGCCGCGTTTTCTGTATATATTTAATTGTAAAAAAGTCCTGAGGTCATGCCCGGACACTGATATTTGTGTCCTTAATCGATCTTTATTGACGAACCAAAGGCAGGGTAAAGTAGAATCTGCTTCCCTGGCCTTCCTGGAGCGCAACCAGATACGTCCTCCCATTTTCTCTACTAGCATTCTGCAAAGAGTTAATCCCAATCCTGTTCCCTGAACAAAATCGTTGACCTTTCCAAAGCGCCGGAAAATTGTGGCAATTCTTGCTGCCGGAATGCCGATGCCGCTATCTTTAACGTAGAACTCTACAAAATCTTCCTTCTCCCGATAGCCGAAATGAATTTCTCCTTTCGGGGTGAACTTCGTAGCATTACTAAGCAAGTTACTTATAATCTGTATGATACGGTTCCAGTCTCCCGAAGTATACATGTCCGTATTTACGTCGTCCAAAATAAGTTTGACACCGTTTTGCGTCTTATGACAGAATTGTTGTTCCAGCTGCAGGCAGATATCTATTAATTTGATAGGGCGGATATTGAATTTTAGAGAATCAGCTTCGAGTGATGACAAATCCAGAATATCATTGAATAGATTCAGCAGCATTTCCGAATTTCGTTCGATGATTTCCGAATATTGATTCTTCTCTTCTGCAGATGTTGCGTAAGTGATTAGTTTGGAGAATCCTACAATGGCATTGAGTGGGGTACGTATTTCATGACTCATGTTTGCCAGAAAAGCAGATTTCAGCCGGTCCGACTCTTCCGCTTTGATTCTGGCAGCCTTTAGTTCTTTCTGTTGCTGGGCATTCGTCTGTTCCGCCTCCCATTGTTGGGATATATCACGGCACATACACAACAGATACTCTTTATCCAAAGGAAAGATACGGTTTTCGTAGTGATGTAAAACACCATCCAACATAAGATCGTGTCTGGCTGTTGAACTTTCTCCTGTGAGAATCACCTTATCCATATTCTTGCGGACACTTTCATAAGCTTCTTTGGGCAGAATGTCTTTTACGTTAGTGGTAGTGATATTGTTGGGGCTGATACCTTCTACGTGATTAGTTGCCGGAGAAGAAGCAAGCTCTATGATATTGGCGTCATGGTCGAAGACGGTGAGCATGTCAGGAAGAGCATCCAGTATCCGGGTACTATATTTATCACGAAAACGTTCTTTGGAAGGAGAGGAAGAATCAGAAGAAGAATGAGAGGAAAGAAAATCTATTTTCTTCTCTAATTGTTCGATTATTTCCAAAAGATCTTCCTTTGTTTTGTTTTCGTAATTTCTCATAGAAGATTCGTTATTATTCATTAGAATGTTGTAGAAGTTGTTTTATCTGTTGCAAATATAAAACAATATTCCGAGATGCTGACAGCCTCCCTAGTTATTATAATATAAAAAAAGGAGGATAGCTTTTGCCCTACTAATCAGAATGTTCTATCTTTGCACCACTTATATATAAATGATTTACAATATGTCTACAGAATTATTCTCTACTCTGCCCTACAAGGTGGCAGATATTACGCTTGCTGACTTCGGACGCAAGGAAATCGATTTGGCAGAAAAAGAAATGCCCGGCCTCATGGCTCTTCGCGAAAAGTATGGAGAATCCAAACCGTTAAAAGGTGCCCGTATTATGGGGTCGTTGCACATGACCATTCAGACAGCTGTGCTGATTGAAACATTAGTGGCTTTAGGAGCTGAAGTACGTTGGTGCTCTTGTAATATATATTCGACGCAAGACCATGCTGCGGCAGCGATAGCTGCTTCCGGTGTACCTGTATTTGCATGGAAGGGTGAGACGCTTGCCGATTATTGGTGGTGCACGTTGCAGGCATTGAGCTTTGACGGTGGCAAGGACCGAATGTGATTGTAGATGATGGTGGTGATGCAACAATGATGATCCACGTGGGTTATGATGCTGAAAATAATGCTGCCGTGCTGGATAAGGAAGTACACGCAGAGGATGAAATAGAGCTGAATGCTATCTTGAAGAAAGTGTTGGCAGAAGACTACTCGCTGGCATCGCGTAGCGGAAGAAGTGCGTGGCGTATCTGAAGAGACTACGACAGGCGTACACCGTCTGTATCAGATGCAGGAAGAAGGCAAACTGCTATTCCCGGCATTCAATGTGAACGACTCGGTAACGAAATCCAAATTCGATAATCTGTACGGTTGCCGCGAATCGTTAGCCGACGGTATCAAGCGTGCAACGGATGTGATGATTGCCGGTAAAGTAGTAGTGGTATGTGGCTATGGTGATGTGGGTAAAGGCTGTTCACACTCCATGCGCTCTTACGGAGCACGTGTGCTTGTGACGGAGGTAGACCCGATCTGTGCACTGCAAGCTGCAATGGAAGGCTTTCGAAGTAGTGACAATGGAGGAGGCGTGTCTGGAAGGTAATATCTTCGTGACTACGACTGGTAATATCGATATTATCCGTATCGACCACATGGAGAAGATGAAAGACCAGGCTATCGTTTGCAATATCGGCCACTTCGATAATGAAATTCAGGTGGATGCTTTGAAACATTATGCGGGTATCAAATGCGTGAATATAAAACCACAAGTAGACCGTTATTATTTCCCGGATGGCCATAGCATTATACTGCTTGCCGACGGCCGTTTGGTAAATCTGGGGTGTGCGACAGGACACCCGTCATTCGTGATGAGTAACTCGTTTACTAATCAGACATTGGCTCAGATCGAACTGTTCAATAAAGAAATATGATATAAATGTATATCGCTTGCCGAAGCATCTGGATGAGGAAGTAGCCCGTCTGCATCTTGAAAAGATCGGGTGTGAAACTGACTAAGCTGACTCCCGAACAGGCTGCTTATATCGGTGTATCGGTAGACGGACCTTATAAGGCTGATCATTATAGATACTAATTTGATTTACGATTAGACGATTTACCATTTACGATTGATAAATAAGGGAGATCGATATTCCACTGTTATCAATTGTAAATGTTAGATTGTCCGGTCGTATTTATTTTTATATTCAAACTTCAATCGTAAATAGTAAATCGTGTCATCGTAAATGAAAAAGTTTCTTCCAGACTTAATAGCCATTCTGGCTTTTATCATTCTTTCTTTGCCTATTTTTTTCCGGCTGATATCGAAGGTCGTATCTTGTTTCAGCATGACACGGCTGCCGGAGTCGGTGCAGGACAAGAAGCGAAAGAGTATCTGGAACGTACGGGAGAGCGTACGCGCTGGACTAATTCGATTTTTGGTGGTATGCCTACTTATCAGATGTCTCCGAGTTACGACTCGACAACGTCCCTGAAAGGGGTGGAGAAGGTTTATCGCCTCTTTCTCCCGGATTATGTAGTGCTGACTTTTATCATGATGCTGGGATTCTATATCCTCTTGCGGGCGTTTGGAATATCGGCCTGGCTGGCAGGATTAGGCGGAGTGATATGGGCATTCTCTTCCTATTTCTTCATTCTGATACCGGCAGGGCATATTTGGAAGTTTGTGACATTGGCTTATATACCACCTACGATTGCAGGTGTCGTTCTGGCTTACCGGAAGAAATACCTGTTGGGCGGAATCGTTACGGCCCTGTTCATCGCCCTTCAGATTCAGTCGAATCACATTCAGATGAGCTATTATTTCATGTTTGTGATCCTGTTTTTTGTAGGAGCTTACTTTGAAGATGCTTACAAAAAGAAAGAATTGCCTCATTTCTTCAAGGCTAGCGGGGTTTTAGCACTGGCTGCCGTGGTAGGAGTCTGCATCAATATTTCCAATCTGTATCATACGTATGAATATAGTAAGGAGACGATGCGCGGCAAGAGCGAATTGAAGCAGGAGGGAGCTGCTGCCAGTCAGACTAGTAGCGGATTGGATCGTGATTATATAACCAACTGGAGTTATGGTATCGGTGAAACGTTGACGTTGCTGGTTCCGAATGTAAAGGGGGGAGGATCAGGATCTACGATGTCACAGAGCGAAGCTGCTATGGCAAAGGCCAATCCAATGTATAACGGTATTTACTCACAGTTACCTCAATATTTCGGTGAGCAGCCGTGGACAGCCGGTCCGGTATATGTGGGGGCATTTGTGATGTTCCTCTTTGTATTGGGGTGCTTTATAGTGAAAGGTCCTCTTAAATGGGCGCTGCTGGGAGCTACTATCTTCTCGATTCTGCTTTCATGGGGAAAGAATTTCATGGGGCTGACGGACTTCTTTATCGATTATGTCCCGATGTATAATAAGTTCCGCGCTGTATCTTCTATTCTGGTAATAGCTGAATTTACAATACCTTTGTTGGCGATTTTTGCCTTGAAAGAGATTTTGAGTAAACCGGATATGCTGAAACAGGAAAAGAACTGCAGAGGAGTGATTGCTGCGTTGGTACTAACTGCCGGTGTGGCACTCATTTTAGCTGTCGCCCCGGGCACTTTCTTCTCCAGCTTTATAACGACACAGGAGATGACTGCTTTGAAACAAGCACTTCCTGCCGAACATTTGGCTCCGTTTGTGGCCAATCTGACTGAAATGCGCGAAGCCATTATTGCTTCGGATGCATGGCGCAGCTTCTTTATTATAGTGATCGGTTGCCTGTTCTTATTCTTGTATCAACTGCGGAAGTTGAAAGCCTCTTTTACACTGGCGGGTATTGCACTTTTGTGTCTGATAGATATGTGGAGTGTCAATAAACGCTATTTGAATGACGAACAGTTCGTGCCGAAGTCGAAGCGGTCAGAAGCATTCGTGAAAACACAGGCGGATGAGATTATTCTTCAGGATACGACTCCGAATTATCGTGTACTGAACTTCATCGGTTTCCCCGGTAATACATTTAATGAAAACAATACAGCATATTGGCATAAGAGTGTCGGTGGCTATCATGCAGCGAAACTTCGCCGCTATCAGGAAATGATAGACCATCACATCGTGCCCGAAATGAAAGAAACTTATCAGGCTGTGGCTACTGCCGGTGGACAGATGGACAGTGTGGATGCTTCTAAATTCCGTGTACTGAATATGCTGAATACCAAATACTTCATTTTCCCTGCCGGAGAGCAAGGGCAGGCTGTTCCTGTCATGAATCCTTATGCATACGGTAATGCATGGTTCGTAGATAAGGTGCAGTATGTAAATAATGCAAATGAAGAAATAGATGCTTTGAACGATATTCTTCCAACGGAAACAGCCGTAGTGGATGTGAAGTTTAAAGAACAGCTGAAAGGTGTGACAGAAGGATATAAAGATTCACTATCTACCATCCAGTTAACCAGTTACGAGCCAAATCGTTTGGTTTATAAGGCCTCCACTCCTAAAGACGGAGTTGTTGTTTTCTCTGAAATATATTATCCGGGATGGCAGGTGAATATCGATGGCCAGCCGGTGGATATTGCCCGTGCAGACTATATCTTGCGTGCGATAAATATGCCGGCAGGGGAACATACCATCGAGATGTGGTTTGATCCGCAAAGCATACACGTCACGGAAAGTATTGCTTATGCAGCACTGGCTTTGTTGCTGATCGGAGTTATGGTTCTTGCGTGGACGCAGCGGAGCAAGATAGCGAAGAAGTCTTAAGCGAAATGTAATAGAGATCGTTCAAAAGCCTTGATCTTATAAAAATCACCTTTGCTGCAACATATTGTGCAGTAAAGGTGATTTTCTTTTTAGGGACTTTTCAAACTCATATCAAATAAGGGCGGCTCTCTTCCTCACGAAGAGAGCCGCTACTTTACATTCACTAAAAAATTATGAAAAACAAACGCTGTTCATAGAAACATATTAAGTGTGATGTTTTAGAGATTTTTTTGTTCAAAATCCGGACCCTTGTCAGGATGATTATCTTTGTGCATTCTTCTTTGAGAAGCTTTTTTACGTGCGGAATTTTGTTCGGCCTGCCATTTCTCATACTGTTCTTTTGTCAGAATCTTTTTTATTTTCTTTTCTTTGGTTTCTGCGGCTTTCTTTTGTGAGTCGGCAGAATTGGTATCTCTGTTCATCATCGGACCACCTCCCATTCTGCCCGGGAAACCACCTTCTCCCATCATTGGCGGTTGGCCTCCACCCATTGGCGGACGTCCTCCCCGCATACCGGGACCTTCTCCCATTGGTGGGCGATAGTCATCCGAATTTTGCATAGCCTTGAAAAATGCTTTTTGCTCTTTCAGGTTCAGCTTATATATTTTCTTATATTGTTTATCTGTCAGTTGGAGCAACTTATTCATTTGCTCTGTCATCTGGATTGCTACCTTCTCTGGATTCAGAACTTTGCGTGGAAGATGCTTTTCTTGTTGCTGCCTTTCTTGCGGCTCATAGGCTTCTTGTGCATTTATAAAACCTGCACAACATGTTAAGCTGACTGCCAATCCTATCAATTTCATGTTTTTTCTCATTTCTCTTACTGCTTTTATTTGTTTTAATATCTCAAAGCTAAGTAGATACTGGAGCAGATAAAAATAAAATCGACTAAGGGTGGAGATTTGTCTATCAAATGCCTGACTTTTCTTCGTCCGATGGGTTTATGCTATTATGCTTTAGGATGGAGGAAGGTTCCCCGCCTTGAAACTACAACAGTAACCTATTACCATACTGAATATACGATGAATAAAGGGTTTGATAATATAGGTGATAGGTTGAAAGAGGATTCTTGTTTTTATCTATGAGAGTGACTGTCCATTCATTTACCCATTGAAAAAGGAAAATATGAATATAAACAAATAGTTTGTGGATAGTCTCATTATGCTATAAGCTGCTAAATTTGTAGCCAATAATAGAGCATATATTATGAAAAGACTACTATTCATTTTTTCCTTTTTTTTCTTGTTCGTGTTAAACGGAAAAACACAGGAGGTAGAGATTCTGACATTAGAGGATTGCCTCCGCATTGGTATTGACAATAACTTGTCGTTAGAAGGGAAACGTAAAGAAATACAAAAAAGTAAATATGGCGTATCTGAAAACCGTTCGAAGTTGCTGCCGCAAATTAATGCGATAGCCGGTTATAATAACAATTTTGATCCTCCGGTGTCAGTCACAGACGGTTCATCTTACGGAGTTCCCTATAATATAACGAAAACATTGCAACATTCTGCTAATGCAGGACTGGAAATGCAGATGCCGCTTTTCAATCAGACTCTTTATACTTCTATGTCCATAGCTAAAGTGATGGAAGAAATCAGTCGTCTGTCTTATGGAAAAGCCAGGGAAGATGTTATTCTTCAAATCAGTAAGATGTATTATCTCGGACAGGTCACGGCCGAACAAATCATGCTGATAAAAGCAAATATCACCCGTCTGGAAGAATTGAGAGATATTACACAGGCTTTCTTCGATAATGGAATGTCTATGGAAGTCGATCTGAAAAGAGTCAATATCAATTTGGAAAATCTGAAGGTGCAATATGACAATGCACAAGCAATGATGAAACAGCAATTGAATATGCTGAAATACATTATGGATTATCCGGCTGAAAAGGAAATCGCGCTGACACCGGTAAATACCGATAGCATTACTACGGTAGCCCTGACCGGCTTGTCGGAAAATATCTATGAACTTCAACTCTCACAATCGCAAGTGCAACTGGCGGAACGACAAAAGAAGATCATTACTAATGGATATATCCCTTCTCTTAGTCTGACAGGCAGCTGGCGATATGCCGCATATACGGATAAAGGTTATCATTGGTTCCACTCCGGTCCGTCCAATCAATGGTTTCGTTCCTATGGAGTGGGGCTAACCTTGCGTATTCCGATTTTCGACGGACTGGATAAAACCTATAAAATAAAGAAGGCGATGATCGATATAGAGAACAAAAGGCTGGCATGGGAAGATGCCCGGAAGAATCTGCAAACTCAATATCTGAATGCTGTGAACGACCTGATGAACAATCAGCGTAACTTTAAGAAACAGAAGGATAACTACTTGCTTGCCGAAGATGTGTACGCAGTCACTTCCGACCGTTACCGGGAAGGCATTGCTTCTATGACGGAAGTGCTGCAAGATGAAATGCAGATGAGCGAAGCTCAAAACAACTATATCAGCGCACATTATAACTATCGGGTGACTAACCTGATGCTGCTTAAACTAACCGGACAAATAGAATCATTAGTCAAATAATACGCAAATAACAATCATAAATATGGAAACAATGGAAAATAACCTTCCTTCCGCTACTCATCAGGAGAAAGCAAAAAAAATGAAGAAACTTCGTCGCTGGCAGATTGCTATCAGCCTTTTCGGAGTGGCTATTATTGTTTGGGGAGTGATTGAAGTGATCTGCCTTTTTTTGAATTATAGCCAGACGGAGACTAGTAACGATGCACAAATAGAACAATATGTGTCTCCTATCAATCTACGTGCTTCAGGTTACATTGACAAAATCTACTTTACAGAACATCAGGAGGTACATAAAGGAGATACTTTGCTGGTACTGGATGATCGTGAATATAAAATTCGCGTAATGGAGGCTGAAGCTGCCTTGAAGGATGCGCAAGCCGGTGCGACCGTCATCAATGCTACACTCAATACCACGCAGACAACAGCATCTGTTTACGATGCGTCTATTGCCGAGATTGAAGTACGGTTGGCGAAACTGGAAAAAGACCGGAAACGATATGAGAACCTCGTGAAACGAAATGCGGCTACTCCTATCCAACTTGAACAGATTGTCACTGATTATGAAGCTACGCGTAAGAAGCTGGAAGCTACGAAAAGGCAGAAAAAAGCAGCTCTTTCCGGTGTAGATGAAGTGTCCTACCGTCGCATGAATACCGAAGCGGCTATTCAAAGAGCAACAGCTGCGCTCGAAATGGCCCGGTTGAATCTTTCCTATACGGTTGTAATAGCTCCTTGTGACGGAAAACTCGGCCGTCGTTCATTAGAGGAAGGACAGTTTATTTCGGCAGGGCAGACCATCACCTATATTCTTCCTGATACCCAGAAATGGATCGTTGCCAATTATAAGGAGACACAAATCGAGAACCTGCATATCGGACAGGAAGTATTTGTCACAGTAGATGCCATTAGCGATAAAGAGTTTAAAGGCAAAGTCACCTCTATATCAGGAGCTACCGGGTCTAAATATTCATTAGTGCCGACGGATAATTCGGCAGGTAATTTTGTGAAGATTCAGCAACGTATTCCCGTACGAATCGATTTCACCGATTTATCGAAAGAAGATAACGAACGGTTAGCAGCAGGCATGATGGTAGTAGTGAAAGCCAGACTCTAATCCCTCCGCCTCTTCTGTCTATATACAGTGCCTTATAATTTTTAATTTATATTTTTAATTAGTCCGATGCCCTCTTATCCTAAAAATTATCCTTTCTATGGTTGGATGCCCAAGCCGTTGGGTATTATCATTCTGTTATTTTTCTTTCTGCCGATTCTTACGGTAGGCGGGGTTTATTCGGTGAATAGCACCGAAATGATGAGCGAACTCGGCATCATTTCCGAGCATATCCAGTTTGCCAACTTCGTCACTTCCATTGGTATGGCAGCCTTTGCTCCTTTCCTATATCAGTTGGTGTGTGTACGGCGGGAGAAGATGATGTGTATTGTCGGGTTTGCGTTCATGTATATATTCAGCTATATCTGTGCCAAGACAGACAGCGTTTTTCTGTTGGCGCTTTGTAGTCTTCTGACGGGTTTCTTGCGTATGGTACTGATGATGGTCAATCTGTTCACACTCATTTGGTATGCGGGTGGAATGGAAGCTACCCGCAATATTACTCCGGGGTTGGAGCCGAAAGATACTGTCGGTTGGAATAAATTGGACATTGAAAGATGTGTGAGTCAGCCGGCTGTTTATCTGTTTTTTATGATTCTGGGACAGTCGGGCACAGCATTGACGGCTTGGCTGTCCTTTGAATATGAGTGGAAATATGTGTATTACTTTATGATGGGGATTCTCCTGATCTCTATTTTGCTCTTGTTTATTACCATGCCGAATTATAAGTTTCCCGGAAGGTTTCCTATTAATTTCCGTAAGTTCGGCAATGTCACTGCATTTTGCATCTCGCTGACTTGTCTCACGTATGTGCTGGTTTATGGAAAAGTACTCGACTGGTATGATGACGAATCTATCCGTTGGGCGACAGCTGTAAGTATTCTGTTTGCGGGAATTTTTCTATATATGGACGTAACGCGCCGGTCGCCTTATGTTTTGCTGGATGCGTTCAAACTGCGTACTATACGTATGGGAGCATTACTTTATTTATTATTGATGGTGATAAACTCCAGTGCTATGTTTGTCAATGTGTTTGCAGGAGTGGGGATGCATCTCGATAATCTGCAAAATGCTTCATTAGGTAATTGGTGTATGGTAGGTTATGCTATTGGTGCCGTGGTTGCTATGGTGTTGGGAGGTAAAGGATTACATTTTAAGTATCTGTTTGCGATGGGATTCTTCTTCCTGTCTTTATCAGCTGTTTTCATGTATTTCGAGGTACAGACAGCAGGAGTTTACGAGCGTCTGAAATATGCAGTTATCATCCGTGCTACAGGCATGATGATTCTGTATGCGCTGACGGCTGCTTATGCCAATCAACGTATGCCTTTTAAATATCTTTCCACCTGGATCTGTATTATGCTTACTGTGCGTATGGTTGTGGGACCGAGTATTGGCGGAGCAATTTATACAAATGTTTTGCAGGAGCGGCAACAACACTATATAACCCGTTATGCGCAAAATGTGGACCTGCTTAATCCGGATGCTTCCACTTCCTTCCTTGGTACGGTACAAGGTATGAAATATCAGGGAAAGAGTGAGACGGAAGCCCGTAACATGGCTGCTATATCTACCAAAGGGCGTATTCAGGTGCAGGCCACGCTCTCTGCACTCAAAGAGATGGCGGGATGGACAATTTATGGTGGGTTAATTTGTATGATATTTGTGCTCGTTGTTCCTTATCCTAAACGAAAATTGCTAACTTAGCGTCGTTTTTGATAATGATCTGTTAATATATTAGTATGATGGATAGCGGACAAGATCGTTTATTGCAGTTTGAACGCGATTTGTTAAGTGGGAAAAATATATGTAGCTCCGAAGGGATATTTGTAAATTTTCCACCCTCACTGAAGAAACCTTTTCAAATGAAAGGACTGGGGCTGATTATTTGCCACCAGGGTAATTTCCAGTTTTCGCTTAATCAGAAAAAGCATTTCGCAGGAGCAGGCGAAAGTTTGTTTATTCCCGAAGACGGCGAGTTTCAGGTTTTGCAAGAGTCGGAAGACATGGAGGTGCGGATTTTGATTTATCAGATAGAACCGATCCGGGATATTATGGGGAATCTGGTTGTTTCCATGTATATGTATTCCCGCCTTACTCCCGAAGAACCTTCTTGTGTATGGTCTACTGGTGAGGAAGAAGAGATCGTAAAGTATATGTCCTTATTGGACAATGTGTTACAGTCGGAAGAAAATTCATTTAAACTTTATGAGCAGAAATTACTTCTACTTGCATTGACGTACAGGATTTGTTCTATTTATAATCGCAAACTCGTCAATGACGGGCGGGAAGTGGGAGGACGCAAAAACGAAGTCTTTATTCACTTGATCCAGTTAATCGAAAAATATTATATGCAGGAACGGGGTGTTGAGTTTTATGCGGATAAATTGTGTTTGTCTCCTAAATATCTTTCTGCCGTTTCTAAGAGTATCTGCGGATATACCGTGCAGGAACTTGTATTCAAAGCTATCATTCGTAAGAGCATCTCATTGCTTAAAAATACGCAGAAAGATATTCAGGAGATTTCAAATGCCTTCGGCTTCCCCAATGCTTCTTATTTCGGTACGTTCTTTAAGAAGCAGGTTGGGGTTTCACCGCAGCAATATCGGAAGAATCTTTAAACGTTTATTCTTTTTCACCATAGGCAAGATCGCCTGCATCGCCCAGTCCCGGAACAATGTAAGAATGTTCGTTGAGTTCGGGATCGATGGCTGCGCACCAGATTGTTGTCTTGTCTTCAGGAAATACATTCTTTATATGATCGATAGCCTTTTGGCTGGCGATAATCGAAGCAACATGAATTTCGGCAGGGTGTCCTTTGGTCAGCATTGCCTGGTAACTAAGTTCCATACTCCCTCCTGTTGCCAGCATAGGGTCGGTGATAATCAGCGTTTTGTCATCAATGCGGGGAGAAGCGATATATTCTATATGTATATCGAATTTTAGCGTATCTTTATATTTGCGGTAAGCGGAAACAAACGCATTCTCCGCCCCGTCGAAATAGCTAAGGAAACCTTGATGGAAAGGCAGACCAGCACGCAGGATCGTACTGATTACTAAATTGTTGTCCGGTGTACTGACCGGAGCGATTCCCAGTGGTGTCTGGATGTTCTTTACCGAGTATTTAAACTCTTTACTCATTTCATAAGCCATGATTTCTCCGATCCGTTCGATGTTACGGCGGAAACGCAGGCGGTCGTTCTGAACTTCTACATTTCTAATTTCGGATATGTACTGGTTTAGAATCGAATTAGTTTGGCCAAAATCAATTACTTTCATATTATTTTTTAATCAGATTTTAATCTCATTTTCACAATTCTAGCATGACTGACTTGCAAAGTAAACGATAATCTTTCAAATTGCAATATTCAGTTTGCAGATATTGTTAGGAATTTATAAAAGAGTTTCAATTAGGGAAAAATTTCTCTAATAGACCTTTCCTTTCCAAAGAAAGTATTACTTTTGTTTTGTAGGGACCCGGAAAAGCAAGGGGGCTATCCAAAGCTCCCCATGTAAATCTAAGGTGAAAAGAGATAGAAAACAAAATACCAATTTTAATTAATTCAAAGAAAATGGCAAATTTAGATTTAAGCAAGTACGGCATCACAGGTGTGACCGAGATTTTGCACAATCCGTCTTATGATGTTTTGTTCGCTGAAGAAACAAAACCGAGTCTGGAAGGCTTTGAAAAAGGTCAAGTAACTGAATTAGGCGCTGTGAACGTGATGACTGGTGTTTACACAGGTCGTTCTCCTAAAGATAAATTCTTCGTTAAGAATGAAGCTTCTGAAAATTCAGTATGGTGGACTTCTGACGAATATAAAAACGATAACAAACCTTGTACTGAAGAAGCTTGGGCTGACTTGAAGTCTAAAGCTGTAAAACAATTGAGCGGCAAGCGTCTGTTCGTTGTTGATACATTCTGCGGTGCTAATGCTGCAACTCGTATGAAAGTACGTTTCATTATGGAAGTAGCTTGGCAGGCTCACTTCGTAACTAACATGTTCATCCGTCCTACTGCTGAAGAACTGGAAGCTTATGGAGAACCTGATTTTGTATGTTTCAACGCATCTAAGGCTAAAGTTGACAACTATAAAGAACTGGGCTTGAACTCTGAAACAGCTACTGTTTTCAACTTGAAGACTAAAGAACAAGTTATCCTGAATACTTGGTACGGTGGTGAAATGAAGAAAGGTATGTTCTCTATTATGAACTACATGAACCCGCTTCGTGGTATCGCTTCTATGCACTGCTCTGCTAACACGGATATGGAAGGAACTAGCTCTGCTATCTTCTTCGGTCTGTCAGGTACAGGTAAGACTACTTTGTCTACTGACCCGAAACGTAAGTTGATCGGTGACGACGAACACGGCTGGGATAACGAAGGTGTATTCAACTACGAAGGTGGTTGCTATGCTAAGGTTATCAACTTGGATAAAGACAGCGAACCGGATATCTATAACGCTATCAAACGTGACGCTTTGCTGGAAAACGTAACAGTTGATGCTAATGGTAAGATTGACTTCGCTGATAAGAGCGTAACAGAAAACACTCGTGTTTCTTATCCTATCTATCACATCGAAAACATTGTTAAGCCTGTTTCTAAAGGTCCTCACGCTCAACAAGTTATTTTCTTGTCAGCTGATGCATTCGGTGTATTGCCTCCGGTATCTATCTTGAACCCTGAACAAGCTCAGTATTACTTCTTGTCTGGATTTACAGCTAAATTGGCTGGTACAGAACGTGGTATTACTGAACCGACTCCGACATTCTCTGCTTGCTTCGGTGCTGCTTTCTTGTCATTGCATCCTACTAAGTATGCTGAAGAATTGGTTAAGAAGATGGAAAAGACTGGTGCTAAAGCATACTTGGTTAACACTGGTTGGAACGGTACTGGCAAACGTATCTCTATCCACGATACTCGTGGTATCATCGATGCGATCCTTGGACGGTTCTATCGACAAAGCTCCTACTAAGGTTATTCCTTACTTCGACTTTGTTGTTCCGACAGAACTTCCGGGTGTTGATCCGAATATCCTTGACCCGCGCGACACTTACGAATGTGCTTGCAAATGGGAAGAAAAAGCAAAAGACTTGGCAGGACGTTTCATCAAGAACTTCGCTAAGTTTACAGGTAACGAAGCTGGTAAGGCTTTGGTTGCTGCTGGTCCGAAACTCTAATTTATATATTAGATATATTGAGAAAGGCGGTTCCGAAAGGAGCCGCCTTTTTGTTTCATAAGTTTCATAAAAATATGAATTCTATTTTGTAATTTGATATAATAAAGATATATTTGTTATGCCTTATAAATATCTAAAAGAAAAATAAATGAACCTGCGCGATAACAGTATTGATCTCGTCTCTTTCAATAAACTATTTACGGAGTATCATGAACGCTTTGTCCGTTTCGCTTATACTTATGTGGATAACTATATGGAGGCTGAGGATATTGTGATGGAAGCCATGACTTATTACTGGGAAAACAGGACCCGTTTGTTTGGAGTGAATCCTCCTGCTTATATTTTTACTACAATTAAAAATAAGTGCCTGAATTATCTTCGCGACCGTCAGTATTATCAGACTGTATCAGAGCAATTACAAGAGCATGCAGCATGGAAGCTTGCGATACAGATATCTACTCTGGAAGCATGCAACCCGGAGGAACTTTTTTCTAAAGAAATGAAGCAGTTGGTGGAGCATGCGTTAAGTAAATTGCCGGAAAAAACAAGAAGAGTCTTTATTATGCGGCGCTTTGAAGAAAAGAGTTATCGTGAGATTGCTTCAGAGATGAATATGTCCGTCAAGGGAGTTGAATACCATATGAATAAGGCGACAGAATCTTTAAAAAAAACATTGAAAGACTTCCTGCCTCTTTTGATTTATCTTATCTATCATTAATTTTTCACATCTATTAACTAGGGATTCTTTTTCGTTGTGTGCTTTACTATAAAAGGCAATGGTATAATGTGTCATTTTATATAAGTTGACGATGAATTTGGACAGAGAACTTTTATTTCGTTTTTTCAATAAAGAAACGACGCTTGAGGAAGAAAAGAAAATTCGTCTTTGGATAGATGAATGCGACGAACATCGTTGCGAGTTTTTCCGTGAACGTCAACTTTTTGATGCTATTTTGCTTCACGGGGATCCGTCTTACGAAAAGAGCCGCCCCCGATTCTATATTCCATGGCATAAAGTGGTGGCTACTCTTTCCGGTATTGCAGCGATTGTGATACTTACTATCATTACGACTACATATTTCTTGCAACAATCTTTTAGAGACGAAGTGATGAATACAGTTACTGTCCCCCAGGGACAGCGTGTTCACTTGACATTGTCTGATGGAACAAAGGTTTGGTTGAATGCTAAAACCAAAATGGAGTATCCGCAAAGCTTTAAAGTGTCCGATCAAAGAATAGTAAAAGTGGACGGCGAAGCCTATTTTGAAGTGAGTAAGAATAAAGAGAAACCATTTATTGTTAAAACGACTAAGGGTGATGTAGAAGTATTAGGAACTAAGTTTTACATAAGCGCTTATGCGACAACAGATGTTTTTGAAACTTCTTTGATAGAAGGTAAAGTGAAGGTGCATACTGCTTATGAAGATATGACACTCTATCCCAAAGATAAGGCTGTATTGGAAAACGGTCTTCTCACTCGTAAGCAGATTGATGATATGGATACTTACCGTTGGCGTGACGGGCTTTATTGTTTTAAGAACCTATCTTTTGATGATGTTCTGAAACAATTTGAGATCTATTATGATATCCGTTTTGTGAAAGAGAATCCACAAATTGCAAACCCAAAACTGAATGGAAAGTTCAGGCTGATTGACGGAGTAGATTACGCATTACGGGTACTTCAAAGAGAGGTCGGTTTCTCGTTCCGGAGGGATGATGAAGCTAATGTGATTTATCTGAAATAATTTGTCCAACTATAAAATGAATGCCTATGTAAATAAATAGAAGAAGTCTGAAAACGAAATCGGCAAGTACTACCAATACCTGCCGATCGTGAGATAAATTTTCTCACCCGAGAGTGAAAAAACTTTTAATAAAATCTAATCGTAAAAATATGAAAAATAAATCAATCGGGGACGATTATAAGCTAAAAAATCCCCATGTTAACCTATTTTATAGAGCTATGCGAATAACTACATTCTTATTGTTCTTCTGTTCGTTCTGTGCTTTAGCCGATAATGTAAATTCTCAGACGGCGAAAGTTACTATTAAAAGAAGTAATGTGACACTTCTGGATGTGCTGAATGAAATAGAAAATCAAACTAATTATCTGTTTATTTATTCCAACGACATTAATGTGAAACGTCCGGTTTCGATTAATGTGAATGCAAAGGCGGTTAATAGCGTTTTAGCTAAGTTGTTTGCTGGAAAGGACGTTGCCTATCAAATGGAGGGAACTCATATTGTTTTGACAAAAACGGAAAAATCCTTAAACGAGGTAAGTGTACAGCAACAAAGTAAAAGAATGGAAAACATTACCGGTGTGGTGCTTGACGAAGCGGGAGAACCGATAATCGGTGCTTCTGTAAAAGTACAGAATACAACTATTGGTACCATTACTGATCTGGAAGGAAAGTTTAAATTGGAGCTTCCGGCAAAATCTGTCATTGAAATATCGTTTATCGGATATCGGACGAAAACGGTTGTTGTCGGTAAGGAGAAACATATTAGTATCTATATGGAAGAAGATACTAAAGCGTTGGACGAAGTGATTGTTGTGGGGTATGGCACGACTTCCAAGCGCAAGACTACTGCCGCTATTGCTAGTGTGAATGCTGAAGATATAGCTAAAGTACCTACGGCTAATATAACACAGAGCCTTGCCGGCCGTGCTCCGGGATTGATCGTGAATACATCCGGAGGTGGTATTAATAACTATTCTTCTATATCCATTCGTGGTGGTGCTACTCCATTGTTTGTTATCGATGATGTTATCTGTGAAGAACGTGATTTCCGGAATTTAAATCCTGAAGATGTGGAACAGATGTCTGTGCTGAAAGATGCGGCTTCTACTGCCGTATATGGTGCACGTGCTGCAAATGGCATTATCATGGTGGTAACTAAGCAGGGTAAAGCTGGTAAAATGAGTATCAATTATAGTTTCAACTACAATTTGAGTCAACCTACAATTATGCCTGATAAATTGAATTCGTATGATGCCGCTTATTATCTGAACCAGGGGTTGGCAAATGACGGTATGAAAGAACGTTTTAATGCGGAAGAAATGGAACTTTTTGCGAACGGTTCTGATCCTCATCATTACCCTAACGTGGACTGGCAGAAGTTGGCTATGAATACATTTGCTCCTGAACAACGTCATACACTGACTGTGACCGGTGGTAGTGAAAAAGTAAAAGCATATACATCATTCTCATATTATGACCAGCAGTCTATCTATAAGAATAATACCAATAATCTCCAACGCTATAATTACCGTACCAACCTGATTGCAGATTTTAAGGAAGTAGGCGTTAAAGTAACTTCAGGAATTGAAGGATATCTGACAAAAAGCCGGGAGCCGTTGAGTACTACGGGAGGTGATTATGGTAGTGTCTGGAGTCATATCCAGAATAAATTGCCTTGGGAAAATGCGTATAACCAATATGGGCAATTGAATAATATCCCGGATAACCCGTTGGCGGAGATTTCTCCGGAAGCGGGATATAGCAAGGGAGAGATTGCTACGGTTAAGGCCAATATGGGATTGGAATGGACGGTACCTTGGGTAGCAGGACTAAGATTGAAAGCGTTAGGAAATTATCGTCTGACAGCCGACCGTCAGAAGGATTGGAAGAAATCTCCGGTTATGTATGATTGGGACGGAAATCCGAATACTCCAAGCAAGCCGTCTTTAGAAAAGAATTATTGGAATATGTCAGAGTACACCGTACAAGCTTTTGCAAATTACGACCGTACTTTTAATGTTGTGCATACTGTTAGTGCTACGGCCGGTATTGAGGCAAATAAATATATGTATGATAATGCAACTCTGGGACGCAAAGAATACTTGTTGGATGTAGATCAGATCAATCCGGGGCCTGTTGCTACGGCTACAAACTCCTCTGCTGAGGGGACACGTGCACGTGCCGGTCTAGTGGCTCATTTAAAGTATGATTATGCAAGTAAATATGTGGTAGAAGGTAGTATGCGTTATGACGGCAGTGACAATTTCCCGAAAGGAAAACGTTGGGGAGTCTTTTATGCAGGTTCGGCGGCATGGGTAATCTCTGAAGAATCGTTCTGGAAAAATTTGAAAGATCGCCATATTCTTGATCTGTTTAAGATTAGGGCTTCTTATGGAGAGATTGGTCTGGATGATATTTCTGCTTATTCATACTTACAGTCTTATAATTTGGATGAACGCGGATATTTGTTAGGAGGTAAATTTTATCCGGGTTTTTCTGAAGGTAACTTGGTTAGCAAAGATATTTCTTGGTATACAACTCGCAGTACAAATGTCGGATTAGACTTTGCTTCTTTAGATAATCGCTTGTCCGGTTCTGTCGAATATTTCCGTATGTCTACAAAAGGATATCTGACTTCTCCTTCTAATGTGGCATATACTGATCCGTTAGGAACCTCATTGCCACAAGTAAAGTCTGACGGTGAAAGTATTCGTCAAGGAGGTGAATTCATTGTACAGTGGAAAGAAAAGAGAGGTGATTTTGAATATGCGATAGGTGCTAATTTTACCTATTTTGATTCATTCTGGATGAATAATCCGTACGAAGCAGAAACAGACTTGAAGAATCCTTATAAACGTACTACTCATGCCAAAGGATATTGGGGAATCGGATATGAATCTTTGGGATATTATCAAAGTCAGGAAGATGTGATGAACTCGCCCAAACGGCAAAACTCGGTAAACTTGGGTGCTGGTGATATTAAATATTATGATTTCAATGGAGATGGTATAATTGACGGAAATGACCAACATCGTATCGGTAAAAATTCTTCTCCTCGCGGACAGTATGGTATAAGTATAGATCTTAATTATAAGGGCTGGTTCATGAATATGTTGTGGCAAGGAGCTACGTCCAAAGATTTCTATTTTGGAGACAAGCTGCAAGGTCAAGGTTCCGATTATGGCTATTTGTCAGTGATTTATGATTTCCAGAGAGACGTTTGGACACCGGATAATCGGAATGCCAAGTTCCCTCGTCTACGGAGTACTTCTAAATATAATGGAAGCAACAATTATGGTTCATCTGATTTCTGGTTGGTTAATACTGGCTATATCCGTCTGAAGAGTTTGAATATCGGTTATGATCTGAAACATAAAGTATTGAAGAGAGTTCCATGGATCACGAAATGTGATGTCTCTCTGAGTGGATATAACTTGTTGACTTTCAGCGAATCGAATAAATACGATATTGATCCGGAGATTGGAAATACTAATTTATATACTTATCCTGTCAGCAGGGTATATTCGATTAGTTTTAACATTGGATTCTAATAACTTTAAAAACACAGAATATGAAAATAATGAAATATATAGTTCCTGCACTTTTAGGAGGGATGTTAACACTGCAAAGTTGTGAACATTTTTTAGATACGAAACCTACGGAAACTTATTCGGAAGAATTGGTTTGGGGGAGTCGGTCTACTGCCGATGCATTCGTACTACGCACATATCCTGATATTTTGGGATTATACCACGATTTTTGGGGAGACGATCAGATAACACTAAATACAATTCTACGCCAAAGTTGTCCGGGAGAGGCACGTGACCTGATAAATCGGGAACATGATTTCGGTTTTAATAAATTTAGTATTATCCGTCGGTGTAACTTGATTATTGAACAGGCTTCCGCCTCTACTGCTTTATCCGATTTGGATAAAAAAGAACTGGTTGCCGAGGGAAAAATGCTTCGGGCTATGATCTACTATTATCAGGCGAAACATTGTGGACGTGTGATTTGGGTAGACAGGGTATTGCAAGTAGACGATGAATTTAATTTGCCCCTCACTGAATCTATTGACCGGACGTATGATTTGATATTGAGTGATTTGGATGATGCCATAGCAGGACTTCCGGAGGAATATCCTGCCGGGCGTGCCAATGCTAATGCGGCCCGGGCTTTGAAGTCGGAAGTCTGTCTGACGGCTGCTGCTTACACTACGGATGCTACACGAAAGAAGACATTATGGGAACAAGCGGTAGTAGCGGTAGATGCTATCCAAGGTTATTCTTTGGACGCCAATTATGGTGGCATGTTCAATCAGGAGAACTCTTATTCTTCAACGGAGATTATTTTAGCCAGATATTTCAGTAAAGAAAATACAAATGGCGGTGATACTTATATGCAGACTGTCATTCCTAATCAGGGAAATGATAATCTAAAAAAGTTGGGACGTGGTCCTTTGTTTAAAAAAGACTGGGTCTTTGAGTGCTGGCTGGAACATTCGCCTTCCCAGAATTTGGTAGATGATTATCTGGTTATTGACCAACTGACAAATGAAGCTAAAAAGTGGAATACGACTTCCCAGTTTGTGAATAATACCAATGTCATTTCTAATGATGCTGTAAGAGATCTGGCTGTGAATGCTGATGAATTGGATGAACACTCTCTGGCTTATGAAACGAAAGATAAAGGGCGTGATACCCGTATTAATGATTTTATGTATACGCATCGCGACAAACGTTTTTATGCGACAATCGTACAGGACTCCTGTGAATATTATGGGGAATTAGTCACAATGCATAAGACCGGTAACTTGCAACGTTGTAGTTTGGGTGAGGCTCCGGGAACCGCTGAAATGGGGTCTACCAATTACTTGTGGCGCAAAGGTGTCTACATTAATGACTGGCGTATATTTGTTGATGTGCCTACGGATTATCATTATGTAATTTTCCGGTACGGACGTGCGCTGTTGAATAAGGCTGAAGCCCTTCTTTGTCTGGCAAAGAGTGACCCTTCAAAACTGTCAGAAGCAGTAGCTACTTTCAATCAGACTCGCACTGTACATGGTGGTTTGCCGGAATCCGAAGCATCCACGTTGGTTGAGGCATGGAAAGATTATAAAATTGAGCGTCATGTAGAATTGCCAATGGAAGGCGACTATTATTGGTCTTTGTTGCGTTGGGGCAAATATGGTGAAGAAGCAAACGACGGACAACCCTCCGGAAGTGAAGTCATCAAAGAATTGCGTACTCCGGCTACATTTATTGAAATTAGCAGTGACCGTCATCGTATGTTTATCGGTACACAAGGATATGGAAATGCCGACCGTACTTTTTCTAAGAAACGCTATTTGTATCCTATTCCGCAAAGTTTGATTAATGCAAACTCTGCTATAACAGAGAAGGACCAAAATCCTCTGTGGTAAAATGATAACCAATATTCGAATTATTAATCAATGAAACAAGAACAATGAATAGAATTAAATTATCAGACATAAAATGGTTGCTTGTACTGTTGTGCCTGCCATTTGTTTCCTCATGTAAAGATGATCTTGAGGCTTATGAAGAAGCGGAAATTACCTCAGTCGGTGCATATCACCGCTACTATACAACAGAGAAGGATGCTTTGACAGGTGAGTTTAAGGTGGCGGAGAAGGAATTGGAGAAGTCCAATAGTATCAACGAAGACGAAGCGGTTGTTACTGCGACTTTCACGGTTCCTGCTGCCAGTGGCAGTTTTACTGATGCTGAACGTGCAAAAGTGTCGTTGAATAAGTTGGTTGTATACTTCAATGTGTCTACTGCTGCACGCGTGACACCACTGGATGGCTCCCCGAAGTTAGGGGCTCCGGGCGATTGGACCTCAGAACGTAGATATAGTGTCATGGCTGCAAATGGAACAAAGAAAACATGGACTGTCAAAGTTGTGTTGAATAAATAGGTATTATTTTCTTATATTTGTAGCAAATAAACTGAAATCAAACAATTGAGGTCTTGGGAGTCGTTGAGGTGGTGATTAAGCACGTTATGTCAACGACTCCTTTTTAATTTGAAAATTATAATGTTTATGAATACACCTTTGTCTCCCGTCTCCGGGCGTTTGGCTTCACTCGATATCCTACGGGGTTTCGACCTCTTTCTTTTAGTTTTCTTTCAACCGGTATTTGTGGCTTTGGGGCAACGTTTGAATTTTCCGTGGCTTAATGACATTTTATATCAGTTCGATCATGAGTCTTGGATTGGTTTCCGGTTCTGGGACCTTGTGATGCCACTTTTCCTGTTTATGACAGGAGCCTCCATGCCTTTTTCCTTTTCCAAGTTTAAAAATGCCCCTAATAAATGGCCTGTTTATCGTAAAATAATAAAGCGCTTTGTATTGCTTTTTATTTTCGGCATGATTGTGCAGGGAAACCTTTTGGGATTGAATCCTGATTCTCTTTATTTATATTCGAATACGTTGCAGGCGATAGCAACAGGCTATCTTATTGCAGCAATAATTTTGTTACACTGTTCTTTCCGTTATCAGGTGCTCATTACATTATTATTGTTACTGCTCTACTGGATACCGATGACTTTCTTCGGCGATTTTACTCCCGGAGGGAATTTTGCAGAAAAGGTAGACCGACTAGTGCTAGGCCAGTTTCGGGATGGTGTGTATTGGGGAGAAGATGGAAACTGGCATTTTTCTCCTTATTATACTTATACTTGGATATGGAGTAAGCTTAACTTTTGGAGTAACAGTTATGCTAGGTACTTTTGCCGGAAAGATAATGAAAGAAGGAAAAGAAAATAGAAAGGGAGTGGTGAGGCTTTTATTATTGTTAGGCATAGTATTAATAGGGGTATCTTTGCTATGGAGTTTGCAAATGCCTATTATTAAGCGGCTATGGACTTGTAGTATGACTTTGTTTTCCGGAGGACTCTGCTTTCTGCTTATGGGATTATTTTATTATTGGATAGACTATAAAGAGCATACCTATGGGTTGGATTGGTTGAAAATTTATGGGATGAACTCTATCACTGCCTATATTTTAGGTGAGGTCGTTAATTTCCGTTGTATAGCAGCTTCTATCAGCTATGGCTTAGAGCAGTTTCTTGGTAACTATTATTCTGTATGGTTAAGTTTTGCTAATTATCTCATTGTCTTTTTATACTTCAAATGATGTATAAACATCGTATCTTTTTGAAAATTTAAAAATACTACAATGAATAAGAAAAGTCTGTATTGGTATAATAAATGATTCCTGTCGTTATAGGCGTTTCTTTTTCACTGTTTACTATTTTATTAGTTTTTTATTTCGCGTAACTATAGTCTTCTTTTCGTATAACTATGGTTATGCGAAGTAATAGTAGGCAATGAAATAATCTATTTAGAATATGAATGAAGTCTCAAATGTAGCTTCCCGATGATAGTCTATATGTTCCTTAAAAACTATTCAAAGATATATAATTATAAAATTTAATAGATTTTTTTACTGAAAGAAAATATGCAATTAGAAGATTATTCAGAATTTGTTTGAAATAACTTTTACCAAGTTCTACTGGAACTTCGTGATTCGTTTTGTAAAGTGAACTAATGTGTTAGTTTGTATGCAATAATAATTGTAATACGTTGCAAATATATAGATAATTTTGTAATTGCAATAGATTTGAGTAATGTTTTTATTATCTGGTTAGATAAATATAAAAAAAAGAACTTATCTGTTTTAATATTTTTACTCAATGAAATGAATTGTCAATAGTTTTATTTGCAAATAAGCGTTTATATCGTGATTTTTGTATCTATATATTATGCGCTTTTTGTAATTAACTTTGGTAGAGTCCTTATTTTCTTCATTTCATACCCCTATGATATATATTCTTTTTTTTATCACGAAGTTCCAGTAGAACTTAGTGTAGCGATAAATAAAAAAGACCTTATATCCTATGAACAGTACAGCTCAGCACAGTTTATCTCCTTTGGTACAGTATAACCAGGTTATATCATCTTGTTTTTTATATTCAATTTATGGAAAAAGAGTGCTTTTGTCCGGGGATTGAATAAGTCTTGTATAATGTATTATTTGAAACTTAACATACCCCCAAGTTCCCACAACCGATGCAACAGAATGTAGTATCGGGTAGTGGGATTTTTTGAAAAAACGGATGTGATTCATAAGATAGAAAATGCCATCTATTTGAGAATTTCCGGTGTAGCGCTTTTAACAAGATTATAAACTAATAACGAATGCTGGCAAAGAAAAAATGAACGTTTTTGTGAAGATAGCAATTTAATAGATGAAAGTGCTATCCTTTATTTATTGAAAACCTTTAATTAACCCAGATTCATGCTTATCGAAAAACATAAGAATGAATTGTTAACACTTTTAATTTCTATGATGAATGAAAAACAAAATTGTGGAAGAATACTGCGATTATTGATCCTGTTTTGTTTGTATGGTATTTGTTTACCTCCCCTTCATGCCAAACAGGATATTGCATCACCACAACAGACAGGCAAGACCTATACAATTAAAGGAGTTGTATTGGATTTTAACAATGAACCGATTATTGGTGCCAGTGTTTTTATTCCGGGAACCAGTATCGGAGTAGCTACAGACTTGGACGGAAATTATGTACTGAAAGTACCGGCAAACACGAAAAATATAGAATTCTCTTACATTGGATATGAGAAGAAAGTTGTTCCGTTCAACCCTAAAGATCTAAATGTCTTTCGTGTTGTGACGATGAAAGAAGATAGCGGTATTGCACTTGAAGATGTCACGATTGTAGCTTTTGCCAAACAAAAGAAAGAGTCTGTATTAGGCTCCGTTTCTACTATCAAACCGGCGGAGTTAAAAACTACCAGTAGTAATCTTACTACCGGATTTGCAGGGAAGTTGGCGGGAGTAGTTGCTTATCAAAGAAGTGGAGAACCGGGTGAAGATAATGCCGAATTCTTTATTCGTGGTGTGACGACATTTGGAACAGGGAAAGCCGATCCGTTGATTTTGATTGATAACATTGAATTGACTTCATCAGATTTGGCAAGATTGAATACCGATGATATCGCCAGTTTCTCCATTCTGAAAGACGCTACTGCTACTGCGCTTTATGGTGCGCGTGGTGCTAATGGTGTTATTCTTGTAACGACAAAAGAAGGTACGGAAGGTAAAATGAAATTATCTTTCAGGGTAGAAAGTTCGTTTTCCGCTCCTTCCAAAGAGGTTGAAATTGCTGATCCGCTGACGTTTATGAAACTTCATAATGAGGCGGTGAGAACTCGAAATCCGGATGGTGCATTACCTTATCTGGAAAGCGCGATTGCTGCTCGCGAAAAAGGGTTGAATCCGATGGCTTATCCGATGGTAGACTGGAAGGATATGCTATTCAAAGATTTCACAACTAACTATCGCGGAAACATGAGCCTTAGCGGTGGTGGCCGTGTAGCCCGTTACTATGTAGCATTGTCTTATTCGCGGGATAATGGTATCTTGAAACAGGTTCCCAGTAACCTTTTTGATAATAATATTAAGTTGGATAAATATACGGTACGTTCGAATGTTAATATTAATCTGACTAAAACAACCGAGTTGGGAGTGCGCGTGAGCGGCACGTTTGATAGTTATCAAGGCCCGATACAGGGCGGTTCGCAGGTTTACAGTCAGGCTATTAAAGCAAGTCCGGTTCTTTTTCCTGCCATGTATGCTCCGGATGCAGCTAACCAATATACCAATCATCCTATGTTCGGTAATTATGGAACTAGTGCAAATTACTTGAATCCTTATGCTGAAATGGCACGCGGTTATAAAGAATATGAAAACACTGTTATACTTGCCCAGTTGGAGCTGAAGCAAGATTTCAGTTTTATAACCGAAGGCTTGAAAGGGCGTTTGTTGGGAAATGTCACGCGAACTTCATATTATGACCTTCAACGTTCTTATACTCCATTCTATTATGCCTTGGATAGTTATGATAAGACAAAAGATGAATACACTCTCTCTGCTCTAAATCCGGATTTGGGTACAGATTATCTAGGATACTCTCCGGGAAGTAAAAAAGTAGGCAGTTCCCTGTATTTGGAAGCGTCGTTGTCATACGATCGGACGTTTGTTGAAAAACACAATGTCAGTGGTATGTTGGTTTATACAGTGCGTGAAGGGAAAAGTGGCAATGAAAACACCTTGCAGAAATCACTCCCTACCCGTAATTTGGGATTAGCAGGACGTTTTACTTACGGATTCTCCGACCGTTATTTTGCGGAGTTTAATTTCGGTTACAACGGTTCCGAACGTTTTGACAAGAGTCATCGTTGGGGATTCTTCCCGTCGGGAGGTTTGGGCTGGGTTGTGTCCAATGAAAAATTCTGGGCGGACAAACCGATTTCCAAAGTTGTCAATATGCTTAAGTTGAAAGGATCATACGGATTGGTCGGTAATGATAATATTTCTAATAATGACAACCGTTTCTTCTATTTGTCGGAAGTAAATATGAATAATTCCGGTAGGGGAATGAACTTCGGAACCAACTTTGACGAAGGTTATAATGGTATTTCTATCAGCCGCTATGCCAATCCGAAGATTGGTTGGGAAATTTCTCATAAAATGAATGTGGGATTTGAACTGAAATTATTCAATGACCTGGAGATTCAGGCAGAGTATTTTAAAGAAAGAAGAACGAATATCCTGCAAGAGCGTGCCGATATCCCCAGTTTGATGGGATTCCAGGCGCCTATCCGGGCAAATATCGGTGAGGCTAAAGGACAAGGTGTCGATATTTCTTTGGATTATTCGCATATTTTCAACAAAAACCTGTGGACTACTATCAGAGGTAATTTCACATACGCCAGCAGTGAATTTTCTGAATACGAAGAACCGGACTACTCGGCTACTCCATGGAGAAGTAAAATCGGTTCTAAGCTGAGCCAGACTTATGGTTACATAGCCGAACGTTTGTTTGTAGATGATGAAGATGTGGCAAACTCTCCGAAACAACAATTTGGCGAATATACGGCCGGAGATATCAAATATAAAGATATCAATCGTGACGGAATCATCGACGAGCAGGATATTGTGCCTATCGGTTATCCGACTACACCAGAAATTATCTATGGTTTCGGTTTCTCTGTCGGATATAAGGCGTTTGATTTCAACTGCTTCTTCCAGGGATCGGCACGGTCTTCTTTCTTTATTAGTCCTTTGCGTATCACTCCGTTTGCCCAACCTTATGATCCGGACAACGAATTGGGAGGGAAACAGGCTAACAATGCTTTACTTCAGGTTATTGCAGATAATCATTGGAGCGAGTCCAACCAGAATATGTATGCTTTTTGGCCACGGTTATCGGATACGGCTATCAGTAATAATAACCAGTCGAGTACATGGTGGTTACGTGACGGTACTTTCTTGCGTATGAAATCGGCAGAAATAGGCTATACACTTCCAAAGCGGCTGACCAGTAAAGCTAAATTGGAAAACTTGCGTATTTACGTAAGTGGGACGAACTTGTTCAATATTTCCAAATTCAAGATTTGGGATACGGAAATGGGGAACAACGGTTTGGGATATCCTGTTCAACGAGTATTTAATGTAGGTATTCAACTTTCACTCTAAAACATGTTATATGAAAAAATAATCATATCCATATCACTCGTGATTGCTACCATGCTGTGTAGCACTTCTTGTAGTGATTACCTAGATATAGTGCCCGAAGGTACTCCAAGCATGGATAATGCCTTCAGCAACCGCATTAATTCATTTAAGTTTCTACATACTTGTTATAGTTACCTGCCTTCATGGGATCAGGGTGGCTCCATTGGCTTTTTGGCAGGTGATGAACATTGGTTAATGCCTAAAGGAACCGGTTTTATAGATCAGCGTATCTCTCTCAACGCATGGGAAATAGGTCGCGGTGAACAAAATAATAATGACCCCTACCAGAATTTTTGGGATGGAGGAAATGGGGGAACCAATCTTTGGGTAGCTATCCGCGATTGTAATATTTTCTTGGAAAATATCAACAAACCTCGCGATTTGCAGAATTATGAACGCACCCGTTGGATTGCGGAAGTAAAATTCCTCAAAGCATATTATCATTATTATCTGTTTATGCTTTACGGCCCTATTCCTATCATGGATACTAATATTGCGGTAGATGCTTCACAGGATGAAGTAAGGCGTTATCGCGAGCCGGTGGATGATGTAGTGGCTTATATCTCTAACCTGCTGGATGAAGCATATAAAGATCTGCCTTCAAAGATCACAGATCCAGGACAGGAGATGGGGCGCATCACCCAGCCAATTGCAAAAGCAGTAAAAGCACAATTGTTATTATTGGCTGCCAGCCCTTTGTTTAATGGAAATTCGGATTATATTAATGTGAAAGATAATCAGGGTAGGCATTTGTTCCCGACACAGGTTGATAACAGTAAATGGAAATTGGCAGCAGACGCAGCGCTTGAAGCGATAAATTGTGCAAAAGAAAATGGTCACGAGAAACTTTATACTTTCTCTTTGCCGATCAATAGTATTTCTGCGGCAACACGCAAACTGCTGGATATCGGTGAGGCTGTCACAGAAAAATGGAATGAAGAAATTATTTGGGGAAGTACTCGGAACGTTAACGGATTGCAGACGGTTGCAATGGCTAAACATACGAAGGGGAGCCACTATAACGCGCGTTCTGTTTTAGGACCAACTTTATCAGTAGCCGAAGCATTCTATTCTTCAAATGGTGTGCCTATTTCTGAAGATAACAGTGATTTCTGGACGGCTAATTATCCTAACCGCTATGAGATTACCACTATCCCGGATGAGGGAAATAATAAATATTACCTTCAGATAGGAGAGCAAACAGCCTATCTTCACTTGAACCGTGAACCGCGTTTCTATGCTTCATTGTCATTCGACCGTGGAACATGGTATGGAGATGGTTATACGAATGATGAGCCGGCAAATCTTGCTTTCTATCATTTTCGGGCAAAGGAGGTATCAGGGCGCCAGACTTCGGAAGACCATTCATATACGGGATATTTGAATAAAAAGGTATGTAGCTATAAGACTGGTTTGACAAAAGACGGTTTCTCTCCCTACCGTTATTCGTTCCCAATCATACGTCTTGCTGATTTGTATCTGATGTATGCGGAAGCTTTGAATGAATCGCAGGAATCACCCACACAGGATGTATATGATTACGTGGACTTGGTTCGCGAACGTGCAGGGTTGAAGGGGGTAAAGGAGTCGTGGAGTAAATATTCCAAGTCCCCGGATAAGCCTAATACGAAAAACGGTATGCGTGAAATCATTCGTATGGAACGTTTGAATGAACTGGCCTGTGAAGGAAAACGTTTCTGGGACTTGCGTCGTTGGAAAAAAGAACTTCCCCGCGAAGTGAAAGGGTGGCATATTCAAGGAGAGACTGCCCAGGAATTTTATAGAGTAACCACTATCTACTTACGTTCAAAGTATAGTTATAAGGACTATTTGTGGCCGTTGAAACTGGAAACAATATTGAAAGATCCGAACCTGGTACAAAACCCAGGGTGGTAACTATGATATTCATAATTTAAAATGACTGGAAATATGAGAAATATGAATAATATATCAGAGCTTGTGAAATATGCGTTCGTCACATTGCTCGGTACACTCTGCCTAGCAGGATGTGGGCAGGACGAAAAGATTGGTCTCAATGCTACCGACAGTGTAGCACCGGGATTGCCTACGAATATAGAGGTGGAGAACATTAATGGAGGAGCTATCATTCGTTATACTCCTCCGAAAGATGATGATCTCTTGTGTGTTGTGGCGTCTTATATGATTAATGGGGTGGAAAGAACCACAAAAGCTTCTCCTTATGTAGATAGCTTGATCGTAGAAGGATTCGGAAAGGTGGGTGACTATAATATCTTTTTGAAGAGTGTAGACAAAAGCCAGAACGAGTCTGAACCGAAAACCGTTTCTATCAGTCCATTAACTCCTCCTGTAGAATATATTTATGAGTCACTCAAGATTACTGATAGTTTTGGAGGAGTGAGTTTGACGTGGAAAAATCCGACTCGACAGAATATTATTCTGGAAGTTACCAAAAAGGAAAACGGAGAATGGGTTTCTTTGGAGAATTTCTATTCCAGTATAGTGGAAGGGCAAGCTAAAATCCGGGGATTGGCTGCTGAACCAATCACGTTAGGATACAGAATTCGTGACCGTTGGGATAATTATTCCGAGATGTTGGAGCTGGAAAGCAATCCTTTGTATGAAGAGGAACTTGACAAGTCGAAATTTAAAGAACTTCCGACACGTTTGCCTGGTGATTGTGAGGCAATGGGTGGTCTGCCGATACGAAATATCTGGCAGGGTAATAATAACACAGACTGTTTCCATAGTGTTACTAATAGTGATAACCCTGCCCCTGGTCGGTGTATAACGTTCGATATGGGACAGGTTGCCAAGGTAAGCCGTTTCAAGATGTGGCAACGCAGAGGAGATGCAAACGTTTGGACCTATACTCATAATAATTTGAAGAAATATGTGATTTATGGTTGTACGGAACTTACGGACGAAATGTATAATAGCGGTCAGGAAAAAGATGGTATCATGTATCCTACCTTTGAGGGTTGGACGAAGATTATGGATGTTGAATGTTATAAACCTTCCGGACAAGATAATCCGAATATAACCAATGAAGATATTGAATATATACAGAATGGCGATGAACACGAAGTTCCCATTGAAGCTCCTAATTTCCGTTATGTAAGAATTCTTATGCTTGAAACCTGGAGTGGAGGTACTTACGCTCAGATTGGCGAAATGACTTTCTGGGGACAACCTGCAACAGAGTAATTAAAAAAATCAGATTATGAAAAATATAATAAGATATATAGCTTGTGGCTTGTCAGCCTTTTTGATGACCGCTTGCGGAGATATGTATGAGATACACGAAAAATACCTTGAAATGGGAGAAGAAACCTATCTCGGGGCCGTTCAGGATTTGAGTGCCTATAGCGGGTTCAATCGTGTCAAGTTGGAGTGGTATCTGAATGCCGACCCACGAATCAGCTCTTGTGTGATTACGTGGGAGGGAAATGAAAATCCTGTGGTAGTTCCTGTTCCGGAGAATCGTGTTATAAAGGATCCTATATCGACGATTATTGACCTTCCGGAAGGGAAATATATATTCAATATGATAACGAGGAGTGATACAGGTAAAGAGTCTTTGGTAAGAACTATTGCGGGTGAAGTGTACGGTTCCACTTATCAGGCCAGTCTATCAGCTCAGGGAATTAATTCGATCTCGGCAGATTTGAACGGAGTAACGATTAATTGGGTTCCGTTAGAGGGGTGTACCGGAACTACGTTGACGTATACAAATGATGAGGGAAAGGAGAAAATCATCAAAGTAGATGAAGGGCAAACTTTTACGGTTATACCGGATGCGGTCCTTAAGACATCATTTAAGTTGATATCTACATTTAAGCCGGCTGATGACGCTTTCGATGATATTCCAACTTTGGAAAAAATAATGGATTTTCCTGCTTATTATACCATTTCAAAAGAAGATTGGGATGCGGTTCACGAACAATATGTTGATGCAGACAGAACGGATTGGGGAATCTCGGCTTCGACAGAAGAAAAGGTTGGAGAAAATGCTGGTAAATATGGTATTGCCACCTGTATCCTTGACGGAGATCTTGCCAGTTTCTGGCACTCACAATGGAAAGGTGAAGGGGCTAATCCTCCATTGCCACACGAAATCATTATTGATATGAAATCACAACAGGATATTCTTTCGATAGAACTGGCAAGAAGGCAAGGTAACGGAGATACTAAAACTGTTATATTCAGCATAGGTGAAAGTGAAGAACATTGGACAGAATTGGGACAATTGAACTTCCCTAGTGAAAAGGCGACCAATGCCCAAACCCTGCTGTTGCCGGAACCTGTAAGAGGAAGATATATACGTGCTTTGGTTACGGGTAGTAATAATGGTGTAAATGCAAGTATTGCAGAGATAATGTTTACGACAAGTAAGAAATAATATTATTAATAGTGAGTCCGTTGAAGTGACAGAGTTCAATAGATAGCTATATTTCTCACTAAAGAAAGGTTAGAGCCGCTGGAGAATCGGGTTTATGTGAATAAATGCGATTTGATGGCGGCTCTTTATTTAATAATCGAACATAATTTGCTATCTTTGTATAAATATAAAGTAACGCGACAACTTCTTCTTTAATACATATTTGCTTATGAGATTTATTGCTTTATTTATATGCTTGTCAATAGTCGGAATTTCCGGTATTACCCAGGCGCAACAAAAAGATACTATCCGTGTTTCAAACTTCGGAGCACATCCGTATACATATGAAAATTGTGTGACCTGTTTGCAGGAAGCTATTAGTGAATGTAAGCGAAGTGGTGCTCGCGTGCTCTCTTTTGAGAAAGGGCGTTATGATATCTGGCCCGAAGGTGCTATCCGGCGGAAATATTTTATATCGAATACATCGACCGAACAAGAGTGTCCTTCCAAAGTGAAAACTATCGGTCTGCTGTTTGAAGATATGAAAGATCTGCTGATTGAAGGAAACGGAGCAACGCTGATGTTTCACGGAAAAATGACGACTATCGCTCTCGAACGTTGTAAGAATCTGGTGTTTAAAGATTTGCATATTGATTTTGAACGTCCTGCCGGTTCGGAAATGACATTTGCCCGTGTGGAAGATGATGAGGTGGAAGTTGTTGTACATCGTGACACACGTTATGAAATAGTGAATGGGCGGATGAGCCTCTTTGGTGAGGGTTGGCGTTCAAACAAGAATCATTGTATAGAATATAGTCCTGTTGATAGTACTTTCCGTTATAGCCAGGGGTGGAATGTGCTTGCTGCTGCGGAGGCGGAAGGGGTGCCCCCGAATGTAGTACGTTTCCATGTCCCGGAAGGATTTCGCCCGAAAGTGGGGAATACTTTGACAATTCGTGACATTATTCGTGACCAGGTGGGATGGTTTATTTTCGAAAGCCGGGATATTACACTTAACCGGGTGCAGATGCACTATATGCATGGGCTTGGTATAGTAAGTCAATACACTCGTAATATTACCATGGATAAAGTGAAATGTATGCCGCGCGAAGGCAGTGGCAGGTTGTTGGCAGCTTCTGCGGATATGATGCACTTTTCCGGATGTAGTGGAAAGGTGAAGATAGTTGGTTGTTATTTTGCGGGTGCACAGGATGATCCGATAAATGTGCACGGTACTAACTTGCGTGCCGTTGAGAAAATAAACACCCGTACTTTGAATTTGCGTTTCATGCATGGACAGAGCTATGGGTATAACGCTTACTTTGAGGGGGATACGGTCGCTTTTGTCAAGGCGTCTACTATGGAACGTTTTGCGTCTGCGCAAGTGGTTGCTGTGAAACGGTTGACAGACCGTATTGTTCAAGTCACCTTCAATCGGGATATTCCCGGTGAATTGGAACTGAATCACGATTGTGTGGAGAATATCAGTTGCACGCCCGAAGTGGAAATTCGTCATTGTTATTTTACGAGGACAAGTACGCGGGGTACCTTAATGACTACTCCCCGAAAAGTAGTGATTGCAGATAATACTTATTATAAAACGGGCATGAGCGCTATCCTGATAGAAGGAGATGCCGAAGGCTGGTATGAATCGGGACCGGTGAATGATGTTTTGATTCAGAACAATATATTTATCGGCTGTGCGTATAGTGGAGGGCCTGAAAATGCAGTCATTGCGTTGCATCCTTCTAATACGGTGGTGGATGCGGAACGTCCGGTGCATAGAAATGTGCGTATCATAGGTAATACGTTTCGTACATTTGGGAATCCGGTGTTATACGCCAAAAGTACGAAGGATTTGATTTTTAAAGAGAATCATGTAGAATGTACTTCTTCGGACGATTTTCGTCAAAAGCCTTTGTTTATTTTAAATGGTTGTAAAGGTGTTGTAATCAGAGAGAATAAGCTGGAGGAGGTTTGTGATAAAAAAATGGAATTTAGACAGATGAAAAAGAAATATATCAAGGTTGATTTTTAACCCCAAAAAATAAATACTATGACAATGAAGAAACTTTATTCATTTTTTATCAGTACTTTACTTGTCTCCTCTGCCGTTTGTGCCGGAGGGACAGATTATACAAAAGGACTTGCTATTTGGTTTGATGCTCCGAATACTTTGCAAGGACATGCCGTATGGTATGGTGGCAGACCGGATATGTGGAAAGGTGAAAATAAACCGGAAACCGCCGGTGATACAGCCCGTAATCCGGATGCTGCATGGGAGTCACAATCATTGCCTATTGGAAATGGCAGTATAGGGGCGAATATTATGGGATCGGTCGAAGCTGAACGGATTACTTTTAATGAAAAGACACTCTGGCGGGGTGGTCCTAACACAGCGAAAGGAGCGGATTACTACTGGAATGTCAATAAACAGTCAGCGCATATCCTTGATGAAATACGTAAAGCATTTACGGAAGGAGACCAAGTTAAAGCGGAGAGGCTGACGAGACAGAATTTTAATAGTGAAGTACCTTATGAGGGCAGCAGGGAAAAGCCTTTCCGTTTCGGTAGTTTTACGACTATGGGAGAGTTTTATGTGGAGACCGGGCTGAATATTATTGGTATGAGTGATTATAAGCGTATTCTTTCTTTGGACTCTGCTATGGCTGTAGTGCAGTTTAAAAAAGACGATGTAGCGTACCAACGGAATTATTTTATTTCTTATCCTGCTAATGTGCTGGTCATGCGTTTCAGTGCCGACCGGCCGGGCAAGCAGAACCTGATATTCAGTTATGCTCCTAATCCGGTATCGACAGGTAGTATGGTGGCTCAAGGTGATAATGGCTTGGTTTATTCGGCTGCGCTGGATAATAATGGAATGAAATATGTAGTCCGTATCCAAGCGGAGACTAAAGGTGGAACATTGGTCAATAGAAATGGGAAACTCACCGTGAAGGGAGCGGATGAAGTTGTCTTTTATGTCACTGCGGATACTGACTATAAGGCTAACTTTGCTCCAGACTTTAAGAATCCGAAAACGTATGTCGGGGTCAATCCTGTCGAAACAACGGGCCAATGGCTGGCTAATGCGGTGGCCAAAGGTTATTCGGCTCTGTTGAATGAGCATTATCAGGATTACGCTGCTTTATTCAATCGGGTGAAGTTGAATCTGAATCCAACGGTAAAGACCGGTAATTTACCGACCGGGCAGCGGTTGAAAAATTATCGGAAAGGGCAGCCGGACTATTATCTGGAGGAACTTTATTTTCAATTCGGCCGTTATCTTCTGATTGCAAGTTCTCGTCCGGGCAATATGCCGGCCAACCTGCAAGGTATCTGGCATAATAACGTTGATGGGCCTTGGCGTGTTGATTATCATAATAACATAAATATTCAGATGAATTATTGGCCTGCCTGTTCTACGAATCTGGAGGAATGCATGTTGCCGTTAATTGATTTTATCCGCACATTAGTGAAGCCGGGTGAAAAGACGGCTCAGTCTTATTTTGGTGCGAGGGGCTGGACTGCATCTATTTCTGCTAATATCTTTGGGTTTACTGCTCCACTGGAAAGTCAAGATATGTCGTGGAACTTTAATCCAATGGCAGGCCCTTGGCTAGCTACGCATATTTGGGAGTATTATGACTATACACGGGATTTGAAATTCTTGAAAGAGACGGGATATGAGTTGATAAAGAGCAGTGCCAATTTTGCAGTTGATTATTTGTGGCATAAGCCGGACGGAACTTATACTGCGGCACCGTCCACTTCACCCGAACATGGCCCTATTGATCAGGGGGCCACATTTGTACACGCCGTTGTGCGTGAAATCCTATTGGATGCCATCAAGGCGAGCGAGGAATTGGGAGTGGATAAGAAAGAACGTAAGGAATGGGAACAGGTGCTTGCCAATCTCGTTCCTTATAAGATCGGCCGTTATGGGCAATTAATGGAATGGTCGGTAGATATTGACGATCCGAAAGATGAACACCGCCATGTAAATCATCTGTTTGGTCTGCATCCGGGACATACGGTTTCTCCTGTCACTACTCCCGAATTGGCTGAAGCTGCCAAAGTAGTATTGGTGCATCGTGGTGACGGGGCTACGGGTTGGAGTATGGGATGGAAGTTGAACCAGTGGGCTCGCTTGCAGGACGGCAATCATGCTTATACCTTATTTGCTAATCTGCTGAAGAACGGTACGCTTGATAATTTATGGGATACCCATCCGCCTTTCCAGATTGACGGTAACTTTGGCGGAACGGCCGGTATCACAGAAATGTTGTTGCAAAGCCACATGGGATTTATCCAACTGCTTCCTGCTTTGCCGGATGCATGGAAGGAAGGCTCTGTCCGGGGTATATGTGCGAAAGGAAATTTCGAGGTAGACATGATATGGGAGAACGGACTTTTGAAGGAAGCGACTATCCTGTCAAAGTCAGGTGAAAGATGTATTGTGAAATATGCCGGCAAGACTTTGTCTTTTAAAACTGTAAAAGGACATAGTTATCAACTAAAGTATGATAGCGTGAAGGGGGAATTGCTAAAACGCTGACAGAAAAATGATTGTTACTTATTTGAAACTCTTTTATACATTTGCGAAAATTGGCATGTTCACCATTGGAGGTGGATATGCCATGATTCCGTTGATAGAACGGGAGATAGTCAAGAAAAAGTGGATGAGTAAAGAGGAATTTATGGAAATGTTTGCCTTGACCCAGTCATTGCCCGGTGTTTTCGCAGTAAACATATCTATTTTTGTAGGTTATAAACTTCATAAGGTGATTGGTAGCCTGGTGTGCGCACTGGCTACCATATTGCCTTCTTTTGTTATTATGATGTTGATTGCCATGTTCTTTGCCCGTTTTCAGGATAATGAGGTGATGATCCGTATCTTTAACGGAATACGGCCGGCAGTGGTGGCATTGATTTTATTCCCTTGCATATCTGCGGTTAGGGCATTGAAGCTGAAATATATACAGTTGATGGCCCCCCTCATTGCTACTGTGTTGATCTGGCAATTCGGACTTTCTCCTATTTATGTAGTATTGGCGGGAATTGCGGGCGGACTGGTTTATACTTTATGGTTGAAAAATAAGATTAAAGATATAAAGGCATGATATATTTACAATTACTTTGGGTGTATCTGAAGATCGGTACGTTTGGCTTCGGAGGTGGCTATGCGATGCTTTCGTTGATTCAGCACGAAATTGTAGATCTTCATCATTGGCTGACTCCCCAACAATTTACGGATGTGGTGGCAATTTCGCAGATGACTCCGGGGCCGATTGGAATTAATAGTGCTACTTACGTGGGATATGCAGTTACACAAAGTGTATGGGGAGCGGTGCTTGCTACTGTGGCAGTTTGTTTGCCTTCTTTTATTTTAGTATTGCTCATTTCTTATTTCTTTGCCAAATGCAAAGATAATAAGTATATCAAGGCGGCGATGTCGGGGCTGCTTCCTATGTCTGTGGCATTGATTGCTTCGGCAGCCTTACTGATGATGAACAAAGATAACTTTATTGATTATAAAAGTATTGGGATTTTTGTCGGTGCTTTTCTGATTACATGGAAATGGGAGCTACATCCTATTCTGCTGATCTGTCTTGCTGGTATAGTGGGAGTGTTGTTGTATTAAAAAAGCTTATTAAAAAGTTCTTTATTACTAGTCTATTCTTACTTTGTCTATTTTTGTGAAGTTGGATAAAAATCATACTATGGTATATTTGGACGCTGATAAACAGACTTATGCGGATTTGAACGTTACAGGGAATGTGTATGGTGAGCAGGCGCTTTGTTCTTTGTTTTTAAAAGCAGAAACGAAGAAAGGAAAGTCGCTGATGCTGGATTGGATTATGCATCCGTTGAGTGATTGGGAAGAGATTTGTAAACGTCAGGAAGCTATCGCCTGGGATTTCTTGCCGGAACTTCCTTTAAATGAGGAAGAACTGGACTTTATTGAATATTATCTGGAATATCGCGAACAGATAAGGGGAGCAAATATATTACTTTCATGTGCGACGATTATTGATCGTCTTGTACGATATGACCCGAACCGGTATGTGGTTTCCCGAGGAGTGAAATTGGTTTTTCTCATGTTGCACCGTTTGGAGAAATGGACTATTGCAGCAGGGGGGAATATGCCACAACTTTTAAAAGAAACAGCTGATAAGGTACAGGAACTTTTGCATGGAAGTGAATTAGAGGAAGTTCTGCAACAAACTTTAGATGAAAAGGCACGCTTGTCGAATTATGCCATAGATAAATATGATTATTTATTTCGTTGTACACGGTTATTGTCCATAAGGGAGTTGTTGTCTGTTGTCTACATGTTTGATGTTTGCAGGACGGCGCATCGGGTAGCGAAGGCAAAGAATTTCTGTTTCACTCCGACCATGGTGCAGACAATGGAGTTCTCTGTTGAAGGTATTGTACATCCTTTTGTGGAAAATGCGCAAAAGAATAATTGGGAAATGTCCTGTGGGAATATATGTCTTTTTACAGGTTCCAACATGGCGGGAAAATCGACAACTTTGAAGGCTTTGGCGCTGGCTGTCTGGTTAGCTCATTGCGGTCTGCCCGTTCCGGTTAAGTCAATGATTTGTCCTGTTTATGAGGGGATATATACATCTATCAACTTGCCTGATTCTTTGCGGGACGGGCGAAGTCATTTTATGGCGGAAGTGCTTCGTATTAAGGAAGTTCTACAAAAGGCGGGAACCGGAAAGAAATGTCTGGTCATTCTGGATGAGATGTTTCGGGGGACTAATGCTAAAGATGCATTTGAGGCTTCCGTTGCGGTAAATGAATTATTGAAGGAGTATTCCAATTGTCATTTTCTTATTTCGACCCATATTCTGGAATATGCAAAGGCATTTGAACTAGATCCTTTCTGTTGTTTCTATTATATGGAAGCGGAAATCAAAGATGATAATTTTGTATGTCCACATCGGTTGCAGAAAGGTATTTCAGAAGCTAGAGTCGGCTATTGGGTTGTGCGGAAGTTACTGAATATGGTTGAGCTGAAAAAATAAGAAAAGCCCGCTAAAGATTCTTCTCCAACGGGCTTTCTTGTTTTATCTGAAGTGAATTGTTTTAGATCTTGTTCGCACGTTTGCGCTCTATTTCGTCCAAAATGACTTTACGCATACGCATTGCTTTCGGGGTTACTTCTACATATTCGTCTTCCTTGATGTACTCCAATGCTTCTTCGAGTGAGAACTGAACGGGAGGAATCAGACGAACTTTATCGTCCGAACCGGAAGCACGCATATTGGTCAACTTCTTTGATTTGGTAACGTTGATAACCAAGTCGTTGTCGTGAGAGTGCTCACCTACCACCTGTCCAGCATAGACTTCATCTTGCGGGAAGATAAAGAATTTACCGCGATCCTGCAATTTGTCGATAGCATAAGCAAAAGCGGTTCCGCTTTCCATGGCAATCATAGAACCATTGGTACGACGTTCGATTTCTCCTTTGTATGGCTGGTATTCTTTAAAACGGTGTGCCATAATCGCTTCACCGGCAGAGGCGGTCAGCACATTGGTACGAAGACCGATGATCCCACGTGAAGGCATATCAAATTCGAGATTGATACGTTCGCCCGTATTTTCCATTTTGACCATTTCACCTTTACGGCGGGTTACCATATCGATCATTTTACTGGAATATTCTTCGGGTACGCTGATCGTTAATTCTTCGATAGGTTCGCATTTTACTCCGTCTATTTCTTTGAAGATAACCTGAGGCTGGCCCACTTGTAATTCGTATCCTTCGCGGCGCATGGTTTCAATCAGGACAGAAAGATGAAGCACACCACGTCCTGAAACAATCCATTTACCGTCCTCTTCACTCTTCTTTACGCGAAGAGCCAGATTCTTGTCGAGTTCCCTCATCAAACGGTCATGGATGTGGCGTGAAGTTACAAACTTGCCGTCTTTTCCGAAGAACGGAGAGTCGTTGATGGCAAATAACATACTCATTGTCGGCTCGTCGATTGCAATAGGTGGCAATGCCTCCGGATTTTCGAAGTCACAAACAGTATCTCCGATTTCAAATCCGTCGATACCTACCAATGCACAGATATCTCCAGAAGAAACTTCGTTTGTTTTTACACGTCCTAAACCTTCGAATACATGAAGTTCTTTAATTTTACTTTTAAGCATATCACCGTTGCGCTTTACAAGCGTTACGTTCATACCTTCTTTTAATGTACCGCGATGCACACGACCTACGGCGATACGTCCGGTATAAGAAGAATAATCCAGAGAAGTAATCAACATCTGCGGAGTACCTTCTAACTGTGTCGGAGCCGGAATGTTCTCGATGATACAATCCAGTAGCGGAGTGATCGTTTCAGTCGGCTTCTGCCAATCGGTGCTCATCCAATTGTTCTTGGCAGAACCATAGATAACGGGGAAATCCAACTGATCTTCTGTAGCATTCAGGCTGAACATCAAGTCGAATACCATTTCGTATACTTCTTCCGGACGGCAGTTGGGTTTATCCACCTTATTGACTACTACAATCGGTTTCAAACCAATTTCCAATGCTTTTTGCAGCACGAAACGAGTCTGGGGCATCGGACCTTCAAATGCGTCGACCAGCAGAATACAACCATCGGCCATATTCAATACGCGTTCAACTTCACCACCGAAGTCACTGTGTCCCGGAGTATCAATAATATTAATTTTAGTACCGTTGTAGTTAATGGAAACGTTCTTGGAAAGAATCGTTATACCACGTTCGCGCTCCAACTCGTTGTTATCCAGGATAAGTTCACCACTATTTTGATTGTTGCGGAACAAATTTCCGGCCAACAGCATTTTGTCAACCAGCGTTGTTTTCCCATGGTCAACATGGGCAATGATTGCAATGTTTCGAATATTTTGCATATAATACCTATTATTTGGCTGCAAAGGTACGAAAATAGGATTAGAAATAAATGCAATAGCCCCATTTTTTTCTTGTAAAACGTTGTGGGATATAAAGATAATGCCTATCTTTGCACGCTCAAAAGAATATTTACTATATCAAAATTCTAAAAATTATGTATTTAGACGCTGCTAAAAAGCAAGAAATCTTCGGAAAGTACGGGAAGTCTAACACTGATACTGGCTCAACTGAGGCGCAGATAGCTTTGTTTTCCTACCGTATTTCTCGTCTGACTGAGCACATGAAGCTCAACAGAAAAGATTATAGTACAGAGAGAGCCTTAACAATGTTGGTAGCTAAACGTCGTCGTTTGCTCGATTACTTGAAAGCTAAAGATATCACAAGATATCGTGCTATTGTTAAAGAACTCGGTTTGCGTAAGTAATCTACTTGCCGCGAAAAAATTGAAGAAGCCGTTTCTCATTATGAGGAACGGCTTTTTAGTTTCTCCCTTTTTCTATCGGATAGTCATATTTTCTTTGGTTATAATTGTGCTCATCTAAAGATTTTGTTATTTTTGCAACTTAATTATTATAATTTATCACCTTTGACAACTAAAATGCTTACAATATGGATACAAGTAAAATTGTAGGAGAGAAAATTAAGTCACTCCGCGAAGATAAATCAATAACCATAGAAGAATTGGCGCAGCGTTCTGGTTTGGCTATGGAACAGATTGAGCGTATCGAAAATAATATCGATATCCCTTCTCTTGCTCCGTTGATTAAGATTGCTCGTGTATTGGGTGTACGGCTGGGGACTTTCTTGGACGATCAGGACGAAGTGGGGCCGGTGGTATGCCGTAAGAAAGAGGCAAAAGACGCTATCAGCTTCTCCAATAATGCGATTCACTCACGCAAACACATGGAATACCATTCTTTGTCCAAATCGAAAGCCGACCGTCACATGGAGCCATTCATCATTGATGTAATGCCAACTGAAGATACTGACTTTGTTCTTTCTTCTCATGAGGGAGAGGAGTTTATCATGGTTATGGAAGGTATCATGGAAATCAGTTATGGAAAGAATACATACCTTCTGGAAGAAGGCGATAGTATTTATTATGACTCTATCGTTCCTCACCATGTACATGCTTACGAGGGACAGACTGCAAAGATTCTGGCAGTAGTTTATACACCGATTTGATGTTATGTAAGAACCAAGATTTAAGTATATCGTATGCAATTATTTGACCGTACTTTGGGACAGTGGCTGGAACACTGGGCTGAAGAGACTCCTGATAAGGAATATATCGTATATTCCGACCGCAATCTTCGATTTACCTGGAGCCAATTGAATCGTCGCGTAGATGATATGGCGAAAGGACTTATCGCCATTGGCGTGGAACGAGGCACCCACGTAGGTATCTGGGCTGCTAATGTTCCCGATTGGCTTACATTGCTTTATGCTTGTGCTAAGATTGGTGCCGTATATGTCACTGTGAACACGAACTATAAACAGTCAGAGTTGGAATATCTTTGCCGGAACTCGGATATGCACACACTTTGTATCGTAAATGGCGAGAAAGATAGTGATTTTGTGCAAATGACGTATACTATGCTTCCCGAATTGAAAACTTGCGAACGCGGGTATTTGAAAAGCGAACGTTTCCCTTATATGAAAAATGTAGTATATGTCGGACAGGAGAAACATCGCGGAATGTATAACACGGCGGAAATCCTGTTGCTGGGAAATAATATCGAGGATAGTTGCCTAAATGAACTTAAAAGTAAAGTTGACTGTCACGATGTGGTAAATATGCAATATACATCAGGAACTACCGGTTTTCCGAAAGGGGTAATGCTTACACATTATAATATAGCTAACAATGGTTTCCTGACCGGTGAGCACATGAAGTTTACGGCAGATGATAAACTTTGTTGCTGTGTTCCGTTGTTCCATTGTTTCGGGGTTGTATTGGCCACCATGAACTGCCTGACTCATGGTTGCACGCAGGTAATGGTAGAGCGTTTTGATCCGTTGGTTGTGCTGGCTTCCATTCATAAAGAGCGTTGTACGGCGCTTTATGGAGTGCCTACTATGTTTATTGCCGAGTTGCATCATCCGATGTTCGACTTGTTTGATATGTCTTGTCTTCGTACAGGTATTATGGCAGGCTCTCTGTGTCCTGTTGAATTGATGAAACAGGTTGAGGAGAAGATGTATATGAAGGTGACCAGTGTATATGGTCTGACGGAAACGGCTCCCGGCATGACTGCCACCCGTATTGACGATTCATTTGATGTGCGTTGTAACACGGTTGGGCGCGATTTCGAATTTACGGAAGTGAAAGTCATTGATCCGGAAACAGATGAGGAATGTCCGGTGGGTGTACAGGGAGAAATGTGCAACCGTGGATATAACACCATGAAGGGGTATTATAAGAACCCGGAAGCTACGGCGGAAGTGCTTGATAAAAATAACTTCTTACACTCCGGCGATTTGGGTATTAAGGACGAAAACGGCAATTACCGCATCACCGGACGTATCAAGGATATGATTATTCGCGGTGGCGAAAATATTTATCCGCGTGAGATAGAAGAATTCCTTTATAAACTTGATGGAGTGAAGGATGTACAGGTTGCAGGTATTCCTTCTAAGAAGTATGGTGAGGCTGTTGGAGCGTTCATCATTTTACAGGAAGGTGTCACGATACAGGCGGAGGATGTACGTGACTTTTGCAGAAACAAGATTTCCCGTTACAAAATACCGAAATATATTTTCTTTGTGGACGAGTTTCCGATGACAGGTAGCGGAAAGATTCAGAAGTTCAGATTGAAGGATCTCGGTCTGAAACTTTGTAAGGAACAGGGAATTGAGATAATTTAGAGATCTTATAATTTAAGTCTTTATAGTTTAGACACACAAAAGTTTTTCATTATAAAAAACAGTGAACGGTGAACAAACTGTATTTAGGTTACAGGGAGTTCACCGTTTGCTATTTATATTGTTACCTTTATTCTGTTCTAATCAAATTTCTGCTATCGTGTAATTCTAAATAAAGTCGTCACCGAGTTGCATTTGGGCATCATTTACATATTTACGAATGGCATGTTCTTCATCCTTACGACAGATTAACAGCACGTTATTCGACTCAGCAATCAGGTATCCTTCCAAACCGTCGATTACGGCAAGTTTTCCTTTCGGAAGTACTACCATATTATCTTTGCTGTTATAGATAAGCGAATGGCATTTCAGAGTGACATTGCCATCCTGATCTCTTTCCGATAAATCGTAGAGTGATCCCCACGTTCCGAGATCCGACCAGCCGAAGTCTCCTAGAGATACATATACATTGTCTGCTTTCTCCATGATGCCGAAGTCGACGGATACATTGGGGCATGCAGGGAAATTTTCGTCGATGAATGCTTTTTCCTTCTCAGTGGCATAGATGTCTTTTCCCGGCGCTAATTTTGAAGCCAGTTCAGGTAGCAGATATTCGCAGGCTTTGATGATTGTATTTACGTTCCACATAAATAGACCGGAATTCCAATAAAACTCTCCACTTTCTACAAATACCTGGGCTAATTCCAGCTCCGGCTTTTCTGTGAATGTTTTCACTCTGTAGAAATTTTCTCCGGCAGGTTCGTCTATTTGTATATATCCATACCCTGTCTCTGGACGATTCGGCTTGATACCCAGTGTCAATAGTTTTTCGGAACGCGATACGAAGTTCAGCCCTTTTTCAATGGCAGCGAGAAATTCGTCTTCTTTCAGAATTAAATGATCGGAAGGAGCGACTACGACATTAGCGTTTGGATTTAATGCGCGAATGTGGTAGGAAGCCCATGCTATACAAGGAGCGGTGTTCCGTCTTGCCGGTTCCAGCAGAATCTGATCTTCGTTTACTTCAGGTAATTGTTCTTTCACTAAGTCCGCATACATTGCATTGGTGACAATGAAAATATTTTCTGTTGGAATAACTTTTTGGAAGCGGTCAAAAGTTTGTTGTAAAAGTGAACGCCCGGTCCCGAAGAAATCTAAAAACTGTTTGGGGAGTGTTTTACGGCTAAACGGCCAAAAACGGCTTCCGATACCCCCACCCATAATCACGCAATAATTATTCATGTTTGTCATGATAGTGACTCTATTTTAAATGTTTTTGCTAATGTACGGTTTATTCTCTGAATAGAGAAGTGTTTAAGATATGTTTTATTATTTTTTTCTCCTTTTTTTTGCCAAACTATTGTGAATTCAAAATAATGTCGTATCTTTGCACCGCAATTGAGAAATCAAGCGCGCCCAGATGGCGGAATCGGTAGACGCGCTGGTCTCAAACACCAGTGGATTCACTTCCATCCCGGTTCGACCCCGGGTCTGGGTACGAATAAACCCTGATAATCACCTGATTATCAGGGTTTTCTGCTTTTATAGGGCGTACTAAATGTGTACTGAATGACGAATACAAAGAAAAGGTGTACTTTAATAGTTTTCTTCCCCATATCTTTATAATTTCTTAACGCTTATCCTATCTTTTCTTCCTTATTATTGCCGATGTTTTCGGGAAAAGTGAGATTCTTACCTTATATTTGTAGTAAGAACGTTTAAAGGCACACGATTATGGAAAATCATATAGAAACCAATTTCAGAGAAATACAGAAGATATTAGATAGTTGTATAGCTCATGACTATAAAACTAAAGTAGATGCACTATTTTTAAAACGTGAATATTTGACGCAAGCCCAGCTAAAGGATTATTTGCGACAAGAAATTTTCCGTGTGACTGAAAATATTGTAGCCATCCAACAAAAATACCGTGTCGTGCGTAACATTGTATTGGACATGGATATTCCCGATTTTTTGTGGGAAAGTGGTTATTTTGAGGACTTGAATTCTGATGAAAGAAAAAAGTATATCGGTTTCCGCTGCTCTGATTTTGATATGGATGCATATTTGCATGAACCGTCCTGTTATGATGGGCGGCTTCCTTATTTGTCCATTATCGTTAATCTTGTCGTGCTTTCCAAATATTTGCGCTATCTGCAAGAACAGGAAAGCAATTACCATACAGATGCGGTTGCCATCCAAGAGCAAGCCTTGCCAAAAGAGAAAGAGGAAAGTGCAGATACTAATCCAACCAAGATTGTGGGCAAAAGCAATCCTTTCAAGTCCACGTTGAAAGCTAATGAAATCAAACTTCTGACCGACTGTGTGAATGAAGCGAATATGTTTACTACTACCGTCAGTGCCAAAATACTTACCGATTTTTTCAACTGCAAACTGAATGGGGTATTGAAAGTTAATAATACCCGTCTGTTAGCCTATCTTATGATGCAACTTAGCTGTTATAATTACATCGTTTATGAATGGCAGTCTGTCATAGCAAACAATAAGCTGATATTGAAGAAGATAAAAGGTGAACCGCTTACACGTACTGACCTGTCGAGTGCGACAGACCAAGCGAAAAACATCTATCCGAAGGGATATGAAATCATAGACAAATACATCAAACAACTGCAAAAAGGTTGAGCATAGATTGAACGCTCAAACAAAGGTCAATTAGACTTCATTTTCAAGCTCTTAACTTTGCCCCCGTTAACAAAAAAACGAGGGTGCGCACCTTCATATTGTTTCACCTAAATTCCTAAACAATATGGAAAGAGATTTAGAGTTAAGAGTTTCCGAACTCGAAAAGATGTTGTTCCTTTCAAAGAACGTGCTTAGCTTCGATGAAGCGAGCAAGTTCTTGAACCTTTCTAAAAGTTACCTGTACAAGCTGACTTCGGGTAACTTGATACCCCATTACAAGCCGCAGGGCAAAATGCTTTATTTTGAGAAAGCGGAGTTGGAAGCATGGTTGCGTCAGAACCCGGTCAAGACGCAGGCGCAGATAGAGCAGGAAGCGCAGAAGTATATCCTTAACCGTCCTCTAAAGAAATAACGGCTATGGAAAATAGAAAAGCGACAGAAGCCGGGCAGGACGTCACCATGCAGAAAGAGGATTTCGCAGCCCTTTGGAAAACCATTCATCTAAAGGTGACGGACACTTACGAAGTGCCGCCTGAAATACTTTGGGTGAACGGCTCTACCATTGGCACGCTGGGTAATTTCAGCGCATCCACAGGTAAAGCCAAGAGCAAAAGACATTCAACATTTCCGCTATCGTTGCGGCAGCGTTGAAGAATGACGAGGTGCTGAAGTATTCGGCATACCTGCCACCGAACAAGCGGAAAATCCTCTATGTAGATACCGAACAAAGCAAATACCATTGCCACAAGGTCATGGAGCGTATTTTGCGGCTTGCCGGACTGCCTACCGACAAGGACAGGGACGATTTTGTATTCATCGTGCTAAGGGAGCAGACACCCGACAAGCGGAAACAGATTATCGGCTATATGCTTGAAAATATGCCCGATGTGGGACTGCTCATCATTGACGGAATCCGTGACTTGATGTATGACATCAACAGCCCCAGTGAATCAACCGACCTAATCAACCTCTTGATGCGCTGGTCAAGCGGATATAACCTGCATATCCACACTGTTCTACATTTGAATAAGGGGGATGACAACGCAAGAGGGCACATCGGTACGGAACTGAACAACAAGGCGGAAACAGTCCTGACCCATATACGGCAGCAGGAAGAGCTGTGTATGCTTGACAATGACGAAGCCGGGAGGAAAGCGGTTGAAGCCATAAGGCAGGAATACAAATGGCGTGTACGTGACGCATCACACCTGTACAGCGGTCACAATGACCTGAACGACTATTTGCGTAGCCTTAAAGTGAAACAATCCCAAGACTTGACAGTTACCGACAAGCCCCAGCCGGAGCAGGATAACAGACAAAATCCGGGTGAAAAAAGAAAGAGAGGGCTAAGGATGTGACCTGCAAGACTGGCGGCATGAACAGACGGCAGGCTGTGTGATTAGGGAGAGCAAGGTTATGTTTCGGTTTACCGAAACACCTTGCTTTGCTTGACAGCAAAGAAAATTTCTCCCGTTGGTCGCAATTTTTAAGATACCACCTAAAAGCAAAAACGTATGACAGGGATAAGGAACAAACCGGGAGGTCGCCCGGCAAAAAGCCGGATAGACAAGCAGAACCGGGTAGTCAGCACGAAACTGACCGAGTTACAGTTCTACGCAATCAGGAAGCGAGCCACCGAAGCCGGGCTGCGTGTCAGCGAGTACGTCCGGCAGGCTGTCGTTTCGGCAGAGGTAACGCCCCGGATGAACAGACAGGATGCGGACACTATCCGCAAGCTGGCGGGCGAAGCCAACAACATCAACCAGCTGGCGCACCGGGCGAATGCCGGAGGGTTCGCACTGGTGGCGGTGGAACTGGTGAAACTCAAAAACAGGATTGTTGAAATCATAAACCAGTTGTCGGATGATTGGAAAAATAAAAAAGGGAAGCGGATTTAAAGGCTGCGTGAACTATGTGCTCGGCAAGGAACAGGCAGCTTTGCTTCATGCGGAGGGAGTGTTAGCGGAAAGCAACCGGGACATCATACGCAGTTTCATACTGCAAGCCGGGATGAATCCCGACCTGAAAAAGCCTGTCGGACATATTGCGCTAAGCTATTCCCCGGTGGACGCACCCAAGCTGACAGACGGGAAAATGGTACAGCTTGCGCAGGAGTACATGCGTGAAATGAAAATCACTGATACGCAGTACATCATCGTGCGCCACCAAGACCGGGAACATCCGCACGTGCATATCGTGTTCAACCGCATAGACAACAACGGCAAGACCATTTCGGACAGGAACGACATGTACCGCAACGAGCAGGTATGCAAAGAAGCTGAAAGCCAAACACGGGCTTTATTTCGCTAAAGGCAAGGAGCATGTAAAGCAGCACCGTTTGAGAGAGCCGGACAAATCCAAATACGAGATTTACAACGCTGTAAAGGATGAAATCGGGAAGTCCAAGAACTGGCAGCAGTTACAGGAGCGGTTAGCGGAAAAGGGTATTACTATCCGGTTCAAATACAAGGGACAGACAAGCGAGATACAGGGCATATCCTTTTCCAAAGGTGAATACACGTTCAAGGGTTCGGAGATAGACCGCAGTTTCAGTTTCTCCAAGCTGGATAAATGTTTCGGGGATGCGGGGCTGAACACTGCCGGAAACAACCGACAGACGGTTTCCGCACCTGTTCAGGAGCCAGCGCAGACACCGGGCAAAGCCGACAGTCCGTTACTGGCAGGCTTGGGCGGTCTGTTCTCCGCTTCGTCCTCTCCGGCTGATGAAACGCCCGACAATCCCGGTGAAAGAAAAAAAGAAGAAAAAGAAACGACACTTAAAATTATAGGAATATGGAAGATAACTTAATTTTGGAGGGGCTTCTCTCTATGGTTACGGAACTGAAAGAACGGCAGGAGAAGCAGGTCACGCCTGCCAGCCGGGAGGAAACGATTAACCGACTGGACGTTATCGAACAGTGCATTTCGGAAATGCAGGGCAAATCCGGCATCCCTGAAAATACGGTGCAGAAGATTCTAAACCAAATCAGCAATATCAGAAAAGGGCAGTCCGAGAACCAAAAACAAGACCTTGAAGATATAAAGGGGCTTATCGTGACCTCACACCGATATTTCAAGGAGCGGTTAAAAGTGTTATTCCCGGTTGATGATACAGCACTGACCGGAGAAGTAACGCCCGTTTCATGGTACGACAAACTGACATACCGGGTAGCTCCCTATCTGAAACCTAAGTTCTTTCTTCTTTCAGCAGGGTTTATTATCTGTATCATTTCGCTAATCCTGAATGTCCGCTTTACGGAACGGATGCAACGGTTACAGGATAATGACATAAAATACCGCTATATCTTGATGAAAGGAAAGGCAGACGGCAGCAGCCTTGATTTGCTGGAAACAAAGTTCAGCCGGGAACGGGATAACGCTTTCATCCGAAGCCTGACCGATTCGGTGAAAGGCTTTGAACACCGCAGCAGGAAACAGGCGGAAGCGTTGGAATGGGCAAGGCTGTTAAACGAGCAAGCCGAGCAGCTAAAGGAGGAAGCCAATAAGTTGGGTAAGCCATAAACCAAAGTAAAACCGGCGCAGAACCGCCCCGGCTTTCAAATTCACTTCTTTTTCTTCGTGCAGTGTTCTTTCTCGAACTGGCGCAAGGTGGTAACACTGAACCGCTCCTTGATGAACTCCCGGACATCGGAAGCCTTGTAGTACACTTTTCCGCTGATTGTGAAATACGGCAGCGCACCGATAGCCCGGTAGCGTTGCAGGGTCTTGATACTCACCTTGAACAGCAGGCACAAGTCCTGATTATCCAGCAGGTTGTCATCTTCGGGCAGCACCCTGTCGGCATTGCGCAGTACCCGTACATCCTTGCAGAGTTCTTCCAGTTTGGCGTACAGCTTCTGCATCCATACGCTGAAATCGTCATTGTCTATATACATGATTGCTTCATTTTTCTGATTATACATCTATCTAAAAGAATATTATTTTCAGAAAGAGATAAAACTTAATCTTCAACTTTTTCATTATAATACTTTAGAAAATTAATTTCACCTATATCTTTTAAAAGTTTTTGATTTTCAATAAAATCCTGTCCATATTTTAGCCAACTTTTGGTGAATCTTCTAAGTTTGGCACATGGAAAATCAGAACATTGAAAACAATGTGTTATTTCTTTTCCCAAGCAGCACAAATGAAATGTTTTACATTTTTCGCATCGAGAGTTACTCAGTTCTGCTCCTTTGCAGGGGCTTTTTTCTCTTGTATATGCAGGGCAACCACCACAAAATACACCACAAGCAGGAATACGACCGTTATAAGATTTCATTTGCTGAGTTTCTTTGCCATCCAAAAATTGGTGAGAGAAAGCTGATTTGCTTTCCGTTTTTGTTCTTCCTTTACTATATACCCTCTTTTGTTCAAAGAATGGGCGGGCTGTTAAACTTACTTCTGATGTAATCCGTATGATTCCTGTTGCAGTTGCATACCGTTCTATTTCATTTAGAAGTATCGTAGCAATACCTTTACCTTGAAAGTCCTTATGAACAAACATAGAATGCAAATAGCCTTGTAGAGTAATGGATGCAAAACCAACGATCTGTGACTGTTGATTAGTTGCTACAATAAAATAATGTGTTTTAATCATTCCTTTTATATGGGAAAGGTCGTTTCCACACGATGCCCAATCTTCCACTTCTGCTTTTGAATAATCACGCTTGTTTATATTGAGGACTGTATCTTGAAATAAATCTTTGATTTCAAGGGCATCAGACGGTTGGGCAATTCTAATTGTAAAATCTTTATCCATGTATTGTAAAATTAGTCATTTGTTTATATGCCTTTTATCATAGGAATACTTTTTTGTAGTTCCCTAAAGATACGTTCCAAATCATATCCATGCGGATTGGAAATTTGGAAACATCCGCTTTCTATGGGGCTATTAACCTGAGGGGCAGTTATCACCGTGTCCTTGAAAACGAAAGCAATGTACTTTCCTACACTCTTTGTTGTGGCTTCTCTCCATATAGGCAATTTATCTTGGAGGAAGACACCGGTAATGACCGAGCGTCCAAAAGCATCAGTTTCCAAACGTAAAGTATCGAAATCCTTAACAGTAAGGAAAGGTGTTTGTGAAAGGCTGTCTGTAGTCTGTGATGTTACGTAGTACCAGCCGTTTATCCGGTGAAAGGATTTTGTCTGCATACAAGCTGTCATTAGTAGGCAGAAAAAGAGAATTGTTGAAATCTTCATATCCGCTATTTTTAGGTTAATACATCTTCTCCAACGTCCACACCATCTTATTGGGATTATAGGCTTCCATTACGAGGTGTGTTCCTGTGTATTCCAGCACTGTCCACGGACCTGCTATGTTGTCGAACGTGATGATTTTTCCATTTACTTGGTAAGTAAAATCTGTGTTCCACATATATCCGTCTTCTTCGTTCGTCCTTGTATAAATGCCTTCTGATTCGTTGGTAAACTGAAGAATGGATTGTTTTGTGTACTCTATCTCATCTTCGATATTGTACACGGTCATTTGCGCTTGCCAAGTAGTTTGCTTCAGGGCTTCGGGGGTGAAGACAGAAGTAGGGGCATCATCGTTACTACAATTTGTCAGACATAACATGGCGCAAATAATGAATGTGGAAAGCACCATACATAAAGTAATTTTCTTTTTCATCTTATCTCTATTTTAAGTGATTGACAATAATTATATATTTCTCTTCATAGGGATACTAACAATACCTTTATTAATCTCTTTTTCACCCACTTTTTTGAAGCCTAAAGATGTATAAAAAGTTTCTGCATAGGTTGAAGAATTAACTGTTATATAAGTGAAATTACAATTGCTCATCATATAATCAAATAGCGATTTCCCTATTCTTTGCCGATGATAGTGTGGCAAGACAAAGAAGAGGGATATATGTTGCCTTTCCTGATGTACACCGATTATTCCTATCAATAAATGATTGTCAAAAGCACCATATATGTCAAGTGTATTCATCAACGATGTGTCATACACG